>ERZ772968.1201-NODE-1201-length-12269-cov-3.433519_pt1 | contig 12269 bp, 11 predicted proteins | sample MGYA00580674_ERZ772968 | MGnify/ENA primary metagenome ERZ772968 (study PRJEB29015, sample SAMEA2737940) | human oral metagenome | biome: human oral; feature: human-associated habitat; material: dental | place: China | collected 2138 ...
GGATGCATTTTGGAGGCGGGCGGAGTAATCTTCTCTATCGGGGGTATTCACCGTAGAATTTTCGCAACAACATGCTGGCCCCCAATCATTCACCCAGTTCATACCTATTCACAAGGACCATGATGTTCAAACCACACGGCGCGCACCGTGCGCGCATGTTGGGCGTGGCCGCGCTCAGCGTATGCACCGCCCTACTGGGCACACCGGCCACCCTAGCGGCCCCGGCACAGCCCGCCCCCGCCTCCGCAGGCCCCGCCACTCAGGGTACTGTGGAGGGGGCTAGGCAGGGTGAGGTGGTCACCGCCTCCATGAAAGAGGCCACCGGAACCGTCACCGCTTATGTGGAGCTGGCTGGCCAGGGCGCCTACGGTTTAGCTCTTGATGGGGGTGGGCGCCGGGTGAGCCCGATGAACCAAGTATCCCCCACCGCGCAGAGGGTTGCCGCGGCGCACCACGTGCAGTCGCAGGTGGTGACAAACGCACAGTCATTAGCCGCTTCCTCTAATTCGCAGGTGCTGTACACTACGCATAACCTGCAGCGGGGTGTGGCACTCACCGGTGATGCGCAGGCGATCAGGGGCCTCGCCGGGCACCCGGAGGTGGTGCGTATCTCCCGTATCGTGCCGAAGGAGCGTATGAACGCAATCTCCGTGGTGGGCACAGGTGCGCTTGAGGCGTGGCGCGGCACGGGTGCGACCGGACGGGGCGTGACGATCGCGGTGATTGACACCGGCCTGGACTATACGCACGCCGATTTTGGCGGCCCAGGCACCAAGGCAGCCTACGATAAGGCGAAGTCCTCCCCCACGATGCCCGCAGGCTCCTACGACCCGCAGAAAGTGGTGGGCGGCTACGACCTGGTCGGCGATGCCTACAACGGGTATAACGCCCCCGCACCCGATAGTAACCCCATGGATTGCAGCGAGTCTGGGCACGGCACGCATGTGGCGGGCACCGCCGCAGGGTACGGTGTGGGTGCGGACGGCAAGACGTTCCGGGGCGAATATTCCAAGCTTTCATCTGCGGATGTGCAGCGGCTGCACATCGGGCCGGGTTCCGCACCCGAGGCGCGCCTGATGCCGCTGCGTATCTTTGGGTGCAGCGGCAGCTCCTCCATGACCGGCCAGGCGCTAGATAGGGCCCTGGACCCCAATAATGACGGGGACTTCTCGGATGGTGCGAACATTGTGAACCTTTCCCTCGGCAGCGACTACTCAACGGTGGATGACCCCGAAAACACGATGCTGCAGCGCCTGATTGATAAGGGGGTGCTGGCGGTGGTTGCCGCCGGTAACGCGCAGGCGAATCTGAGTCAGGGGGACGTGTACTCGATTATGGGTGCGCCCGCGAACAACCCCTCGGCGTTAACTGTGGCGAATTCGGAGAGTTCCCTCACCCGCTCTGACAGGTTTGAGGTGAAGGGGCCCTCCGCTGTTGCTGGGGCCTATGCGGGCAGCTACTCCACGTTGTATACGTTTGCCTCCAATAATGCGCGCGTGAGCGGCACCGTCACGGCGGCCCCCGAGTCGAATAAGACCGGCTGCGCACCGTTCACGGGCACGAATTTCGGCGGCCGCTGGGTGATGCTTCACTGGGAGGCTTCCGACTCCGATTCGTCGTGCGATTCCGCCCGCCGGTTCGCGAATGTTGCCGCCGCTAACGGTAAAGGCGTGCTCATGGTGGCCCCGGAGAATGATGACCGCCCCATCGCGGGAAGCACCACCATACCGGGGGTGCTGATAAGCCGTGCAACAGCCCAGACACTATACCCGGCGGTGAAGGCGGGAACCCTGGAGGTTGAGCTGGGGGCGGCCTGGCGTAATACGGCTCTTACCGCGAAGGGCCCGGATACGCTGGCTGCCTCATCCGCCCGTGGGGTGCACGGTTCTGACGGGTTCGTGAAACCCGATGTTGTCGCCCCCGGAACGAATATTTATTCAGCAGGTGCGGGTAGCGGCAACCAGCCGTTCCGTCTGAGTGGTACTTCCATGGCAACCCCGCATGTGGCCGGTATTGCGGCGCAGATCCTGAGCAAAGAGCCGTTTCTGTCTCAGCAGCAGGTGAAGGCGCGCATCATGAACACCGCCTCGCAGGAGGTGCGCACCATCTCGGGCGAACGGCTGGGTGTGGACCGTGTGGGTGCTGGCCGGGTGGATGCGCAGGCGGCCGTCAATGAGCGAACCACCGCATACAACACCCAGAACCCACAGCAGGTCTCTCTATCTTTTGGGGTGATTGAGGTGACCCCCGGAACCGGGGCGAAAACAGTCACGAAAGAGGTGACCGTGGAGAACGCAGGCGGGCAGCAGCGCACGTTCCGGGTTGGTTTTGATGCGCGCACCACCACGGCCGGGGTGCAGGTCAAAACCCCCGAAAGCGTGAGTGTTGCCGCTGGCGCCAAGGCCACGTTTAGGGTGTCGGTGACGGTTGACCCCGAGAAGCTGGCGAAGACTCTTGATGCGGGCACGGCCCGGGACCAGGGCGGCCGGTACCGCCAGTACCTTAGCTCAGTCAGCGGCAATGTGACGCTCACCGACAGCTCCTCCACCGTGGTGGTGCCGCTGCACGCCGCACCAAAACCGGTGTCGGAACTCATGGTCCCTTCGGCTTCCTTAACGTTTGGCACCTCCCAGACGGCCCGGATTAAGCCGGAGGGCACACCGGTACGGCGTAACGGGTACGTTTCGCAGCTGGGTGCCTTCGAACTGGGGTATGAGGAGTCTGGCCCGGCCCCCGGCAGCTCATCTGCGCGGGCAATGGCGGTACAGTACGTGGGCGCCTCGTCTAACCTTCCGGCGTTGGGTGCCTCGGGCAGTTCCCAGGGCCGGGGTGTCATTTCTTTCGGCGTGGCCACAAGAGGCAACTGGGATGCGCTCACCCCGGCCTACGGTATTGAGGTTGAGATTGACACAGACAGCGACGGCTACGCGGATTACTCGGTTCAGGTGAAACGGCAGATAGGCCTGGACTACCCGGTGGCGGTGCTCTCCTCCCGCCGTACGGGTGCCAGCCGTGAGGTGGATGCGCTGCCGGTCAATGGTGTGTGGGGCGATATTGACACCAATACGTTCGATACGAATGTTGCGGTCATACCGGTTGCCGCTTCTTCGCTGGGGCTGGCCCGGCAGGGTTCTGAACCTCTTCAGTACCGGGTGCTCACGAGCCTGCCGCTGCTGGGGCAGACGGTCTCCGCGACCGACTGGGTGAGTTTTAACCCGTACACCCCTAACCTGTGGTTTGACGGCGGGCAGGGCACCGGCCCGTCCCTGTTCGTGGATTCGCCGGATGCGCCCGTGACGGCTCACCTGCGCAGCGGCGCCTCCGCGAAGATGCTGCTGCTGCATCTGCATAACCCCTCAGCTTCCGCGGCGCAGAACACCTCGCAGGCGGCCTCCGCCCGGGTTCAGCGGGCGCAGGTTCTTGAGGCGAGGAGCGGCTCGGCTGGGCCGTCAAACCCCGCCCCCGCCCCACCGGCTTCTCACCGGTTTAGGGATGTGGGCCCGGCCCACCCGTTCTACACCGAGATTGAGTGGCTGGCTGGTGAGCGCATCACCAGGGGCTGGCCGGATGGCACCTACCGCCCGGGGGAGAATATTGAGCGTGGGGCGATAGCCGCCTACTTCTACCGTATGGCGGGGGCACCCGATTTCACGCCTCCGGTGGTGTCTCCGTTTAAGGACGTGGACCCGTCACACCCGTTCTATCGGGAGATTACGTGGCTGGCGTCGAAGGGTATTACGCGCGGCTGGGGCGATGGGACGTTCCGCCCGGTGGAGCCGATTCACCGCGACGCAATGGCGGCGTTTGTGTACCGGTTTCGCGGCATGAAGTAGCCTCACGCTGTCTCACGTCCTGGGGTTGCTGTTTTGTTTGCGCTTGACGAGGGTATGGGCTATCCTTATTGAGTTGCTTACGGTGCTGTACCGAGAAGTAACCCCGGGATGTGGCGCAGCTTGGTAGCGCGCGTCGTTCGGGACGACGAGGTCGCAGGTTCAAATCCTGTCATCCCGACCAACCCTAAACCCCCTGAGAGTAATCTTCAGGGGGTTTGCTGTATATACCTTCTGCTCGGGTCACCCACTGAGCCGAGTCGAAAGTCTAAATATCCAGTGTACGCAGCAACTCGCGCGGCGGGATTACGCCGCCCTCAATATAGGCGCGGAAAACAGGTGCCGCCTGCTCGCCGGTGAAAACCTCCTCGGGGTGCACCTGTAAGGGTGTATTGTTATACATGATAGTGGTCCACGCATCCGGGTCTGCCACGGGTTTGCGCGCAACCACATAATGCTCATAAGACCCGTCTTCCTGGGTCACACGCACCTCAACCGTCATCGCCTCTGTGGAACCACCGCACTGCATATAGTTGGAGAGCGCAACAGAGTCATGTGGAACATCATCCACATGATCCACGCCCTCAGGCAGCGCCCACACCACGAGGGCATAACGTTTATAACCCTCCAAAAAGTCGGGCTCAGTAAGGCGCTGCTCGGTATCATCGGCGAAAGACTGCGGAGTTTGGGGGACATCGAATCCGTCATATCCAGTCCTTCCCACTACTATGTATGCAAAGTACTTCACGGGTAGGTTTCTCTCTGTTGGTGGCTGGTAGGCACCAGATTATCGGAGAGACACCGTGTGTGCCAGCGTATTCGTCACGCCGCCGGGCTAACCCCGCCCGTTCATGAGGGCGAGCGCCATTTCGAGAGGGTTGCACTGCTGAATTTTTTCCCACAGGGTGCACAACATTATCGGCAACGCTCCCCTACTCGCCACCTACCAGAACCAGACTGCTCCTCAGCCGCCCGCACCCGACGCTCCAGAGCCGTTCAAGACGATCTGGTCGCACTGTGGGCTCCGTCCTCGTCAGAGGATCGGGGCGGTGAAGCGTTCGCAGTACGTGGGGTCAACGGGGCATGGGCGCCCACGGCTGTTGGTAATGGCGGCGGCGATGGTGTCAACGAACGCGGCAAAGTCTTGTTCGGTAGTGGTCGAGGTCCACTGGTTGTTGTCAGTGGGGACAAGCTGCTCAACGACTTCGACGGTGCACCCGGCAATATCGACGAAGCGGCCGGTGAGGAGGACTGTTCCGGGCAGGAGCGCTATCTCCTGGGCCTGAGGGGTCGAGGAGAGGGGAGTGAGGTCTCGTCCGGTGTGGACGATGAACGCTGCGACACCCGGACTGGTCAACCCGATGGTGGCTACGGTGAGGTCGCGGCTGGTGGCGGTGATTCCTCCGGTGCTGCAGACGCTCGGTTTCGTCGAGCGGGGGGTGGTGCTGCCGCGGAAGGTGACGGCGCCGACAGGAGGTAGATGGCGCATGCCCTCGACGGCGTTGCTCAGGCGCTCTGCGGGCGAAGGGTCGTCGGTGGGGATGGGTGATGGGGAGCTGTTCGTCATATACGGCCTTGAGACATCATCTTGGGGGTGGTGAAGGCGTTTGTTGTTCCCGGAATGACCCGGATTGTTTAGGTTGGGTGTCACCGTAAGGGTGCACCTGACGGTGAAGACTACCGATTTGCGTCCGCGATCGGGGCGGTTGGAGTGGTTCAGAACGCTGGGGCGGCACAGTGTCGATCGGCGCCGGGGATGGCCCGGGACTGCCTGCTCCTGACGAGTCTGCGCTCTCCGGTGATGCTACTCGGCTGGATATTCCTTGTTTATGTGTTCGGGTATCTGACGTACTGGGTCATTGCTCATCGAATTGACGTTGCCGATGACCCGTATGCTACGCAAGAGCCTCATGTGTTCTGGGTGGTCCTGGCGTTTCTTTTCTCCGTTCTTATGGTCCTGCTGGCGATGTCGTTAATCCTCAGCTTCACCGTGGTGGACCGGGACGGTGTGCACGCCTATCGGTTCTTCGTGTGCTACTGGAGGCGCCACGACTTCTCCTGGGAGGACTTCTGGAGGGGATCCTTCGTGTCGGAGGCGGTCTCGAGAAGCAGTGACGGAGTGAGAATCAAATCCTGCACCCTTTATGTCTCTCGGGAGTGGAGGAGCTGGAAGCCTGATGATGAGAGTGCGGAGGGCTCCGTACGTCATACGGGACCTCGTCGTACTCTGGCGAAAGGGACCGGGATTCCTGGGCTTCAGTTCTTTTCACTATCCGGAGGTGGTGCAGTCGAGCGTGTGGACCGCCGCTGGCTCCAGGTCATCGAGTGGGCGGAGCGCAAGGGGTACCTCCGGCGAGGCGATACCCGCCCGGAAACCGCCTCGTAAAGCCATCCAAGGAAGTGGGCGGCACCGCCACAACGGTGCCGCCCACGACTATGACGTCGGATCTTCTCAGCGGGTCGGTTCGGCGTCGAGAGGAACCCACGGGTCCGGCTGGTGAGTAATGCGGTTGCGCAGGTCCCGGCGCACCAGCTCGATGGACCACAACCAGACGACGTGTCCCAGCGCCTCGGAGAAGTGCTCCGCCCAGGTCTGCCCGCCCGCAACCCACGGGAAGGGTGAGGGGACCGTCCCCGTCAGTCGCATGAGCACCAGGTGCGCGCCCACCCACACGAACAGACCGAAGGCAGCGCCCTGCCACAGTGTGATCGACTTGTAGTACTCGGCCATGACGCAGTAGAAGACGGCGAAGACGAGCGCAAAGCCGAAGTGGATGATGAAGGAGTAGATCGGCAGGCCCTCGTTGCCGTTGAAGGTGATGCCGGTGTGGGACTGATCTGGGCTCATCCCCAACTGTTCCAGGAGCTTTTGGGGCGGGTTCGTGGCGTTGCGCTCAGGGGTACGGGGTGGGAAGGGCACCTCCCATCCGAACTTGACAATGGCGGAGAAGAACCCTCCGATGATGCCGACGATGATCGCGGTCCCGATGCGTCGCCGGGCGGGATTGGTCTTCTCCAGCAGGGCGGACAACATGAGTGTCTCCAGATGTTGGGGGGACAAGCGGTACGGTGACCGGGACCGTGGACGGCTTCCAGACAGAACGGCGTCCCAGATGCATGAGGTCATGACGTCCACTGTCCCGGCTTCGGGAAGCCTGACACGCGGCTGTCTTTGACCGCAATGAGGACAAAGGCCAGGGGCGTCGTCGGCCTCCTGCTGCTGATGGTGGTGCTAGGAGGAGTCGCGGGGCCCCGCCCGCTGCTGCGGACGGGGCCCATTGGCGCCTACCGGGTGGTTATCTCTGGTGGTCGGATCAGTTGCCTCCGGCGTCGGAGGAGGCTCCGTCGGAGCCGCCCTGCTGGCTGTCCGCGCTGTTGTCGGAGCCCGGGTGGTTGTCGGCCCCCTTGTCCTCGTGGCCCTGACGGCCATCGGAGTCGCCCTGCTGACCCTCGGAGTCACCAGGCTGGTTGTCGCTGCCCCCGACACCGTCGGGCTTCGGGGAGTTGTCGACCGCACCGCCCGTCTTGCTGGTGCCTCCGGACGTCTTGCTGTCGGTGCTGGGGGTGGCAGCGCCTCCCTCGCTGGTCTTGCCCGCGGTCTGCTCGGTGGCCGGGGCGGTGGTCGTCGAGTCGCTCGACTTGGAGCCGGAGCAGGCGGCCAGGCTGAGCCCGGCGGTGACGATGAGGAGTGAGGCGGCAAGGGTCTTGGCACGTGTAGCGGTGAATCGCATGAGTTCTCCTTATGCGGTTGCTGTTGCAGTATCAGTGCAGTGGCAGTGCGGGTCAGTGGGTCCGGCCTGCACTTGCGGATCCGGAGTCGCCGTCGTCCATGGAGTTCGTGCGGGAACTCGGCGACGCCCACCGTGAGTGACGATCGTCATAAGCGGCTATGCGGTTGTTCGGCAATCCCGGTTGCCGATGGCTCCGAATCTCTTTCGAGACTAGCAACAACAAACGGACCGGCAGGGTGAATTGTTGTGACAATCATCTCCTGTCTGGTGGTCATCGAACTGCTCGGAGGGTGCATCTCGGGTGTCTCGCAGTGCGTTCTCCCTGCGCTCCTCTCTCGCGATCGGTCGCCCTGTGGTCAGTCTCACAGTGCTCACGCACCTGGAACAGACCCTGTTGGATCCTGTCCGTCTGACGAGCGGCTCAGAAGTAGTAGGGGAAAGGGGACCAGTCAGGGGAGCGGCGCTGGAGGAAGGCATCGCGCCCCTCGATCGCCTCATCGGTCATATAGGCCAGGCGCGTGGCCTCACCGGCGAAGACCTGTTGCCCGGCCAGGCCGTCATCGGCCAGGTTGAAGGCGAGCTTGAGCATGCGGATGGCCTGCGGGGACTTGCCCGCCACGGTGGCCGCGTACTCCAGGGCCCGTTCCTCGAGCTCGGCGTGGGGGACCGCTTCGTTGATGACCCCCCAGCGTTCGGCGGTGACGGCGTCGTAGGTGCGGGCCAGGAAGAAGATCTCGCGAGCGCGCTTGTCCCCGACTTGGCGGGCCAGGAGCGCGGAGCCGTAGCCGGCGTCGAAGCTGCCGACATCCGCGTCGGTCTGTTTGAAACGCGCGTGCTCGATGGATGCCAAGGACAGGTCGCATACGACGTTGAGGCTGTGCCCGCCGCCGGCCGCCCAGCCCGGCACAGCGGCGATGACGGCCTTGGGCATGGTGCGGATGAGGCGCTGGACCTCCAGGATGTGGAGGCGGCCGGCCCGGGCGGTGTCGAGGCGGGCCTGAGCGGCAGCAACATCGGCCTCGTGGCTGTAGGTGCGGTCGTCAGTCTCGCCGGCGGCAGTCGGGGGTTTCTGCGAAGCGTCCGGCGAGGTGTCCCGCTCGTAACGGTAGCCGTCCCGGCCCCGGATGCGCTGGTCGCCCCCGGAGGAGAAGGCCCAACCGCCGTCGCGTGGGGAGGGGCCGTTGCCTGTGAGGATGACGGCGCCGACGTCGCCGCTCGTGCGTGCGTGATCCAGCACCCGGTAGAGCTCGTCGACGGTGCGGGGGCGGAAGGCGTTACGGACCTCGGGGCGGTTGAAGGCCACCCGGACGACCGGCAGGTCCCGCGTCCATGCGCCGTCCTCGTCCCGGACGCAGCCCCGGTGGTAGGTGACGTCGGTGAGAGCCAGTGGCCGGGGGGTCTCGTGGGGATCTTCGACGCCGGGTTCGGCATGGGGAAAGCCGGGCACCTCCCGCCAGCGGGCGGGGTCGAAGATCTCGGAGACGCGGCGTGGCAGCGGGTGGGCCGAAGTGGGGGTGCTACTCATGGCTCCAGCGTAGGGGCGTTGGAAGCGCTGAGGACTCGCGAGGCCTCACACCGTTGATCCTGCGGCCGGTCCCGGCTGTTCTGCCTCTCAGGTGCCGAGGGCGGAGGCGATGAGCTCGGTACGGGATGTGTGGCCGAGGTGGTGGAGGACCTCGGAGACGTAGATGCGCACGGTGTTCTCGGAGATGTCGAGCTTCCTGGCGATACGGCGGTTTGTCAGACCCTCCAGGAGGCAAGCGTAGACCTCCTGGAGCCGGGGAGGCAGTTCGGCGACCAGCTGCTGTGTGTGGGCCTCGGCGTGCCGACGGCGCTGCTCGGCCTGGTACGCGTTGACGAGCATCTCCGTGGGGCGCGAGGACATGACCGGCTCACCGCGGCTGGCCCGGAGGAGCGCGGCGGCGACATTCTCCGTGCTCTCATCCTTGGTGATGAATCCACTCACCCCTTCGGCCAACGCGTCGGACAGCATTTCATCGCGGCTGAAGACGGTGAACATGACAATGGGCATCCTGGGGAACCGCTGGTGAATGGCTTTCGCCGTCTGGGCTCCATCCATATCCGGCATATCACTGTCCAGCAGGACGACGTCGATCGGCTGCTGCCCAGTCATGAGCAGGCTAATGGCCTGCCGTCCTCCGGAGGCTGCTGCGACAACGGTGACGGCCCGCTGTGCGTCGAGCTGCTCGGCGAAGGTGGTGCGAATGACGGGATCGTCATCAACGATGAGAACTCGTAGGGAACGCACGGTGTGGTTAGGCATAAGTGGCTCCGTCCGGTGGTGACATAATGGATATCGCATTATCGAGTGGGGGTGCGATATCGCTCCAGGGAAGGCTGGCCAGAACGGTCCAAGAGGCCCCGATTCGGTTGGAGCTCAGGGAGCCTCCGGCACTCTCGAACCGGTCCTGAAGCGCCCATAAGCCGTACCCTCCGTGCATCTCCTCGGGGACCTCTTGTTCTCGCCACGGTGAGCTGCAGCTGATGAAGAGCACGTCCTGCCCCTGCTCAACGAAAAGGGAGACGAGATCGTGCGGGGAGTTGTACTTGAGGGCGTTGAGGGTGTTCTCACGGATGAAGGCGACCAGGAGCCTGCCGGGCTCGGAGCGGTGCAGTGACGGAATTTTCTCGATACCGTCCAGGTCTGCGTCCAGAATGATCTCACGCTGGGACAGTGTGGAGGCGCTGGAGTCGACGATCTCCTGGAGGCTGGGCTCCTCCCTGGGTGGGCCCTTGGAGACTGCGAGGTTGTGGATGAGGGCGCGCAGGTGGGCGAGGGCCTGCTGGGTGCGATCCTGCAGATCGAGAATGCGATCGCGGTCATCCCCGCTGGGTAGTTTGATGGAGCGGGAGATAATGAGCATGCGGGTGAGGTCCGCTGCCAGATCGTCGTGAAGGCTGTCGGCGATGTCGCGGCGCAACTGTTGAATGAGCTCGGCGGCGATCTCCTTGGAGCGATCCGCCTCTCGTTGCATCTCCTCCAGGCGTTCCTTGGCGCTGCGGATCAAAATGCTAATAGACGCACAGAAAGAACCTAAAAGAATTATGGAAACGGTTGTCAGGAGAAGGGGAATTCCTGAGATGATTTGAACGAGATAAAATAACGCAATCTGAATGATGGCCAATCGTGTTTCGTTGGCTACGAGGAGGTCGGCGACGATGGCGTAGATGAGGATCCAAGCCCAGCCTAGATATATGTTCGGAGTAATGAAAGCGCCAACTAATACAGTAGAAAATAAGGCTACTCCGACGCGTCGGTTCTTTATGTAGGCGTATGATGTGAAGGCCAGAAGCTGGAGGGCTTCCAGGAATGCAGTAGTTTTGTTGATGTAGGTGAAAAACGTGATGACATCTAGGAGGGTTATAGAGGCGGCGGTCAACAGCAATGTCATCCGCCTGAGGTGCGGCAAGAACCTGCGGTACCGAACCCATAATGTTGAGAGAAGACTGCTTTTCTGCATTATCTTTGAGGAGATAGGAGCGTTGCCGACACTCCGCTTCTATGTGAAGTGTTTGATGTCAAAAAACTGTCACCCCTAAGGGGTGAGCTTAGGGGTGACAGAGTGGGGGATCAGTGGCGCCACCACCAGCTGGTTGATCTGTCACACCACGGCGAGGAGGGGAAGGCGCACCAGTCCAGACGGGGCCTGCCGTATGTCGCCGGATCCTCCTGCTGAGCCGGGGCAGCGGTTGTTGCGGCGCTGGCGGGCGCTGCGAGTCCGGCCATAAGGAGGGCGACGAGGGAAATGCGGGCTAAGGTTTTCATAGGGGATCTCCTATTTGGGAGTAGGTGGGGTGTCAACGGACAATTTATCCTACCATTCTTTCCGTTTGTGGCAACTATGATCTTCGACGACTTCGATTGATTCATTTCTCAACAAAAACTGCCGAAATGAAGTCATCATCGCGGGTGTGCTTCTGGGGGCGCTCCGAGTGCTTGATCGCGTCATCAGCCCCGGCGGCCGGCTCCTCGTACCCTGTTCCGTCACCCACGGCTCCGTGTGAGCCCGACCGTCTGATTGATAGCCCAGAGTACTGAGAACGCTCGGGGTGCTCAGGGCAGCCGGCAGGCTCCTGGCCCCGGCCTGGTCACAATCGTGGCGGCGCGCTCGGCCTCCGGAGCCCGGTCTCGATAAGTCTGAAGCCACTGGGGGGCGAAGTCCTCGGCATCATCCGCCGGAACGAGGGCGTACACGGATCCACCCCATCCGGCTCCGAAGGAGGAGGCACCGATGGCGCCCGCCTCACGGGCCAGGGACACCATGAGCCGGGTCTGGGGCACCTGGTTGCGCAGGCCTCGGTCGGCCAGCTCCTGGGAGCGCTCAAGGACCTCGCCCATGCCGGGGTCGGCAGCAGCGATCAGCCGGGCGCCGTCGGGAACCAGGACGAGGGACTCGACGAGGAACTGCTCGATCCGCTGCCTCTCGTATCCGGGGTCGCACAGCCTTAGCAGGTCCTTCAGTGCCGGATCGCCGGCCGCCTGCTCGCCGGTGGCGTCCCCGATCAGGTGCCTGACCGCAGCGGCCAGGGAGGCGTCGGTGCGTCCGGTGGCCTCGTTCCACCTGGCCAGCACCGCCTGGACGGTGTTCGGCCCACGGTTGTAGTCCTCCAGGGCCGCTCCGGTCTTGTGGGCCAGCACCCCGGTCACGCCGACGACGAGCGCCCACTGGTAGGGGAAGGAGACGGT
>ERZ772968.1203-NODE-1203-length-12248-cov-9.407693_pt1 | contig 12248 bp, 8 predicted proteins | sample MGYA00580674_ERZ772968 | MGnify/ENA primary metagenome ERZ772968 (study PRJEB29015, sample SAMEA2737940) | human oral metagenome | biome: human oral; feature: human-associated habitat; material: dental | place: China | collected 2138 ...
AGCCTGTCCGGGTTCACAGCAGTCAACGGAGTCCTTTCGAAGGGCGGCGGAGCCGACAAGGGATGGGAACCGGCGATCCCGGTCGGATGCGATCGTCGAGCACGGCATCGGTTGAAGGATCGCCAAGGAAGGGGACCGGGGAGCGATGACAACGACGAGTCGGGGCTCTCTCCCGCGGGCTCACGGCACCCGCTGGGCTGATCGCACCGCCTGTGCCCAGCACACCCGGTCAGAAGTGTAGAGCTGGTGGGGCTCGCTCGCGCGATGTATGCGATGGCGAACGGGATCGCTCAGGTGCAGAACCGTGTCGGCGCCCCGTCGCAACGGCGGACGAAGCGCTCCGCCCGGTTCCGGTGCGAGTGGTCTACTCCACCTGAGTGGAGGCTGGGCATTCCGGGCGAGAATCAGGTGTGGAAGACGACGTGAGTTGATGAGAAGCTGTCGGTGGAAAAAGCAACCAGAGGGATGGGGCCGTTCGATTGGTGATTGATTCCACAACAAGTGGTGGGATGAACTCCTCTCGAACTGTTACCAAAGCGTTACCGCTGTAATAACCTCGTGACTGGCGCCGGTCTCGCCATTCGTCGCTCGGGTCGGAGGCGGGGGCCGCCCCCGTCGCACTGCGCCGCTTACCCAAGTTCCCTCACGTCTTTAAGAACGGAGCACTCGTGCATCCTTTCCGTGCTGTCTCCAGTGTGGGGGCGGTCCTCACCGCCCTCCCTCTCGCCCTTGGCGCACTCGCCGCTCCTGCCGCTGCGCCGCCAGCCGCCGCTGCCCCGGGGCAGACGGCTCTCGCCTCCCCGCAGGCCTTGCCCACCGCTCAGATCGACGGCGTCGTCTGGGATCAGGCGGTTGTGGGCAACACGGTCTACGTCGTCGGGGAGTTCACTAACGCTCGCCCCGCCGGTGCTGCTGCCGGTGAGAACGAGTCCCCCCGTTATAACGCCATGGCCTACGACATCACCACGGGCGCGCTGCTCGACTGGGCACCGAAGGTCAACGGCAAGATCAGCTCGGTCGAGGCCTCGGCCGACGGATCCACCATTTACCTCGGCGGCAACTTCACCTCCGTCAACGACGAGACCGTCTACCGCGTCGCCGCGGTGGATGCTGCCGGTAAGCGCAAGCCGCTGGGGGCATCGGCCAACGGGGCGGTCATGGACATGGAACTTTCGCCCGACGGATCCACCCTCTACATGTCCGGCTCCTTCACTCAGCTCAACTCCTCATCGCGCCAGCGCGCCGGTGCTGTGGATCTGAAGACGAACAAGGTGACCAGCTTCGCCCCCCAGGTCGATGACTTCATGGTGCGCTCCATCACGGTGGCTACCGACAACTCCGCAGTGGCGATCGGCGGTTCCTTCACCTCGGTGGGAGGCTCCTCCGACGGTTACGGTGTCGCCATCCTGGAGAAGGACGGGTCCCTGCGGCATACCAATATCACCAGCGTTGTTCGCAACGCCGGGAGGGACTCTGGATTCATGAGTCTGAAGTCCGACTCCCGGGGTGTCTACGCCGTCGCCTACTCCCAGGAGGGAGCCTTCGAGGGGATGTTCCGGGCCAGTTGGACCGGAGGGGACATCGATCTCATGGCCGACTGCCACGGAGACACCTACGACGTGCTGCCCACCAGTGACGTCATCTACATCGCCAGCCATTCCCACGACTGCAGCAATATCGGCGGCTTCTCCGACGGGGAGCAGAGTGGTACCTACCACCACGCCGTCGGCTTCTCCAGCACGGCTACCGGAACCGTGAAGAGCAACAGTGTCTGGGGATACACCGACTTCGGGGGGCAGCCCGCGCCCACCCAGTACAACGGCTTCCTGCCCGGTTTCGCGACCGGTAGCTACACCGGACTGACCCAAGCCGTCTGGACCGTTGAGGGTAATGGTCAGTACATCGTCTACGGCGGTGAGTTCCTGGCCGTCAACGGCACTCCCCAGCAGGGGCTCGTCCGCTTCTCCGCGAGCGGGGGCGATGCCAACGACCAGGGAGACAACGGCGACAACGGTGACAACGGCAAGGACAAGGACAAGAAGAAGAAAAACAAGAAGGACAAGAAGAACAAGAAGAAGAAAAACAAGAAGAACCAGGACGACTGGGACAACCAGGAGGGCGACTGGGACCAGGATGACTGGGACAACAACCAGAACGACGGCTGGTGGTGGTGGTGACCATGAGGTCCTCCGGAGTGACTGATGGCCGCAAGTTTTCCGCCGGATCTTCCGGTTCTATAGGTGGCTGTGGTGTGCTTCCGGACTCAGTGGTCGCCGGGGGCGGCGCCCGCCGCGATGGAGGTCGTACGCTTCGGCACGTGTCACGAACTCGAATGCTGATCCTGCCCGCCGTTCTGGTGCTGGGGGTGGGGCTGGCCGCCTGCGGAGGCGGGAAGTCCCACAGTGCCGCCAGCTCCTCCGCCCCGTCCGCGTCCGCCAGTGGCTCGGCCTCGGCTCCCGCCGCGTCGTCGGCCGCCGCCACTCCGACGGTCCAGACCGCGCAGCCCACGGAGGCGCCCGCCTCACCGTCAGACGGCTCCGTCACCACCCCGGACCCCTCCGCGATCGATCCCAAAGCCGTCGAGAATGGCGACCTGTCCAAGGACGAGTACCCTGAGGTGCCGCTGGACAAGTCCGTCAGCATCGACGGGGGCGTGGTCATCTCCTTGGGACAGCTGCAGGCGCAGGACTTCGCCAGCGGCCCGGGTGAAATTGGAGGCTCCGGCGTCCTGGTGCCGGTGACGGTGACGAACAATTCCGGCAAGGACCTGCCGCTGGCCAGCGTGCTGTCTACGACGGTGAACTATGGCGAGGGGAGCGGAACGCCCGCCAGTGAGATCGTATCGGCCTCCGATGCGGTGCCCGCTACGCTCGCCGCCGGTCAGACGGTGACCGTCAACCGCGCCTTCGTCGTCCCGGCCGAGGGGCGCGGGAACGTCAAGGTCTCCGTTGATCTGGGAGCCGACCACGGTGCCGCCACCTTCCGGGGGTCGGCGGGCTGACACGGATCAGCCCCGGTCGGTGCGACCCCGCGGTGCACCCGGCATCATTGTGTCGAGGCGCCACCTACAGCTCGTCAAGGCGAGCGTGGGTGGCGCCTCGATGCGTGTGAGGCGGACCGACATGGTCGGGCGGATGTTGCCTCGTTGTGACATCGCCTGAGAGTGCTCTGAGGTCGACCTGAACGATGTCTAGGTGTGCTGAGCGGATTCCGTGACTGTGGCAGCCAATGGCGGCGTAGGTCTTGGAACGACTACAAATCCGCGTGATCTGACCGAAAGGTCGACCTAGCTCGAGGGCGTCCCCGCATTGTGGTATGTGCTAAATGCTCGGCAATCGTGTTGTGCTCGGTGTACTATGAGCCAGCCCGACGACCCTGGTCGGGCGCGGAGTACCAGCCATTCGTAAGGTTGTGTGTCCGTGATCTGCGTATGTTCTGAATGGAATACCTGTGAAGCTCCCCCGCCGACTCCTGAGCGGCCTTTTGGCTGCGGCTCTTGTTCCCCTCGGTGCCGTGACACTAGCCCCGGCGGCACCAGCCGCCGCGGACCCGGCCCCTGCCGGTGCTGCCGGTACCCCTAACACCGTCTCCGCTGACGCCCTGCCCACCGCCCAGATCAACGGCATTGTCTGGGATCAGGTTGTGGTGGGCGACATTGTCTACGCCGTTGGCTACTTCTCCTCGGTCCGTCCGGCGGGATCGCCGGCAGGCCAGAACGAGTCGCCGCGCCGCAACGCGATGGCCTACAACATCAACACCGGTGAGATCCTCGACTGGGCTCCCACCACCAACGCCACGATCAACACGATCGCCGCCTCCGCCGACGGTCAGACTCTTTACCTCGGTGGCGAGTTCACGGAGCTCAATAACCAGACGGCGTGGCGCATCGGTGCAGTCGGGGCCGCCGACGGCCAGCGCGTCCCGCTGAACGCCTCCGCCAACGGCAGTGTCAAGACCCTGAGCGTCTCCGCCAACGGCTCAACTCTCTACATGGGTGGCGCCTTCACCCAGATCAACTCCTCGGCCCGCCAGCGCGCCGCCGCGCTCAGCCTCAGCACCCAGCAGCTGACGAGCTTCGCGCCGAAGGTCGACAACTACTATGTCCGCAGCATCGTCGAGGCCTCCGACGGCTCGGCCGTGGCCATCGGTGGTGCTTTCGAGTCCGTCGCGGGCAGCGACAAACCCGGTTACGGCCTCGCCATCCTCGAGAGCGACGGCAGCCTGCGCAAGAACAATGCCACCTCTGTGGTCCGCGGAGCCGGCGCCTGGGCCTCGGTCATGAGCGTCAAGGCCGACGAGCAGGGCCTGTACGCCGCGAGCTACTCCCAGACCGGTTCCTTCGAGGGCGTCATGCGCCTGAACTGGAAGACCGGGGACATCGACTACATGGCCGACTGCCATGGCGACTCCTACGATGTGCTGCCTGCCGGCGATGTCGTCTACGCCGCCAGCCACTCCCACGACTGCTCCAACATCGGTGGCTTCCCCGACGTCACCAACCACTACCACAATGCGGTGGCCTACACGAATGCCTCCACCGGGACGGTCCAGGCGACCCACAACGGCAGCTATCAGGACTACGAGGGCCAGAACGCCACCACCAACCTCAACTTCTACCCCGACTTCACGCCGGGGAAGATCTCCGGTGCCAACCAGGCCACCTGGACTGTCGAGGGCAATGACAAGTACGTCGTCTACGGCGGCGAGTTCCTGGCCGTCAACGGCACCGCCCAGCAGGGGCTGGTGCGCTTCGCCCGCCGTGACATCGCCCCGAACAAGCAGGGGCCCATGGACAAGGGCGGTGCCTTCAAGGTCTCCGGTACCTCGCCGCGTGCCGGGGTCGTCTCCCTGTCCTTCAAGGCCAACTGGGACCGGGACGACAAGACCCTGACCTACAACGTCTACCGCGACTCCATGAACGGCAAGCCGGTCACCAGCCAGACGGCGACCGCCGGCTTCTGGGAGCGCCCCGACCTCAGTGCCACCGACGTCGTCGAACCCGGAAGCACGCACCGCTACCGGGTCCAGGTGACTGACCAGTGGGGGGCCTCCACGGTCTCGGACTGGGTGACGGTCAAGGCCGCTGAGGGTCAGGGCCTGAGCAAGTACGGCGCCCGTGTCCTGGCTGACGGCGCCGCCCACTACTGGTCCTTCGACGAGACCGATGGCGACAAGGCCGAGGACTTCGTGGCCCAGCGCAACCTGACGATCCGTGGCAAGGCCTACAAACGCGGAAGCGGGTCCGTCCTGGGCTCGGGAGCCTCGCTCGGCCTGACCTCGGACGCCGCGAACAAATCGCACGCCGCTACGCGCGTCGCCTCCCAGGCCCCCACCGCCTTCTCCATGGAGGCATGGGTCCGCACGACCTCGACCTCCGGCGGGGAGATCATGGGCTACGGCTCCTCCGCGGCCAACCAGTCGTGGAGCCGTGACCGCATGGTGTACATGCGCAATGACGGCACGCTCAGCTTCATGCTCTACCCGGGCAAGCTGACCACCATCACCACCCCCAAGAGCTACAACGACGGGCAGTGGCACCACATCGTGGCCTCCATGAGCCCGACCGCCGGCGCCATGCTCTACGTGGACGGCAACCTCACCGCCTTCGACGCAGCCATGACCTCGGGGCAGAACTACTCCGGTTACTGGCGCATCGGCGGGGACGCCCTCAGCGGTGTCAACGGTCAGCCCTCCAACACCAACATCCAGGCCGACATCGACGAGGCCGCCGTCTACGGCACCCCGCTGTCGGCGCGGCAGATCGCCGAGCACTACACCGCGGCCACCGGCAAGCAGGTCCAGGCCGATGACAACGGCGGCAAGGACGGTGCCGGTAAGGACAAGAAGGACAAGGCCAAGGAGGGCAGCGCCCTGCTGGACGACTCCTTCGAGCGCAGCGTGAACGGCGGCTGGGGCAAGGCCAAGGCCGGCGGTGAGTGGAAGACCACCTGGAACGCCGCGGCATTCTCCGTCGACGGCACCAGCGGCCGGATCGCGATGGCCGGTCCACGCTCCTCGGCCTCCATCATCTCCGATCCGATCAAGTCGACCTCCACCGACGCCGTCGTGGACTTCTCCCTGGACGCGGTGCCCGCCGGCAACGGTGCCTTCATCTCCTACGCCGCCCGCTCGACCAAGGCCGGTCAGTACCAGGCCACGGTCCGCATCGGCAGCGCCGGCAACCCGGTGGTGACGGTCTCACGCGTGGTCAAGGGTCGGGAGACCTCTCTGGGCTCCTTCGTGATGAAGCAGCCTTACACGGCCGGTCAGCCGCTCCACCTGCGCATGGTGGTGGACGGCGCGGAGTCGACCAACATCCAGACCAAGCTCTGGGCCGGCGACGCCGAACCCGCCGAGTGGGGGATTGAGGCCGTCGACAACGACAAGACCCTCAACGAGGCCGGCACCGTGGGGCTGACCACCTACATGTCCGGCTCGGCCGGGGCGGGCACCGTGACCCTGGCGGTCGACAAGGTCACCATCAAGCAGCACTGACGCCGTCGAGCGCAGCGCGTCTGCGGGGCGGGCCGGGAAGGAACTCAGGAGCTTCCCGGCCCGCCCCGTTTCGCCACCTGCCGCGAGGGGGTGTCGGCCAGAAGACGGTCACTCCCCGATATGTCACATGGAGGCAACACGGAGCGTCTCTAGGATCGCCCTGTAGCGAGAACCCACCAGGAGGAACCATGATCAGGGTAGCGATCAACGGATACGGCAACCTCGGCCGCGGCGTCGAGCAGGCCATCACCAAGAACGCGGACATGGAGGTTGCCGTCGTCTTCACCCGACGTGACCCGGCCACTGTCACCACCCAGGGGGCTCCTGTCGCCCACGTCGACGACATGGCCGCCTGGACCGACAAGGTCGATGTCTGCCTGAACTGCGGAGGCTCGGCCACCGACCTGATCGAGCAGACCCCGGCCGCCACGGCCCTGTTCCACACGGTCGACTCCTTCGACACCCACGCCCGCATCCCCGAGCACTTCGCCGCCGTCGACGCCGCCGCCAAGGCCTCCGGGCGCGTCGCCCTGATCTCCACCGGCTGGGACCCGGGCCTGTTCTCCATGCTGCGGGTCCTGGGCGAGGCCGTCCTGCCCGACGGCGCCACCACCACGTTCTGGGGGCCCGGCGTCTCCCAGGGGCACTCCGACGCCCTGCGCCGCATCGACGGCGTCGTGGACGCCAAGCAGTACACCCGCCCGGTGGAGGCGACCGTCGCCGCGGTCAAGGCCGGAGACGACGTCGAGCTGACCACTCGCTCCATGCACACGCGCGACTGCTACGTGGTGGCCGAGGAGGGCGCTGACCTGGCCCGCATCGAGCGGGAGATCGTGGAGATGCCCAACTACTTCGCCGACTACGACACCACCGTCACCTTCATCACCGCCGAGGAACTGGCCGCCGAGCACTCCGGGATCCCGCACGGCGGCTCCGTCATCCGCCGCGGGCACACCTCCGAAGGCATCGCCGAGACCGTGAGCTTCGAGCTCCAGCTCGACTCCAACCCGGAGTTCACCGGCTCGGTCCTGGTCGCCACGGCACGCGCCGTGGCAAGGCTGGCCGCTCGCGGCGAGACCGGCGCGCGCACCGTCTTCGACGTGACGCTCGCCGACCTGTCTCCCACGAGCCCTGAGGAGCTGCGCGCCCACTACCTGTGAGGTGGGCGGACAACGAGCGGCGTCCCGCCGTCGGCACTGAGCCGGCGACGGGACGCTGACGCGTCGGCTGAGTCAGCCGCGGATGAGGGGAACGTCGACGTCTGGCAGCTCGCCGCGGCGGGCGGCACGCAGCAGCCTCATCCCGTCACGGGTGGCCTGCGCCGCCGTCAGGAGCGGGCGGCGAGTGCTCAGGAGCTGGCGTCTGCCGCCGCGCAGGACGATCTCGCGGGCTGCCCGGCCCGCCGTGGCCACCCACCGGCGCTGCGTGGCCCGATCCAGGTGCAGACCGGCGTACAGCAGCCGGTTGCGCACGTTGTAGTAGTAGTAGATGTCCGACTTGGCACGGTCGGACTGATCGCTCTCGGAGTGGGTGCCTCCCTCGTCGTGGACGGCGATGGCGTCGTGCACCAGGGCCAGGCCGCCTCCGGCCGCCAGCACCCGAGCGGAGAAATCCACGTCCTCCCAGTACAGGAAGTAACGCGCGTCCAAGCCGCCGGCGGCCTCGAAGAGGTCAGTCGACAGCGCCAGGCAGGCCCCCGAGAGCCACGGCTGGGTACCGCCCGGGGGAATCGGGCGCGGTGAGCGGCGCGAGCGCATCGAGCCGTCGGCCAGACACACGACGATCCCGTCGGAGACGATGCGGCCACTGGAGTCCTTGAGCACCGGCGCCACCAGGGCGAGCCGGTCAGCGTGCGCCCTGGCCACCAGGCGGATGAGGTCGGCCCGGGCGATGACGGCGTCAGGGTTGAGCAGGACGAGCAGGTCGGCGCCGAGCTCGCGGGCCCGGGCCGCCCCCAGATTCATGCCGCCGCCGAAGCCCGTGTTCGTCTCCGGCAGGACCGTCTCCCAGCCCCGCGAGGAGGCCAGCGCCACCAGCTCCTCACGGGCGGCGGGCGTGGAGTAGTTGTCGACGACGATGATGCGGGCTTCGGGGGAGTCCTCGGCCACGCGCGCCAGCGTGCGCTCCAGCAGCGCCGCCGAGTCGTAGCTGACGACGATGACCGCCGTGCGCGAGAGCAGCTCGCCGCCGGAGAGAGAGGAGGCCTCGGTGATCTCGACGGCCTTGGTGGGGGCGCCGGTGGCGGGGCCGGTCGGATCGGCGGCCTCGGCGGAGTCGGCGTCCCGGGCGGGGTTAGGGGTGGAGGTCATCGGAGCAGGAGCCTTCCGGGTGCGGGGGGGCGGTGTCGGAGCGGTGCCGGTGAGATCGGGTACGGCGGGCGCCGCTCCTCCGAGGGCCGGAGGTGCGACGTCGTGGCTCGGGTGCTCCCGCCGTGGGGCGCACCCGCTTCGTGATAGTACCGTTAGACCCTGATATCACGCCGCGATCCGCCGGCAGGCGGGAGGAAGGACGGGGCTGGACGTGCAGCTGACCATCGCGATGCTCACCTACCGCCGCAACGACTACCTCGCGCAGGTGATCCCTGAGCTGCTGGCGCAGGCCGACGACGTCTCCGACGCGCAGACGACGGTGAGCGTGCTCATTGTGGACAACGACCCGCAGGCCGGGGCGAGGGCCGTCGTCGAGGCCGCCTGGGAGGCACTGGCAGGCGAGCAGCCGGAGGCGGCGGAATCGTCCGGGGGATCCGGGCAGGCCGAGCCGTCCGGGTCGGCTGATTCGGCTGCCGCTTCTGCGACGTCGAGGCTGGTCTACGTCCACGAGCCTGAGCCGGGCATCGTGGCCGGCCGCAACCGGGCCCTGAGTCAGGCTCACGGCTCCGACGCCCTCATCTTCATCGACGATGACGAGATCCCCTCGCCGGGCTGGCTCAGGGCTCTCGTGAGCACCTGGCGCGCCCAGGGCTGCGCCGCCGTCACCGGCCCCACGCCACCAACCTTCGAGGCCGACCCCTCGGCGTGGGTCACAGCCTCGGGCGCCTTCGACTCCTGGGAGGCCGCCGACGGCGCCCAGGTCCGCAGCGCCGACACCGGCAACCTGCTCCTGGACCTGGCCGTCGTCGAGGGCCTGGGGCTGCGCTTCGATCCACGCTACGGGCTCACCGGAGGCGAGGACTCCCTGTTCACCCGCCAGCTCACCCGGGCCGGCGGCGTCATCCGCTTCGCTGCCGAGGCGGTGGTCACCAAGCGCGTGCCCGCGGCCCGTGCCAGACGCACCTGGGTGCTGGAGCGTGCGCTGCGCTCGGGCTCCTCCTGGGCGCGAGTGCGCATCGACACGGCCGGGCCCACCGACGGCGGTGCCTCCGGCCGGCTCGCGCGGCTCAGGCTGCGTCTGGGCTACGGCGCCAAGGGACTGGCCAAGGCCGGTGTCGACGGAGCGCGCGCCGGCGTGGCCCGTCTTCGCGGCGACGTGCCCGCGCAGGCCCGCTACGAGGTCTCCTCGCGCGGGGGCCTGGGCATGGTCGTGGGCGCACTGGGCGGGCACGTGCGCGAGTACGGCCGTCCCCGCCGCCGGCGGAGCACAGCGCCGGCCGGCAGGGGGAACGCATGAACCGGCTGACGATCGCCATCCCTACCTTCCGGCGTCCTCAGGACTTGAAGCGGGCCGTCATCGGGGTCCTGGCGCAGGCCGGAGAGCTGGTCGGCGGCTCGGGCGCCGAGGCCCGCGAACCCGAGGGCGATGCGGCGGGCGCGATCGACGCGGACAAGACAGCCGGTGAGGTCGTCTGCGACGTCGAGGTCCTCGTCATCGACAACGACGCCCGGAGCACCGGGCGCCAGACCGCCCTCGCCGCAGCGGCCGACGCCGGGGTGGCCGTGCATTCCTCAGTGGAGGGGGCGGAGGGACCCGAGGCTGTGGGCCTGCGCTATGTCGTTGAGGAACGGCCCGGTGTGGCTGCGGTGCGCAACCGCGCCCTCGACGAGACCGGCGGGCGCGACCTGCTCGTCTTCATCGACGACGACGAGGACCCCGAACCCGGCTGGCTCGCCGCCCTCGTGAGGCTGTGGGCCTCGACCGGCTGCCAGGCGGTGGCCGGCCCCGTCATCCCCGTCTACGAGGTCGAGCCGGAGGCGTGGGTGCGTCAGGGCGAGTTCTTCGTGCGCAGGACCTGGCCCACCGGCACGGTCCGCCCAGTGGCGGCCTCCAACTGCCTGCTGCTGGACCTGGGTTTCGTGCGCCGGGCCGGGCTGCGCTTCGATGAGGCCTTCGGCGCCACTGGGGGAGAGGACACGCTCTTCACCCGCCGGCTGAGCGCCGCCGGCGGCGTCATCCGCTGGTGCGACGAGGCGCGCGTGCGCGACCACGTCCCGGCCTCGCGCCTCACCCGCCCCTGGATCCTGCGACGGCAGCGATCCCACGCCGCCACCTCGGTGCGCGTGGAGCTGGCCCTGGCCGGCGGCGGGGCTCAGCCGGCCATCCGGGCCAGGGCCGCCGCTGGTGGCCTGGTGCGTATCGTCGTCGGCGGCCTGCGGACAGCCGGTGGAACCCTCATCGGCAGCCCTAAGCACGCTGCCAAGGGGGCCCGGCTGTTGGCCCGGGGCCGCGGCATCTTGGCGGCCAGCGTCGGAGGCGGCGTCCACCGCGAGTACGACCACTGAAGGCTCGGGGCTCGAACTCACTGCGGTGCTTGGCTGAGGGTATCCCCGACGTCCTGCTCAGCACTGCACGAAGGTCGGGGATACTGGAGGAGGGGCGGGTGTACTCTATGGGGGTCGGGGGTTCGTGCAGTATGCACAACCCTTGGCCAGTGGGGGCCTTGCTCCTTGCTGCTGGACATAGGGGCATCCCCCCTTAAACACCCTAAACACCCCTATGAATAAGCCTCATTGGCTCCTTGACTGTTGACGTCAACCGATCCGTCTCCACGTAGTATGCCAGCTATGAGGTTGAGTCCTTATTCGCAGAACCTACTTAATTCCTGAGGGCTGCTGGAATGGCTTCATCAAGATACCACATCCAGAAACTGCGACGCGCATCAACGTCAACCTGATCTACAGGCATCCAGTTCATGCCTCCCGCGGCAGCGCTGGCACACGTGTAACTGGTTTCAAAGCTGTCAGGAGCTAGTTCGTCATCATCAATATCATTATCTGCAGTATCATAGTCAGGATTTCGGTAACAAGCGGAAACCACCATTGCAGCGGCCGCGTCAGCCACCATTAATGCTGGGTTGGTAGTAGCATTTGAGCCGAATTTTGCTATCACATTCTGAAGGAAGCGAGAGGCGTCGTTCTCTGCGGCGCCTGGGTCTACGTTTTTCCCCATAAGAGCATGGGTTAGTTGTAGCATCCTATCGATGCTGGAATCTGCTGGAAACACCTGTGTCCATATCGACTTCACCTTATTGACGCACAGCACCTTGAGGTGTGTCCGATTTAAATAGGATGCCTCCGCGTCGGCAAAGTCATTCATTGCAATCCAAATGGCGGTTCGACTTTCCAACGAAAGAATCCCTTTGGGACTTGCGCTTAAATCAATTTTCGCTCGATTGATTGCGCTGCTCACAGCAAGCATGTCGATCATAAGTTAAGTCATTCCTTCCCTTACAAATTTAATATATCTCAGGTATCGGTTGGCCTGAAGACACTTGAAGTCCGGATGATGTGACGACTGACCCATCCGTTCTGAATATCCATGTTCCGTCTGGGTCGGTGACATACCAGTCTCTGCGCTGATATTGAGCCAAACTTCGGAAC
>ERZ772968.1205-NODE-1205-length-12236-cov-7.962647_pt1 | contig 12236 bp, 10 predicted proteins | sample MGYA00580674_ERZ772968 | MGnify/ENA primary metagenome ERZ772968 (study PRJEB29015, sample SAMEA2737940) | human oral metagenome | biome: human oral; feature: human-associated habitat; material: dental | place: China | collected 2138 ...
CGTCGTCGGAAAGATCGCACTGCGATACTGGGTGCCGATATCCCCTCCCTGGCGGTTGAGGCTCGTCGGGTCGTGGGACTCGAAAAACGCCTGGAGAAGGCGCTCGGTCGGCAGCCGTGAAGGCGCATAGAGGACGCGCACGGTTTCGGTGTGACCTGTCTTGCCCGTGCACACCTCTTCGTACGTCGGATTTGGGGTGAAACCGCCCATGTAGCCGACCGCCGTCGCATCGGCGCCGAGCTCCCACGCGAGCTTTTCCGCGCCCCAGAAGCATCCGGAGGCAAGATAGAGAACTTCCTGATCCGGCCCCGGTTCGGCCAGAATGTCGGTTCCAAGGACGGCATGGGGCGCGGGGGAAGGCAGAACCGGTGCGTCGCGTCCCGCAAGCGCGGTCTCCGGCGTCGCCGGCGTTTGTTTGTCCGAAGACTCCCAAAGGAACATCTTCAGCCCTCGAAAGGCTCGATTTTGACGATTTCAACCGGGATCTTCCGCCCGGTCGGCGTGGCGAACTTCGTGGACTCGCCTTCCTTGAGACCGAGAATGGCCTTTCCGAGAGGAGCGGATTCGGGGTAGATCTCGATGTCCAAATGGTCGGATGCCTCTCGGGAGCCTATAAGGAAGCGCTCCTCCTCGCCGGCGATCTTCGCAGTGACGATCACCCCGGCCTGCACTTCTGTGGCGGCGGGCGGCTCGGAAACCGTCGCATTCTCGAGCAGATGCGTGAGCTCGGCAATGCGCCCTTCCAGTTTCGACTGCTCTTCGCGGGCAGCCTGGTAGCCGCCGTTTTCTCGAAGGTCTCCCTCGTTGCGCGCCGCTTCGATCTTGCGTGCGATCTCGGCGCGGCGGACGGTGGTCATCTCCTCAAGCTCAGCCCGAAGGCGCTCGTACGACTCTGGAGAGAGCCACGCTCTCTTGCTTTCGTCAGTCATGTGTTCTCCTTAACAATGGTCGGTGCGCGTACGCGCACCGACCGACGATTGAATGTGCGAAGACGCACGCCGTCCTCGCTTAGACGACGCGCGGACGATCCCCGCTCAAAGAACAGTTGTGCCCGCGGGAAGCGGGCAAGCCGATGCTCACCCTACCAGGTGGAGCCGATGAACGCCGCGTCGCCTCTACTTCGCCGCCATGACGACGAACCAGACGGCCACGGCCTGGCAGGTGTAAGCCAGCAACGTGCACGCGTGGAAGAACTCGTGGAAACCCCACACGCGAGGCCAAGGATTAGGCCACCGCAGGCCGTAGAAAACGGCCCCCACGGAGTAGACGATCCCTCCTGCGAGGATCAGCCAGACCACGGCGGGGCCGCCTGCCGTCCAATACTCGGGGAGGAACCACACGGCGATCCAGCCGAGCAGAAGATAGAGCGACGTCGAGAGCCATCTCGGGGCGTCGGGTTTGAACACGGCGAGGAAGATCCCGCCGAGGGCGCCTGCCCACACGGTCCCCAGCACGTAAGCGGCTGTGCGCGGCGCAAGCATTGCAACCGTCAGCGGCGTGTAGGTTCCCGCAATGAGGAGGAAGATATTGGAGTGATCCATCCTCTTCAGAAGCAGCTCGATTTTCGCAGACCACTTCCCGAGGTGGTAAACGGCTGAATGCCCGAAGAGCACGACCGAAGAAACCCCGAATACCAGGCACGCCAGCTTCATCCCCGTCGTCGGAGCGAGGGCGATCAAGACGATTGCGTTGGCCAGCGCCAGCGGCGCGGTGATTGCGTGAATCCATCCCCGTGCCTTCGGCTTGGGCAAGGAAGCGAGAAGACTGCGCCGCTCCCTGCGCGATACAGCCGCTGAAGTCATGATGCCACTCCTATCCGTCTCTGCCATTTTAGGCGGCAGCTTGAGCTTTCGCGTGCATGTGCGATTGGCGTCACCTAGGCTAGTCTCACCGAGTCAATAGGAGGTTGAAGGTGGCCGCGTCGGCATTGCTGTACAGATTGTATGAGCGCAGGCTCATGGGCGGGCTGGGGTCTGCTGATTTGCCGCGTCATATCGGCGTCATGCTCGACGGAAATCGGCGGTGGGCGAAAGAGCTGGGGCGCAACGCCTCTTTCGGTCACAGGCGCGGCGCCGACAAGATCAACGAGTTCCTCACGTGGTGCGACGAGGTCGGCGTCCAACTGGTCACGCTGTGGCTGCTGTCGACGGACAATCTCAAGCGGGCGCGCGAAGAGATCGACACGCTTTTGGAGATCATCGCCGCGGCGGTTGAGCGCTTGGCCGCCGCTCACACGTGGCGCTTGAAGACGGTCGGCAACCCGCAGATGCTTCCCGAGCCGTTCGTCTCCCGCATGGAAGCGGCCGAATCGAAAACCTCCGACGTGCAGGGGATGCAGGTGAACATCGCCGTCGGCTACGGGGGGCGCCAAGAGATCACCGACGCCGTGCGTTCGCTGCTGGCTGAGCAGGCGACGTCGGGCAAGACTCTCGCCGAGGTGGCCCGCTCGATCAAGATCGACGACATCACGGACCATCTCTACACGAAGGGCCAGCCTGACCCCGACCTCGTCATTCGCACGTCGGGCGAGCAGCGCATGAGCGGATTCATGCTGTGGCAGACGGTTCACACCGAGCTGTACTTTTGCGAGGCGTACTGGCCCGATTTCCGAAAGGTCGACTTTCTGCGAGCGTTGCGCGACTACACGCAGCGCGAGCGGCGTTTGGGAAGGTGAGTCGAAAACGGAGCTTGCAGCGACGGCGCGCGCCGGCCGCGGCCGCGGCCGGGCGTCGGCCTGCGACGAATGGGGGGCCGACGAGGCTGAAACCCTGGATCAAGGTTGAATCCGTGAGGGCGAGGTTCGGGGCCGGGCATATAGCTTGAAGCCGTGGGCCGCTTTTGCGACCCACGGCTCTAGCGTGTGTGTGATGCCTCGCCGCGCCTATTCAGCAACGCTCATACGATCTCGATCCCCACCGAGATTTTTGCCGTGGGAGCCAGAGCCGAGTTCCGGCTCCCACGACATAGCTGTTATCTAACTGTTTCAAGATGTTATCAGTTTGTTATCTAGTGCGCAAGGCGGTCCGTTGAGGAAAATCTGCCCTATGTGCGCGGCGCTCGAGACTGCCGGGGAGCGGCCGTTGCGTAGGCCGACGCGAGGATGCCAAAGGCCGACGGCGAGCGGGAGCGGCTGGCGGCACAGGCCCGCTCGGAGCGGCGACGACGGGTTTTGGCGAGGCCTCGCGAAGGGTGCGCCTCAGGCTTCGGCGAATGTCGAAAAGCTGTAGGCGTCGTAGGCGAGAGCCAGCTCCTCGCGCGTGGGCGGATTGACGCCGGGGCGGGAGACGGATATGGAAGCGGCTGCCGCCGCGTATGCGCCGAGAGTTTCTAAATTCGTTGGCGAGATCGCCGCCAGTCGATCGCGATTGGCGGCGCCGCTGAGAGAGATGCGCGTGATCCCGTCGATGAGCGCGGCGAAGAAGGCGTCGCCGGCGCCTGAGGAATTGACGACGTCGACCTGCCTCGCGGGAACGTGAATCGTTTCGCCGGCGGCTGAATACATGAGAGCCCCTTCGCTCCCGCATGTGACGACCGCCAGGAGAACCCCCGATTCCAGCCATCGTCCGGCGACCTCTTCGATGCTCGCGTTCGGTCCGTAGACGAGTGCGATGTCCTCGTCAGAGGACTTCATGACGTCGGCGTACCCGGCGAAGCTCTCGACGACGGCGCGCGCCTCGCGGATGTCCCCCAAAAGGGCCGGGCGGACATTCGGATCGTAGAAGACCGTGACGTTCTCGCGCAGCTCTTCGACCCAGTTGCGCACCTTTGCGGCGCCCGGCTGGAGGTGGCAGGCGGCCGAGCCGAAAGCCAGGGACTGAGGATCGAGGAGGTCGAGGTCGAGCTTGCAGGCGCCGGAGAAGGGCTTGTCTTGTATGTCCCAGGTGAAGTCGAACGAATAGCTTGCGCTTCCCGATGCATCGAGGCTCACGTGGCTGACCGACGTCGGATTGGTCCGCTCGCCGTCGGCGCGAAGCCAAAGCTCCAAGCCGTTGGAGGCGGCGTACTCGGCGAGGATCCGCCCGTTGGCGTCCAGTCCGAAGTCGGTCACCAGTCGGGTTGTGCGGCCCAGATGCCGCAGGCCGATGGCCACGTTGAGCATCGCGCCGCCGGGGGTGAGGCGGGTCGAGCCGTCCGGCGCCGTGATCTTGTTGATGAGCGATTCGCCGATGAGAAGCACGCTCATTTCTTCTCCCTGCCCGATCCGCGCTCGGCGCCTTCGACGTCTGACGCCCTTCGCGCCGATTGCCCGCCCCCGGATTCGCCCTGGCCGGCTGTCGATTCGCCTTGGCCTGCACCCGATTCGCCTCCGGGTCCCTCTGCCTCGGCGCCGCCGCGTGCGGCGGCCAGGCGCTCGCGGGCGCCATCGAGCCAGTCTTGGCAGTGCCGCGCAAGCTGCTCGCCGATTTCCCACAGTCGGAGCGACTCTTCGAGGGGGATCGACCCCTGTTCGAGGCGGACGACGATTTCGACGAGCCGAGACCTGGCTTCCTCATAGCTGAAGGCGTCAATGCCCTCGAGGAGCCCGTCGCCGCGGACATGGCTTTCGCTACGGCCGCTTGCTTCGCTCCGGGGTTCGTTCTCTTCGCACTGGGGCTCGTCGACTTCGCTCCGGGTTCCGCTCCCTCCGCTTCGGGAGTCGCTCTCTTTGCTCTGGGGCCCGCCTCCTTCGCGCTTGGGCTCGACGTCGGCGCCCTCTCCATTAAGGGCGTTCTTCTTGGGCATGCTTTCCTCCTTGTGGAGCGGCTGCGGTGAGATTGTCTTGGTTGGCGGCAAGGCCCTCTTCGGCGAAGGCCCTGCACTCTTCGGCGACGGCGGCGACGGCAAGGGAGAGCCGGCCCCGCGCGAGGACCGCTTCGACCTCTTGGCCTGTGCGGACGTCGGCGGCGTTTGAGACGATGGCTCCTTCTGAGAGCAGGATCGAATACCCGCGGTCGAGAGTGGCCTGGGGGGAGAGAGCCCGCAGATTTGCGACTGTTGCGGCGAGTTCGCCCGCTGCGTCGGCGATTGCGCGATCGACGTGCGTCCGCATCCATCGGGCGAGGGAGAGCAAGTCTTCTTCGCGCACGTCGACAATCGTTTCGGGGAAGGCCAAAGCGGGCCGCGCGCGAATGGAGTCGAGCTCGCTTTGCGCCCGGTCAAGGCGTGCCTGCACGGCGGATCGGCCGCGACGGGCCGCTTCGGCGATCGTCGCCAGCTCCTCGGCGACGTCGGGGACGATGCGTTTTGCCGCGTCGGTGGGCGTCGATGCCCGCAAGTCTGCGACGAGGTCGAGGATGGGGCTGTCGCCCTCGTGCCCGATCGCCGAAACGACCGGTTTCTTCGCCTTTGCGACGGCGCGCACGAGCCTTTCGTCGGAGAAGGGAAGCAGATCCTCAACGCTCCCTCCGCCTCGCGCGAAGACGACGACGTCGACGCCGGGGGCTTCTTCCAGCGACTCCAACGCCTCGATCATCGCTTCGACGGCGCCTTCGCCTTGCACCCTGACCTCGCGCACGTCGAACCGCGCCGCAGGCCAACGGCCGAGGACGTTGACGAGGACGTCTTCGCGCGCTTTGGTGTTGCGCCCGCATATGAGCCCGATCTTCCCGGGAAGGAAAGGAACTTTCGTTTTACGCTCGGCTGAGAACAGGCCTTCGGCGGCGAGCCGGGATTTCAACTGTTCGATTCTGGCCAGAATGTCGCCCAGTCCGACGGGGCGAACCTCGTCCGCCCATAGCGAAAGGCTCCCGTTGACCTCGTAAAAGTCCGGTTTGGCGCACACCACCGCCCGGCTGCCGGGCTCGATCGCCGCCGGAAGAAGGTAAGCCATGATCTTGACCGTGATGGAAACGTTGGCTTCGAGGTCGCGCAAGGTGAAGAACTGGACTTTCGCCCCGGGGCGGCGCTGAAGCGTGATGACCTCCCCTTCGACCCACAGGCGTGACATGGCGGCGACGTATTCCCGAATCTTCATCGACAGCACGCGCAGCGGCCACGGCCGATCGGGGGTGGTCTGGGCGGCAAGCTGGGGAAGCTCCTCCGGCACCGGAATTTTTTGTGCCATAGCGAAATTTTTTCACAGGCGCCAAGCGCGGGGCTGTGCCCTAGTTCCCATTCTTTGTTGTGCCCTAGTTCCCATTCCGATCGTCTCGCGCTCGATATCCGCGGCGCACTACCCTAGACACGTGAATGACCAACAAGCGTCGGCCGCCCCGGCGGAGAAGGCGGTTTCCCTTGCGGGAGCCTCGGCTTTCCCCGACCGGATCCCCTCCGTTCCCGGAAAGGACGGACGCCGGATCCTCATCGCAACGCCGCGAGGGTACTGCGCGGGCGTCGATCGCGCGGTCGACGCCGTCGAGAAGGCCCTCGAGCTCTATGGGGCTCCCGTGTATGTCCGCAAAGAGATCGTCCACAACAAGTACGTTGTGGAGACCCTTTCGCGAAGGGGGGCGATTTTCGTCTCCGAGACGGAGGAGGTCCCCGAAGGCGCACGGGTCGTCTTTTCGGCGCACGGGGTCTCGCCGGCGGTTCACGCCGAGGCCGCCGCGCGCAGCCTTCAGACGATCGACGCGACCTGCCCTCTGGTGACAAAGGTCCACAAGCAGGCCGTCCGTTTCGCCAAGGACGACTACGACATTCTGCTCATCGGCCACACGGGCCACGAGGAGGTCGAGGGCACCCAGGGCGAGGCCCCCGAACACATTCAGGTGGTCAACGGGCCGGAGGAGGTCGACGGCATCGAGGTGCGGGACCCTGACAAAGTCGTGTGGATCTCCCAGACCACCCTTTCGGTCGATGAGACGCTCAAAACGGTCAAGCGCCTGCGCGAGAGGTTCCCGAACCTCGTCGATCCGCCCTCGGACGACATTTGCTACGCCACCCAGAACCGCCAGGGCGCGGTCAAGGCGATGGCGCCCGAATGCGACGCGGTTATCGTGGTCGGGTCCGCGAACTCCTCGAACTCGGTGCGATTGGTCGAGGTGGCCCTCGAAGCGGGCGCCGGCAAGGCGTATCGCGTGGATCGCGCCGAGGAAGTGCGAGACGAATGGCTGGAGGGGGTGAAGACCGTGGGATTGACGTCCGGCGCCTCCGTCCCCGAGATTCTTGTGCGCGACGTCGTCGAGCGCTTGGCCGAGATCGGCTTCACTCAGGTGGACCCGGTGCAGACGGCCTCCGAAGACATCCGCTTCTCCCTGCCGAAGAATCTTCGCGCCGATCTCAAAGCGACGGGCGTTCAGCCGGACCGCCCCCACAAGGTGCGTGAGCGCGCCGGAAGAGCGCGTGAGCGCACCGAGAGGACGGGCATTTCGCAGTGAAAGGGGAACGCTCCGCGAGCCCGACGCCGGAGACGGCAGAACTCGCTCGCCGTTTGTTCGCGGATTTGAGGGCTGCCGCCGACGGCGAACGCGCCGCGCAGATGGCAGCCTACATGCGCGACCAGTTTCGCTACCTCGGCGTGCAAACCCCGGCCCGCCGCAAGATTTCGAGGCCGTTCTTGAACGCCGCGAAGAAGGAGCGCCTTCTCGACTGGGACTTCGTCGATGCCTGTTGGCAGGCCGAGGAGCGCGAGTTCCAGTACGTCGCCGCCGACTACCTGCGGAAGGTGCGCCGTCTTCTGACCGTCGCGGACCTGCCGAGGGTCCGCGGTCTGGCGGTGACGAAGCCGTGGTGGGACACGGTTGATTCGCTTGACGCGACGGTGGGAAGCGTCGTCGCGCAGTCGGCCGAGGGGCGCGAGCTGATCCTGAAGTGGGCGCGCGACGAAAGCATGTGGGTGCGACGTTTGGCGATCGACCATCAGCTGCAACGCAAGGAAAGCACCGACGTCGAACTGCTTTCGTCGATCATCGAGGCCAACCTCGGCTCGGGGGAGTTTTTCATTGACAAGGCCGTCGGCTGGGCGCTGCGGGACTATTCGAAAACGGATCCCGAGTGGGTCCGCGCGTTCATCGCGGAGCACAGGCAGGGCATGGCCGCCCTCGCCATTCGGGAAGCGAGCAAGTATCTCTGAACCGGCCCGCTGGCCTAATCTTCAAGTTCGTCGATGATCTCCGCAGCGGTGAACGAGCGGACGTGCGCGGATTCGCCGTCGAGCGTCTGCGGCGTTTCGATGCTCGTCTCGATCGATTCGAATTGGCTCGCCGTCTGAATCAACCTGCTGTTGAGAGAAGCGATCGTCTTGTTGTAGTTGCTGACGGCCGAGCGCAGCGAGCCCCCGAGTTTGTCGACGTGGTTAGCAACCGTCCCGATCCTTTTGACGAGGGTGCGGCCCAGGGCGAGGATCTCCTGAGCCTCCTCGGTCACCCGGGCCGAGGACCAAACCGCTGCCACAGACCGCAGGAGCGCGAGGAGGGAGCTTGGAGTGGCCGGGGCGATTCCGGATGTGAGGGCGTCTTCCAGGATGGTCGGATCGCCGGCCAAGGCTTGCGACAGAAGCGACTCTGCAGGGAGGAACATGACGGTGATTCGGGGGGACCCCGGAAACTCGGCAGGATAGTCGCGTTTGGCGAGCTCTTTGACGTGAGCCCGGACCGCGCGGGCGTGCTCGGCGACGAGCTCGGAACGCCGAGCCTCGGAAAACTGGTCGGTTCCTTCGATTTCCTGTGCTTTGAGCAGCGCTGTGAGGGGAACTTTCGCGTCGACGGCGATGTGTGCGCCTCCCGGAAGATGCACGGTCATGTCGGGGCGCGCCGCGGACGCGCCGGCCCCGTTCGTCGTCGAAACGTTCTGTTGCTCGGAGAAATCGGTGTGCTTGAGCATGCCCGCAGACTCGACGATGCGCCGCAGTTCCACCTCGCCCCAGGTTCCCCGCGAGGAGACGGACGTCAAGGCGGCGCGCAGCGACGTCGTCTCCCGGGCAAGTTCCCGGTGAGCCGAGGCCGTCGCCGAAAGCTGCTCGCGCACAGCCGCATCCTGAGCAGCCTGCTTGGCCTGCATGGACGCGACCCTCTCGGTCATGTCTTTGAGCCTTGCGGACAGCGGTTCGATCATCCTCAGGAGCGCCTGTTCGTTTCTGGCCCGCTGGGAGAGCTCGACGTTTTCGCGTTCGAGCACGTCCGCTCGGCCGGTCGCTTCGGCTGCCGCCGCCTGCCATCGCGTGGCGTCCGCCTGGGCCAGCCCGAGCTCCGCCCTGTGATGCGAGGAGTCCTCATCGTTTTGACTGCGCGTTCGGTCCAGCGAAACATAGTGGCCGAGGCCGAATCCAGAAGCGAAAACGGCAAGAAGGAGAAGCACGAGGAGCAATGCTGGAATCTGCATGAATCGATCATCGCACGAGTCTCCGACGCTTTTCGGCCGATCGTCTCCGCCTCCGGGCAGACGCCCGCTCGCCGTCGTCCGAGAACCGCTCGACGGCACGGCCGCGCTCAATCCAACGGCAGCCTGCCGCCCGGCTAGTCGAATGGCGCTTGCGCGACGCATCCCCTCGATACAATCGGCGCGTGAAGAAAGGCAACCACAATCGCCGGGCGCCGTGGCAAGGGCCGACGCCCGGCCGGGACCCGATGTCCGAACCGAGTCGAGTGCCGGAAGCGAACCCGACGACGAAAACGAGCCGCACATCCGAACCAGGCCGTAAGCGCGGATTGGCTGAAGGAAGCCAATCCGCCGCCAAGAGACGCGCGCGGGCCGGCATCTCACTTTTCTTCTTCACCAACGGTGCGATCTTCGCGGGAATACTGCCGCGGTTTCCCGAGGTGAAGAGCGCCTTGGGCTTGACCAACGCCGAGTTCGGCGTCCTGGCAATCGTCTCGGCCGTGGGGTCGATGTGCTCGGCGAACCTTCCGGCCTACTTCATCCGCAAGATGGGGGCGCTGTCGGCGTCGCTGTGGTGGACGGTCGCGCTCGTCGCGGCGATCGGCTTTGCCGGCGTGTCCGTAGAACTGAAAAGCCCCGTGTTCTTCGGGGCTTGCCTCTTCACTGCGGGAGCCTCGGACGCCATCGTCGATATGGCTCAAAATCGCCATGCCATGCGGATTCAAGCGGCATACGGAAGAACCGTCATCAACTCCCTCCACGCCCTGTGGAGCGCGGGGTGCATCGTAGGCGGCCTTCTCGGCACGGGATTGGCGGCCTTGGGAGTGCCCCTGTGGATTCACACGCTAGGCGCCTCTCTTGCGCTTTTGTGCGTCGCCGTTGCGGCCGTCCGCCTGTCGGAGCTTCCCGACGACGCCGTTCCCCAGCGTGCCCGGGCGGAACACGCCCGCGGCGGCACTCTCGGCGCTCGTTTTCTCACCTTGGTGCCCCTCGCCCTCATAGGAATCGCCGGAAATCAGATCGAGATCGTCGGCAACGACTGGAGCGCCAACTTTTTCGCCGGCCCAGTGGGCTGGAGTGCCGCCGACGCCGGATTAGCTTACGTCATCATGGTCGCCGCCCAGTTCGTCGGGAGAATTATGGGCGATCCGATGGTCGACCGGTGGGGTCGGGTCCCGGTGGCCCGAGCTGGTTTTCTCCTGTCAGCCTTCGGATTTGCGGCTGCCGCCGCTGCGCCCGTCGCGGCGGTCTCGCTTCCGGCTTTTGCCTTGGCAGGATTTGGAAGCGCGACGATCGTCCCCGCCGTCTACGCAGCGGCCGACGCCGCGTCCGGCTTCCGCGAGGGAAGCGCGCTGACCTTCGTCGGCTGGCTTATGCGGGCGGGAAACTTGGCGACGAGCCCGCTCATCGGCGTGATCGCAGACGGGTGGAGTCTGCGCGTCGGCATTCTCTTGCCTTTGCTTCTCGGCGCGGTCGCGCACGTCTACATGAATCGCCTCGACTACGGCGACGCACCCGACGTCGCCGTTGCGAAGGCCCTCGAAACGGACCGATAAGCGGTCGTCGGCCAAAGAAACCGGCGGACAGCACAAGCGCAAGGAAAGGCCGTCGGACCGCAAACCCGAGGAAAGGCCGCCGGACCGTAAAACCGAGGAAGGCGCCGACGGAAGAAAACCTCGGCCGAAGATGCGGCGCAGAGAAAGACGACAAAAAGCGGGCGCCGCACACCTTCACGGTGTGCGGCGCCCGCGGGTTCCGTCAGATCCGGTCACTCGGCGTCAATCTTTCGGCGGCAAACGAGCAGCCGTTCGTCGAATCGCCCCGCGTTTCGATCCGCAGTGACGCGTCAATCTGCCGACGACGCGTGGTCACTTCTTGGCCGCGTTCATCTTGACGTTGACCAGAGCGCCGCGGTCCACGGCCTTTCCGGCGGCAACTGTCTTGCCCGACGGATCGATGGCCTTGGCGACGTCCTCGGGAAGGGGCTTGCCGCTGCCGCGGGCCTTGCTTCCTTCCTTGAGACTGTAGTTGCTCTGGTTGTAGGCGCTGTTGGAATCGGCCTCCTTGACGAAGAAGGGATTCTGCGCCCGGGAGCCGAAGGTGTCGAGCGCGTGCGTCTCGATCCCCTTGACGGCATTGCCCGCGTTGGAATCCTTCGAGATGTCGGCGGCCTTCGCGAACTTGACGTCCATGGGCCCGTCCTTCTGAGGATCCTTTGATGGGAGGTCCCAGTTCATGACGATCGGCTCGTTGGACTGGTTGCTCCTGTAGTAGACGTTGTAGTCGAAGCCGGCAAACATCTGATTCGAGTAGATTTCCTTGCCGTTCGTGTTCTTGGCGCCGTCAAGGTAGACAGGCATGGCCAGCGGAACGTTCGTGGCGTCCTTGGGGCCGTTGGAAGCCCGGGACGAGAGGATGTTGTTGTAGACCTCGACGCCGGTGGTGTTCCAGCTCAGACGGTGCTTTGTCGACCATTCCTCGGGGAACACGCACTTCTCGCTGTTCTTCTCGCGGGAATTGCAACCGTCATACCGCGCGTCCTCGTAGACGTAGATCGGACGGTAGGTGCGCGATATCGTGTTGTTGTACACCTTCACCTTGTCAGTTCCGCCAATGGAGACGCCGGTGTTCGACCCTTCGACGACATTCGAGGCGATCACCCCTCCGCTGGAGACCTCATAGAAGACGGCTGTTCCCACGTTCGTGAAGAAGTTGTTGACCGTTTTGGCATCGATGCATCCTTCGTCGCACCAGAAGGCCGGGAAGGTTGTCGTTCGTTCGGACGCCTTGGAAGCCTCGCGCGGAGCCGCCGAGTAATCCACGACGTTGCCTCGGAAAACGGTTCTGTTGGTGTGCGTCACCTTGATGTCCGCGATCGTGCAGTAGGCGAAGCAATCGTGGATGCGGAACTTCGCCGTGTTGTTGTTGGAGAAGTAGTTGCCTTCGTAGACGACGTCGTCCGAACGGTTGGCGCCCGCGGCTCCGCCGCCGTTGTCGACGAA
>ERZ772968.1206-NODE-1206-length-12218-cov-7.330428_pt1 | contig 12218 bp, 14 predicted proteins | sample MGYA00580674_ERZ772968 | MGnify/ENA primary metagenome ERZ772968 (study PRJEB29015, sample SAMEA2737940) | human oral metagenome | biome: human oral; feature: human-associated habitat; material: dental | place: China | collected 2138 ...
GTCTGTGTGGTTCATAGCCACCCTGGGTTCGAATCCCAGCGCTACCGCCACCACGGGAAAGGCCCGTCACCGCAACGAAAAGTCGCGGTGACGGGCCTCCCTCGTTCCCGGCCGATCACACCGCCACGGGCCGAATTGCCCACATATTGCCCACAATCTCCGACGTCGTGGCGCTACCCAAAGCATCAAGAGCACCGGCCACGGCGTCCAGGTCATCAGGGAACAGGTCCGCGTAGACGTCGAGCGTCATCGCCGCCGACCGGTGCCCCAACATCGTCTGAACCGCCTTCACGTTCGCACCCGAGCTGATCGCCAACGACGCCGCCGTGTGCCGCAGATCGTGCAGCGTCAGAGCCCCGAAGTCCCTGGCCCCCTCCTCAAGCACCAGCGCCGGCCCCTCCAGCCCCTCAGCGGACTCCAGCGCCTCCCACGTCGCCACGTCCACCGCACCCGTGGCCGCCAGCCCGTGACGGGCCTGCCAGGCCCTCACAGCCGCTACCGTCGCCTCCCCGTAGACAGGCCCCCGCGCACTCGTGGCCACGCCCACCGCAGCCTGCACACGCTCCACAGCGGTACCCGCGAGCGCCCGGGCGGGCGCCAAGAACCGCCGACGGATGTAGTTGCCCCGCAGAGGCCCGCCCAGGGGCGAGGAGAAGGCCTCACGATCCGGTGCCTTCCCCGCCAGCTGCGCCCCAACCACCGGCGCCAGGAACGCCGGGAACGGCACCGACCTGATTCCCTGCGCCGTCTTAGGTGTCCCCTCCACAAGCCGCCCGGCCACCTCCGACACCGTCCTACGCACCGTCAGCCGCCTCCGCAGCACGTCGACGTCCTCCACGCGCAAGCCGGCCAGCTCACCGAACCGCAGCCCCGTCCACCCCAGGACCAGGAACACCGGCCCCAGCTCCCCGGCGCACACGGCCAACCGCGCCAGCTGCTCGACGTCGAGGTACGTCCGACGACGCCGCACCACCTTCGGCAGGCGCACACCGGCAGCCGGGTTCACGACGATCTGCCGATCCGTCACCGCATCCTGCAAGATCTTCCGCAGCGCCCCATGCGCCGCCTGCACTGTCGACGACCCCGCCCCGCCGGCCACGAGCTCACTGACCCACGCCTGCACCGCCGAGGCCCGCACATCACCCACGGCCACACCACCCCAGCGCGGCAGCACGTGCACCCGCACCGCAGACTCATCCATCACCGCCGTCTTCGGCTTGACCACGCCACGCCTCCGCTCAAGCCACGGCCCGGACAGGTCACCGACCGTCACCCGCCCCGCGCTCGCGGGCACGTAGGCCCCCATGGACTTGGAGACCTCGACAGACGCCGCGAAGGCCGCCGCGTCCGCCTTCCTCCTGAAACCGCGCTTGTCGGTCTGACGGCGCTCCGGGGTGCGGTAGCGCACCCTCCACCGCTTCTCGCCCTTCGCTGTCCTGTACGCCTCTATGGTCGCCACTGTCGGCCCTTCCTGACTGCCCCACCAGCTTCGTCAGCCGCCTACTGGGGTGGCCGTCGTGCGGTAGGGGATGCGGGGTGCCCGGGACTGTGCCGGGGCACCTTCCGGGCCTGGCGGCGTGTGCCGTCGTCCCGGGCCGTGGCGGGGGACCGACCACCCGCCTCCGGCGCTGTGAGGCAGCCGCCGGCCACCTCACCCGAGAGGACCACCCGTGGCCACGCCCCCATGGCTGTAGCGGGGCCGGCGGCCGACGGTGGGCCTCTCACGGAGACGCGCGAGCACGCCCCACTAGCAGGACGCGTACGACACGCCCCACCACCCGCAGCGGGAGCCCACAACCCAGTGCACCCCGCCAGCAGGACTCACATGTTCAAGATGTCCTCACCGGTCAGAGGGGTCTTGCCAGCTCTCTCCTCGGCCCACAGTTCAGAAACATCGGTCGCTGCTGCTTCGGCAGCGCTTCGGAGTGTGTAAGAGGCTAACGCTGCGCTCGCATCCTCAGGATCTAGGTCACCAAGGACTGCGGCATCCTCGGGATCAAGGTCTGCGACCCCTGTCCGCGCAGTTGCGAAGTCAGCAAGTTTCCATCCCAACTCTTCGTGAGCCCGCTTGAGGTCTCGGATCGCCGCGCGAGCCGTGTAAGGACCGCCAACTTCGCGTAGGAGTAGATCGACGGGTGTCCCTAGTGCCACAGCCAAAATTGGGAGCTCTGAAGCGCGTAAGACTCGCGTTCCGTGCTCGATGTTCCACACCGTGGTCTGGGTCCAAGCCATGCCATCAACTGAGGACACACGTTCAGCCAAAGCCGACTGCGACAGTCCTGCTTCCGTTCGCGCGCGAGCAACGATCGCGCCGATGCGTTCTTCCGTTCGCGCCCCAACGACCAGCGCGTCGACGCGGTCGTAATCCTTCTTACCCACCCTGCAATCGTAACGCTTGACTGCAACATCGCATAGACAACACGATAATAGTGTTAGAACGATGCGAAAAACGTGTTAGCATGACACTGATCTCGAATCACATCATTCGGTATGGAGGTTGTCATGCTTGATCCTGCTGTCCCGCTGTCCGGCCTGTCGGGCACCCTGTCACCCAAGGAAGCCGCCGACTACCTCGGCTACGCGCCCCAGACACTCGCCGGCTGGCGCTTCCAGGGCCGAGGCCCCCGCTACCTCAAGCTCGGAGGCGGCAAACGCGGCAAGATCCGCTACCGCCTCGAGGACCTCGACAACTACCTCGCCGAGTGCGTCACCGACCCCGCCAGCGTCCTGGCCGACGCCTGACCCGACAGGCGCACCACGATGACCACCGGCACCACCCCCGCGCTCGCGGCCCCCACCGCGCCAACACCGGCCGACGTCGCCCCAGCCGTCAACCCCGTCGACGCGCGTACGGCTCTGGCACTTCTGGGCCTGCCCAACGCCTACGAGCTCGACACCCCCGCCCTCAACGCCGCAGCCGCCCGCGCCCTCGAGGCCGCCCGAGGCTGCGACCTGACCACCGCCGAGGCCGCCCGCATCATGCGCACCAACCGCCAAGCCGTAGAAGCCATGTGCCGCACCGGGCTCCTCCCCGCCTACCAGCTGCCCGACAACGGCCACTGGCGGATCCGCCGCACCGGCTTCGACACCATCCGCGCCCGCCTCAACCACGGCCGCACAGCACCAGAACCCACCACCGCAGCCGTCCCGCGCTCGCACCGCAGCCGACGCCGCAGCAGGACAACCAACAAGACGACCCCCGCGCCAGTCAGCAACGCGGGGGCCTGACCCAAGCCAGTAGATCGGATCACCACAATGCTACCCCCAACCACCTGCACCCCCGCCAGCACACCCAGCTACTCCCACCCCGAGGGCGCCCGCCCGGACGTCCTCGCCGGTTCAGGACGACTTGACTCGCCCGTGGCCACAACGAGCTCCGTGACCACGAACGACGACCACGGCCGCGGACGATGGGGCAACCCCGACGACGCCGAGCCCACGCCAACGGCTTCATCCCCCACCGGCCACCTGCCGTGGTGCCACCCCACCGCCTGCCTCCCCGGCCAGCACATCGCCGACCTCGGCCCCGTCCCCGGCGCCGGCGTCAACACACCCGTGAGAATCACCGCGATCTGCAACCTCGACGCCCCCGTCCTCGTGATCCCCGACGTCGTCATCGACTCACCCGAGGCAGCCCAGCACCTACGCACAGCCCTGGACACCTACACCCGCGCCCTCGAGGCCTACCAGACCGCAGGGACGTGGACACCACGATGACCCTCACCACCCCCGCGCTCGCGGCCCCAACCGCGAGCAGCAGGGCTGAACACTCCGGCCCGACGGCCGGCACCCACGGAGTTCCCAACCACCCCTTCCCCACCCGCCTTGGAGAACCCCTCAACCCGCACCAGGAGGCAACCCCTATGAGCCTGCACTACTACGCCACCCCCACCGCCGCCTGCCCCTCCTGCGACAGCATGGCCACGCTCGACGCCCTCGGCATCAAGTTCGGCGTGCGCCAGCAGAGCACCGAGTACTTCCTCGACGAGCTCCCCAACCACAAGCAGCGAGCGCTCCGTGACGTTGCCACCATCCACATCCAGCACGGCCACGCAGTCCTCCTGCGCGTCGCCCCCGACCTACTGATCTCCGACCTGCCCGCCATCGCCGTATGCGCCTTCGACGTCGCCGCCCACGCCGACCAGTGGACGACAGTCGCCATGCAGTGCCCACACCTAGACCACCAGGACTGCCAGGTCATCGGTGTCGCCATCCCGGCTACCGCCCGCCTCGACGAAGAGCTCGAAGCACTCACTACCGTCACGCAGCCAGCAGCAACCACCCACCAGGAGATGGCGACCTTATGAGACGCCGCAGACCAGCCCCCGCACCATGGGAGGACGTACCCATGTTCGACCTCCCCACAGCCGCTCCACGGCCACCAGCCACCGCAGGCCCCACCACTCTCCGCCCCACATGCCACGTGGTCGCGCCGGCCATCGGCCTGACCGTCGACACCACCACCCGTGACGACCTTGCCCACGCCCTGGCAACGCCCGCCATCACCATCGAGCAGGACACCCAGCCCATCCGCTACGTCGAGGACGACAACGCCCCCGAAGGCATCCGCCGCCGCATCGGCACCATCAACCTCCACACCGCAGACCGCATCGAGGCACTCGCCGCCGCCGACCTACCCGCCGACGAGCTCCCACGAATAGCCACAGCCGCACTCCATACCCTCACCCACGGCGCCCCTACCTTCACCACAACCCCGGCCACCATCGCCGTCTACGCCCCCATCCTCATGCCCGACGACCCTCGAGACCTCGAGGAGCACGACGCATGACCACCAACCCCGCGCTCGCGGCCCTGCCGATGGGGTCTGCTGCGGTAGCCGCCAGTGGCCGCCGCAGCTCCGGCAGGAACCTTGCGATTGCTGCGAGCAAGTGGGAGTGGCTGGACGCCGTCGAGGCGCCCACAAGCCCGTTGGAGCCCTCCGCTCGGCACGTCGCGTGCGTCCTGGCTCGCCGAGCCGGCGACGTGCGCGACGCCTGGGCGCCCCAACAGCGCCTCGCCGAAGCTACCGGGATGAGCCGGCGCAACGTACGGCGAGCGATGGGCCGGCTCGAGGCCACCGGATTCCTCGCCCTCACCGCCAAGGCCTCCCAGCACCGCGCACCCCGCTACACCCTCACCATCCCACCCGTTACCGGTGCCAGTACCGATAACGTCCAGGTCCTCACCGCCAGTGGTGAGACCACCCCCATCGGTGCCAGTACCGATGACGACCAGGTCCTCACCGCCAGTGGTGAGACCACCCCCATCGGTGCCAGTACCGATCGCCCCGAGGACACCACAACAGCGTCTCCGACCACCACGAGCCCTGTGGATAACCACGCCAGGGAGGACACCCTGTCCTCCCTGAACCCAGCGGCGCCTGTGGATAACCCCACCCAGGGAGGACACCATGTCCCCTCTGAGTGCTCCAGGGAGGACAAATCTGCACTCCAGGGAGGACACCATGTCCTCCGATCAGACCAAGATCAAACAATCCCCCTCCCCCCTACCCCCCTCAACCAACCGGAGCGCGGGCACGAGCTCGACGACGGCGGGCGGGAGGAGAACACCTCAACGGCCGCCGGCTCCGCCGGGGCCGCGAGCGCGGGGGATCCGGGCGAGAACCGGGACGCCGTCGACGTCGTCCGTCGCCACCGGTGCGCTATCGGGCTGCGCGTCGACGTGGCGATGCTGGTGGCTCCGCTCACCGCTCGGGGATGGCATGCCCGGGACATCCAGCTGCTCCTGAGTGACCTGCCACCCGATGCCGGTCCTGGGCTGCTGGTGCGCGCGCTACGGGCCGCCGTGGTCACGCCGCCACCGTCCCGCAACCGCAGCCCGGACCGGTACTGCCCGACCCATGACCGCCCCCTGACCCGCAGCGGCGTGTGCCCCGCTTGCCGGGCCGATGAGATCGCCGCCGTGGCCACGCCACCCCGACGCGCACCCGCCCGAGCTCTCGCCCGGGCCTGACCAACAACACCAGGAAGGAACCCCCACCATGCGACCCAACACCCCCGCCTTCACCCACCTTCGAGCCGCCATAGACGACCTCACCGGCGGCACCCACCGCCATCAGCTCGACGTCCTCGCAGCCACGGGCTGCGCCGGCCTCACACTCATCTCCGAGGCCCCAGCCGTGGCGACGCTCGCCGCCGACCTGGCCGACCTCGACCCCGCCGACAGGCGCCGGCTACGCACGGAGATGCTCGACGCCCTCACCGCCACCCGGAACGAGCGCGTCAAGGCCGCAGCAGAGTTCGACGCCCTGGCCTCCCTAGGCGCCGAGGCCCTCGCCAACGCCGCCTCCGCCAGCGCCCCGGACGGCTTCAGCACGGCCGCAGCAATGTGGGCCGCCGGCACCGCGGCCCGTCCCGCCGTCACCGAGCAGGACGCCACGACGGCGTTGCTCGACGTCACCACCAAGTAGGCGCTGGCTCCCCGGACCATGCCGGGGACCGACACCGTCCGATCCCACACAACCCCGCTGCCCGTACCGCAGCACGGCTGAAAGGAAACACACCATGACACCACCGCCCACACTCCGATTCACTCAGCGGCACCTGGAAGAGATCGCCGCAGACATCAGACGCCCCACCACCACCGACCTGCTCGCAAGCGGAGACGAAGCCGTCACCGACTACGCCCGCCAGGTGAGCCGCGCCCTCCTCGCAGAGGGTTACACGGCCAAGGACGTCAATGCCGCCAACAACCGCATCTTCTCGGCCTACTCCGGAGCGGTGCAGGTTGCCAAGCGCCTCACGTCCCCGAACACCACCGCCACCGCCTCTGACCTGGCCGCGGCCATGCCAACCCTGTGAGGAGAACCATGCAGCGCAACAGCACCGCCATCGACCGCCAGAACATCTCCGTGCTCCCCACCGACGAACGGATCTTCCCGGCTGACGTCGTCGCCCTGGCCAGGAAGATCGACGCCCTCGAGATCCAGTGGGAGGAGACCCACGTCGCCGCCAGCAAGGAGGCGTGCGAACAGAAACTGAAGAGCGCCGAGCTCCTTGACGCCCAGGCCCTCAAGAACAAAATCCTGGCCGGCGATACCGAGGGACTCGACGCCACCCCGAATGTGGACCGGGCCCACCGGGAGAACCACGCCGCCTCCATTACCGCCACCGCCACCCACGCCGCCCTCGAGGAGAGCTACCGCCGCCTCTGCGACCTGATGATCGAGCACGCCGACAAGATCATCGCCAACGCAAGAGCTGAGTTCCAGTCCGCAGCCGATGCGTATCAGGAAGCTCTGAACTCGGCAGAGACGCAGTGCAGGAACGCTGCTGCGCAGTTCGACGCCAACGTCGGGCTGCCCCGTCTCATCACGGCGCTTCAAACCCGGAACAGGGCCATGGGATTCGTCCCCGAGCAGATCGCGGTTCCCGACCTCGACCTGTCCAAGCAACACGCCCTGCTCGAGCGCCAGCGCACACTCATACGGGTGCGCGAGGATCTGCCTGCCTACACCGGCGTCCAGCACGGACATAACGGGATCGACTTGCCCGTGAACGTCCTGGTCAAAGAGCCAGCCTTCTCCGAATCCGGCCAGAGCCTCGTGCCCAACGGCGGCAGGATCACCATGGACGACGGCGTCGAGCTCACCGTCGAGCGGTTGCAAGAGATCAAGAGCGCTTGGCGCGACCTCGAACAGATCTACCGCTGACACCACCGCGCGCCATCTCGCTCGTAACCGTCGCACAGACGTTCGACTCGAGGAAGTGGGCGGGGTGGGGACCCCGTACCCCACCCCGCCCCACTACCGTGAGATGCTGTTGTTTTTTCTGTGTACGGGTCTGGCGATCTCCAGACTTGGACTTTTGCCTGTAATACTGCGAGAAACTAGAGGTGCTCCCGTGTGGTCGGGAAGTGGGGTGGTGGTCAGTTCGCGCTCTTCGCGATTCCTCGGAAACGGATAATCCCTTGGAATCACTGAGGAAGGGTCTGAGGGGGACTCCCATCTTGCGGCGCCGGAGCGGATGATGAGGTCTCTCCGGATTTGACGGAGTCGTGGTCAGTTTCCGTGACAGCCTGAGTCCCGTTGCCTGTGCCCTCTCCCGCGCGGCTTTACTTGGTGCCGTCCTGGCCGTGCTCGTCCGACTCGAAGTGTTGGGAGTCATCCGACTCAAGAAGCTGTTGCATGCTGCGACGAAGCATCGCGTCGGAGAGTCCCCTGGCGTCCGCTCGTGTGGCAGATCGTTCCTCCTGATACTCCCCAAGCTGATTCGCCCACCTGATGCGTATACGGCCGTCTGGACCCACGCGAGCGAGATACTCATCGCTGCTGACGGGGACCCAGAACACACCGTCTCCGCCAGCCTCAATCACCCGCATCGTGCCTGGTGCGAACGGCGGGAAGCGGTCCTCAGCGTCGTCGCCATCGAAGCGGATGCTTACTGAGACTGCCGGGCCGGAACCGTAGTTGTGCACCACGACCTGCACTCCGGTGTCTCCAGGAGCGAAGGTCTTCACATCAAGGATTGGCGCTTGCAGCTTGAGGTTGTCTGTATGCACCTTCGCTGCGAGCCGGTTCGCCTCAGCCGCAGCACCGCTTGCTTCCTCCGCGGTCCTGTTCGCGGTACGTGCAGTGATGATGCTCCACACCGACAAGCCGATACCGACCAGGGCCACAACGACTCCGGCGGCAGCCCAGAACGTCTCGTCCACGCCATGAGCATAGACCGTGCCCACATATTGCCCACAACTCTCACCAAAATCTCGCAGTTACCTAATGCTTCCCCGTAACAGAAACGTTGAGATACTGCCGAAAAGCGAAAGTTGCTGACCGCGCCGCAACCCCCTGCTACTACGTGGTTCATAGCCACCCTGGGTTCGAATCCCAGCGCTACCGCCACCACGGGAGGGCCCGCCGAAGCAACCACGAGTTGCCCGGCGGGCCCTCTCCGTCTCTGACGTTCTGACGCCGACACTGCGGGGTGCCCGTACTGCTCGAGGGCTGGGCGTCACTGGGTGAGAGACGGGTGTACTGCCTGACTCTCGGGGGTTCGTGCAGTGCAGACAGGTGTCGGTCAGTAGGACCCCCGGTTCGTGCAGTTCGGGGACGGGGCGGTTTCTCCTGGTTGAGACCCGATCGCTGATCGTCCGTGAGGAGGGCACGGTTTGTGTCGTAGCGATGCGCTACAGTGCGTATACGACCACGGAAGGAGGCAGTCATATGTCCACTGCCCTTATCCCGTCACGTGGAGTCGTCAAGCATTTCTCGCAGGCCGAGCTTGAGGCACGAGAGAGGGCTGTCGTCAGCGCACTCGAGCGTCGGTTCGGCAGTGTTGATGCTGCACTCGCCCAGGAGTACACCGGTGAGTACCCGTCGGACGACCTCAAGCTGTTCTCCGAGTACCACAGCTTGATGTTCCTCCTTGGCAAGTGATCACCGGGGCGGATGAGCAGACCTTCCGTTTTGCGGAGGGGCTGACTCGTACAGTGCGTGCGATTTGCCCGGCAGCGCCTGAGTTCCAGGTCGACGTCGCAGGAGAGGACCCTTGGAAGGCAGCTGTTCATCCGCAGGAGAAGGCTCCTGTCGTCCTGTCCATCGGTGGCAAGAAACTCCTCGATCTAGTCGTGTCTTACACCTGTTCGATATCGACACAGCATCCCTACATGATCATCGAGGGCTCGATGTTCGGCCTGAGACCCCATGGTGGAGGCGAGTGGCTTGCTCGTCTTGACTACCGGCGTCGTCCTCTGGCAAATGTTCCTTGCTCGCACCTTCACATTCATGCGCATCGTGACGCCTGGACTTTCATGATGTCCCGCGATGGTCATGGCAGCGGACGAAAGACGGTCAAGAAGCGGGGAGGCGCTGAGAAGACTCCCCAGATCTCTGACATCCACTTCCCTGTTGGCGGTCCGCGGCTGCGACCCGCACTGGAGGACTTCCTGACAATGCTGATCGAGGAGCTTGGAGTCGACCATCCTCCTCAGGCGCGCCAGGAACTTGATCGGGCCCGGGCCCGTTGGAGAATGGAGCAGACAAAAGCCATCGTTCGGTCTTCCGGTGATCTTGCCGCAGAGGTCCTCCGAGAGATGGGGTGGACGGTCTCACCTCCCGCGAGCTATCAGCCGAAGAGACATCCTGCGGAGTGGTTGGAGCGGTACTGAGCCGAGTTCAAGCAGGCGTGACGTTCCGTGCAGAACCGCACGGTGCAACGCCGTGAAACTGGCTGCAACGTCAGATGCGGCGGGACCTGCACACCTGCCACGCGCGCTGAAAGCACTTGGTCCCCCATTTGTCCGACATCGGGCTCTACCCTTGACCCATGAGCCGCCGCCCCCACCGTCCCCACGAATCCCGAACCCTCTCCCGCACCCGTACTCAGGCCCGTCCTCACCCCCACGCCTCCGAGGCTGCGCCGCACGCGGCCGCCGACCTCTACTCGCTCCTGTGCGACGCCATGGTCGCCGGCGACACCAAGGCGATCGATGCCCTGCTCACCGACGACTGCGTCCTGACCCACATGACCGGCTATCCCCAGCCCAAGATCGAATGGCTCGGGGACATCGCCACCGGCTCCATGCGCTACCACGCCCACGAGGTGGTGTCCGTTCAAACAGACACGATCGCCGGCTTCCCGGTGGTGCGCGGCCGCACCCGCACCACGGCCACCCTGTGGGGCGGGCGCGGCACCTGGAACCTCCAGATCGTCGGATACGTCGTGCCCGACGCCGACCCCGACACCGAGCGCAACCCCACCGGCTTCCGCTTCAGCCGCCTGGACGCCTCCACCTGGTGAGGCCAGCCGCACGGAGCGGTCTCGGGCTCTACCGACGCTGCCCGGTCCCCCTTGTGGCGGGCGCGTTCCACGGGTCCTCCGGCCAGGCGTGCTTGGGGTAGCGGCCCCGCATCTCGGCGCGCACCTGCGGGTAGCCCTGCTCCCAGAAGGAGGCCAGGTCGTCGGTGACCGCCACCGGCCGGCGTGCCGGCGAGAGCAGGTGCAGCAGCACGGCCACCCGTCCCTCCACGATCCGCGGCGTGGCCGCCCAACCGAAGCACTCCTGGACCCGCACCGCCAGCACCGGCCGACCCGCCTGCCCGGTGCCGGCGGAGTCCATGGCGCCTGTGGCGGCCGAGGGCCCAGCGGAGCCGGCGGCGGAGGAGCCGTAGTCCACCCGCACCTGCGAACCGGAGGGGACCTCAATGCGCTCGGGCGCCAGTTCCTCCAGGCGCGCCGCCTGCGGCCAGGGCAGAAGCGCCCGCAGCGCCTGGGCCACATCCAGCCGCTCCAGGCTGAAGCGCCGGCTCCCCGCGCTCGACGCCGCAGCCCCGGACGACCCGCGTGAGCCGGCCTGCCCGACCAGGCTCATGACCGCCGGTGCCAACCACTCCTCGGCCCGCTTTGCCAGAGCCGCATCGCTCATATCCGGCCAGGGCTCGCCCAGGTGCTCGTGCAGCAGGGCCAGTCGGGCGCGCAGGCTCCGGGCCTCCTCATCCCACGGCAGCGCGGCCAGACCCGCGCCGGCGCCTTCAGTTCGCACCCGCTCGACGACTGCGTCCGCCACCTCCTGCGGTCCCGGAGGCGACCCCGGCGTGGCGGTGAGCGTGATGGCCCCCAGGCGGCGCACGCGCTCGGTGCGCAGCCGCCCGCCGTCCCAGACGGTGCGCTCCTCCTCGGCCAGCCAGGCCCCGGCCAGCTCCAGCGCCGCCTGCTCATCGAGGGGCGCCGCAGCCCGGACAAGCGCGTCCCCGCGCCCAGTGGTCAGATCGACGCCCGCCACCGCCAACCATTCGGACTCCGCCAGCGCCGAGCCCGCGGCCAGGCGCAGCCCGGTCCCGGCGACGCTCGCGTAATGCGCCTCCTTGCCCGCCCGGGGCTCTGGCCCACGCCGCCGGGCGATCCACTGGGGCTGAGCCGTCCCGGCCACCAGCGCCACCGCCGACTCCAGGTCGTGCGTCCCGGCGGTCCCACCGGTCACGGTCGCAGGAGCGTCGCCGCCCACGCCGCCGGGTCGAGTCATGGTCTCCTGGCCGCGGCTCGTGGCCGGTGCCCCCATCGCGTCCGACGCCCCAGGGGCGGCGCTTGCGGCGTTGAGATCCTCGAGGTCCTCAGAGTGCTCGGAGACGGCGCGCCGGCAGGCCTGCTCCAGGCGGCGCGCCTCCGCCTTCCAGATCCCCGACCCGGCCCCGCCGCCGCGCACCTGCCGGGCCAGGGCCGTCAGGTCCCCGCCGGGCGCGCGCAGGTCGGCGGTCAGCAGCG
>ERZ772968.1213-NODE-1213-length-12197-cov-6.822929_pt1 | contig 12197 bp, 10 predicted proteins | sample MGYA00580674_ERZ772968 | MGnify/ENA primary metagenome ERZ772968 (study PRJEB29015, sample SAMEA2737940) | human oral metagenome | biome: human oral; feature: human-associated habitat; material: dental | place: China | collected 2138 ...
TTTAGGCGCTTCTTGAAATACAACGGAAGACATGGGATTCGAACCCACGCACGCTGTTACACGCCTACCGCGTTTCCAACACGGCCTCTTAAGCCTCTTGAGTAATCTTCCAATGCTTACTAAAATAGTCTACCATAAAGCGCTTCATCTTGCAATAAAAATTCCAGAATTGGCAAAAATGATAGTTTTTGAAGGAAAATGACAAAAAATGATTGACTTTGCCAGAAATTGTGCTAGAATAATTAGTGTAAACGATAACAGGAGGTGATTTGGTGTTAAAAACTGAGCGGAAGCAACTGATTTTAGAGGAGTTAAATCAACATCATGTAGTTTCCCTAGAAAAATTGGTTAGTCTATTAGAAACATCAGAATCAACGGTTCGAAGAGATTTGGATGAGTTGGAGGCGGAAAACAAGCTTCGCCGTGTGCATGGAGGAGCAGAGTTGCCACACTCCTTGCAGGAAGAAGAAACCATTCAAGAAAAATCTGTCAAAAACCTTCAAGAAAAGAAACTGCTGGCTCAGAAAGCGGCCTCTCTTATCAAGGAAAAAGATGTTATCTTTATCGATGCTGGAACGACAACTGCTTTTTTAATCAAGGAATTGGTTAATAAGAATATCACAGTTGTGACCAACTCCATTCACCATGCGGTTCAGCTAGTTGAAAAACAGATTCCAACTGTCATGGTTGGAGGTAGTGTCAAGATGGCGACAGATGCATGTATCGGTGGTGTTGCTCTTAACCAGATTAACCAATTGCACTTTGACCGTGCCTTTATTGGGATGAATGGTGTGGACGATGGTTATTATACGACTCCTGATATGGAGGAGGGAGCCGTTAAGCGTGCTATTTTAGAGAATGCCAAACAAACCTATGTCTTGGTGGATTCGTCAAAAATTGGACAAACTTGCTTTGCCAAGGTAGCACCACTCAAACGCGCTATTGTTATCACAAGTCAAGGGCATGAGCTCTTGCAGGCTATTAAGAAGAAAACGGAGGTAATAGAAGTATGATTTATACAGTCACACTCAATCCATCCATTGACTATATCGTGCGCTTGGACCAAGTCCAAGTCGGTAGTGTCAATCGTATGGACAGTGATGATAAGTTTGCTGGTGGGAAAGGAATCAATGTCAGTCGTGTTTTGAAACGATTAAATATTCCAAATACAGCGACGGGCTTTATCGGCGGTTTCACTGGGAAATTTATCACAGATACCCTGGCAAAAGAGCAAATTGAAACACGCTTTGTCCAAGTGGCAGAAGATACGCGCATCAATGTCAAGATTAAAGCAGACCAAGAAACAGAAATCAACGGAAGGGGTCCAACTGTTGAACCAGCTCAACTAGAAGAATTGAAAGCTATTTTATCTAGTCTGACTGCAGATGATACGGTTGTGTTTGCTGGTTCGAGTGCTAAGAACCTAGGAAATGTTATCTATAAGGATTTGATTGCTTTGACACGCCAGACTGGTGCGCAAGTCGTTTGTGATTTTGAAGGACAGACCTTGATTGATAGTTTGGACTACCAGCCACTTTTGGTTAAACCAAACAATCACGAACTTGGAGCTATCTTTGGTGTTAAATTAGACAGTTTAGATGAAATTGAGAAATACGCTCGTGAGTTACTGGCTAAAGGTGCTCAAAACGTCATTATCTCAATGGCTGGGGATGGTGCCCTTCTTGTCACATCTGAGGGAGCTTACTTCGCTAAACCCATCAAGGGAACAGTGAAAAATTCAGTTGGAGCTGGTGACTCTATGGTAGCTGGATTTACAGGTGAATTTGTCAAATCAAAAGACGCAATAGAAGCCTTCAAATGGGGAGTGGCTTGCGGGACAGCAACTGCTTTTTCAGATGACTTGGCAACAGCAGAATTTATTAAAGAAACTTATGAAAAAGTTGAGGTAGAAAAACGATGAAAATTCAAGATTTATTGAGAAAAGATGTCATGTTGCTGGATTTGCAAGCAACTGAAAAAACAGCGGCTATCGAAGAAATGATTCATAGCTTGGTAAATCACGGTTATGTGACAGATTTTGAAACCTTTAAAGAAGGAATTTTAGCGCGTGAAGCTCTCACTTCCACTGGCTTGGGTGATGGAATCGCTATGCCACACAGCAAGAACTCTGCTGTAAAAGAAGCGACAGTTCTCTTTGCTAAGTCAAACAAGGGTGTTGACTATGAGAGCTTGGATGGGCAACCAACAAACCTCTTCTTCATGATTGCAGCTCCAGAAGGTGCTAATGACACTCACTTGGCAGCCTTGGCAGAATTGTCTCAATACTTGATGAAAGACGGTTTTGCTGACAAACTTCGTCAAGTAACATCTGCTGACCAAGTCATTGAACTCTTTGACCAAGCTTCAGAAAAAGCTGAGGAGCCTGTTCAAGTACCTGCTAATGACTCTGGCGACTTTATCGTAGCTGTTACAGCTTGTACGACAGGTATTGCCCACACTTACATGGCCCAAGAAGCCCTTCAAAAAGTGGCTGCTGAAATGGGTGTTGGTATCAAGGTAGAAACCAACGGTGCTAGCGGTGTTGGTAACCAATTGACAGCAGAAGATATTCGCAAGGCTAAAGCTGTTATCATCGCAGCAGACAAGGCGGTCGAGATGGATCGTTTCGATGGCAAACCATTGATCAATCGTCCAGTTGCTGATGGTATCCGTAAGACAGAAGAGTTGATCAACTTGGCACTTTCAGGAGATGCTGAAGTTTATCGTGCTGCTAATGGAGCAAAAGCTGCAACAGCATCTAATGAAAAACAAAGTATCGGTGGTGCCTTCTACAAACACTTGATGAGTGGTGTATCTCAAATGTTGCCATTCGTTATCGGTGGTGGTATCATGATTGCCCTTGCTTTCTTGATTGACGGAGCTTTGGGTGTGCCACAAGATAGTCTTGGTAATCTCGGATCCTACCATGAGCTAGCTTCTATGTTCATGAAAATTGGTGGCGCTGCCTTTGGCTTGATGCTCCCGGTCTTTGCAGGATATGTAGCCTACTCTATCGCTGAAAAACCAGGTTTGGTAGCAGGTTTTGTGGCTGGTGCTATTGCCAAAGAAGGTTTTGCCTTTGGTAAAATCCCTTATGCCGCAGGAGGAGAAGCAACTTCAACACTTGCAGGTGTCTCATCTGGTTTCCTAGGTGCCCTTGTTGGTGGATTTATCGCAGGTGCCTTGGTTCTTGCTATCAAGAAATACGTTAAAGTTCCTCGTTCACTTGAAGGTACTAAATCAATCCTTCTCTTGCCACTTCTTGGAACAATCTTGACTGGATTTGTTATGCTGGCTGTCAACATTCCAATGGCAGCAATCAACACTGCTATGAATGACTTCCTTGGCGGTCTTGGAGGAGGATCAGCTGTCCTTCTCGGTATCGTTCTTGGTGGTATGATGGCTGTCGATATGGGTGGACCTGTCAATAAAGCAGCCTATGTCTTTGGTACAGGTACGCTTGCAGCGACAGTTTCTTCAGGTGGTTCTGTTGCCATGGCAGCAGTTATGGCTGGAGGAATGGTTCCACCACTTGCTATCTTTGTTGCAACCCTTCTTTTCAAAGATAAATTTACCAAAGAAGAACGTAACTCTGGTTTGACAAACATCATCATGGGCTTGTCATTCATCACTGAAGGAGCGATCCCATTTGGTGCCGCTGACCCAGCTCGTGCGATTCCAAGCTTTATCCTTGGTTCTGCAGTGGCAGGTGGACTCGTTGGTCTTGCAGGTATCAAACTCATGGCGCCACACGGAGGAATCTTCGTTATCGCCCTTACTTCAAATGCCCTTCTTTACCTAGTCTTTGTCTTGATTGGAGCAATTGTCAGTGGTGTGGTTTATGGTTACCTACGCAAACCACAAGCATAAAAAGGATTAGAATAGAAAGATTGTACCATTTGGTGCAATCTTTTTCTCTATTCGAAATGGCTGTGAAATATGGTATAATAGAAGAATGGCAAACAAGAATACAAGTAAAACAAGACGGAGACCGTCTAAAGCAGAACTCGAAAGAAAACAGGCTATTCAGAGGATGTTGATTTCCTTAGGGATTGCCTTATTGTTGATCATTGCGGCCCTCAAACTCGGTGCGGCGGGTATCACCCTTTATAATCTCATTCGACTGTTAGTCGGAAGTTTAGCTTATGTGGCTATAGGTGGCCTCCTCATCTATATTTTTCTTTTTAAATGGATACGCAAGCAAGAGGGGCTTCTGTCAGGATTTCTCTGTATCTTCGCTGGCTTGCTCTTGATTTTTGAGGCCTATCTTGTCTGGAAGTTTGGTTTGGAGCAGTCAGTTCTAAAAGGAACCTTGGCTCAAGTTATGACAGACCTGACTGGTATGAGGGTGACGAGCTTCGCTGGTGGAGGCCTGCTTGGTGTCGGACTTTATATCCCTATAGCCTTTCTTTTTTCAAATATCGGCTCCTACTTTATTGGAGTTCTCTTGATTTTAGTTGGGGCACTCTTGGTCAGTCCTTGGTCTATTTATGATGTTGCAGCCTTTATTGGAGCTCAGTTTAGATCCTTCATGGAAAAACAGGAACAGAGAAAACAGGAACGCTTCATCAAGAGAGAAGAAGAGAAGGCTCGTCAAGAAGCTGAAGAAGCTGCCAGAATCAAGAGAGAACAAGAAGAACAGGATGCACTACCGCTTCCTCCTGTAGATCCTGAAACGGGAGAAATCTTATCAGAAGTTCCAGACTATGATCTTCCACCAATTCCTGAAAAAGAATGGAGTGAACCGGAGATTATCCTCCCTCAAGCTGATTTTGACGTTCCAGATGTGGAAGAAGACTTTGAGGATGAAGAGGTGCAGGTTGATTTTTCTGCCAAGGAAGCCCTCGAATACAAGCTACCAAGCTTACAACTCTTTGCGCCAGATAAACCCAAAGACCAGTCCAAGGAAAAGAAGATTGTTCGAGAAAATATCAAAATCCTAGAAGAAACCTTTACTAGCTTTGGTATCAAGGTAACGGTAGAACGGGCTGAAATTGGCCCATCAGTGACCAAGTATGAAGTCAAGCCAGCAGTGGGAGTCCGAGTTAATCGCATTTCTAACTTGGCAGATGACTTAGCACTAGCTCTGGCAGCCAAGGATGTTCGGATTGAGGCTCCAATACCTGGTAAATCCTTAGTCGGGATTGAGGTTCCAAACTCTGAGATTGCGACTGTTTCCTTCCGAGAACTATGGGAACAGTCTCAGACTAAACCAGAAAATCTCCTCGAAATTCCTCTAGGTAAGGCTGTCAATGGAACTGCTCGCACCTTTGACCTTTCCAAGATGCCCCACCTACTCGTTGCAGGTTCGACGGGATCAGGGAAATCAGTGGCAGTTAACGGAATTATCGCTAGCATTCTGATGAAAGCAAGACCAGACCAGGTCAAGTTTATGATGGTGGATCCAAAGATGGTTGAGTTATCCGTTTACAATGACATTCCTCATCTCTTGATTCCAGTTGTGACCAATCCACGCAAGGCTAGCAAGGCTTTGCAAAAGGTCGTGGATGAGATGGAAAATCGTTATGAGCTTTTTGCAAAGGTCGGTGTGCGAAATATCGCTGGTTACAATGCCAAGGTCGAAGAATTCAATGCCCAGTCTGAGTACAAACAAGTACCCCTGCCTTTGATTGTTGTCATTGTGGATGAGTTGGCTGATCTTATGATGGTGGCCAGCAAGGAAGTGGAAGATGCCATCATCCGTCTCGGACAGAAGGCACGTGCTGCAGGGATTCACATGATTCTCGCAACGCAGCGCCCATCGGTTGATGTCATCTCTGGTCTCATCAAGGCCAATGTCCCATCTCGTGTGGCTTTTGCAGTTTCATCAGGTACAGATTCACGAACTATCTTGGATGAAAATGGCGCTGAAAAACTGCTTGGTCGAGGAGACATGCTCTTTAAACCAATCGATGAAAATCACCCAGTCCGTCTGCAAGGATCCTTTATCTCGGATGATGATGTTGAACGCATCGTAAACTTCATCAAGGCTCAAGCTGATGCGGACTACGATGAAAGCTTTGACCCAGGAGACGTCCCAGATAATGAAGGAGATTTCTCTGACGGTGAAGCTGGTGGCGATCCGCTCTTTGAAGAAGCCAAGGCTCTGGTTATCGAGACGCAGAAAGCTAGTGCTTCTATGATTCAGCGTCGTTTGTCGGTTGGATTTAATCGTGCGACCCGTCTCATGGAAGAACTTGAGATGGCAGGTGTCATCGGTCCAGCTGAGGGAACCAAACCACGAAAAGTATTGCAACAATAAAAAATAACTTCTTTCCAAATTTGGAAAGAAGTTATTTTTGTGATTACTGATTCGTTTTAGTTTCAGAGCTCGTCGTATTTGACTGTGTTCCGTTATCGCTTGTTTCTTTTATTGAGGAAGGTGTAGAAGAATTCTGAGTTGTTGTTTTCTTCTCTTCTTTTTGCTCTTCCTTTTTATTGGATTGAGGAGTTTCTTCTTGCTGAGTATTTTCTTTAGTAGAAGTGTTGTCCTTGTTAGGTGTAGTATTCTCTTGAGGCGATTCCTTTTGGATTTCCTTGACGACAGTTGTTTGAGTTGTCGTAGGTTCCTTTTTGTTGTTTTTATTATTATCCATGGCGTTCATGATGGTGATACTAGCGGTGATCAGACCAAGGATACTACCGATGGTAGCAATCGTTTTTTGAAAGACAGTAAATCCTTTTTTAATGTGTTCAGTTTTTGATTTATTAGAAGTTCTACGATAGTTAGACATGATACTCTCCTTTGATTATGATTTATTATACCTCATTTCTTTAAAAAAATCTTAAAAAAAGAGAAACTTCCCTTTCTTGTCGCAGGTCTCTTTTCGTGATACAATAGAGGGAGTGATTTTAGAAAGCGTGAGAAAATATGATCTACTTTGATAATTCGGCGACAACTAAGCCTTATCCTGAAGCTCTAGAGACCTATATGCAGGTCGCTTCAAAAATTGTAGGAAATCCGTCTAGTCTCCATCGTTTGGGAGATCAGGCAACACGAATTTTAGATGCTTCCCGGCAGCAAATTGCAGATTTGATTGGCAAGAAAAGCGATGAAATCTTCTTTACCTCTGGAGGAACAGAAGGGGATAACTGGGTCATCAAGGGTGTGGCCTTTGAAAAAGCCCAGTTTGGCAAGCACATCATCGTATCAGCTATTGAGCATCCAGCGGTCAAGGAGTCAGCCCTCTGGCTGAAAAGTCAAGGTTTTGAGGTGGATATTGCCCCAGTTGATGAGAAAGGATTTGTAGATGTCAAGGCTCTAGCAAGTTTGATTCGATCAGATACGATCCTCGTTTCGGTCATGGCAGTTAACAATGAAATCGGCTCTATCCAGCCTATTGAAGCTATTTCAGAACTTTTAGCTGATAAACCAACCATTTCCTTCCACGTTGATGCAGTTCAAGCACTTGCTAAAATTCCAACTGAAAAGTATCTGACGAATCGAGTGGATTTTGCGACCTTCTCGAGTCATAAGTTCCATGGCGTCAGGGGTGTTGGCTTTGTCTATATCAAGTCTGGTAAGAAGATTACACCGCTATTAACTGGTGGTGGTCAGGAGCACGATTATCGTTCGACGACGGAAAATGTTGCAGGGATTGCCGCAACAGCCAAAGCTCTCCGTTTGTCTATGGAAAAGCTGGATATCTTTACTAGTAAGACAGGACTGATGAAATCAGTTATTCGCCAAGCGCTTCTGGACTACCCAGATATTTTTATCTTTTCAGATGAGGAAGACTTTGCCCCTCATATCCTGACTTTTGGGATTAAGGGTGTTCGTGGAGAAGTTATCGTTCACGCCTTTGAAGACTATGATATTTTCATTTCCACAACCTCGGCTTGTTCGTCCAAGGCAGGAAAACCTGCGGGTACCTTGATTGCCATGGGAGTGGACAAGGATAAGGCCCAGTCAGCTGTACGCCTCAGTCTAGACCTAGAAAATGACATGAGTCAGGTCGAGCAGTTCTTGACCAAGCTAAAATTAATTTACAATCAAACTAGAAAAGTAAGATAGGAGCATTCATGCAGTATTCAGAAATTATGATTCGCTACGGGGAGCTTTCAACCAAGGGTAAAAACCGGATGCGTTTCATCAATAAACTTCGCAATAACATTTCGGACGTTTTGTCCATCTATCCCCAAGTCAAGGTGACTGTCGATCGCGACCGAGCCCACGTTTACCTCAATGGAGCTGACTACACAGCGGTAGCAGAATCTCTCAAACAAGTCTTTGGCATTCAAAACTTTTCTCCAGTGTATAAGGTTGAAAAATCTGTAGAAGTTCTTAAATCTTCTGTCCAAGAGATTATGCAAGACATCTACAAGGAGGGCATGACCTTTAAAATCTCTAGTAGACGTAGCGACCACAACTTTGAACTCGACAGTCGTGAACTCAACCAAACCCTTGGAGGGGCTGTATTCGAAGCCATTCCAAATGTGCAAGCTCAAATGAAAAATCCTGATATTACTCTTCAAGTGGAAATTCGTGAGGAAGCGGCTTATCTTTCTTATGAAACTATTCGCGGAGCAGGTGGTTTGCCAGTGGGAACTTCTGGTAAGGGGATGCTCATGTTGTCAGGTGGCATTGATTCACCTGTAGCAGGTTATCTTGCTTTGAAACGTGGAGTAGATATTGAGGCTGTTCACTTTGCTAGTCCACCATATACTAGTCCCGGTGCCCTCAAGAAAGCGCAGGACTTGACTCGTAAATTGACCAAGTTTGGGGGTAATATCCAGTTTATTGAGGTGCCTTTCACTGAGATTCAAGAGGAAATCAAGGCCAAGGCGCCAGAAGCCTACCTCATGACCTTGACGCGTCGTTTTATGATGCGGATTACCGACCGTATCCGTGAAGTGAGAAAGGGTCTGGTCATTATCAATGGGGAAAGTCTTGGTCAGGTGGCAAGCCAGACTTTGGAAAGCATGCAGGCTATCAACGCTGTGACCAACACTCCTATCATTCGCCCTGTGGTTACTATGGACAAGTTGGAAATCATTGACATCGCTCAGGAAATTGATACCTTTGAAATTTCTATCCAGCCTTTTGAGGACTGCTGTACGATTTTTGCGCCTGACCGTCCTAAGACCAATCCTAAGATAGAAAATGCTGAGCAGTATGAAAAACGGATGGATGTTGAAGGTTTGGTTGAGCGGGCAGTGGCAGGGATTATGATTACTAAGATCACACCTCAAGCTGAAAAAGATGAAGTCGATAACTTGATTGATAATCTCCTCTAATCAGAAAAACCAGAAGAATTCAGAAAGTATATATGAAAAAGTTAGTTATTTATCCTTAAAATGGACATTTACTGACTTTTTTTCTATTTTTATGGTATAATAAGATAAAATTTTGAATATAGAGAGTTTTCTGACAATGAATCATTCCTACTTTTATTTAAAAATGAAAGAACACAAACTCAAGGTTCCTTATACAGGAAAAGAGCGTCGTGTGCGTGTTCTTCTACCCAAGGACTACGAGAAAGACACAGACCGTTTTTACCCTGTTGTTTACTTTCACGACGGGCAAAATGTCTTTTACAGCAAGGAGTCCTATATCGGACACTCTTGGAAAATTATTCCAGCCATTAAGCGAAATCCAGACATCAGTCGCATGATTGTTGTTGCTATTGATAATGACGGCATGGGACGGATGAATGAGTATGCGGCTTGGAAGTTTCAAGAATCTCCTATCCCAGGCCAACAGTTTGGTGGTAAGGGTGTGGAGTATGCTGAGTTTGTCATGGAGGTGGTCAAGCCTTTTATCGATGAAACCTACCGTACCAAAGCTGATCGCCAGCATACGGCTATGATTGGTTCGTCTCTAGGAGGCAATATTACCCAGTTTATCGGACTGGAATACCAAGATCGAATTGGTTGTCTAGGTGTCTTTTCATCTGCCAACTGGCTTCACCAAGAAGCCTTTAACCGCTATATGGAGCGCAAGAAATTGACGCCTGAACAGCGCATTTTCATTTATGTAGGGACAGAAGAAGCAGACGATACGGATAAGACCTTGATGGCTGGCAATATCAAGCAAGCCTATATCGACTCGTCGCTTCGTTATTACCGTGATTTGATTGCAGGTGGAGTACACTTGGATAATCTTGTCTTGAAAGTTCAGTCTGGTGCTATCCATAGTGAAATCCCTTGGTCGGAAAATTTACCAGACTGTCTCCGATTTTTTGCAGAGAAATGGTAAGTTAAGAAAGGAGAAAGCCAATGCATATTGAAAACCTCAGCCACTGGAGTGGCCACCTCAACCGTGAAATGTACCTTAACCGTTATGGACACGCTGGGATTCCAGTTGTTGTTTTTGCTTCATCTGGTGGTAGTCACAACGAATACTATGATTTTGGCATGATTGATGCCTGTGCTTCCTTTATCGAGGAAGGCCGTGTTCAGTTCTTTACCCTATCCAGTGTTGACAGTGAGAGCTGGTTGGCTACTTGGAAAAACGGTCATGACCAAGCGGAGATGCATCGAGCTTACGAACGCTATGTGATTGAGGAGGCCATTCCTTTTATCAAGCATAAGACAGGTTGGTTTGATGGCATGATGACGACAGGTTGCTCGATGGGAGGCTACCATGCACTCAATTTCTTCCTCCAGCATCCAGATGTCTTTACCAAGGTGATTGCTCTCAGCGGTGTTTATGACGCACGTTTCTTCGTTGGAGATTACTACAATGACGAAGCCATTTACCAAAACTCGCCAGTAGATTATATCTGGAATCAGAATGACGGCTGGTTTATCGATCGTTACCGTCAGGCGGAGATTGTCGTCTGTACGGGCCTCGGTGCCTGGGAACAAGACGGTCTACCATCCTTCTACAAGCTCAAAGAAGCCTTTGACCAGAAACAAATTCCAGCCTGGTTTGCTGAATGGGGACACGATGTCGCCCACGACTGGGAATGGTGGCGTAAACAAATGCCCTATTTTCTTGGACACCTGTATCTATAAAAGGAGTTGCCTATGAATTACCTTGTTATTTCTCCCTACTATCCGCAAAACTTTCAACAGTTTACAATCGAGTTAGCTAATAAAGGCATCACCGTTTTGGGAATTGGTCAGGAGCCTTACGAACAACTAGATGAACCTTTGCGCAATAGCTTAACTGAGTATTTCCGTGTGGACAATCTTGAGAATATAGACGAAGTCAAGCGTGCCGTTGCCTTTCTTTTCTACAAGCATGGTCCTATCGACCGCATCGAGTCCCACAATGAATACTGGCTTGAGCTGGACGCAACACTCAGAGAACAATTCAATGTCTTTGGTGCCAAACCAGAGGATCTCAAAAAGACTAAGTTTAAGTCTGAAATGAAGAAACTTTTCAAAAAAGCAGGTGTCCCTGTGGTACCTGGAGCTGTTATCCAGACAGAAGCAGATGTGGATAAAGCAGTGAAAGAAATCGGTCTACCAATGATTGCCAAACCTGATAACGGAGTGGGAGCGGCAGCAACCTTTAAGCTTGAGACAGAAGACGATATCCATCACTTCAAGGAAGAATGGGATCATTCGACCGTTTATTTCTTTGAGAAATTTGTCACTTCTAGCGAAATCTGTACCTTTGACGGGCTTGTGGACAAGGATGGCAATATCGTCTTTTCAACAACCTTTGACTACGCCTATACACCACTTGATCTCATGATTTATAAGATGGACAATTCCTACTATGTTCTCAAGGATATGGATCCAAAATTGCGTAAGTATGGTGAAGCCATTGTCAAAGAATTTGGCATGAAGGAGCGTTTCTTCCATATCGAATTCTTCCGTGAGGGAGATGACTATATCGCCATTGAGTACAATAACCGTCCTGCAGGTGGCTTTACCATTGATGTTTACAATTATGCCCACTCTTTTGACCTCTACCGAGGTTATGCGGCTATTGTCGCGGGTGAAGAGTTCCCTACATCAGAGTTTGAGCCCCAGTATTGTTTGGCTACATCACGTCGTGCCAATGCCAACTATGTTTATTCAGAAGAGGACTTGCTTGCCAAATACAGCCAGCAATTCAAGGTCAAAAAAATCATGCCAGCAGCCTTTGCAGAGCTACAGGGGGACTACCTTTATATGCTGACAACTCCGATTCGCCAAGAGATGGAGCAGATGATTGCAGATTTTGGTCAGCGTCAAGAGTAACGATTAGGATGAAAGGAGTTTGACTTCTTTTGTCCTTTTCTTAAAGATAAGTTAAATAA
>ERZ772968.1216-NODE-1216-length-12181-cov-8.036286_pt1 | contig 12181 bp, 5 predicted proteins | sample MGYA00580674_ERZ772968 | MGnify/ENA primary metagenome ERZ772968 (study PRJEB29015, sample SAMEA2737940) | human oral metagenome | biome: human oral; feature: human-associated habitat; material: dental | place: China | collected 2138 ...
CGGCGGCGCCGCCGGCGTGGTGGGCGTGGCCGCCGGTGGTGGTGATCTGCGGGCCTGAGGCGACGATGCGCGGCCCCCGCAGGTCCCCGGCGTCGACGGCGTCGCGCAGGGCGACGTCCACGTAGTGCCGCGCCCCAAGGGACTGGACGCTCGTGACGCCCTCGCTGAGCAGCTCGCGGGCGGAGCGGGCGGCGTTGAGGGTGAGGCGGGCGACCTCGTGCGGCCCGTAGTCGGGGTATTCGACGTCGGTCCCGGAGGTGGGAAGGTGATCGTGGGTCTCGATGAGCCCGGGCATGAGAGTGGCGCCGGGCAGGTCCAGGCGCACCACTTCGCGGAGGTCGACGTCGGGAACGAGCTCGCTTAAGCGCCCTTCGAGCTCCGCGGCGGTCCCCGCCGCCAGGATGTCGCGCCCACGCACGAGGATGGCCCCGCCGCGGCCGGCTGCCCAGGCGCCGGCGTCGTCGGCCCCGCCGAGGACCTCGAGGCTGCCTTCGGCCTGGCCGCGCCTTCCGGTGAGGACCCTGTCGGCGCTCACGAGGGCGACTGAGCGCCCGTCAAGCCGTTCGCCGCCGTCGGTGGGCGGGGTGGTCCAGCGGACGGTCTGCTGTGCGGAAGGGGTCTGCGGCGCAGAGGCGGAGTGGTCGGCGGGCTGCTCAGTCATGGCAAATCCTCGGAACGTGGTCGGGAGCGGATCCGGCGGCGCGCCGGAGAGCTCAGTTGGTTCGGGCGACTCGGTCGGTTCGGGCGGTTCGGGCGGTTCAAACAGTACTGTCGCAGATCGTTCCCGGCCTTCATCGGGCTCACCGTCCTAGAGCGTCGTCTGAAAAGTATCAGAGACCGGCCAGGCGGCCGACCTGACGCGCCTCGTTGGGCCACGGTCCAATCTGGCAGAAGAGAACAGACGCCGCCTCGCGTAAATGCTCCCAGCCGTTGACTCCGCCTAACCGCTCCTGAACACAGACCCGCAGCTGCCGCCGCAGGCCACATCGCCACATGCTCCCGTCGCCGTATGCCGTCACGCTCGAAGCGAATGACACCCATCGCCTACAGCGCGAATTTCATCCAGGACAGGGTGCGCTACGCCTATGCAGTCGAAGCGCACCCTGGGCATACCCTGGGGCATAGGCCGCGAATCGCTCTATCCTGCCCGCGCGGCATGCGCAAGCGCATCTTCAGCCGCTCACAGGAAAAAGACGGCCAACTCGTCTAGATCATCAATACTCCTGTGCGAAAACCGATCTCGCCGGCGCTGCAAGTTTCCTGTGTGGAAACCTGTCTTCCCTATGCAAAAGCCGACCCTTTTGCCGCTACAAACCGGCGCCGCAGCGCACTATAATTGAAGGCAACGCCAACGGTGAGGGGAACCTATTCAGGCGACGCTAGTCCGGCATCGCCCCGTTCAGGGGCCTATCGACCTCGGCCCGAGGTCGGAATCCGACGACGCATATGACAACACGGACGGCACGCGAGGAGAACTCATGACGAACCCTTGGAATCTATACGACAGTCTCATAGACGAGATCCCTGGCCACATCACTGTCGCGGCGGCCTACACCGGCACGAAGTGGTGCCGCGTGACCTCCTCCGAGAGGGGCGCAGGAATGGCCTTCGCCATGCCCGTGCGCACCCGCCCCGCCTCCTATGGCGAGGACGACCTGGCGGGGCTCCCCCTGCGCGAGGTCGCAGCCCTGGCCAAAAGCTGGAATCTGGCCGAGGCCGGCCTGGGCATGGCCGCCGTCAACGCGTACCATTCGCTGCCCAAGCGCGCCTTCGGCAACGGCTTCTCCCCCTGCCACGAGAACAACTGGGCACGCGCCTTCCACCCGTACCGCGAGGTCATCGCGGGGAAAAAGGTCGCGGTGATCGGGCACTTCCCCTTCGCCGCATCGGCGCTCGCCGACGCCGCCGAGCTTTTCATCCTCGAGCGCAACCCCGTGGAGGGCGACTACCCGGACTCCGCGGCCGAGTACCTGCTGCCCGGCTGCGACTACGTCTTCATCACAGGCTCGTCCTTCGTCAACAAGACGATTCCGCGCCTGCTGGAGCTCTCGCGCGACGCCGTGACGGTCATGATCGGCCCGTCGACGCCGGCCTCGCCGATCCTGTTCGACTTCGGCGTCGACATCATCACGGCCTTCGCAAGCGACCAGCCCGGAATGCTCGACGAAAGTCTCCAGGGCAAACTCCTGGGCGGCATGTACGAAGCGGGAATGCGCGTCGAAAAGGCCCGGCCCTAGGGGTGTGAGGCTGGCCTGGGGCACCGGTTGCGATGCCGGAAGCCTCAGGCTGAACGACGCCGCGGACCAGGTTTAACGTCCGGATAGTGGGATGCGCGGCAGGCACGAGCGGGCCCCGGTTAGCATCGGTCTATGGATGTGGGCGTGATTTTCTCTTTTATTCTCCGGCTTTTGGGCGTTATCGTCACGGTGGCGAGCGCTTTCGGGCTGTTTTGGAAACTTGCTAAGAGTGGAAAACTGCGGGCGTGGAGGATCAAGAGGGGCGTCAGGAGGAGGATCAGGAAAAGAGCCCGAGAGGCTTTGCGAAAACAGGGCGTGCTTTCGGCTTCTCGCGGAGGGAAGGACACGGTCGCACAGGCGGAGAAGGTCGGCATGGGTGTTTTCGAGGAGGTCGCCAAGGACAGCCAGGCCCTTGCTCAGGCCTGGCTGAACCGGGAGGCTTTCACCGCCCACGTCAACGACCGCGCAGGAGCTGAGCGCCGCGCGGCCCTCGACGAGGGCGCGCGGGGCCTGTTCGACGAGCTGCTGGACATTGTGGTTGACGGGCTCTGCCGCCTGGCCGAGACCGCCACCGACGCGCCAGGTGCCGTCAAAGCGGGCGACGAGGCCAACGCTGGGCGTCATGTCGAGACGACGAAAAGGATAGAGGACCTGAAGGACCTCATCAAAATATACAGCCCGCCGAGGAATGCCGATCGCGGGCGGAAGGTTCGGTTTGGTTCTCTCCCGGCGCAGGCCGTCGGCTTCGTTGACAGGCGCGAGCAGGCCGACCTTTACGAGGCGCTGACCAAACCCGAACCGGCGGACTCAGCTGGGAAGAGGGAAACGTCCCAGCCGGCCCTCGATGATCCGCAAGCCCGCGGCTCGAATGCCGACAACAACGCGGATCATTCAACGGACGGCGCCGGTGGGGGCTCGCCGGCTGACGGCGATGGCGTGAGTTCCGACAGTGCGGGTCGTCTGGCCGACGGTTCGGGCTCGTCAACCAATGGTGTGGGGTCTTCGGCTGTGGGTGGGCCGGTTGTTGTGTGTGGGATGCGGGGTGTGGGCAAGTCTCAGTTGGCCGCCGCCTATGCCCGCGACTGCGAACAGGCCGGGTGGCCTTTGGTGGCGTGGATGGACGCTTCGAGCCGCAACGAGCTCATGGCAGGTTTGGCCGAGCTGGCCCATGAGATGGGAATCGACGAGGACGGCGGGGACGCTGTCCCTGAAATCCTCGCGGGCAGGTGCGTGACGCGGCTCAACTCCGGTGAGGGGGACCGGCTGCTCGTGTTCGACAACGTCGAGGACTTTGACGATCTGACCGGGCTGGTCCCCCACGGCCAGGGTTTGCGCGTCCTTGTCACGACAACGGTTGCCAGCCCGGGCGACAGTGCCGGGCGTCTCATTGCGGTGGGGGCGTTCACGCGCGACGACTCGATCCATTTCGTCATCGAGCGGACCGGGTTAGACGACGACGCCGGAGCGGCCCGTCTGGCCGAGGCCCTTGGGGATCTTCCTGTGGCCTTGGCCCAGGCCGCGGCGACCATCAAGCTCAATGGGTACGCGACGATAGACGAGTACTTGGCCGACCTGCGCAAGTACCGGCTTGAGGAGGTCGTCGACCGTGCAGACGGCGAGGCCTATCCTTCTGCTGTGCACGCGGCCCTGCGCATGGCCTGCACATCGGTTCTCGACCTGCTGGCTGAAAAAGACCATGCCAGAGGGGAGGAGGGTCCGGCTCGGGCAGGGGCGGGATTCACGCAGTTGGCGGCCTTGGCGCTTCTTGCCCCGTCGGGCGTGCCCCGGCCTTGGCTTCACCGGGTCGGCGAGAGCGAGCCGATTGCCCGCCAGGCGGTGGGGGCGCTTGTGGGCCACTCCGTGTGCGCCCTGTCCGAGGACGGGCGCTACGTGCGCATCCACGGCCTCCAAGGGCGCGTTCTGCGCGAGGACTACATGAGGCAGCCTGAGGTCTTCGCCGATTTGGAGGGCGCGGTCGTCGACCTGCTCAAGGGCATCGACATGGACAAGGCGGACACCGACGACGTCCAACGGACCGACGCCCTCGACATGGCCGACCAGCTCCGAGCCATCGCAGAACAACAACAAGGACAGGCACACTATTCTCCCCACGAGGCCCGCATCGACCTGTCGAGCGTCGCCGGAATCATGAACGACTCAATTTATCGCCTCACCGATATGGGGCGTCCGCAAACCGCCCTGACCCTCAAAGACGCCGTCGACATGCTCGCCGACGCCCTCGGCCCCGACCACCCCCGCACCCTCATTGCGCGCAACAACCTCGCCCTCACACACCAGGATGCGGGAAGCCTCCAGAAGGCCCTCGACATGCACCAGGCCCTCCTGGCCGACTGCACCCGCGTTTTCGGCCCCAACCACCCCCACACACTCACCGCGCGGAGCAACCTCGCCACCGCCTACCAGGAGGCGGGGAACCTCTCCACGGCCATCGACATGCACCAGGCCCTCCTGGCCGACCGCACCCGTGTCCTGGGCCCCGACCACCCCTACACACTCACTGTGCGTAATAATCTCGCCGGCGCCTACCAGGAGGCGGGGAACCTCTCCAGGGCCATCGACATGAACCAGGCCCTCCTGGCCGACTGCACCCGCATCCTCGGCCCCGACCACCCCCGCACACTCACCGTGCACAGCAACCTGGCCTACGTACACCGACAGGCGGGGCACGTCTCCACGTCCATCGACATTTTCGAGGACCTCCTGCCGGACATGACCCGCCTCCTCGGACCCGACCACCCCCGCACACTCACTGTGCGAAACAACCTCGCCAACGCGCACCAGGCAGCGGGGAACCTCCCTAAAGCCATCGACATGCTCCAAGCCGTCCTTGCCGACTGCACCCGTGTCCTCGGCCCCGACCACCCCCGCACACTCACCGCGCGCAACAGCCTCGCTGACGCCTACCGACAGGCGGGGCACGTCTTCACGGCCATCGACATGTTCGAGGACCTCCTGCCGGACATGACCCGCCTCCTCGGACCCGACCACCCCCACACACTCACTGTGCGCAACAACCTCGCCAACGCACACTACGCTGCAGGGGATCTACAGAAGGCCATCGCCATGCATCAAGCCCTCCTGACCGACCGCACCCGCCTTCTCGGCCCCGACCACCCCGACACACTCGGCACACGCAACAACCTCGCCGCCGCCTACCAGGATGCGGGGCACCTCTCCACGGCCATCGACATGTACGAAGCCCTCCTGCCTGACATGACCCGCGTCCTCGGCCCCGACCACCCCGACACACTCGGCACACGCAATAACCTTGCCCGCGCACACCGCCAGGCGGGGAACTTACCTAAAGTCATCGCTCTACGCCACCAGGCTGCCCTGGCCAACAAAGCCCGCATTCCCGGACCCGACCATCCTAAAGAGGGCACTTCAGCACTCCCCAACCCGCAAAAGGACATATGGAGGCGAAGAAACCGCAAGTCTCGTTGATCCAGACCGCCGATCGGCTGTTTGGAGCAAGTGATCAGCGGGGCCTTCCATGCGACATCTACTTCGATCTCACGCCTGCGGCTTTGCGCATGGCCTTGCAGGCCGACACTAGGCGCACCTGCCAAGGAACGACGAGCTCGCCCCGACCAGACACGCTCACCCTGACCAAAAGAAAACCCAACATGAACGGCGTTGAAAAATACGAGGCCCTTCTAACCGAGCAGACCAAGAATCTTAGCCCGGACCACCCCTACACCCTCGCCACACGCAACAACCTTGCTGCCGCGCGAAAGAAAGCACAGTAAGCACCGTCGCCTCAGTCAGACGGGCCAAGATCAATCTTGAGTTTTGCGGGCGGAACTGGGGCGAGAAATTCAGATCGATGTCGTGCGAAACTCAGAATCAACAGGAGGCGGGCCTGGCATCTACTTCGAGCAGCTCTTCAGAACCTGCTGCGCCTGCCACCAATGCAGGGCGATCCCAGATTTTGATTGACGCTTGGGCGGCAAACGGAGTTCGTGCGGGTGGGTGTCGCTGTGATTCGGACGTGGCATCGGGCCGAGTTCGGTGGACGCTTACCACACACCTCTTGCTTGTCTGGTTCTATTTAGGGACAATAGAGGCCACTAAACGGATGTGCTCCGTGTAGCCACCTGTGAGTCGTCACTTAAGCAGTGCTAGGGCGACGATGGCAAGGGCAAAAGCCTGGAGCTGCGCTAGCTTAACCAGTCCGCGCAGTATCCGGGCTTTTTCCTTGCCCGACGAGGATGTCTTCCTCATCGTCCTCACCTCGTTCCTGGACTCGAAACCTTGGCATTCCGGGAAACGTGAAAGGTTCGAGCTCGAAGGAGCCGTTGTCGATTCTACCCGCAATCAAAAATCCGTGGACGCGAATGAAAGATAGGCTTGCAGATGCCTTCCTTGGCTTTTTACATAGCTTCGCGGCGATCTTGCCTGTACATGCACCATCTTGGGAGATTATCGGAAGGCCATCGACATGCACCAGACGCTGCTGTCTGATCTGGCCCGCGTCCTCGGCCCCGACCACCCCCACACACTCGCCATTTCTCAATTTCTTTCCGTTTTACGGGATCAAGGCGGCGGGGCAGAGAAGAACCAGCAGTAACGCTGGCTAGAACAACTGGTTGACCGGGGCACCGCGGAGGGACGCCGTCAAAGACGAAACGGCGTTTCAATGGGATAGTTTTCCGCTTTGCCGAACGAGGGCGGCAATCGGGCGCCGCGCTCTAAGACAGAGGGGTCAGCCTCGACAAGATGTGGAAATTTCCTTGCGGGTGCCGACGAGGGCCGAAGCGGAGCAAACCGGAGGGTAGGAGGCCGAAGCTTCTTTGCAGGCGTCGGCCGAGGGAAGCCTGAAGCAAGTGCAGGTTTCAGCAAATTCGCCGTGGACAGTCCCTGCGACTGGGGCTAGGATCGGTTTATGGATCCGGGTGTTCTTGTATACGCATTTTCTTTACTTTTCGATAAGTCCGCAACAGTCGGCATAACGCCGCCGTCGGCTGACAATCCATCGACAGCCTTCCACGCGACATCTGCTTCGATCTCACGCCTGCGGATTTGCGCATGGCCTTGCAGGCCGACACTAGGCGCACTTGCCAAGGAACGACGAGCTCGCCCAACCAGACGCGCTCACCCTGACGAACAGAAAACCCAACTCACGGAAAGACAGGAGAATTCATGAACGGCGTTGAAAAATACGAGACCCTTCTAACCGAGCAGACCAAGAATCTCGGCCCCGACCACCCCGACACACTCACGACGAAAAGCAACCTCGCCGACGAATACAGAGACGCAGGCAACCTAGAGAAAGCCTTGGAGGCGTACGAGGCCGTCCTAACCGACCGGGCCCGCGTCCTCGGCCCCGACCACCCCGACACGCTCACCACGCGCAACAAAATTGCCTACACATACAGCATTGGCGGAAACCCCCTGAAAGCTATAGACATGTACGAGGCCGTCCTGACCGACAGGATACGCGTCCTCGGCCCCGACCACCCCGACACGCTTTCCTCGCGAAGCAACCTCGCGGAAGCATACTCGGATGCGGGAAAGTTCCAGGAATCCATCGACATGTACGAGACCGTGCTCCCCGATCTCACACGAGTCCTCGGCCCTGACCACCCCCGCACACTGGCTGCACGCGGCAATCTTGCCTACGCCTACAACACCTGGGGAAGCCCCCAGGAAGCCATCGGCATGTTTGAGACTCTCCTCGCGGACACAGTCCGCTCCCTCGGCCCCGACCATCGCCATACACTCGCCACGCGCGGCAATCTCGCCACCGCATACATGGACGCGGGAAAGCTCGAGGAAGCCATCGACACGCTCGAAACCCTACTTTCGGACATGGCTCGGACTTGCGGCCCTGACCACCCCAATACCTTCGCCACGCGAAGCAATCTCGCCACCGCATACGATCAAGCGGAGAAGCTCGAGGAAGCCATTGGCATATACGAAGCGCTTTTAGCCGACCAAAACCGCGTTCTCGGCCCCAAACATCCCGACACATTCACCACACGAGGAAAACTTGCCAACGCGTATGCAGAGGCAGAAGACCCCCAGAAAGCCATTGAAATCAACGAGTCGCTCCTGAACGACGAAATGAGCATCCTCGGCACCGACCACCCCGACACACTCGCCACACGAAGCAACCTCGCCATCGCCCACTACATTGCCGAAGATCTCCCGGAAGCCATTGAAATGAGCGAGGCTCTATTAACCGACCAAACTCGGGTGCTCGGCACCGACCATCCCGACACACTCGCCACACGAGGCAACCTCGCCGCCGCGTACGCAAAAGCTGGAAATCTCCACAAGGCCATCGTAATGAATGAGGCCCTGTTAGCCGACCAAACTCGGATTCTTGGCCCCGACCATGGCTACACACTGTCCACGCGCAACAACCTCGCTTACTCGTACATGGAGGCGGGCGACTCCCGAAAGGCCGTCAAAATGTACACGGACCTGTTAGCCGACCACACCCGCATCCTCGGCCTCGACCACCCTAAAACACGCGCCATTTCCGCTGAACTGACCTATTTAAAGAACGAGAAATGGAGACGAGAAAACCGCAAGTGACCTCGATCAAAGCCTCCGATTGGCTGGGCCCCGGTGGACTGATGGATTTTCCCGTCGGTCAGCGGAAGCGCCGAAGCCAAGAGCGGGATGTCCGCCAGGAACTCGCTGGGAAAGTCCGGTCGATTGGCAGTCGGACGCGGCAGACCAGCGCCAAGGAGTCGGGGCGACGGCGCGAGGCCTGTATGACGAGCTCCTGCGCGTCGCCGCCGAGGAACTCGCCAAAGCCAATGCCGGCGGCGACGGGAAGCCTGGCGCAAACGGCGGCGACAAAAGTACCAGCGCAAGCGGCAACGGGTGCGCCGACACGGGCGATGACAAGCGCTTCAATGCAAACGGTGAGGGAGGCCTAGGTGCAGACAACGACGGGAGTTTCAACATGAGCAGCGAAAGAAGCTTTGACGCGAACCAAGGCAACGAGAACACCGGCGCGAGCCGTCAAAACGGCCCCGACACCACGGGGAGGTTTACGCGGCCCCAGTCGGTCGCTTTCCTGATTGAGCACACCGGCGTGAACGACCCCGACGGCGCGGCCCGCGTGGCCGAAGCGCTCGGGGACCTGCCCGTCGCCTTGGAGCAGGCTGCAACCACGATCAGGCTGGTCGGGTACCCGAGGTTGGACGACTACCTCGCGAACCTGCGGGAGTTTGGGCTTGATGAGCCCGCCGACGGCCCGTCCAGCGGTGGCTACGGCCAGCCGATCCCCCGGCCCGCCGACGGCTACCCCGCCCTTGCGCCCACGGCCCTGCTCATGGCCCGCCAAGCCGTGCAGGATCATCTGGCTGAGAAGGACAGCGCCAGCGGCGACGAAACGGCAGCCCACGCCAGCGCGGCATTCTTGCAGCTGGCGGCTCTGGCCCTGCTGGCGCCGTCGGGCGTGCCCCGGCACTGGCTGTATCAGACAGGCGCGAGCGAACAGATTGCGCGCGAAACGCTCGAGGAGCTCGTCTCCCTCTCGGCCTGCACGCCCTCCGCCGACGGCCGCTACATCAGCATCCATGAGCTTCAAGGGCGCGCCTTTCGGGAAGACCTTGCGACAGATCCGTCGTTGTTCGACGCCGTCAAGCGCGCCGTCGTCAAAATGCTGGAGATCACCGACATGAAGGAGGCGGCCGCCGACGAAGCCCAGCGCGCCAACGTTCTCGACATGGTCATCCAGCTCAACGCCGTCGCAGAACGAGACGAGGGAGGCGCGCTCCATTCTCCCCGCGAATCCAGCATCGATCTCCCAAGCGTTTTCGGACTCGTGAACAACACGATATATTGCCTCAACATGATCGGCAGCCCGCAAATCGCGATCACTTTTGAAGACACTGTCAGAAAACTCGTCAGCTCGTATGGAGCCGATCATCCGGACACGTTCGCCATACGCACCAACCTCGCCTTGGCCCACAGAGAAACAGGAGAAACCATGAAAGCCATCGACGCCTACGAATCCCTTTTTGCCGAGCGGCTCAGGGCTCTCGGCCCCGACCACCCCGACACCCTCGACACCCTGGCCAATCTTGCCGAAGCGCACATGGAGACGGGAGACTTCGAGGGCGCCATCGGCATCCTCGAAGCCCTTGCGGCCGACCAAACTCGAGTCCTCGGCCCCGACGACGCCGGCACGCTCGGCACACGCGGCAACCTTGCCGAATCCTACCTTCAGACGGGACGCACTCAGCAAGCGATCGACCTGCTCAAGGGCTTCGTCCGCGACGTCGACCGCGCCCTCGGCCCCGACCATCCTTACACTCTCACGACGCGCAACAGACTCGCCAGGGCATACATGGACGCAGGCAAGTTCAAGAAGGCCCGCAAAGAGCTCAACGCCCTGCTTCCCGACAGAATCCGGGTCCTCGGCCCAGACCACCCCGACACGCTGGCCGTCCGCAGCAATCTGGCCTACATCTGCAACGCCGTCGGAGAGTACGGGCAGGCTATCGACATTCTTGGGGAGCTGATCGCCGACGAAACCCGCGTCCTCGGCCCAGACCATTACTTGACGCTGACCGCGCGCAGCAATCTTGCGCGCGCCCACACCGTCTCGGGAAATCCCCAGAAAGCCATTGAGATACTCGAGGCCGTCTTGGACAGGCAGTTCCGCTCCTTGGGCGTTGATCACCCTGACGCTCTGGACACGCGCGGCGATCTTGCCTGCGCCTACAGCGTTTTGGGGGATTATCAGAAAGCCATCGCCATATTCCAGTCTCTTCTGGACGACCAGACCAGGATCCTCGGGCCCGACCATCCCGACACCCTTCTCACGCGGGAGAGCCTCGCCGAAGCCCTCTCAGAGGCGCAAGAGTAACGGCCGCTTTCAGGAAAGCCGGACGACGGCAACAGCCGTTTCGAAGGGTTTGGCCTCCGTTCGCAATAAAGGCGGCAGAAGCCAGTTCAGTGCATTCCCTCGATAACCCCGTCGACCACGTCGATGTCGCAGGCCGAGGGGCGCTTGGGCAGGCCCGGCATCGTCATGATCGAGCCTGAGATGAGCACCACGAAGCCCGCCCCTGCCGAGAGGCGCACTTCGCGGATCGGCACGGTGAAGCCCTCGGGGGCGCCAAGCGCTTTCGGGTCGGTCGAAAACGAGTATTGGGTTTTGGCCATGCACACGGGCAGCTCGCCCCAGCCGGACTCCTCGAGCCGCCGGAGCTCGCGCGCCGCGGCGGGTTCGAAGACCACGTCGGCCCCGCGGTAGACCCTGGTGACGATAGCCCGCGCCTTGTCTTCCAGGGAATCCGCCAAACTGTATGCGCTCTTGGCGATGCTCGGCTTGGCCAGCGACTTCACGACGGCGTCGGCGAAATCGAGCGCCCCTTCTCCCCCGCGGCCGAAGTGGTCGGTGAGGACGACGTCGATGCCTAGGTCGGCCACAGACTCGCGGACGGCTGCGATCTCGGCCTCCGTATCCGCGGCAAACCGGTTGACCGCCACGAGCACGCGCTGGGCGAAGACCTTCGTGAGATTCTCGCAGTGGCGGCGCAGGTTGACCGCGCCCGCGCGAACCGCGGCGACGTTCTCCTCCTCCAGGTCCGCGAGCGCCACGCCCCCGTGATACTTGAGGGCGCGCACGGTTGCGACGACCACGGTGAGGTCGGGGGCGATCCCGGCGGTCTGCCCGATGATGTCGAAGAATTTCTCCGCGCCCAGGTCGGCGCCGAACCCGGCCTCGGTCACGGCGACGTCGCCCAGCTTGAGCGCGGCCTTGGTGGCGATCACCGAGTTCGTGCCGTGGGCGATGTTGGCGAAGGGGCCGCCGTGGACCAGGGCGGGGTTGCCTTCGAGGGTCTGGACGAGGTTGGGAGCGAGCGCGTCCTTGAGGATCGCCGTCATTGCGCCGACGGCGCCGAGGTCCGCCGCGGTGACGGAATCGCCGGCCGAGGACCTGCCGACGACGA
>ERZ772968.1217-NODE-1217-length-12180-cov-10.459216_pt1 | contig 12180 bp, 7 predicted proteins | sample MGYA00580674_ERZ772968 | MGnify/ENA primary metagenome ERZ772968 (study PRJEB29015, sample SAMEA2737940) | human oral metagenome | biome: human oral; feature: human-associated habitat; material: dental | place: China | collected 2138 ...
AGTACAACCTGGCCAACAACCTGTTCAACATGCTGACCCAGACCGTCATGGCGGCAGGAGTGGCCATGTGGCCGATGTTCGCCCGCGCCCGGGCTGACAAGCGCATCGAGAGCCCCTTCAAACCGGCGATGCTCTTCAGCGGAGGAGGCTTCCTTCTGGCTCTCGCCCTGGTGGCCGTCACCCCCTGGGCTGCCCGGATTATGTCCCACGGCAAGATCGTCCTGCCCGCGGCCCTCGTGTGGGCCTTCGCCGTCTATGTCGCCGTCGAGGCCGCCAAGCAGCCGCTGGGCATGTACATGACCGACCCCCGCGGGCTGCAGTTCCAGGTGATCCCGGTGCTTGTCCTGGTGCCGATGAACCTCGCCATCTCCTGGGCTCTCATTGGGCGCTTCGATGCGGCAGGCCCTATTCTGGGGTCGGTGATCTCAGTGATCCTGTGCCAGATCATCCCGTACGCCTGGTGGGTTCGCCGGGACGTGGCCCGACGGCGTCGCGAGTCGGCCAAGCAGCGGGCGCAGGAGGCAGGGCGGTGATCCCGTGCCCGCCGACCGGCGGCTCCGGGCCGCTCCCGCGACCCGCGCGCCGGTGCCGTTCCGAGTCTCCTCGACCGCTCCGACCTCCCTTGACTCCCCTCCCCACCGTTCCTCACCGTTCACCATCCCGGCCCGGTTCCACGGGCCCCATCCGAGGAGATGCCTCATGAGCTCCCCTGTCAGTTCCCCCACCATCGCCGAGAACATCAGGGCCCTGTCCCGCGCCCAGAAGTCCAAGGCCGGTGCCCCCCTCTACTCCCGCGTCATCAACCGCCCCGCCGGGCGGGTTCTGGCCGCGATCGCCCACCGGCTGGGCGCGACCCCGGACCAGGTGACGGTGCTCTCGGCGCTGTGCACCTACACCGGCATCGCCCTCATCGCCCTGTGGCGTCCCGCAGTCGTGTCTACTGTGGCGACCGCCCTTCTGCTCATGCTCGGATATGCTCTCGACGCCGCCGATGGCCAGTTGGCAAGATTGCGCAACGGGGGTTCAAAAGCCGGCGAATGGCTTGACCATGTTGCCGATGTCATCAAGTTATCGACAATTCACGGAGCCATTGCGATCTCTCTTTTTCGGTTCACGGATCTGCCTCCTTCGATCCTGCTTATTCCTCTTGCCTTTGGGGCGGTCCAAAATATCCATTTCTTCAGTTACATCCTGACCTATCAACTGCGTTATCACGGCGGTATTCCCATGGCCAAGGATGAGGCTCGGCCGGGCGTCATCAAGTCGGTCCTGTCTGCCCCCACGGATTACGGCCTCATGTGCTTCGTGCTCATGACCCGCTTCGCCCCGACAGTCTTCCTGTGGATTTACGGCGTCATGCTCGTGGGGTACGCGGGCTACGTGATCTTGGCACTGCCCAAGTGGTACCGCGACCTGCGGCGCGACGCCCGGTAGTCCGCCGGCACCCGCCGTCGAGCCTCGGGAATCCTCTGCGGGCCGCCGGCGGGGCCTTCAATGTGACGACCGTTTCAGTAACTCCCCTCCAACAACCTTCGCTTAAGGAATCTTATGGCTCTGATTACTGGTCGCAAGGCGCTACTGGTCTATACCGGGCGCAGGGACGGTCTGGGCAACCGTGTGCGCGCGCTGCTGTCCGCCCAGGAGCTCGCTCGGGTCGAAAATCGAGACCTCTACTACGTGTGGAGCACCGATGAGTACTTCGGCCCCCGCATGGATGAGCTGTGGCACTTCCAAGGGGGTACCTCGGTTTCGCGCCTGGTCTCCAGAGCGCTCATTCCCCTAGCCCGATACCGCCCGCCCAAGGGCGTCCAGGTGACGCCCGCGCTGCGCCGTGCTCACCTGTGGCAGATCCAGTCCCGCGGCCTGCCCATCACCTGGCAGGACTCGGCATGGACGCAGGACAGGGTGGACACCGGGCCGCGTCCCTGGACCGAGCTGCTGCGCGAGCTCACCCCCGTCGACGAGATCGCCGATCAGGTGCGCTCCATCTACGACACCCACCTGCGCGGCCGCCCCTATGTGGGCGTCCAGGTGCGTACCCACGCGGTCTCCCACGCCAAGACCATCGAGTCCTCGCCGGTGGAGTGGTTCGCGAACCGGATGCGCCAGATCCGCGCCGACCACCCTGACGTCCCCTTCTTCCTGTCCTGCGACACCCCCGAGGCTCAGGAGCAACTGGCCAGCGAGTTCGACGGCTGCGTCTTCCTGACCGACAAGGGCGGCTACAACACCACCACCGGCGTGCGCTCGGGACTGGTCGACCTCTACCTGCTGGCCAGCTCCCAGCATCTCATCGGGGCCTCCTTCTCCAGCTTCGTGGAGATGGCCGTTTTCCTGTGCGACGGCGTTGTGCCCTTCGAGAGGCCCGATCAGCCCCTCGAGGGTGACTTCAGCCTGTCCCTGGGGCTGGCCGAGGATCCCCTGCGCCCCGCCCTGCGCTAGTACCCGGCCGAGCCGGGCATCTTTCGCGTAGCCCTACAGATTTTCTGTAGGGCTACGCGAAATCTGTCGGTCTCGGTGGAACCGGCTGGGGTCTCAGCGCTCGAGGAGCTCGTCCACGATCCGGGTCATGGCGGCGCGGTAGCCGGCCACGGAGAACCGCTCGGCCGCCTCACGCGCGCCCTGCTCGGCCAGCCGGGCCGCCAGGGTCGGGTCCGCCGCCAGGGTCCCCAGTGCCTCGGCCAGGGCCTCGGCGTCGTCGGCGGGCACGAGCAGACCGGTGACCGCGTCGGTGACGACTTCGGCCAGGCCCTGGACCCGGGAGGCCACGAGCGGTCGGGCGGCGTGCATCGCCTCGACCGCCGTATTGCCGAAGGGCTCGGCCCGAGAGGGCACGACGACGGCGTCGGCGGCCTCCAGGACGGGCCAGGTGGGGCGCACGTAACCCAGCAGCTCGACGTGCCCGTCCAGGTCCGGTCGGGCGGCGCGCTCGCGCAGCTCCTCCTCATACCACTCATAGCCGGGGAAGACCGATCCGCATACGCTCAAGGAGGCCTCCACCCCCGAATCGCGCAGCAGTCCGATGGCGTCCAGGGCCACGTCCACGCCCTTGCGCGGGGAGAGGCGCCCCACCATGGCGATCCGGAACGGATCGCCGGGCCGGCGACGATGCAGGGGCTTCAGGGGCTGGTCCGGACCGGCAACCCCATTGTGGACCACCTCTGTGCGCGAGGCTAGACGGGGCTGGGCGTCCAGGAGGGCGTCGCGGGCGGCCCCGGAGTTCACCACGATCCGGGACGCGGCCAGGAGCGGGGCGTTGAGCCCGGCCCGGAGGATCCTGCGCTGGGTGTCCTCGGCCTCGTGGACGTGCGCCAGGACCGGGATGCCGGCGGCGCTTGCGGCCACCGGCCACCACGGAATCGTCACCGTGTTGGTAAGGACCGCCTCGGCCTGGCTGGCGCGGATGACTGCGCGCAGGCGCGCAACCTCCGGAGCCGCCTGCGCCGACAGTCTCATCAGGCCCTTGGCGCTCAGCAGAGCCTTACGCAGGACCGTGAACGGCATGACGGCCACGCGGGCGCCGGCCTCGCGCAGCACCCCCACCAGGGGACCGTCCAGGGGCAGGGCCACGAGGACCTCATGGCCGGCATCGATGAGCCCATGGATGGTTTCGACCAGCTGCCAGTCCGAGCCGTAAAGGTCGGGGGAAGGATGGGCCACGAGGATCCGGGCGGTTTTGGCGCGGTCGCCTCCCGCCTCGCCCCGGCTCACAGACTCACCTTCCCGGTGCGGCGTCCGGAGGGACGGTGGCGAGTCGGGCCCTCGAGCGCCAGGCGTCGGGCCAGGGCCTCGTAACCGGAGGCCACCTCGTCCCAGTCGTAGAGTGCAGCGCGTTCACGAGACTCCTCGCCGCGCGCGGCCTGGGCCTCGACGTCGGACTCGGCGGAGGCGACCAGAGCGGCCACGTCGTCGGGCGAGGTCCAGTAGCGGCCGGCCTCGCCCAGGACTTCGCGGTTGAAGGAGACGTCGAAGGCGTCCACCGCGGCCCCGGCGCCGATGGCGCGCAGGAGGGAGGGATTGGTGCCGCCCACGGAGTGGCCGTGGTAGTACACCAGGGCGCCGGCGTAGAGGGCGTCCAGCAACTCTTGGTCCCATAGGCCGCCGAGGAGACGAACCCGGTCGTCGGCCAGGGACTCGATGCGGGCGGTGTACTCGTCGGCGTAGGGGGCCGAGCCGACGACGACCAGCGGCAGCGTGGCACCGGAGCGCACGTAGCCCTCGACGATGACGTCGACGTGGTTCTCGACTTCGAAGCGGGCCACGACCAGGTGGAAGCCCTTGGGGGACAGGTCCAGCTCGGCCAGGCGCGAGGTGTCCGCCTTGATGCGGGGCGCGCCGTAGGAGATGAGGTCGGTAGGGGCGTCGAACTCGTCGGCGTAGTAATCGGCGATGCCCTGGGCGTCGGCGATGAGGGCGTCGGAGTAGCGCACGGCCAGGGCCTCGGCCGCGCGGTAATAGCGCTTGCCGGTGGGGCCCCACTTGCCTCGGCGCCACTCCAGACCGTCGACATGGGTGGCCACCGGGACGCGGGCGGCCCGCAGCGCGGGCAGGAAGGGGGAATTGGCGGCGTTGAAGACGAAGGCCGCGTCCGGGTGGGTACGGCGCAGCAGGTGGGCCACCGACAGAGCCGTGTGCGACAGGGTCTCCAGACTGCGGTTCTTGACCGAGGGTAGCTCGACCAGCCGCATCCCCAGGTAGATGTTGGGTAGGGGCGTGTCCGGCTCGGGGTTGCGGCAGTAGACGAGGACTTGGTGGCCGCGGTCGGCCAGGCGCCGGCCCACCTCCTCGATGGCGGTTTCAAACCCCCCGTACCGGGCGGGGACGCCTCGCGTCCCGATCATGGCGATGCGGAGCCTGTCCGGATTCACAGCAGTCAACGGAGTCCTTTCGGGGGAGACGGAGCCGGTAGAGGCCGGGAAGAAGTGGGAACCGGTGATCCTGGTCGGGCGGCCGCCAAGCACGGCAGTGGCGGGGGAACACCGAGAAGGGGTGAGAAGGGTGATGGATGAGTCGGCGGCAACGAGGAGTAACGAGGAGTCCGGGCTCTCGCCCGCGAGGCTGCCGGCGCCCGGTGGACTGGGCTGGTTGCACGGCCTGCACCCGGCACGCTCGGCGCACCCAGTGGGAGTCTAGAGGCAGACGGGGTCCGGTGCGCCCGAAACGAGCACCGATCCCGTGGAGTACCTCAGGCGCAGGAGCGTGGTGGGACGGCACCAGTGGGCTGTTCGAGCTCGTCCGGGCCGCAGATCCACAGGCCGGTCGAGTGCCAGGACGAGTGGTCTACTCCACCTGAGTGAGGGCTGGATATTCCAGTCAAGAATCAGGTGTGGAAGATGGCGCTGTTTAATGAGAGGCTATCTGTGAGAAAAGTGGATAGGGGTGCGCTCCTTATGCTATGAGTGATTGATTGCACAATGGGAGGCGGAACAATCTTTCCTTGAACCGTTATCAAAGCGTTACCTCTGTAATAGCCTCGTAGGTGGCGCCGGCCTCGCCGCTTGCCGCTCGGGCCTGTGGCGGGGCCGCCCCGTCATACTGCGCCACCACCCAAGTTCCCTCACGTCTTAAGAACGGAGCACTCGTGCATCCTTCCCGTGCTGTCTCCAGCGTGGGGGCGGTCCTCACCGCCCTCCCTCTCGCTCTCGGCGCGCTCGTCGCCCCTACTGCCGCACCTCCGGCCGCTGCTGCACAGGGGCAGGTGAACCTCGCCTCCCCGCAGGCCCTCCCCACCGCTCAGATCGACGGCGTCGTCCAGGATCAGGCGGTCGTGGGCAACACGGTCTACGTCGTCGGGGAGTTCAAGAACGCTCGTCCTGCCGGCGCCGCTGCTGGTGAGAACGAGTCTCCTCGCTACAACGCCATGGCCTTCGACATCACCACCGGTGCGCTGCTGGACTGGGCGCCCAAGGTCAACGGCAAGATCAACGCGGTCGAGGCCTCGGCCGATGGATCCACCATCTACCTCGGCGGCAACTTCACCTCCGTCAACGACGAGACCGTCTACCGGGTGGCCGCTGTGGATGCTGCGGGTGCGCGCAAGCCGCTGGGCGCCTCGGCCAACGGGGCCGTCATGGACCTGGAGCTCTCGCCCGACGGCTCCACCCTGTACATGGCGGGCACCTTCACGCAGATCAACTCCTCGGCCCGTCAGCGCGCGGGTGCCGTGGACCTTAAGACCCATACGGTCAACAGCTTCGCCCCCTCAGTTGACGACTCCATCGTGCGCTCAATCACGGTGGCGGCTGACAACTCCGCGGTGGCGATCGGAGGCTCCTTCACCTCGGTGGGAGGGTCCTCCGACGCCTACGGCATCGCCGTCCTGGAGAAGGACGGGTCCCTGCGGCATACCAATATCGCCAGCGTCATCCGAAATGCCGGAACCAACTCCGGGATCATGAGCCTGAAGTCGGACTCCAAGGGTCTCTACGGCACCGGATACTCCCAGGAGGGGACCTTCGAGGGGACGTTCCGTGCCAGCTGGACCACGGGGGACATCGACCTCATGGCCGACTGCCACGGTGACACCTATGACGTGCTGCCCACCAACGACGTCATCTACGTCGCCAGTCACGCTCACGACTGCAGTAACATCGGAGGCTTCGCCGATCGTTCGAACGAAGGCGTCTACCACCACGCCGTCGGTTTCTCCAGCACGGCGACGGGCACCGTGGGATCCAACACGGCCAGTGGTTACAGCGACTACGCGGGGCTGCCCGCCCCCACCCAGTACAACGGCTTCCTGCCCGGTTTTGAGAATGGCAACTACACCGGCCTGAGTCAGGCGGTGTGGACCGTCGAGGGTAACAGCCAGTACCTCGTCTACGGCGGCGAGTTCGTGGCCGTCAACGGCGCCTCCCAGCAGGGTCTCGTTCGCTTCTCCATGAGCGGGGGCAACCCCAACGCTCAGGGCGACGATGGCAACAACGGCAACAATGGTGACGACGGCAACAACGGCGACAACGACAAAGGCAAGGACAAGAAGAAGGACAAGAAGAACAAGAAGGGCAAGAACAAGCAGGACGACTGGGACAACCAGGACGGTTGGGACCAGGATGCCGACGACAACAACCAGGGTGGCGGCTGGTGGTGGTGGTGACCATGAGTCCCGTCGGGTCAGCCCGCCGCGGTTTATCCGCCGAGTCATCCGGTTCTATGGCTGCTCACAGTGTGCTCCCGAACTCAGTGGCCCCTGAGGGTGCCGCTGTGCGCGGTGGAGGTCGTACGCTTCGGCACGTGTCACGAACTCGCATACTGATCCTGCCCACTGCTCTGGTTCTGGGGCTGGGACTGGCCGCCTGCGGAGGCGGGAAGTCCAATAGCGCCGCCAGCTCCTCCGCCTCCTCCCCTGTGTCCGCCAGTGGCTCGGCCTCCGCTCCTGCGGCGTCGGCCGCCGCCACCCCGACGGTCCAGACCGCCCAGCCCACGGCGGCGCCTCCGTCGCCGTCGGAGGACAGCAACGTCGCCACTCCGGACGCCTCCTCGATCGACCCCAATGCTGTCGAGAACGGTGACCTGTCGAAGGACGAGTACCCCGAGGTACCGCTGGACAAGTCTGTCCGCATCGACGGGGACGTGGTCATCTCCCTGGGACAGCTGCAGGCGCAGGACTTCGCCAGCGGGCCCGGTGAGGTCGGTGGTCCCGGAGTCATGGTGCCGGTGACGGTGACGAACAACTCCGGCCAGGATGTTGCTCTCGCCAGTGTGCTGTCCACGACGGTCAACTACGGCGAGGGCGGTGGGACGCCGGCCAGTGAGATCATCTCGGCCTCGGACGCAGCGCCGGCCACGCTCGCCGCCGGTCAGACGGTGACCGTCAATCGCGCCTTCGTCATCCCGGCCGAGGGGCGCGGGAGTGTCAAGGTCGTCGTCGACCTGGGGGCCGGCCATGGTGCTGCCACCTTCCGGGGTTCGGCCGGCTGATCCCGAGCCTCCCCGGGGGTCGTCCCCGACCTCATCCAGCTCAGGCGCCGCCCGCTACTCGCCCAAGCGAGTGCGGGCGGCGCCTCGGCGTGCGTGGAGGCGGGTGAACTGCTCGGGCAGGGGGCGACCATGTTGTCCTGCTGTGACATTGCCTGAACCAGCTCTGGGGTCAACCTGAGTGACGTCTACATGAACAGACGATTCTGATGGTTGAGTCCTATGGGAGCGGTGGAATCTTTGAAATGGCTTGTTTTTGCTGGTATTTGAGCAAAAGGTTGGTTTCATGCAGGGGTGGTCAGCACTGTGGTGTTCGCTAAAGGGTCGGCAAATGAGTTGTCGTCGGTGTACGATAAGCCAGCCCGTCGACCCTGGTCGGGTGCGGAATACCAGCCATTCGTAAGGTTGCGTGTCCGTGATCTGAGTATGTTCTGAATGGAATACCTGTGAAGCTCCCCCGCCGACTCCTGAGCGGCTTGCTAGCCGCGGCTCTTGTTCCCCTAGGTGCCGTTACGCTGTCCCCCACAGCACCTGCGGCCGCCGATCCGGCCCCTGCCGGTGCTGGCGGCACGCCCAGCACTGTTTCCGCCGACGCCCTGCCCACTGCCCAGATCAACGGCATCGTCTGGGACCAGGTCGTGGTGGGTGACATCGTCTACGCCGTTGGTAAGTTCTCCTCGGTCAGGCCGGCGGGCTCGCCGGCCGGCCAGAATGAGTCACCGCGCGGCAACGCGATGGCCTACAACATCAATACCGGCGAGATCCTCGACTGGGCGCCCACCACCAACGGCACCATCAACACGATCGCCGCCTCCGCCGACGGCCAGACGCTCTACCTGGGTGGGGAGTTCACGACGCTGAACGACCAGACCGCGTGGCGCGTTGGTGCAGTCAGGGCGGCCGACGGCCAGCGCGCACGTCTGGGGGCCGCGGCCAACGGCAGTGTCAAGGCCCTCAGCGTCTCCGCTGACGGTCAGACCCTCTACATCGGCGGCGCCTTCACCCAGATCAACTCCTCGGCCCGCCAGCGCGCCGCCGCGATCAACCTGAATACCCAGCAGCTGACGGGCTTCGCACCGAAGGTGGACAACTACTACGTCCGCAGCATCGTCGGAGCCTCGGACGGTTCAGCCGTGGCCATCGGCGGGGCCTTCGAGTCCGTCGAGGGCAGCGACAAGCCCGGATACGGCCTCGCGATCCTGGAGAACGACGGCAGCCTGCGTCACAACAATGCCTCCAGCGTGGTCCGCGGAGCCGGCGCCTGGGCCTCGGTCATGAGCGTCAAGGCCGATGAGCAGGGTCTGTACACCGCGAGCTACTCCCAGACCGGCTCCTTCGAGGGCGTCATGCGCCTGAACTGGACCACCGGGAACATCGACTACATGGCCGACTGCCACGGAGACTCCTACGACGTGCTGCCCGCCGGTGATGTCGTCTATGCCGCCAGCCACTCCCACGACTGCTCCAACATCGGGGGCTTCCCCGACGTCACCAACCAGTACCACAATGCGGTGGCCTACACGAACGCCCCCACCGGGACGGTCGAGGCGACCCACCACAACAGCTACCAGAGCTACGAGGGCCAGGCGGCCACCACCAACCTCAACTTCTACCCCGACTTCACGCCGGGTAAGATCTCCGGCGCCACCCAGGCCACCTGGACCGTTGAGGGCAACGACAAGTACATCGTCTACGGCGGTGAGTTCCTGGCCGTCAACGGCACCGCCCAGCAGGGTCTGGTGCGCTTCGCCCGCCGTGACATCGCTCCCAACAAGCAGGGCCCCATGGAGAAGGGCGGTGCCTTCAAGGTCACCGGCTCCTCCCCGCGCGCCGGCGTCGTCTCCCTGTCCTTCAAGGCCAACTGGGACCGTGACGACAAGACCCTGACCTACAACGTCTTCCGTGACTCCATGAATGGTCAGCCGGTCTCCAGCCAGTCGGTGACCGCCGGGTTCTGGGAGCGCTCCGACCTCAGCGCCACCGACGTCGTCGACCCCGGAAGCACTCACCGGTACCGGGTTCAGGTGACGGACCAGTGGGGTGCCTCCACGGTCTCGGACTGGGTGACTGTCAAGGCCGGTGAGGGTCAGGGCCTGAGCAAGTACGGAGCCCGTGTCCTGGCCGACGGCGCCGCCCACTACTGGTCCTTCGACGAGACCGACGGTGACAAGGCCGAGGACTTCGTGGCCCAGCGCAACATGACGATCCGCGGCAAGGCCTACAAGCGCGGCGGTGAGTCCGTTCTGGGGTCCGGCGCGTCGCTGGCCATGACCTCGGACGGCAACAACAAGTCGCACGCCGCCACGCGAGTGGCCTCCCAGGCCCCCTCCGCCTTCTCCATGGAGGCATGGGTCCGCACCACCACGACCTCGGGTGGGGAGATCATGGGCTATGGGTCCTCCGCGACCAACCAGTCGTGGAGCCGTGACCGCATGGTGTACATGCGCAATGACGGCACGCTCAGCTTCATGCTCTACCCGGGCAGGCTGACCACGATCACGACGCCCAAGAGCTACAACGACGGTCAGTGGCACCACATCGTGGCCTCCATGAGCCCGACCGCCGGCGCGATGCTCTACGTGGACGGCAATGTGGCGGCCTTCGACGCCTCCATGACCTCCGGCCAGAGCTACTCCGGCTACTGGCGCATCGGTGGGGACGCGCTCCACGGCGTCAACGGTCAGCCGTCCAGTACCAACATCCAGGCCGACATCGACGAGGCCGCTGTCTACAGCACGCCGCTGTCCGCCCGCCAGATCGCCGAGCACTACACCGCCGCCACCGGCAAGGAGGTCCAGCCCGCCGATCAGGGTGACAACAACGGCGGTCAGGGTGACGCCGGTAAGGACAACAAGAACGGCAAGGATGGTAAGGACGGCAAGGGCAAGCCCGAGGAGGGCAAGGCTCTGCTGGAGGACTCCTTCGAGCGCAGCGTGAACGGCGGCTGGGGCAAGGCCAACGCCGGTGGTGAGTGGAAGACCGCCTGGAACGCCGCGGCCTTCTCCGCGGACGGCACCAGCGGCCGGGTCGCCATGGCCGGTCCGCGCTCGGCGGCCTCGATCGTCTCCGAGCAGGTCAAGTCGACGTCGACCGACGCCGTCGTGGACTTCTCGCTGGATGCGGTGCCCTCCGGCAACGGCGCGTTCATCTCCTACGCGGCGCGCACCACCAAGGCCGGCCAGTACCAGGCCACGGTCCGCATCGGCAGCGCCGGCAACCCGGTGGTCACGGTCTCGCGCGTGGTCAAGGGACGGGAGACCGCCCTGGGCACCTACGTGCTGCCGCAGCCCTACACGGCCGGCCAGCCCCTCCACCTGCGCATGGTGGTTGACGGCGCGGAGTCGACCAATATCCAGACCAAGTTCTGGGCCGGTGACACCGAGCCCACCGAGTGGGGGATCGAGGTCGTCGACAACGACAAGACCCTCAACGAGGCCGGAACCGTGGGGCTGACCACCTACATGTCCGGCTCGGCCGGGCCGGAGACCGTCACCCTGTCGGTCGACAAGGTCACCATCAAGCAGCACTGACACCTGCTGGCAACGGGCCGGGCCGGGAAGAAGCTTGTTCTTCCCGGCCCGGCCCGTTGTGGTATGCACAGGGAACAGCTGCCCGCGGACCGGGGGTGCCGTGGCGTCGATGTGATCCGCCTTCACCACAGGCATGGATCCGGCTGGACGCCCGCCGCTCAGCACTCGGCCACTCTCCGATATGTCACACGGCGGCAACACGGTCCGTCTCTAGGATCTCCCTGTAGCGAGAATCCACTAGGAGGAACCATGATCAGGGTAGCGATCAACGGATACGGCAATCTCGGCCGTGGCGCCGAGCAGGCCATCACCAAGAACAAGGACATGGAGCTCGTCGTCGTCTTCACCCGGCGCGACCCGGCCTCGGTCACCACCCAGGGGGCCGCCGTCGCCCACGTGGATGACATGGCCGCCTGGGCCGACAAGGTCGATGTCTGCCTGAACTGCGGGGGCTCCGCCACCGATCTGATCGAGCAGACCCCGGCGACGGCAGCCCTGTTCAACACGGTCGACTCCTTCGACACCCACGCCCGCATCCCTGAGCACTTCGCCGCCGTCGACGCGGCCGCCAAGGCCGCCGGGAAGGTCGCCCTGATCTCTGCCGGCTGGGACCCGGGCCTGTTCTCCATGCTGCGGGTCCTGGGGGAGGCCGTCCTGCCCGACGGCGCCACCACCACCTTCTGGGGGCCCGGCGTCTCCCAGGGGCACTCCGACGCCCTGCGCCGCATCGACG
>ERZ772968.1218-NODE-1218-length-12180-cov-4.633320_pt1 | contig 12180 bp, 30 predicted proteins | sample MGYA00580674_ERZ772968 | MGnify/ENA primary metagenome ERZ772968 (study PRJEB29015, sample SAMEA2737940) | human oral metagenome | biome: human oral; feature: human-associated habitat; material: dental | place: China | collected 2138 ...
TATCTCCCCCCCCCTCCTCGCCCCAACAGAAAAGCCGCCTCGATTGAGACGGCTCGTCACGGAGTATAGGAGGTAATGCGCGGCAGCTTAGGGCTATCTCCAAACTACCCACAATAGCATTTTAGCGCCGAAAAAAAGTTTTATGGGAGGGGTCTATTTAATTTTTTTCTGTTCAAGTTTCAAATATGCTTCGACCACGCGATCAATGATATACCGCCATGTCTCCTTTAGCACATTCTCACTCACGAAAAACTCTGAGTTTAGAAACCGCTCCCGCATCGCCTCGCAGTACATCATCTGCGTGCGCACGAGCCACGCCCTGCGCCCTCTGCCTGCCTTGACGCGTGACGCCTTGCGCCGCGCATCGAGGAATATCCGCTTACGCTCTGAGAGTCCACGCTCTACGAACTCCACCGCCCGCAGCCATGTGTAGGCAGGATACGTCTCATCAAACTTGACGCCGCGCAGAGCCTCTGTCTCCGTCGGATGCCCCGGCAGATTCCCACCACCGCCCTGTACGGTATTCCCTCTCACATACTCCTCACGCTTTAGGCGATATGTTTTCAGTTCCTCCGTATAGTTCAGCAGCATGAATTCTGCCTGTTTGCGGTCTTGCCGTATCTCATCTGCCATCTGCAAAGCTGCGTCGTTTTCAAGCAAGGTTATCCCTCCTCAAAACGGAATATCCTCATCGGATACTGCTCTGCTCCCCTGCGCGCCGCGTGCCTTCTCCCCGAACTCCACCTCACGCGCAACCACCTCGTATGCGTAACGCTTCTCTCCGTTCTGCTCGTATGTGCGCTGCGTGAGCGTTCCCATGACTGCGACCTTCTGCCCCTTCACGAGATTGTTCCCGCACGCCTCAGCGAGCTTCTCCCAGCACACCACAGGGATGAAGTACGTCTTCTTCTGTTCGCCCCAGCCATCGTCAACGGCCAGCGTGAAATTACAGACGGCCTTCCCGTTCTGTGTGTACTTCACGGCGGGGTCTTTCGTCAGCCGTCCCGAGCCTATCCAGATGTTCATTTAGATTCCTCCTCTACAGGCTTTCCCGTTTTCAGATCATAGAGAACGTCTTTTTTTCCTGTCGGGACATACATCCATCTTGTAATTCCATTCTCCTTAGCCCATTTCATAAGTGCATCTGTCAGTGCGTCATGCAAGGACTCTCGTGCTTCATCCGGAACAACCTCGTCATATTCCCCGTAGTAGCCAGTACACGCAACATCTACCGCGCATTGCAGATTTTTAATAACACGGTCATACCAAACAGCCGGTATATATTCTTCGTCCTCACCGATATACACTTTCTCTTCCGCCGAATAACGCTTTCTCGCGTCTGCAAGAGCTGCCTCAACACTCTCAAATCCTTTACTATACCCATCATCCCGAAAATGAATATAACGATATATCTTACTCACGATCTCCACTCCTTCATCTCGTTTTTCACGTAGATAAGTGTCACATATCCCGTTTTATTGTCTCCCGAGAAAACACGACTACAACACTCGGAAAAGGCGCACTGTTCTTCGCGCCTCGAAATTTCAATCTGCCACGCACAAATCGAATATCCGTGGATTTCCGGCAGTAGTCTTGAAACCATTTTGTATCCGTTCGCGACGGCAGGAGGCATACAACCGTCGCCCTTCCTGCACGCCCCGCATCATATGCTTTCTCCACCCATCGCCCGATCTGCCGCCCATACGGCGGATTCATCCAACAGACGCCCTCCCACCTCATCGAAAGGCCGTCGTCTTTCGGCGTATAGTACCGCTCGCATTTGGCGTTCTCAGGCAATGCACAAACATCCAGATCGAACTCAAATTCCATATTCAGCTCATCGAAAAAATCCTGCGGGGTTTCCCAAAGATCTGTGTTGCTCGACATCATTCCTGCATTTATCATTACACACCTCCAAAAGCTCGTAGCATTCCACCTCCACCGCCGATAACCTGCGGTCATAGTACACAGCCCCATGACATCGCCGACCGTCCACTGCGCATGCCACATACTCCACGCGTACCGGATGCGGCGACACCGCACCGATATCCGGCGGACGCAGCGGGCAGTAGTACTTGTGCCAGATCTCCATCACACCGCCTCCTTCATCCGTACAAACTCCTCGATGCACGAGACTAGTCCCTCCTCCGTCAAGGGGACATCATCCTTTGTGTAGAGTTCGTCAAACCCACATTCGGGACATATCGTGCATCCCGTCCCGCCGCCCAGCGGAATCCTGTCCACCTGCGCGGAATACCTGTGCCCCTTGTGCTCGAATTGGCAGGCAAGCGTCCCTTCGACGCCCAGCCGCTCTATCTTGTACTCCACTACCGCACCTCCTTTAGTCCCACGTCCACCCATCCTCAATCGCCGCGATAAAATCACGGATGCACTTCTTCATGCCTTCCTCGTTTACAAATCCCGTGTAATCAAGGTGCACAAAATTCGGGTCATACCCGCGATAGATTGTTATGCCATAAGACTCACCATCGTAATCATCCATGACAGCCTCATATTCCTGCCCATTATAGGAAAACTCACAGACGATTCCGCTTTCGTCCTGTGTCATGGACTCAATTTGATAATCCATCACCGCACCTCCCGAAAGATAATATTCTTGTCCCTCATCATGTGCAGGAACAGCTTCTTGCGCAGGAGATAATCCCGCGTCCGCATGCCCTTGACCTCGATCACCTCGCGCCGGCCATCATCATACTCGACGAGGAAATCCGGTGTGTAGGTGATTGGCTTCTGGGGCTTACCTTGATTGTCGTGAAAGCCCTCAAGCAAGGTGTACGTCGGCTGACACTCAAGGTGCTTGATCTCGCCGAGTCTCAGTTTCTCGCGGAGCATCATATACCACTCTGCCTCGCGCTTGCTGTCAAAGGTGCGCCCGTAGACCGTTGTCTTGTGAGCGTGGTACTTGTTCACCTTTCTGCGTTGCGTATGCAAAATCATCGATCATACTCCTCGAAATAGAATTTGACGGGCTTGCCTGTGAGCTGAATCAAGCCGTATGCAAGAGCAAGTCGGAATATAAACGACTTTTCGAGCCGACCGGCGATAAGTCCCAGCTGTTCACGCAAGCCCTCAACGCTCATGGTTGACTTGTAGAAATTGCATGAACGGCACGCGGGGAGATAATTTTTGAGTTCGTCCGTACCACCGAGGTAGACCGATTGCACATGATCGACCTGCATCTCCTTGATGTCAATCTCCCTGCCGCAGTAGGCACAGTGCCCGCCGTACATCTCGTATACCTCACGGCGCATATTCTTCGACAAGGCTTTCCGTCGTCGTGCCCCTGTGATCTCATGTTTTTGTGCCCGCATCACATTCCCGATTGCCTCCCGTGCCGTCGGGTCGGGTTTCTTACAGGGCGTATACTCGTCCATCCTTCTCCCTCCTCACCAAGAGCAATGCATCATGTTCATTGAGTTTCTTGATTTCCTCGACAAGGTCTGTCGCTTCCTGTCCGTCCATGTACAGGATTGACTCCTTCGTAGGGTCGTACCCGAGTTCATGCAGGAACTTGAGTATAACCGCAGCTTGTTCCTCCGTCGCATAAGCCATGTTGCTGCCTCCTCACATATCAAGCAAGGCATACTCTCTTGCAAACTCATCGCAGGACATTGTTCGCAGCCATTTCCCATCTTCATCCCACACTACAAAGCTTCTAGGATATATCCTTTTATCCGGTCCGCCATAAGTATCTGCTTCCTCGTTTGCAATCCACCAGCCATCCACGCCGTGAAATATTTTTGACGATGCAATCGCCTCAAGAAACCACGGGGATATTTGTGTTTTGTCTTTCCCTTTTGTAACTGCCTCAAAAAAATCCTCGCCGTCAAAATAGACAGCCTCTACAAGTCCCGAACGCTGACGATATATTGCCATGTCGTCGCCTCCTCTCAAACGCTGCTCTCGTATCGTAGCCCGAATGCGCGTAGTACTTCACGCCCGCAAAGTTCGTCTTTGAGGTCATCAATCAGCTTCGAGACCTCCTGCTTGCTCATCTCCGAAAGCGGATAATCGTCAAGGTCATAGCCGAGTTCACGCAAGAGTGCCTCAGCATACATGATTTGAGCCTTTGTCGCCTGTTCCATGACCGCACTCCTCACGCTATCCACGGATTCATCCCATGAGCGAGCAGCCAAGACATAGCCTTGTTTCGATGCTGTTCCTTGATATAAGCCGACGTACTGCCAAGCAACGCTTTACACGCACCTGCCATAAGTACAGTTTCATCTTTGGGAAAATCCACCCCATATTTCCGTGCGTATATTTTCAGCTTGTTCTTACGCCCACACATCACAAGAGCGATCAGAGCCGTATCTCTTTCTTTGACAAAGGTTTTCATGTCCATGACCGCACCTCCTCAGAAACGCCCACGCTCACGATTCTTCTCGTTCACGCGCCGATGCAGTTCGCCGCGTGCCTCCTCATCCCAGCCCCCAGCATCCAGCCACGAGACACACACATGGATAACGTCCGTAAGCTCCATTGCAAGGCGTTCGCGTGCATCCCGAATCACCTCGTTCATGGCCTCACACGGAAATTCCTTGTTGCTCTGCTCATGCTGCCAGATGATATACGCCTCCTGAATTACCTCATTTGTCTCCTCCGAGAGCTTCGCAATCCACTCCACCGTACCTGCGTTCCGAAACCTCGTGCACGGCTGCGGCTTTGTCATGTCAATGTTCTGTCCTCCCGGTGCCACAAGCAAAGAGTCTACGCATTCTCTCGCTTTCCAAAGCCAAAAAACCATTTCCTCCCACGGTTTATCAGTTTCATAGCTACCTTCCATGTGGCAACGATCAATGTCTTTCGCTTTTTCCTCGACGATCTTTGCAATATCCGTGAGGCGTTTTGCCCGTTCTTCTGCGCCCATCTCAGCACGCTCCTTTCATGCGATAATCCTCCGCCCGGATGTTCACGGGCACTGTCATTTCTGCAAGTCTGCTTACAACGCGCCGTCCAAACATCTCCTCAAGCTCTCTGCCGTTGCAGTTCGTTGTGATAACCGTCGGAAGCATGTGCTCGTACCGATGATTAATCAGCACATAGATCAGCTCAACGACCCACGGACTTGGATTCTCCGCCCCGAGATCGTCAAGGACAAGGAGAGGTGCATTCTTCGCCGTCGTCACAAGCTCATCCGCCTTTCCGTCCTTCAAGTTAAAGCTCGCCCGCATCTTTCCAAGGAGGTCAGGCACAACCACGAACATCCCGGGGATTCCCGCCTCTGCTGTCTCGCGCAGAATCGCCACGGCCAGATGTGTCTTTCCCGTTCCGTAGCCGCCGATGAGCATAATTCCTTGTGCTTTCGGATTTTCCCGCACCTCCGCGCAGAACTGTTTGCAAGCACGCACAGCCGCCCTCGTTGCAGGCGTCTCGTGAAACGTCGCGAAGCTGCGCGAACGGAACCGCTCGCCGACACCACCGATGCCCATGAGCTTTGCAATGCGCCGCTGCTCCTGCTGCGTCTTGTACTTTGCGCACAGTGGGATGCAGGCAAAGAACGGATTGTCATAGCGGCGATACGTAAAGTCTTTCGTGTTGTAGCGGCACTCATGGCAGGTGTCCACGGTGTAGGAGCAACGAGCGCAGAGAGCATCATGCTCCTGCTTGACACGCTCTGCCTCCACCGCCTGAAGAAACTCCTCGTCCGTCTGTACCTGTTCCGCCGTTGCAGAGATCGTGCGAAGAATCGCCGCTTTACGCGGACGAGCTTTGCGAAGAGTCTCCTCTTCCCGCTCCCGCATCGCCGTCAAAGTACGCAGCATAGACGGATTTCTCCGCCCCATCTCCAGCCATATCTCCTTTGCGGATACCAGTCCCATACCTTCCACCGCCTTTCTTGAGGGCAAAAAAGCCCTTCCAGCTATTCATGACCGACTGATTGACGATCTCTGTCTTCTCCGCGTCACTGTGCCCTAATCCGTCTAGCTTCTTGAGCAGGAGAGATAGGGCGTGCTCTGTGAGTGGAGCTTTTTTCTCCTTGCGCATCTCGACGAACCCTTCGAGGGCTTCGATGAGCTCGGCGTTTTCGGTGTAGGAATCCAAGATGACAGCAAGATCTTTTTCTTTTGTATTTCTTTTTGTCTTAGTCTTAGTCATTGTCTCTTGTCTATATATGCGTGCAGTTTGTGGTGCAGTATTCAGTGCAGTATTTGATGCACTTTCTAGTGCAGTTTGTGGTGCAGTATTTAGTGCATTTAATGCACCCTTTTCTTCACACATATCATTCAGACGATAGAGGGTCGGTTGGCCTTTTTTTCCTTGCTTGAAATCGATGAACCCCAGTCTCTTGAGGAGATTCCTGTTCTCGATGAGAGTATGGGCACTATTTAGTCCGACTTCCAACATTAGTCTCTGATTTGTCGCCCCGAACCATTCCGTCCAGCCGGCGCGGTTGTTTATGAGAAACAGCCTGAAATAAAGCGCTTGGGCTACGGGCGGGACTAATCCCACGCTAGAATCAGAGTAAGATTTTAGAAGTGTCATATACTGCCGCATACATTCACCTCGTTTTCTTCATGAAGGGGTGCTTTCTACCCAATCCACAACACCGTCATGCACGAGCTGCCCGATCTCCTCGAACGACCAAACAATAGGCGGTTCATGCGCGTCCCACGCCTTCGCGTCCATTTCACAGCGACAATGAACAACAAGCTCGTTTTCGTGAACACTGTCATACGGATTCACTAGGAGACTCAGGATGCCGACGGACTGATACGCCTTTGTCTCACCGAGATCCTTTTGATAGAGCATCCGCCCCTTACGGTTTTTCATTCCCGTCTTCTCAAACCCATACTCCTTCAGCCGCTCCAAATCATTGACTACAAACAACCTCATCACCTCCTGCTCTTCTTCCGCAGACGGTACACATCTGCGATTCTCTCATCAATCTTGACCGGCTCAAGGAAATACCGCCGTAGAAAATCCTCTTGCCCGACGTTGTGTATCTCGGTATGGTGCTCCCTGCAAAGGGGCAACGCACGCATCCCGATGTGACAGATCTCCTTGCGGTTGCGCCCCATTCCGACCGCATCGACGTGATGCAGTTCCGCTTTCCTTCCACACACCGCGCACCGCTTATTCATCAGGCACGCCCACACATACCTAGGTATGTCCTCTGAGAGCTGATACAGCGGCTCTCCCACGTCAACCCCGTGGAGAATGCAGAAGTCGATGAGGTATGTGATAAACAGCCGTGCCGTCGTCATGTCGCAATCAGACAGTGAGAACGTTCGCCGTAGCGTCTCAGCCTCACCGACGAACATCAGCTTTAGCATCTCCTTCATTGCTTCCAGTGGAGTGTAGCCCCACCATGCGGCGATGTAGGAGATCAGCACATAGGCCTTCTTGCGCTGGTCCGCCGATATGTGCCGCTTATCGACAAGCTCCACACCGACAACAGATTGATAGCCCTCCGGCTTTTTCTTGTCATGAGGGAACGGGACAAAGATGCTAAGCCCGTTATCCCGCTCCTCCACAACATCACCTAGGAGTACCATCAGAACGGAATGTCGTCATCGTCAGTGCTGTATCCGCTGCGCATCTCCTGCTCGATGCACTTCTTTTCAGGCGGCGTGATTGCCTCAATGCCCTCAATCGGCAGGATGGCGATGCACTTTGTTGACGTGTAGATTTTCCCGTTGTAGATGTACTCTTCCTCACGGAACTTGCCGCCGAAGAGCTTTCCTACAAGGCTCTGCTCGTTCCAATCCCATGTATAGCCGGGATTGGACTTTTCGATGTTCTGGAGCATCCCCTTAAACCGCCCCTGCTGTTCGCCCGCCGTAAGCTGGTAGTACATGCCGCCCCATTTTGCCTCAGCGTTTCCCGCCTTACGCACATCATATTGCTTGCGGTAGTAGCCCGCATACGGGCCGCTCTCAATGTCGAAAGCAATCGTCAGCATCTCTGCGCCACTCTTTGACTCGCACAGCTGCACCTTGACGACGCGGCACTCATAGCCGCCCGGCGGAAGAGGAATGTATTCCCCTGTGATTGCGGGGGTCGTGTCCCAGTCACTTGGTTTCTGCATCATTGTCATCGTCCTCCTCATACTCCTTGAGTGCCGCGATTACCGCAGCCATGTCATTTGGAATCTCCTTCTCAAAACAATTCATAGGGCTTTTCGCCGTGGAGTGATCTGCCTGTGTGACAAATACATACCGCCCGTCCAGCGACTTTGCCCAGAGTACCGTTGTAAACTTGGATTCAAGAACAATCTTGTCGAGCTTGCGACCACCCGTTTTAACGTGTGTCCACTGGTAGCCGCTCTCATCATGCTCCGTAAGTGAGTGCGCGATAAAGACGACGGTCAAATCCTCGCGCAAGAGATGTGCGTCTGAAACGATATTCCACACGCATTGCGCGAGGTCAACGAACTTATCAAATCCGCGTTCCTTCGCTCTGCGCATCTCATCGTCCACCATGATGGTGGTAAGCCCGTCAATGACGAGCGTGTCGAACTTATCCGCCCATTCTCCCTGCATCTTCTGATAGATAGCTTCAATGGTCTGGACACTCGATGTCTGCGTGTAGTTCTTCTTTACGCCGTTGTACTGCTTCTTCCAGCCCTTCCATGAGAGCCCTTTACGATCAGCATCAACGATAAAGGTGCGCTCGGGGTCGAGCGTGCGAAGCGACGTTGTCTTGCCGCTCCCGCTCTCCCCGTACACCAGAATTGCCCTGCTCATTTCGTCACCTCCACATAAAAGCTCGGCTCGTCCTTTGTGACGGTCATTCCTTTGATGATCTGACCGTCTGACGTGGCGACGCGCCCGTCCTCCATGACGTTGAGCGTCTTCTTGTAGTCACCCCAGCGCACGGATTCTTTGACAGACACGAACGAATCGTCATTCTCCTTGACGAACGCAAGGAGCGAGGGAGTCGTCGCCTCAATCTTCTCCGCCCCAATCTTCCACGTCTCACCGCCCGCGCGGAATCCGACGCGCCCAGAGGGAAGATTGACAGACTTCTTCTTGCCGTCCGCGAGTTTCTCCACTGCCCATGTCTGTAACAGACCTTTGAGATATTTGTCGCTTCGGTTAAGCTCTTGCAGTGAATCGCTCTTCCACTTCTCGTAGCGGTAAACCATTTCCGCGAACTGGTCATTGACGAGCTTCCGCGCCTTTGCGTTCTCTTCGAGTTTTTCGAGGCACCACTCCGCGCTCGCCTCATCCGTCACCGTGAAGCGTTCCTTTTCCTCCCCGTACGTCGCGACCTGCTCACTCATGACGCCATCACCGCCTTTCTCAGTGTGTCAAGCTTGCGGCGGTGAGAGCTTGAATGCTCCTCCAAACGCCGCTCGTACTTGTTGTAGAGGATGAGCGAATCCATCGTGACGAGCGTCTCGCCGTCGTCGATGTACGTCAGCTCGATGTGCGCCGCCCCCTTGCTTCTCGTCATGACCTCAGAAACGAGCTTCAATCGCCCGAATGCTGTCTCAAGCTCCAAAAAAGCCTGGAGATGTAGCGGTAGTCGCTTTGGTATCTTCATTTGCTATTCCTCCTATCCCGTGATATACTCACGGTAGTTCAGTTATCTCCTGCGCCCTGTGCGGTTGCCGCCGCCTCGGGCGCTTTTTCTTTTGCCGCCGCCTCCATCAGCTCTGCGATTTCATGTAATGTGACAGCAGCACGTTTTACGAGTTCACGCGAGGGCACATCTTCTATCTGTTTAGCAGTTCTGATGATGCCCTTAACCGCCATGAGGATAATATCTTCAGCATATCCGTTCATTGCTGACCACATGCCGTTTTCGGTGTTTACCAGAAAAATATACTGTTCATCACGTAGCTTTTGAGCAATCTCTTCCAAAGCTTCTATTGTCATTTCTTCACCTCTTCATTGAGTGCTGCGTTCAGCTCGTGCATACGGGCGATTGCGTCGCTCTGCACGCCGTATACATGCAGGTCAAGTTCGCCTGTGTCGATGCGACGAACGCGCCACATCGGCAGGATTCCGCCGACAATCTCGCGGCAGACTTCCCATTTCATTCCTTCTCCTCCTTCTGCTTTTCTCCCATCTCCAAACGCATTACGCCATGCAGGATATAGGATGCAGACACAAGATGCTTCATCTTGTTATCCGAGTGCTCTGCGGCGTCGACGATTGCATGCAGTGCCGCAACAATGGCCGCCTCAGTAGACCCTTGCACAGCGGTTGCCGGGGCGCCATCCACATAGGCAGCGCAGACAAAAACGTCCTCATCCTTAAAGAAATCTGTTACCTTGAGAAACTCTTCTTTTGTCATTCCTTCTCCTCCTCGCCCTTGACCCAGTACGTCACCTTGATCTCATCTCCAGGATAGATCATCCCGTCACGCTCCACGAGCCACGGATTGTTTTCGTACATCCCCTCCTTGTATTCGAGGATATACCGCCGCGTCCCCGTGTTCTTCTCACAGAACTCCTCTGCGATTCCCCAGATCGTGTCGCCGGGGCGGACGATGTATGTCTCTTCGACCAACACGGCGTTCTCACCGTCGTTCCACGGATTCACTGCGCCCGAGCAGAGGATCGCCGCTCCTGCGACGATGCCGCCTGCAACGGCGGCTTTCCAGTTACGCATCTTTGACCTCCTTCTTCTCCTTCAATTTCCCCGTGTACCGTGGCAGACGGTGAATGTACTCCACCACCCATGAATACGGGACTTTTCGTACATCCGAGCCGCGCTCAAGGACAAACGCCAAGTCTCCCGATTCAAACCGTTTCGCCACAGTTGCCGGGGAGCACCCCAGAATGCGGGCGACCTCCCCGACACTCAGCAGACGTTCTTCGGGAACATCGGCAGGAGGAGGAGGCAGATAGAGCAGCTCGGGAAGATGCTCTAGCACCTTGCCCGCAAGTTCCTCCATCTGCGCCGCGACCTTTTCCGTCGCGACTCTCTCCACCCCCGCCATGAGTGCGGCGACAAGCTCCCCCGCCGCCGCATCCGCTGCCTTGCGTGGCATCGTCTCACCTCCTATCCCTATACTTGCACGCACCGCCGAAAAGCTTACCTACCATGATTCGCCTCTTAACACTGTGCGTGACCTGCCTCATCTAAAAGAATATGTCCCACACATCTTCTTTGCTTAACTGCATAGCGGCCATCAGCCTCCGAACCTCCTCAACAGTGAACCATGCACCGCTCCCCATCATTTTCCGTGAGAACGTATCACGCCCCACACCGATGATCTTGCCTGCGTCCTGATAGGTCATACCGTTATATTTCAGCTTTGCCTTGAGCAGCTGCATATCCGACATGTTTTCCCTTCCTTTCAAGGCCCGAAAGACTGCGCGGCGAGCTTGCGCCCGTTTCGGCTTTTGCTCTCCTCCCCTGCCGTGGTATAATCCGTACAGAAAGGAGCATTTACATGAACACACAGACCAAAGAGAAACTCGTCTCGCTTGTCGCATCTGGAACAGACACCTACGAGCAAATCCTCCGTGCCATCCCCGAACTCACAGAAAATGCACTTTACTACGTCACACACAACCATCTGGACGAAGAACGCCTTTTATCGCAAATAACACCGACAAGATATTCCCCCGAAGAAGAACATCACTTTCTCCCCGATGATCGGTTTGAACTCGGCGATGCAGGAAAAGACATCCTCTATCGAATTCAAAAAGATACACATCTACTTGAACAACAAGCACAAGCCATCCGTTATGCAAAACTTTCCTTCATCGCAACCATCATCATTGGAATCATCACCACATTACTAACAGGTGTGCCACTAATATGGCGATGTTTATTCCCGTGACAAGAATCGCCGCACGAACAATTTGCCCCGGCGGAGCATTGTTCCACCATGACCAGAACATTCGCAGACCCCTCATCCCCTCACCTCCTTTTGCGGCCGTTGTTAAACTTAAAGTTTATGTCCTAGGCAAAAAAATACAGTCTTTGTCAATCTTGTAGAGCTGGCACAATGCCGTGAAGTTACCCACATCAATGACCGTTTTTCCGTTCTCCCAGTTGACAATAGTCTGTTTGTTTTTACGCAAGAGTTTCGCAACCTCTTCCTGTGTCAGATTGGCATTTACACGGGCGGCTTTCAAGCTAATCTTCACTCCCCATTCCTCCCTTCATTTTTTCTTCCATTATTATAAATCAACTAAAAGTTTATGTCAACACTTTTAGTTGATTTGTTTTTATTTTCGTATTGTGCTATTTT
>ERZ772968.1222-NODE-1222-length-12155-cov-32.835620_pt1 | contig 12155 bp, 7 predicted proteins | sample MGYA00580674_ERZ772968 | MGnify/ENA primary metagenome ERZ772968 (study PRJEB29015, sample SAMEA2737940) | human oral metagenome | biome: human oral; feature: human-associated habitat; material: dental | place: China | collected 2138 ...
CGGGGCGCTCACGGGCCCAGCAGGGCCGCGGGCACGACGGCGACGTCGTCCTCATCGCGGTAGGCGTGGCGGCCGGTGGTGACCACGACGGCGTCGGCGAGGCGCTCGCCCAGGCGCTCGCGCAGCCACAGCAGGTGGCGGGTGTCCCCCGGGCGCGGCGCGGCGGCGGCCTTGACCTCGATGGCGACGACGCGGCGGTCGCGGTTCTCGACGATGAGGTCGACCTCGTGCTCGCCGCGCTTGGTGCGCAGGTGGTGGACGGCGGCGTCGCACAGCGAGGCGTAGACCTGGACGCTCTGGACGACCAGGGACTCGAACAGGGGGCCGAGCATCCGGGTGCGCCTGGGGACTCCCTTGAGGGCGACCTGGACGGGTCTGCCCACCCCCATCAGACCGGCGGCCCCGAGGTGGAGGAGGTGCGCCGCCAGGGCGGGGTCGCACAGCTGGTGCTTGTCCCCCGTGGTGGTCCGCGAGAGCTCGTTCTGCGACGGGCTCCAGCCGGGCACCGGCTCGAGGATCCACATCGCCTCCAGCAGGTCGCGGTACCGGCGGGTGGTGGAGACCGCGGGCGGGGGGCCGTCCCTGCGGGCGGCGGCCCCGGTGATCGTGTCGTAGGAGGTCGTGGTCGACACGGCGGCGGCGTAGGTGCGCAGCCAGTCGGCGAGGATCCGGGCGCTGCGGGCGCGCGGCGCGGCCAGTTCGCGGCGGACGGTCTGCTCCAGGTAGGCGTCGAGCTGCGCCTCGCGCGCCACGGCCGGCAGGTCGCGCACGCCCGGCAGGCCGGAGCGGAGGATCTCGTCGACGTACCGATCCAGGGTGACCGGGGTACTCCCCTCGACGTCGCCCGTCCCGTCCCCCGACATCAGGGCGGCCAGCGAGACTGTGGGCGTCTCCAGGGAGCGCTCGACCAGGCTGAGCGGCCGCATGCGGAGGTTGACGATGCGCCCGGCCCCCGTGTGCACGGGGGCCTGCGCCGGTGAGGAGGAGCCGGTGAGGAGGAACCGCCCCGGGGTGGGATCGGCGTCGACGGCGCGCCGCACCCGGTCCCAGATCTCCGGCAGGCGCTGCCACTCGTCGAGGACCACGGGGTAGTCCAGCGCCTCGGCGAAGCGGCTCCCCAGGCGCTCGAGCTGGGCGCGCTCGTCCGGGTCGTCGACGGCGATGAAGGTCCGCGCGTGCCGCGACGCCGTCCAGGTCTTGCCCACGCCGCGGGCTCCCTCGATATTGATGGCGGCGAGCCCGTCGAACAGCGCGGACAGCCGCGCGTCGACGAGGCGGGCGTAGGGCGGGCTCATGCGCCGACGGCGAGGGGCGTCCGCCCCCGGGGGCCGCCGTCCGGCCCGCCGGGGCGCCTCTGCGCCAAGACGGCGCCGAGGGCGCTCGGGGCGCTGCGCGAGGGGTGCCCGGAGCGCCCGGCGGGCTGGACGTCCCGCGGTGATGCGCTCACAATTGTCGGGACTATGCGCTCACTTTCGTCGGGCACTGAGACTCACTTTCGTCGTCGAGCATGTGAGGGAAGCCGTGACATGAAGATGATACTAGTGTACACTCCCTGCTGCGCGCCCCGAGCGCGCGGATGCGGGGCGATCGGCTCGTCTTCCGCATGATCGCTCCGCGTATGCGGAGGTTGAGGAGTTCTCTTGATGCCCGGACGACGGGCGGGAGGCGTCAGCGCCCCGAGTGATCGGGGGTGTGAAGGTTCTATTGAAAAGAGGATTTGGCATCGTGCTACCAGACTTCCCCGCCGTGTTCCGCGCCGCCACCGGGCACGAGCCGCGCGCCTACCAGGAGCGCCTCGCCGCGCGCCTCGCCGCGGGGGACGTCCCGCCCATCCTCGACGTGCCCACCGGCATGGGCAAGACCCTCGCCGTGCTCCTCGCCTGGCTCTACGCGCTCGCGGCCGACGCCGACCGCGGTGGCGCCGGCGGCATCAGCGGTGCAGTCGAAGGCGGCGATGCCGAGGGCGGCGCCGGCGACGCGGCCGTTGGCGCTGGCGAGGGCGTCGCCGGCGCCGGCGCGGCTCGGCGGGTCGCCCGGCGGCTGCACCTCGTCGTCGACCGGCGGGTCGTCGTCGACGACGCCCACCGGTGCGCCCGCGACCTGGAGCGCCGACTCGCCCGGGCCGACGCGGGCCCCCTGGCGCAGTTGGCCGAGGTTCTGCGCGAGCGCCTCGACCTCGCCCCGGACGAGCCCGTCCTCGAGGTCCGCAGGCTGCGCGGCGGCCTGCCCCGCGACCTCACCGAGCACACGCGCAACCCCGCCCGCCCCGCCATCGTCCTGGGCACGCTGGACATGACGTGCTCCCGCCTGCTCTTCCGCGGCTACCAGCTCTCCCCCCGACGCCGGAGCATCGACGCCGCCCTGACCGGGCTCGACTCCTGGTGGGTGCTCGACGAGGCGCACCTGTCCACTCAGACCCGCACCACCCTGGAGACGCTTCAGACCCGGGAGTCGGCGCTCGAGGACCGCTTCGGCGGCGCCGTCCCGGGCCTGCGGGTCATGGCCATGAGCGCCACCCCCGATCAGACCCGGGAGCGGGCCCTCACCTGGGACGCGGCGCGGGAGGAGGCGCGCGACCCGGCCCTGGCCCGACGACGGCGGGCCCGGGACGCCGTGCCCGTCACCGTCGTCGAGGCCACGGGATCCGGCGTCGACGCCGTGGTCGCGGCGGCCGCCGGAATCGTGCCCGCGCTCGGCCGCGGGGAGGGCCTCGTCGTCTTCTGCACCACGGTCGCCGACGCCAGGACCGTCAGAACCAGGCTCGGCAAACCGTGCAAGGAGCGCGGCGCCGCCCTCGAACTGCTCACCGGCGGCATGCCGGAGCGGTTCACCCGGGGCGTCGTCGACCGGCTCGGGGCGTACCGCACCGGCTGCGAGGACCGGGAGAAGGCCGACCCCGTCGTCGTCGTGGCCACCTCCACCCTCGAGGTGGGGGCGGATCTGGACTTCACCCACCTCGTCACCAAGGCCTGCGGCGCGGACTCCCTGATTCAGCGGCTCGGGCGCGTCAACCGGGTGGGCGCGCGGGAGGACGGGTCGGCGACCATCATCCACACCGACAAGTCAGATCCCATCCACGAGGACGCGGCCGACGCCGTCGTCCGACTCATTGCGGATGCGACGACCCTCGGGGAGGCGGTGGCGCGCCTGCGCAATGCGCAGGATCCGGCGGCGCTGCGCCGCCCCCGGCAGGTTCCGGTCGTCATCCCGCCGACCGTGCTGCGCGCCTACGTGCGCACCGCGGGCTCCCGCAACGATCCGCCCGTGGCCCCCTGGATCCGCGACCTTCAAGACCAGCACGCCGAGGTCGTCCTCGTCGCCCGGGACCGCGTCGACCTCCTCGCCGAGGACCCGCTCCTGGCCGATCTCGCGCAGTCCCCGCCCGATCTGCGGGCCGAGGGCTGGACGCTGCGGATGGCCGATGTGCGCGGGGTGGCGCGGACCGCGCTCAAGGCGGCGCCGGTCATTGTGCTCGACCCGGCCCGGCAGGCCCCGCCCCGTGTCCTGAGGGACCTGGGCGACCTGGGCGGCGTCGGCCCCAACGCCGTCCTGGTCGTCGATTCGAGCGCGGCCGCGCGCGCCCTGGGTGTCGCCAGCGCCGGACGGGACCTGTCCGACCGCCTGCTCCTGCCGGGGGCGGACGTCCGGTCCCTGCGCGAGGCGGTGGCGCACGAGGCCTTCCGGGGCGAGAAGGACGACGGGGACGCCGGGGCGCCGCGCGTCATACTCACCGACCTGGGCGGCGAGACCGGCGACGAGGGGGAGGCGCGCGCCGACGTCCTGCTTGAGCTCGCCGACGAGATCCCGACGCCGCAGGGGTGGGTGCTCGAGACGGAGGTTCTCGGCGAGACCTCCCCGACCCCGTGGCTCCGCCTCGGGCTCGCCCGCCCGGCGGACGAGGAGCGGCGCCGCGCCGTCCCGCTGGACGAGCACAATCGCGCCGTGGGGGAGCGCGCCGGGCGGTGGGCGCGCTCCATCGGCCTGCCGGAACGGATCGTCGACGACATCGTCCTCGCGGGCGTCTACCACGACGCGGGCAAGAACGAGCTCGCCGCCTTCCAGACGGCCCTGCGTATGCGGGAGGGCGGGGACGGCTGGCTGGAATTCGGCGAGGGGGGCGCGTCGGAGCCGCTGGCCAAGTCCGCGCTGCCGCCCCGCCTGTGGCGGCGCTCGGCCGCCCTGGCCCGTGTCCCCCGGGGCTGGCGGCACGAGGCGGCCTCGGCGCGCGTGCTCGATGAGAGCGTTGCGGACGGGGGCGGCGCCGTCCCCGCACGGCCCCACGACCACGAGCTGGTGCGCCATCTCATCCTCAGCCACCACGGCTTCTACCGCGGACCCGGCCCCATCTGCCCGCGGGACGGCGTCGGCGATCGGACGGGAGGCGCGGGCGAGCCCTACCTGGATCCCGCCTCACCCCGGTGGGCCGGGCAGATCGAGTCCTTCCACCGGCTCAACGAGCGCTACGGCCCGTACGGGCTGGCGCTCGCCGAGGCGGTCCTCAGGCTCGCCGACTGGGACGTGTCCCGGAAGGAGCAGGAGTGCCATGACTGAGATCCCCACGACTTCCCCGCTCGGTGCGCCCGGGGCGCCCGCCGAGCACCGGCTGACGGTCCTGTCGGGTCACCGCCCCGCCCACGTCCTGGCCTGCTGGGGCCTGACCTCGCTCCTTCCCGGAGCCGCCCTCCGCTTCGAGGGCGACTGGGCGGTGCCCGTGCTCACCTGGGGCGGCGACGCCGGGGCGCTCGCCGGGGCCGCCGCCGAGGCCCTGGTCGCGGTCACGTGGGACCTGAAGAACCGGTCGCTGCGGGGGATCGAGACGACGACGCCGAGCCGGACGGGCGCTAATGCGCTGTCCGCGGCGGCGTGGGAGGCCAGCGGGGAGGCGGGTGCGCTCGTCGCGGCCGACGTCCTGCAGACCTTCGACCTGTCGGCGTCGTCGAAGCCCGTCAGGAGGACGGAGGCGGATATCCAGGTGAGGTCGGCGGCGCTCACACTGCTCAGCGGTAAGAGCTACACCGCCAAGTCCGTGCAGGACACCTGGATCCTCCTCGATGCGAATACGCCCGAGGCCGCTCGGACCACGGCCGCGGTCGAGATCAACCGACTGCTCGACGGGCGCCTCCACGTGGCCGAGGACAAGCCGGGACTGCGGTTCTCCGCCAACCATCCCACCCCGCGGGTCACCAGCGGCTCCGAGAAGTGCGACGTCCACCCGCTCATCGACCTGCTGGCCTTCTGCGGGCAGCTCCTCCTCCAGCCCGCGCAGCGGCCGCTGACGTCGTCGGCCTTGCGCAAGGAGTTCACCTGGGTGCTCAACCCCGTGCCCCTGACCGCGCCGGCGATCGTCGATATCCACGAGTCGCCGCCCGAGCGCCTTCCCTGGCCCAGGTGGAGCTCGCCGATCCGGTCCGCCGGGGGAGCGGCCAAGATCTCCTTCCTGGCTCCCGCGAAGGAAGAGCGCCCCACCGACATCCGAGGAGGATCGCGTGCCTGACCAGACCATCTCCCTGCCCCTGAAGGAGGCCCTGCCGTCCCTGAGGAGCCCGGACGGAATACACCGCCTCGCCATGTCCTTCCTCCCGGATCTGGCGGGCGCCTCCCGGGCCGCGCGCGCCGACCTCGGCGTCCTCTACCGCCTGGCCCTGCCCACCGATCCCGGCGGACGCAGCGGACACGCGGTCCTGCGATTCCGGGCGCCCTTCGAGATCGACGGCGCGGAGCCCGTGGACGCGCCGGAGGCCCTCGCCGTCGGACTGCGCTTCACCGTGCGGGTCGTGGCCGAGAAGCGCCGCGAGGACGACGAGGGCCGCAGCCGCTCGCGCTTCGTCCTCGACGAGGAGGCGGACGCCTGGGCCCGGGACCTGCTGGCCCGCCGCGGCATCGAGACCGACGACCTCGTCGTGTCCGAGCGCTGGAGGGTGGGACCGCCCGGGGGGAGGTCCTTCTGGCTGCGGGACCTGACCGCCACCGTCGGCGCAATCGCCGAGGACTGCGAGGCCTACACCCGGGGAATCGGGCGGGGGAAGGCCTTCGGATACGGCATGCCGATTATTCTGTGACCGCCCGCCCATAATTTATAATCCCGTTGAAGGAGACGCGATGACCACTGAATCCGATTTCCGACACCTGCTCGCCGCCCTTATCTCCGATCCCGGAGTCGCGGGCCTGTCCCTCACCGGCGCCTACGAGTCGCTCACCGGGCCCACCGTCACCCCGCCCGCCGGGACCATCCGGCAGGAGGGGCAGGTCGTGGGAATCTTCGAAACGGCGGATGGGAAGCCGGCCGCCACCATCGATTCCTGGGGGTCGGTGGCCTCGCGCTGCGAGGCCCTCCTGGCCGGGCGCTTCCACGACGGCGCCCTCGCCGACTACCTGAACTTCCCGCTCGTCACCCTCGTGGGCGAGGGGGATCGGGTGCTGACCACCTCGGTCGAACTCTCCCACCGGCAGGCCGATGCGACCTGGCGCCTGGCGCGGAACGAGCTGCGCGAGGCCGGTGTCGCCTTCGACGAGATCCAGCGGGCCACGCGCAAGCACCCCGATGCCCTCGTGACCGGGTTCCCGACGGCGATCCCCTTCGGCTGGTGGCACTCGCACACCAAGCGCTCCCAGAAGGCGGCCGATGAGGCCAACGGGAAGAAGATGTCGGGCAAGAAGAACAAGTCCGCGTTGGAGCGGGGGAGGGACGACTACCTCGGTTACTACGTCATGAACCCCGCGGACTCCCGCTCGGCGCGCCTGTTCACCGCCGAATTCATTGCGACGGAGGTCCGGGAGCGGCGGCGCATGGCCGCCAAGGTCGATTCCATATTCGCCGCCGTCAAGGACGACACGAAGATCGGCAATGATAAGCTCTCGACCGTGGGGCTCGGCTCCATCCCGCCCACCGACCTCGTGAAGAAGGCCGACAGGCCCACGCCGTCGGACCTGACGTACAAAACCATTGAGAGCAGCGCCTTCTTCTCCTTCACGGGTCTGAGGACATTCAATTTCTCCAATCCCGAATCGGCTCGCCCGCTCATTGCGGCGCTCACCCTCCTGCTCTACCTGCTGCACCACCAGAACCTGTCGCTGCGGGCCGGGACCGAGCTGCGCCTGCGGGAACCGGGGCTGCAGATCCGGGTGGAGCGTCAGGGCGCCGAGCCGGAACCGCTGGAACTGCCCGACGTCGACGACATGGCGGCGCTGGTACGCGACCTCGGCGCCGAGGTCGGGTGGGAGGGGCCCCGCGTCGTCCGGATCGCACCCGAGTCCCCGCTGGGCAAGATCATTCAGGTCGTGGACGGCAGCATCGAGTCATGACCTCCTTCACGGTGACGGCTCGATTCCCCGCGGGGCAATTCAACGCCCACGGCCGGGACGGGGAACCGGAGTGGCCCCCCGCCCCGGCCCGACTGGCCGCCGCCCTCCTGTCAGCCGCGTATGAGAGCGGAACCGGGGTGAAGGCCGTCGAGGGGCTCTTCGCATTGGATCCCCCTGATATCTCGGCTCCCCGCGTCGGCGAGCGCGGAGTCGGCTACGGGCGCTGGGTGCCCACCAACAATGAGATCAAGGAGGAGCGGGGGAATCCGATCGGCATTGTTGATAACGAAAAGCGCTTTGCGGATAAGGGGTTCAAATCCCCTGAGCGCGGCGTCGTCATCGGGGCGGGCCCCCATGACCTTGTGCGCTGGTTCTTCAGAGGCGCACGGGACGCGGATACGGAAGTGCTGCGGCGGGTCGCCCGGAATGTGGCCTATCTGGGGAGGCCGACGTCGCCGGTTATCCTCGATGTGGTGACGGGCGCTCAGAATCCGCCGGAGGACCACGACCGGTGGATTCCCGATGAGAACGGAACCCGTGTGCTGAGGGTGGCGACGCCGGATCTGCTGCGCGCCCTCGATGAGCGCGAGGAGCAGCGCCGGTGCAGCCGCGTGACTGGCACCCATCCGACCCTCGACGTGCGCCCCACCGCGAGATATCGATTCGACGGCGATAATGAGCGGCCAGTGGCGCCAAGGCCGTCGGAGGTGCTGGCCGATGCGGTTCTGTACCGTTTTCCCGGAGGGCGGTCGGGAGGGGTTATCGTGGCCGCGTCCGACGTGGCGACCATTGTCGATCAGCTGAAGGGGCAGGTGCCGACGCTGACATGGGTGCTGCCGTTATTCGGAAACATTGGGCGGCGCGGGCTGCCAGTGCTTCGAGGGATTGCGGTGCGGGCGGACTCGGTGCCGGATGAGGCTGCTTTCGCCGTGCGCGGCGGCGTCGTGACGGCTCGGCGGGCGGAACCGCGGGCGCTGGCGTCGCTGCCCAGAGTGGTGCGCGCGGCGACGGCGCCGTCCGAGGCGTGGACGTCGGTCGTGCCCATCAAGACGGGGCCGGAGGCCGTGGATGCCCGACTCCGGGCGCTGGCGGAGGACCTGGGCGTGCGGTTGGTTCGGGCGGAGCGCCATGCTCTGACGCGAGCGTCGGTCGGTCCCGATGCCCGCGAGCCGGGCGCTGCCGCTCATCTCACCGTCGTTTTCGATCGGGCGGTTGCCAGCCCGGTCGTCCTGGACGGCGTGTGGCTCGTGCCGGAGGGGGCCGACGGGCTGGTTGTGAACGGGAGGCGGAGCGCGCGATAACGGATGCCGTAGTATTTCAACGGTACTCAAGCGTCGGCCCCGCGTGCGCGGGGGTAGAGGCAGGTGCGCGCCGTCCCCAAGGGCGACGTCAACGTCGGCCCCGCGTGCGCGGGGGTAGAGGGTGGAGTGCGCCGAAGATGTTGACGGGCTGGTTGTCGGCCCCGCGTGCGCGGGGGTAGAGGCTGCCCCTTGTCATTCACGTACACGACTCTGGTGTCGGCCCCGCGTGCGCGGGGGTAGAGGTACGCCGCCGTACCGGGCCGATATGACACGGCCGGTCGGCCCCGCGTGCGCGGGGGTAGAGGCATGGCCATCACCTGGTCCGGATCCTCCGGATAGTCGGCCCCGCGTGCGCGGGGGTAGAGGCCGTGAGCTTCCGCCGCATATAATCCAACGCCAGTCGGCCCCGCGTGCGCGGGGGTAGAGGCGTCATGGGTTTGAAGTAGACGTCGCCGCTGCCGTCGGCCCCGCGTGCGCGGGGGTAGAGGCCTGCCGCCGCTGGAGGAGTTCAGCCAGTGGTGGTCGGCCCCGCGTGCGCGGGGGTAGAGGTACCGGGTGCGGGCGGCGGCCGGGGCACTCGACCGGACCGTGGCATCGACCTCGTGGCCCGTGAGCGGGAGACGGGCGAGCTGTGCGCCGTCCAGTGCAAGTTCTACGACCCCGAACGCTTGGTGACCAAAGCTGGCGTCGATACCTTCCTTGCGGAGTCCGGCACGGATGAGTTCTTCTCCCGCCTGTTCGTCTCGACGACGGAGCACTGGAACCGTGCGGCCTCCTGCATCACCCGGAGTACCGCAGCCGCTATGCTGCGGATCTCAAGAAGTCCCTGCCGCGTCTGCCGCTCGTGGCCGCGCGCGAGGACTTCGTCGCCCTCGCCACGGCCGGGCGCGGGTTGGCGGACCTGCACCTCGACTATGAGCAGATCGAGCCCTGGCCCCTTACGCTCACCGTGGACGGCACCGAGTTGGTGTGGGCGCAGCGCTCGCAGATCGAGCCCGCGCGCCTGCGCGTGACCAAGATGCGTTACGCCAAGGTCCGGGTTGACGGCAGGGGCGTCGATGACAAGACGAGCATCGTCTACAACGAGCACGTGACCGTCTTCGGCATCCCGGAGCAAGCGCAGCACTACCTGCTCGGCTCGCGCAGCGGCTTGGACTGGCTCATCGACCGCTATTGGGTGACGACGGACAAGGCTTCCGGCATCGTCAACAATCCCAATGCCTGGATGGACGAGGGTGCAGGGGCCGAGCCGGGCGCCCCCGCCCAGCCGCTCTACCTGCTCGATCTCATCGCCCGCGTCACCACAGTGTCCGTGCGCACCCAGGAGATCGTTGAGGGCCTGCCGCCCCTGACTGTTCGAGACTGAGGTGCGTGCCGCGGTCCGGGCGTCTTCGGAGCAGTGTGAGGTCGGTGAGACTACTCAGGTCAGACGCACACGTTCGCGCTGCTGAGCGGTGCTCCGGATGCGCTGCCGGATGAGGCTCGAGCGAACCTCGTCGTGAATCGTTGATGATGTCGAGGCTGCTGTCTCAATCGAGACGACGAGGGCGTAATGGATAAGTCCGATATCGCCGCTCCGCTGGCCGTCACGCATGCACTCGATGTGGACCGGGAATGTCGTTCCATCGTCGAAGGTCATTGCCTTGGATCCGTCAATGATCTCGTGCTGGAGACTTCCACGTCGCACGGCGTTGTGATCGGCGTCCACGCGGTCCCCGCTGGCCAGTTTTGTGTCGGGCGTCGTGAAGTATACCTTGGCCGCCCGATAGGTATTGAGACCGCGGGTCGTAGGCGCCCAGTAGGCGAGGGTGATGACGAACCGGTGCCATTCGGCCTTGCTGCGGATCGACAAGGGGAGCGGCAATTCGTACGTGTGACGCTTATTGACGCCGATCTCATTGCCGGCGATGACCACCGCCCGGTTGACCGCGCCCCGAGCGCGCTCCGGGTCAAGCCGGCCGTAACCGAACAGCGGAGTCAGCGCCTTACGTGATGACTGTGGGGACACTGCCGTCCCCCAGTCACCCCAGGAACAGGCGTGGGCGAGCAGCGCTCGAACGAGAAGGGGATGAAGGTCGTCAGGGAGCGCTCGCGCGCTTTCGTCGGGCTCCGCCTCAAGGATGTCGAAGAGCGAGCTGGCCTCGCGCGTCACGAGTGCCGCGGCATGACTTGTACCGCAGCCGAAGGCCGTCCGGTTGGTCCGTCCTCCCTCAGAGGGCGCGGCAACCTGCACACCGGGACCCGTCCGGCCCGTCCGAGCCTCCTGCAGGTTGACCATGGCGTCCGATGACGGCAGCGGCCTGGCGAAGAGGAGACGTCCGCCAACGTGATACACGTCCGGCTTGACCGAGCGTGCGACGCCGGGTCCTGTCGCTGAGTACAGCGCAGGTGCGCCGGGCCTGGTGAGATCCCAGACAGTCGCGGATTCGGGTGGATCGGGTGCCGCGTCGGCGTGAACCGCGCCGACGGTCAACGCGTTCATGGAGTCCGCTGGCGGCAGGATGCCACGGAGAATCTCAGTGTCACGGACCGCGTGCTCCACCGCTGACCTGGCGCTGCTCGCGTCTGCCATCGCATCCCGGGGAAGCGAGATCGGGTCGGCGTGGTTTCCCGCGCTGACAATGAACAGGACGTTGAACTCGAGGGCGAGCCAGTCCAGCAGCCGCCCAGCGGGACTCATTCTCCGCGCGAGAGGACGGGCACCGTCCCCGATCGACAGGTTGATGATACGTACGCTCGGGGCCCATGCCTCCCGTCCCGACTCTCCTGCGAAGAGCCGCCTCACGGCACGGTGAAGGAGATCGACGAACAGGGTGTCGGGCAGGACGCGTTCGGCAGGTTGTCCGGGCACCGTTTCCTCGGCGCGCATGATCGGTCGCACGTAGACCGGGCGGTGCAGCGGTTCTCCCGGGGCGGAGAGATCCCCATGGATGATGAGGGACGCCATGGCGGTGCCGTGGGAGCGTGCAGCGATCTGGTAGCCGTCCGCGACGTCGTCGGCGTCATCGACAATCAACCTGCCTGCCAAGGCGTCGTGGTTCTGGAAGGGAAGCCCGTCAAACAGCGCGATCCGTGGCTTGCTGTCTCTGGGTCCCTCGGTAAGGAAAGAAGCGGATCCGGTCTCCGAGGGGTGAGGCGACGAGATGCTCATGGGCTTGAAGGGGCTGACGAACATGACGTCCTCCGCGGTGAGAATCCGGATCGCCTGAGGACCTTGACGCATGACGTCCTCGACCTGCTGGCGAGGAAGCTCTGCGAGAAGGGCGTGATAGCCGATCTCCTCGATCCGTGCCCGGCTGACGACCTTCCCGTCGCAGTCATTCAGGATCTGCGTGACGGTGCGTTCGGCGGCAACCCGTCGCCCACGGTCACGGTGGTACCACAACTCGATCTCCACCCGAACGGGACTACTGTGGGACTGGCCGATCATGGCGATCGTTTCGCGCCAGTGGTCGAGAAGGCCGGTCTCTCGTATGCGGTCCTCAGGTCCCCAACGACGCAGGTCCACCAACTGGGCGAAGACGTTCTTGAACTTGTTGAGACCGCGCTCGA
>ERZ772968.1224-NODE-1224-length-12148-cov-6.348383_pt1 | contig 12148 bp, 20 predicted proteins | sample MGYA00580674_ERZ772968 | MGnify/ENA primary metagenome ERZ772968 (study PRJEB29015, sample SAMEA2737940) | human oral metagenome | biome: human oral; feature: human-associated habitat; material: dental | place: China | collected 2138 ...
GACGGGGCTACGTCCCTCGGACGCGCTGCTGGCGGCAGCACCGGGGTTCACCACGACGGGGCTACGTCCCTCGGACGCGCTGCTGGCGGCAGCACCGGGGTTCACCACGTCCTTGCCCTGTGACGGGCTCTTGCTCTCCACCGCTGCGGCAGGCCTGAGCAGCCCCCGCTTGGTGAGGTAGTGGCGCGTCCACGGCCCGTACACGGGCCGCTTCGGAGGAGGCAGAAGCGGGTGGGCCCTGGTCCACTCGCCGTCCTCGTCATCCTGACGGGCGCTGTTGCAGGTCACACAGGCCACCACGAGGGTATCCACGGTCCCGGGCGTCCCCGGGCTGAGATGATCCAGCGTGGCCTTGCGGTTGCTCATCCTCCCGGTCCAGTGGACCTCGTGCCGGCAGTACCGGCACCAGTCGCCGTCCCGGAGAAGCACCGGCCCCTTCAGGTTGGGGTCAGAGTTGTCCCGCTTGCGCTGACGGTCCCACTCGACCTCATCCTTCTTCCTTATATGGACGAAGTCGGGATCCTCCACGAGCTTCACACCCGGCATCCCGTCCACGTCCACCCGCTCCATGAGCCCCGCCCGGCAGCACACCGTGACGAGCCGCTCAGCCCGCTCCGCTGAACCGGCGGCCTGGTAGACCACGCCCATATTCAGTACGTAGTCCGTCAGGAAGCCCGCCGACGTCGAGGACAGAGTCCAGATGAACCCGCGCACCTCGTTCAGGAACCACGGGCCGTCAGCCTCAGGCATCGCCTGAGTCGCCAGGATCCGAGGGTCATAAGGCGCGTTGTCGCCCGAGCGGAGCCACGACATCGGCTCACTCCTATCAGCAGGTCAGGTGGTCAGAAGCACGAGGAAGGCGGGCCCCGCCCGCGAGCGCCAGGCGGGCCCATCAGCCGGCCTCGTTGTATCCGGCTGCGGCGTCGTTGAGCATGTTCAGCTGGCGCAGCTGTGCCGCCTGGTGGCTGAGGTCGCTGAGGCAGCGTCTCAGGAGGCCGTCGAGCTGCTGGCCGTCCAGGCCGTTGGTGTGGGCCGCGACGGCGGTCTGGAAGGCGGCGAGGCGCTGGTGGCGCGTCGGGGAGGCCGTAGCGGTCTCGGGCCGGCCTCTGCGGCCGCGACGACGGCGTCGGCGACGAGGCTCGGGAGCCGCGGAAGCTGCTGTGGTCATGGGGTCTCCTTCTTGGTGCAGTCGGGGTAGCGGTCGCCGGGTAGGCAGGCCGTGTACTCGCTCTCGCTGACGGTGCGCCAGCCGGCCTGGTCGCCGTCGTCGAGCTTGAGGAGCCAGGTCTCCGGCCACTCGCGGTATGCCTGGTAGCAGTAGCGGGCCTGCCCGGTGCCGTAGCACTCCGTGTAGGGCGACGACCAGGCGGGGGAGTAGTCCCGGTCCGTGACGGTCCCGGCCGTGGGGGTGCAGGCGGCGCACAGGGTCAGGGCCGTGGCCGCCGCCAGGACGGCGGCCACGACGGTGCGGGCGGTCACTGGCAGCCCTCCTCGTCCTGGGCGAGGCAGGAGGTGCACACCATCGTGGTGGGCGGCTCCCCGGCCATGTCCCGGCCGCAGCGGGGGCAGTAGCCGACGTCGAGGGAGTCGTAGTCGGGGTCGTCGAGCAGCATCAGCGATCCTCCCCGTCGTCGGTGGTGACGCCGAGCGTCCGGGCGACGTCGGGGCGCAGGCGCCCCTGCTCGTCGATCAGGCCCTGGAGGGCCTGGAAGCCGGCGGCGGTGCCGACGCGCCCGGTCAGGGTCAGGAGGTTGGAGATCCGGACCTGGTCGGCCAGGTGGAGGATCGCGTGCACGAGCGCTTTCCCGAGGAAGGCCTGGCCCTCGAGCTCTGCGGGCGTCCTACTCCAGGCGCGGCTCGCGAGGCTCCGGGCAGCACGGTCGTCGTCATGGGCTGGCCGGTAGCCGGTCATGAGCGGGCCTTCCTCTCGGCCTCGTCGAGCACGGACCAGGCCGACCTCAGGAGGGTCTCCTCGTCGGGGTCCAGGTGCATGCCCCGGACGGCGTCGAGGAGCGTCCTGAGCGCCTCACGAGGCACAGGGGTGAGGGCCTCCCACTCGGTGATCGAGTCGCCCTCGTAGCCCTCGCACGTGAGCGCGCCGGTGGGCAGGACGTACTCGCCGGCGTCGACGCCGCGGATGGCCAGGGTGCCGGGCTGGACCTGCCCCCCGTCCACGGTGCCGGAGAGGACACGGATGAGGGGCGCGTCAGGCCATGGAGCGGGCCGATCCAGGATGACGGCGCGGTAGGACCCGCCACCGACGAAAAGGCCGTTGCAGGTCTTGGGACTCGTCCAGGTGCCGTCCCCGGCGCTGAAGATGTAGGTATCGCCTGTCTGCACCTGGTCGAGGGTCGTGACGATGGGCTCGAAGCTGGTCATTGGTGGTCTCCAATCGGGTGAGATGCGAGGGGCTGGTAGGCGCAGGAGAAGGCGTCGTCGTCGAGGGGGCGGAACGCGCCGGTCTCATCGCGGACGACCCAGTCGCCCGCGACGACGACCGCCGTCCCGAACGGCGTGGCGAGCGAGACGCGGGGCAGGGCGCCGACCCAGGTGACGTCGCCGCGGCACCACTCCGCCACCATGGTGGCGTTGTCCTGGGTGACGCGGACGGCCGCGACCGTGGCCGGGCGACGGGAGTAGAACCCCAGCAGCAACGTGCTGGGCGGTGGGGTCTGGCTCATCGGGACAGCGCCTCCCCGAGGTCGTAGACGCGCAGGTGGAAGGTAAAGGTCCGCTGGCCCAGGCGCCTCGGCGAGACCTCCGGGGCGCGCTCCAGGCGGGGCCCGGACAGGTGCCGCCAGCTGTCGTCCGGCAGCATCCCTGCGTCCACCAGGCCGTCGACGACCGCCTTCACGGTCGGCATCAGGTTGTGGGTGTCACGGCGCCGCCGATCCGGAAACGCCACCTCGACGTCGAGACGGGCCCGCTCCAGGCGGGGCGCCCGAGTCACCACAGCGGTCTGACAGGCGACCGTCCGGATCGACTGGACCCGGGCGTTCCGGGCGTAGTGGTGCAGGCGCTGGTTCTCGGTCAGGACGTCCCCCACAGCGAGGACGATCCGAGCCTCCCACACCGGGGCACTGGCGGCGGTCATGCGACATCACCGCCCTCGGAGGGCAGCGGGAGGGCGCGGACCGGCTCGATGAGCATGAGCAGGTACACCCTGCCGATCCGCTCCGGCCGGTACCCCTCCCAGGCGTCCACGATGGTGTCCGTCCCCGTCTCGCGTACCAGGACGCAGGGCGTGCGGGTGAACGCGCCGGAGCGCAGCATGTCCAGGTGCTCCGCAGCGTCGAGCTCGACGTAGGGGATGGCCTTCCTGGCGAGGGTCCGCTTCGTGGTCTCGCACTGCGCGCACCCCGGCTGGGTGTAGACCTCCACCACCAGCCCGGGGCGGCCGGCCGCAGCCGCCCCGGTCTCAGGCCCCGTGGCCCCGTCCTTGGGGCAGGGCCGGGGATCGTCGTCGAGGTGGTAGACGGAGGAGATGCTCTCGGCGGCGGACGCGCAGGCGGCCTCCAGCAGGTCCCGCAGGTCCCTGCCCTCACGGCGCATGGCGGCCACGGCGTCATCCATGCCGACCGGCACCAGCGGCGGGCAGTCCACGGTCCTGGAGACGGTCAGGTCGTCCACCATCGAGGACGAGACGCTCACAGTCACCCTCATGCCGGATCACCCCCGGGGACGACCAGGTGCAGGCCGCGGACCCCCTGGGCCGAGGCCAGGTCCCGTGCGAGGTCCTCGAAGCGGCGGCGGATCTCGTCACCGCCGTCGCGAGGCTCGGGCTGGTTGACCTCCAGGGCCTCGCACAGGCCCACCAGGGGGCCGTCGTAGGCCCGTGGGGCCGCGGTCGCGGCCTGGGAGATCCCCGAGGTCTCCGTGCACCCCAGGAGCTCCAGGCCGTGGAGGCGGTCGTCCTCGGGAGAGTCGCACACGACCAGCAGGTGGCCCTCGCTGGTGGCGCGCACCGGCAGGCCTCCCAGGACCGTGGCCGTCGCCGTCCACGCCTTGACCGTGCGGGCCGACAGGCGCAGGGACGCGACCGCGGCGAGCGGCTCGGCCGCGGCCCGGGCCAGGGCGCCGCCCACGTCCACGCGCTCACCGGGGGGTGTCAGGTGGAGTCGCAGGCACCGGCCCGGCAGCAGGCCGGTCACGTCGGTGACCTGGACCAGGGCCTCCTGGTCGTCGACGGCGACCTCCAGGCTGCCGTCGTCGTCCTTGCCGGGCCTGTGTACGCGGGCGATCGTCCGGGCCGTCTCCGCGCTCATGTCCACGTCGACGACCTCGCCGTCGGCGCAGTCCCACGCCTCGATCAGGGGCGTGCGGGCCAGAGCCCGGTCGCACCGGTTGGTCGCGGTGACCGCCAGGCACCCCCGCCCGGGATCCAGGACCAGGCGCACCCGGGCAGCTTCCTCCTTGCCCGCGAGAGGCGCGACGGCCAGCAGGGCGGCGGCCAGCGCCGCCTGGCCGACCACCACGGACCGTGTGAGTGTCAGGCTCCGGCTCATGCTGCCGCCCCCTTGCCGACAGACGCCGTGGGGACGGTGTGGAGGTCGCCGGCGTCGGCGGCCTCCTCGACGGCCTCGCACAGGTCCGTCTCGACGTCGGCCAGCACGTACCCCCACGCCTCCAGGGAGCGCAGGTGCAGGCGGATCAGCCGCAGGGCCGTGGCGGTGGCGTCGCGCCACGTCGTGCGGCCGATCGACGCCTCGATCAGGGCGCACGTCCACGCCACCACCGACATCCGGGCTCGGGCGGGCGTGCGCGGGAGCGCATAGTCCGCGGGGCTGCGCTCCAGGTGCTCCCACCCCCTGGCGATCGTCGCCCCGTTGGACAGCCACGAGAGCGAGCCCATCTGGATGGGCGCCGCCCACAGGTCGGCGTCCGCCGGCGGGCGGGGGCGTGCCAGCAGGCTCTCGCGCAGCCAGCGCCGCCTCACCTCGTTCGCGGCGTCCCACCCCTTGTTGCGGGCGATCAGCTCCCGCCTGGCCCTGCGGGTCTCCTCGTTCTGCGGGCCCGAGGTCGCCCCCGAGGACGGCTGGGCGTGCCGGTTGCGGTGCCCGTGAGCCGCCCAGTCCGAGCACCAGAACGAGGCGGCTGCGCGGCTGGGCCGGTAGGCGTGGGCGTCAGGGTCCCACTCGGTGATCATCCGCAGGGTCGCGCAGTGCCCGGGGCACGACGCGTGGCCCTCGGGAGTGATCTCCTCGCCGCGCTCGTCCACCAGGTCCTCCAGGCGCCGGGCCGCCTTGCGCCACCCGGGCGGCACCTCGTTGTCGACGTCGGTATTGTCGATGACCTGGCAGCCCTGGGACTGAAGCTCCTCGGTCTTCTCGGCCAGGAGCCGCTCCGTGGCCACCCGGTCCCGCTCCCGGGACACGATGTGCTCGAGCTGTTCGGGCCGCTCACGCACCTGCTCCACCGCCCTGGCCAGTGCCTTCGACCCGGGCACGGCCTGCTCGGCCAGGTCAGCCAGGAGACCTATCCCGACCAGGTCGATCCCGGGCCGCTCCACCGCCACCCTGCGCACGTCGGCCGGCGCCTCGGCCACCGCCCTGGCCGCCTTGATCTCCTCGGACCTCACGCCCCGCCGGCGCAGGTCCCTCGACGGGGCGCCCAGGAGCACGAGCTGGGTGATCGCGTCCGCACGCTCAGCCGCGTTGGTGTGGGCGTGCTCGTCGTTGACCATCAGCTGGCGGGCGATCCGCTCCACCTCGGTATCCATCTGCACCACGCGCACCGGAACCACGTCCAGGCCCAGAGCCACCGCGGCGTGGTGACGGCGGTGCCCGTCGAGGACCACCAGGCCCGTCAGCGCCACATAGACGTCGATGTCCTTGACCACCCCGTGAGCACGGACCGTCTCCAGGAAGTCATTTCCTACCCGCAGGTCCCTGCGGATGTTGTCGCCGCGCTGAAGATCCTCGGGGTCCACCAGGTAGCGGCCCCCCTCGACCACGTGCCCGGCCGGGTCCACAGCCTCCTCATGAGACAGCCGCCGCACCACAGGAGCCGGCTGAGCAGGTCCGCCGGCAGGAGCACCGGCCCCGGCCGGGCGGCGGGGCACCAGCCCCTCCGCGGCGGCCGCCTCCACCAGGCGGCCGACGTCGTAGACAGCGGGGGAGTTCGGCGTCGCCGCCTCCTCCACGGACACCAGGCCCGCGTCCTCCAGGCGCCCCATCGCACGCCCCAGCGTGCGACGATCCATCCCCGCCGCAGCCGCGAGCGCGGCCTGCGAGACCTCTACGCCGCCGGCGTCGTCGGCCAGGCCCAGGAGGGCCTCCGCCACCGTTCTCGTCCGTTCACCGGCCGACAGGACTGTCGCCGGGGACGGCCTGGTCATTGCTGCTGCTGTCATCGGAACAGCCCCTCCTGGTGGTCCTCTGTCTTGGTCTGCTGGGCGCGTAGGCGGGCGCCCTCCTCGAGCCGCCTGGACGCCTCCGACGTCGTGTCGCCGACGAGGCGGACGGGGCCGGTCAGCTCGCGTGCGGCCCACAGGACGTGGGCCTCCACGGCCTCGCCGGCGCGGCCGGCCTCGGCCAGGGTCGTGGCCACGCCCGCCCCTGAGCCCGCCACCGCCGCCGACAGGGCGGTCAGGGCCAGGCGGACCGCGGTCTCCTGCTGGCCTGGCGTCATGGCCCGCCACAGGTCCCGGCGGCGCCCGCTGAACACGTTCCCGCTCACGCTGTCCTCCTCGTCCGGCGGGGGAGGCGGCGGGCCGCGGCCCGGTCCGGGACCGCCTCGGGGTCGTCCATGGCCTCCTCGTCCTCCCAGCACAGGGCCGGCACCCAGCCGCGGCGGCGGGCCTCAGCGCGCACCTGGGAGGCCCCCGGGTACTGCGACTCGACCGGGGGCCGGCGGCTCATCGACTGGTAGGCGCGGCGGACCAGCTCCGCCGTGGCCGCCCGCACCACCAGGACCCGGCCGCCGCGGATACGGGACAGGGCCGAGGCCGTCAGCCCGGTGCGCTCCGCCTGGACCCGCAGGGGCCAGCCCACGGCCGCCAGGGCCTGCAGGCGGCGCCGGGGCCCCGTCGCGTCCACGTACCCCGTGGACGCCCCGTCGGGCACGGGGCCGGCCGGTCGTACCCGCAGCAGCGGGCCCACGGCGGAGCGCAGCACCCGCCCCTGCCGCCTGTAGGCGTAGCGGCGGATGGCCGAGACGCCCATGCCCGTCAGCCGCGACAGGTCCCGGTAGGAGTAGCCGCTGGCCCGCAGCCCGGCGATCAGCTCGGCCAGGTCCCTCGCCGACAGCCACCGGCGCGGGTCAAGATCGATGCCCATCCGGTAGGCCTTGGCCTGCCGCCGGGCCGCCCTGGTGCACTCCTCGCACCCGCATCCGTCCAGTTGGTAGCACAGGTAGGTGCCGTGCTCATGGCGCGCCCGCGGGTGCCGGCACACCACCGGCGTGCTGGGCCGGCGCCAGGCGCCGCGCCCCGCCCTCTCCGTCGACGTCCCGGCGCTCACCGGTCCGCCTCCTCGACGTCGAGAGGAGCGACCTGCATGCGCTCGACCGCGCCGAGCGCCCGGCCGACCCACACCAGCAGGTCCGCGGACCCCACCGAGTCCCGCAGGCCGTCCAGGACCCGTGTGGGCACCACAGCCACCGGCTCGGACGAGACGACCGTGTCGCCCTCACCCAGGACCAGGTCGGAGCCGGCCACCTGGTAGCGGCCCGCACCTATACGCACGGCGAGCACGCCCCGGACCACCCCGTCACCAGCCCCCTCGACGACGCGGCCCCCACCCAGGACCGCGTGACGGACCCAGACCACCGGAGGCTCCACCGGCGCGGCGGCCCGCTCACAGATGCTCCCCGTGACACTCCACCCCAAGGAGCTGCTACTGTTCTCCATGAGAACTTTCCTTTCTCTCCGCCTCCGCCCGGCCGCTCCGGGCGGAGGCACTTCTTCCTTTTCCTGCTTCTGTCTGATGGCCATGACCGCGGCGTCAGGACGGGCGCGGCGGCCCGTACCGCTCCAGGTACTCCAGCCACGCGTCCAGGTCCGCCGGACGCACGAGCCTCGTGCGCTCCCCCACCGGGATCGACGGCAGGTCCCCCGACCGGATCGCCGCCAGGACCGCCTTACGAGGCGCCCCCGTCAGGCGCACGACCTCGTCCACGCTCAGAGCCCGCACCGACTCGACCACGCCACCCGTCAACAGCCCCTCGATACGCCCCAGCTGCTCCGTGACCGACCTCCACGTCGCCCACGGCACCGCCACCGACCGCTGCCCGCCACTCACAGGAACCTCGCCCCCTGCTGCCCGGGCCGGGCGGCGGCCCGGACCTGCCGCGCCAGGGCGTCAAGGGGGTCCTCCTCGGTAGGCTCACAGGCGCCACTGCCCGACGACGCCGGGTCCTCCCCACCCACGGCGCCGTCACCACCTACCGAGGAGGAGTCATGAGCCAAGACACCTGGGTCCCTCTGTCCATCCGCACCGGAGCACGCCAGCCCTTCGCACCCGTCGAAGGCGTCCCAGACTTCCTGTGGGGCTACCTGAGAGAGTGGATCGAGGACGCCATCGGAGATGACGCGCCGACCGCGATTCAGCTCGACCTCACGCTCAGACTCAACGCTCACAGCCCCTTCTACGGCACCAGAGGCGGCATGGACGGAACCACGATCACGGACGCGCTGGGGGCCAGGCCGAACCCGATCCTCGTGCTGGACGTGATCGACTGGCTCCTGCACCATGGCACGGGGTCGGCGGTCTCCCTGGAGGCAGTGCTCGCCACGGCGGGCCACGCGCTGCGCGTGTCGCCCGACGGCGACGGCCTCGTCCAGCGCCTGGACCCATCCGCGTGGGCCCTGTACCAGCACGCGACCCGCCCACAGGACGCGGCGAGCGACCACATGCACGAGGCCTGGACGCTGACCTTCGGGCAGCACCCGAAACCGGGCCAGGGCTGGGGGGAGGCCGTCAAGGCCATCGAGTGCCTGCTGAAACCCATCGTCTCGCCGAATGACAGCAAGGCGACCCTGGGGAAGATGACGCCGAAGATCCGAGACAGTCACGACAAATGGACGTGCGCCCTGCCGTCCCGTGACCTCAAGGTCAACGGCCATCAGGCCGTCAAACCGGGCCTTGAGGTCCTGACGGACTGCCTGGCAACGATCGGCTACCAGCCCGGCCGCCACGGGGGCGACGACACGGGCCAGGTCGAGCAGGTCACGGCCGAGAGCATGGTGCTTCTGGCCACCACCGTCCTGGGATGGCTCAGGAACGGCGTCCTCTCCCTGGCTGACACCCAGACCCCTGGCCCGAGCCTCTAGAAGCCCGGCCAGGTAGGAGCGGGCCCCGCCCACGGTCAGCCACCCGGGGCACGACCGGGGACTCAGCAGAACGTACTTCTGCCCCTCAGCGCACCACCACAGAGCGACCTGGCCGTAGTTGTCGAGACTACGAGCCTCACGCAGACGGGTGTACAACGCCGAGGGAATGAACGACCTGTCCGACGGGTAAGCCATCACAGCCACCCCATCGCACGAGAGAGCACCTGGATGAGGTAGTAGGCAGCGTCGGAGGGGGAGTCCTCCTCGGTAGGCTGGGTCACACCACTGCCCGACGGCGCAGGATCCCCACCCGTAGCGCCGTCACCACCCACCGAGGAGGAGCCATCATGGCCGCCCTGCTGATCACCTACGCCGGAGACCGCTACCTTGCCAACGGAGACCACAAGACCCTGCGCAAGCTCGTCGTGACCATCCGCCATCACGCCAAGGAAGGCGGAGGCTGGGCGGTTCTCCCCGGAGACGACTCCGGCACCGCCCTGCTCATCACCCCCGGAATCCCCATCGCGATCCGGATCGCCGACCCGGACGACGATGTCCAGACCACCGCCGACCTTCTCAAGAGCGAGAGGGAGACGCCCCGACGACTCCGCTGACACCAAGGCCTGCAGAATCACCGCGAGAAGCGCTGCCCGTAACGCTTGGGCTCCCTCCATCCCCTCCAGAAGAGGCTCAGCCTTCGCCAGCTGGGCTGCGAACTCCAGCAGGGGCGCATCCTCGGTGTCCCGCCACTGATCTACGTCCAGGATCTGAATCATCCGAGACCGGGACATCACGCCACCCCCTCAGCCGCGAGCGCCGCCGCGGCGCCGGAGGGCAGGCCGAGGTGCCCGGCCGCGTCATCCAGGGACCAGCACGAGTCGCACGCCGCCTCGTGCTCCAACAGCTCCTGCACCGACGGGCGGCGGCCTGTCGTGGAGGAGGAGTCGGCGCCTGCCTTCGGGGCGAGCGGGCCGGGCGTGGAGAGGGAGCCCGCCTCGTTCAGCGTGGCCTCAGCGCGGCGCATGATCTCGGCGCCGGTCAGGCCGAGGACGCTGGCGATTCCGCCCAGCTCTCCGGCGGAGAACGCCACGTCGCCGCGGATCTTGCGTCCGAGCACGTTCGGATGCATGCCGACGGTCTCGGCGATTGACACCTGGCTCACTCGACGGCGGGCGATCTCCGCACGCAGAGCGCCGGAGACCTCCTGATCGAGGGCTGCGAACCTATTTCGATTGACGAGCATGGCGCCACCTTAGAACCCACATGGGTTGACGTCAACTCGTTTCGGTTGCATCAATGGTGTGCCGCGGCGCACCATGCAGGTATGTCTCGCAAGAAGAAGGCCCTCCGCCCCCTCGACGTCCACGTTCAGCAAGTCCTAGCCGAGGCCGTGAGGCAGAGCGGGAAGTCGCACGCATCGATCGGGCAGGAGGTTGGCCTGTCCCAGAATCGCGTCTCGACGATCCTTCGCGGCGACACGCCGCCAGCGACTCTCGGCGAGATGGCGGTGATTGCGCAGGCTGTAGGTGTGACCGGCACTCAGGTGCTGGAGGTCGCCGAGGAGCGTCTGGAGCGCGAGGAGACCGCCGCTGAGCGAGACGGTTGGCGGTGGGCTGCGCACGATCCGGGGACGGATCCGGAGGCTGAGGCGGACTCCTTCGGCGCCCTGTGAATCTGCCCACATTCGTGTCGGTGGTCCGGGTTACATTCCCGGGCCGTGAGACCCACCCTCGAATCCCTTCTCGCTGACTGCGACCGCCAGAGCATCACCGTCATCACCGCGCCCCTGCCCGGGACCAGGCAGGGCGCCTACTGCCACGCCACGCGCACCATCGTGCTGCGCAGAGGCATGCCCGACCGCCTCGCAGTCCCGACCCTCATGCACGAGATGTGCCACGCAGAGCGAGGTGACGACGGGCCGCAGCCGGCCGCCGTCGAGGCCCGCATCAACCGGGCCGTCGCCTGCCGCCTCGTCACCGTCGCCGAGTACGCGGCCGCCGAGGCCCTCGCGGGGCCCGGCGTCGGGGCTCTCGCCGTTGAGCTCGACGTCCCCGTCTGGGTGGTCGAGGCCTTCCGGCGGACTCTCCGAACTCGCGTAGTGACCGCCGTCGCACAAGTGTGAGTGAGGCGACTATCATGTGCTCGCTCTATCCCTTCCCGTAGATGAGGACCACCATGACCTCCTCCGTCCCGCCAGCCGCCTCAAAGGGCAAGAAGCCGCTCTGGAAGCGCTGGTGGTTCATCGCCCTCGTGCTCCTGCTCGCCATCGGCATCCTCAACCCCGCACGCGGCGGCAGCAAGAACAGCACCACAACCAGCACCCCAACACCGGAGACCACAACCGAGACCACCATGGAGACACCCACCGAGCAGACCCCCGCCGTCGAGGCGATCACCGACGAGCAGGCCCGCGCCGAGTTCCAGGCGTTCATAGACGAGCGCGCCGCCGCCGGCGTCGCCATCGCCAAGACCATCACGGACCTCACCGTCAAGGACGGCGTCGTCACGGCGACCTTCGACCCGGCCGCCGCCGGCATGGACCAGACGGCCTTCGACGCCGTCAACGCCTTCCCGAACCTCGCCAAGTTCGTCGGCTCCCCCATGGAGTTCGATGACGAGCAGGGAAACCGCCTGCGGACACGCGTCACCCGGGTCGACACCGTCTCCGCCGACGGGAAGTCCCTGGGGTCAATGACCGCCGCCGAGCTCTACCGGGCCGGCACCGGGAAGGACCTGCCCAGCAGCTGACGCCTGAGCGGCCGCGAGCGCGCAACGACAGGGCGGGGCCCGCACCGTGTGGTGCGGGCCCCTTCTCGTGCTCTGTAGGTCATTTGAGGATGATCTTGTAGGCTCCTGCGCCTACTGCGGCCAGGAGCA
>ERZ772968.1229-NODE-1229-length-12104-cov-7.021496_pt1 | contig 12104 bp, 14 predicted proteins | sample MGYA00580674_ERZ772968 | MGnify/ENA primary metagenome ERZ772968 (study PRJEB29015, sample SAMEA2737940) | human oral metagenome | biome: human oral; feature: human-associated habitat; material: dental | place: China | collected 2138 ...
GGGTGCGCGCACGAGGCGGCCCCTTCTTCCACGGACTCGGTGCGGGGCAGTGCCGCCCCGGTTACGCACACAAGGACCCTGATTTACGCAACATGCGCCGCACACAAGGGCTTGATTCCGCCCTTGTGTGCGGTCCGGTGTTGTCTAATCCCCTCCCTTGTGTGCGGCACCGGAGGGAAGCGGACCCCGACGGGAGACGAGGGGAGGGCCCTGTCGGATCCGCCCCGGGCGGCCTAGACTGGGGCCATGAGCGCCACCGATGATGTCCTGCGTTCCCTGGAGGGCGCCCGCACGGACGAGCTCGCCGCCTTCAACGCGCGGCTGACCCCGACCGTCGACGCCGAGCGCTTCCTGGGGGTGCCGATGGCGCAGATGCGGCGCGCCGCCCAGGCGCTGCGCCGCGCCGGCAGGAGCGACGAGTTCTACAGCAGTGCCCCCCACGCCTACGTCGAACTCGACATCGTGCACATGCTCTGCCTCAACACCGAGGCCGACCCCGATCAGTGGCGGCGGAAGATGGAGGAGTTCCTGCCCCTCGTCGACAACTGGATGGTCGCCGACAGCGTGAAACCGGCCTGCATGGGCGCCCACCCCGGTGCCGTCGCCGCCGCCGCGCGCCAGTGGACGGGCTCCGAGCACGCCTACACCGTGCGCGTCGGCGTGTGCGTCCTGATGGGGGCGTTGCGCACCAGCGCCTACGACGCCGACCACCTCGACTGGGTGGCGGGCATCGACTGGGACGACTACTACGTGCAGATGGTGTGCGCCTGGTACTTCGCGACGGCGTTCGACGCGCACCGCGAGGACGCCGTCCCCTACGTGGCGGAGCCCGGGCCCCTGCCCGACCCGGTGCGGCGGCGCGCCCTGAGGAAGATCCTCGAGAGCCGCAGGACCACCCCCGAGGAGAGGGCCTGGGTGCGCGCCCTGCCGTGAGGCGCCCGCCCGCGCCGGGCCCACCCGCTCCGCGATTCTGCTTGTAATCGGGTGGATACAAGTAATAGTGTGGACCCATGGCATCGCAATGCGCCCTCATCGCCGACATCGTCGGCTCGCGCGCCCTCAGTGACAGGACGAGCGCCCAGCGCGCCCTCGAGGCGGTCCTCGCCCGCGCGGCGCAGGGCCTCGACCTCCTCCAAGAGCCCGTGGCCACCATCGGCGACGAGTTCCAGCTCGCCACGCGCACCCTCGCCGACGCCCTCGTCTACACGGCCCGCGTCCAGCTGCTGGTGCCCGACGGCCTCTCGCTGCGCTTCGGCATCGGCGAGGGCCAGATCCTGGTGCTCGACGCGCTGGGCGCCGACGAGCACGGCCACTACCTGCAGGACGGCTCCGCCTGGTGGGCCGCCCGGGCCGCCATCGACCGCGCCCACGCCCGCCAGGACGGTGCCAGTCCCTTCCAGCGCACCTGGTACGCCTCGGATCCCGAGGGCGCCCCGGCGGACGCCGTCGTCAACGCCCTGCTCACCCTGCGCGACCACGCCGTCTGGCGCCTCAGCGCCCGCCAGCGCCGTATCGCCGGGGCACTGGCCATGGGGGAGCCCCAGGTCGCCATCGCCCGCGCCGAGAAGATCTCCCAACAGGCCGTCTCCGACTTCGCCCGGGGCGCCGGAGCGGGCGTCCTCCAATCGACGGCACTCATCCAGGAGGCCAACCGTGCATGAGACCCTCATCCTGTCGATAGCGGCCGCCGAGGCGTCCGCCCTCGTGACCACCCGGAGGCTGTGGCGCGCCGCCGCGTTCGCCGTCCTCCTCACCGCCGTCGTCGTGCGCGCCGCGCTCGCCCTGGGCTCGTCCGCGCCCGCCTGCGCCCTGCCCGCCCTGGTCGGCGCGGCCTGGTTCGTGTGGGCCGAGGCGGACGCCCGGGCCGCGGGCGTCGTCGTGCGGTGGGCCGTCGCGGTCGCCGCCATGGCGGTCCTGACGCCCCCGGGGGCGGGCATGATGCCCTTGTTCACCAACGAGTCCACCCTGTTCGCCCAGGAGGCCACCCGCCCACTGGAGGCGTCCTTCGCGGCGGTGTTCCTGCTGACGGTGCCCGCGAACCGACTGGTGGCCGCCGTCCTCCAGTGCGCGCGGGGCAGGGGCGGGGAGCCGCTGCCCGCCCACCGCGGCGCGGCGCCCGGTGGGGCGTGCGGCGCGGCGCCCTCCGGCGTGCCGGGAACGGGGCCCGCAGGAGTGCCGGGAACAGGGGCCGCCGCCCTGGAAGCGGCCGGGGGAGCCGGTGCGCCCGCGCCCCGCCGCGGCCTGTCGGGTGGGCGGTGGATCGGGCCGCTGGAGCGCCTGCTCATCGTGCTCATGGCGGCCTCGGGGCCCCAGGCGGCCATCGCCGCCATCATCGCCGCCAAGGGCGTCATCCGATTCCCGGAGGTCTCCAAGGACGACACCGGCGAGAAAGCGGAGGAGTTCCTCATCGGCTCCCTCGTCTCGTGGGGCCTGGCCGCCGCGGCGGCCGTTTTCATCACCAGCATCGCGCAGGGCGCCTGGGCCGTCCCCGCGGAGCCCGGTTCCGGAATGTAAGGTGGGGGCGTGGCTTTCACCCCCATCGACCCCTACGGCGCCGACGTGCTCGCGCGCGACCCGCACCGCGACGCCCCCGGCGCGCCCAACCCCAGGTCCCGGCAGGTCCACGTCGAGATCGGCATGGTCCTGGAGGACGTGGGCAGTGGATGGGTGGGGGCGGTGACCCGCGTGGAGAAGTCCGGCGGCGTCCACCTGGTGGAACTGGAGGACCGCAGGGGCAAGCGCCGCTCCTTCCCGCTCGGGGGCGGGTTCTGGCTGGAGGGCCAGCCGATCATCGCGCTCGCGCCCCTGCCCCGGACGCCCCCCGGCCCCTCACGGGCGGACGGGGCCGCCGCGGAGGCGGGGTTCCGGGCGGGCCTGACCACCCCCGGGGGGCGCAGGGTGACGAACTCGGGGTCCATCGCCGCCCCCAGGTCCGCGCCCAGGGTCGCCAAGGCCTCGCGCATCTGGGTGGAGGGCAAGCACGACGCCGAACTGGTGCAGCACGTGTGGGGCGACGACCTGGCGGAGGCGGGGATCGTCGTGCAGCTGCTCGACGGCGCCGACAACCTGGAGGAGGTCCTGGAGGAGTTCGGCCCCACCGACACCGCCCGCGCGGGGATCCTGCTCGACCACATGGTGGCCGGGTCGAAGGAGACCCGCATCGCGCGCGCCGTCCAGGAGCGGTGGGGGGAGTCGGTGCTGGTCCTCGGCCACCCCTTCGTCGACATCTGGCAGGCCGTCAAGCCCGGGCGCGTCGGCCTGGAGGCGTGGCCCCAGATCCCCAGGGGCACCGACATCAAGCACGGGACGCTCGAGTACCTGGGGTGGCCGCACGCCACGAGGGCCGACATCGCTGCGGGGTGGCGCAGGATCCTGTCCACCGTGCGCAACTACCGCGACCTCGAGCCCGCGCTGCTCGGCCGCGTCGAGGAACTCATTGACTTCGTGACGGTCCCCTGGGCGCACTGAGACCCCGGTGAGGGAAACCCTCGATGGACTCGCCGCTGAGACGGTCCCCTGGGCGCACTGAGGCCCCGCTGGGGCGACGAGGCGGGAGCGGCCTCCCCGGGCCCACTGGACACCCCGCCGGGCGCGGCGGCGCAGGACGGCCTGCCCGGAGCGCTGGGGTCTTCCCCGAGAGCACGAAGGGGGCCGCACGGGCGGACACCGGGACACCGTGGTGGTCGCCCGGCTTCGCTGTCGGCGCAGCGGCCCCTCTGGGCGTGCCCAGGAGTGGGGCGGGGGAGTAGCATTGGCACTCAGGGACACGGAGTGCCAATGCAGTGCGGGGAAGGAGCGCCATGAGCCGGAGCTCAGCGGACGACCGGCGCCTCGACGTGCTGCGCGCCATCGTCACGCAGTACGTGGCCACCCGCGAGCCCGTCGGCTCCAAGGCCATCGCCCAGTCCCACGACCTGGGCGTCTCCTCCGCCACGATCCGCAACGACATGGCGGTCCTGGAGGACGCGGGCCTCATCTACCAGCCGCACACGAGCGCCGGGCGGGTCCCCACGGACAGGGGCTACCGGGTGTTCGTGGACCGCCTGGCCACCCTCAAGCCGATGACCGCCCCCGAGAGGCGGGCCGTGGAGGGCTTCCTGTCCGACAGCGCCGACATCGACGACGTCGTCGAGCGCACGGTGCGCCTGCTCGCCCAGTTCACCCGCCAGGTCGCCCTCGTCCAGTACCCGGCGACCTCGGTGCGCACCCTGCGCCACCTCGAGGTCGTCGACCTGGCGCCCTCCCGCCTGCTCGTGGTCGTCATCACCGACCAGGGCGAGGTCGTGGAGCGCTCCCTGTCCCTGGCGGCCCCCGTCAGCGGGGACGACGTGGCGTCGGCGAGGCTGCTGCTGCGCGCCCACATGGGGGCCGCGACCTCGCGGGACGTCGACGCGGGGCGCGACGAGGCGGTGGCCGCGGCGCCCCCGGAGCTCGGCGCCCTGATCGGGGTGCTGGCCGACGTGGTCGCCGAGCTCCTGGCCCCCGAGGAGTCGGCGAGGATCGTCATATCCGGCGTGTCGAACCTGGCGCGCGGCGCCGTCGACTTCCACGACATCACGCCCGTCCTGGACGCCCTGGAGGAGCAGATGGTCCTCATGCGCCTCTTCGCCCAGGCCGAGTCCGACGGCGGCGTCCACGTCACCATCGGCGCTGAGAACCCGCACGAGGCGCTGAGCGAGGCCTCGGTGGTGACGGGCACCTACCGCGCCGGGGAGACCGCCGGGGAGGGCGTCGCCCACCTCGGGGTCGTGGGGCCCACCCGCATGGACTACGCGCGGACCATGTCGTCGGTGCGCGCCGTCGCAGCCTACCTCTCGCGCTTCCTGGCCACATGAGGCGCGCGGGGACTGAAGACCACCACATCGATAGGAAATGAGTGAGCCTGTGAGAGACTACTACGAGGTCCTGGGCGTTCAGCGCGACGCGAGCCCCGAGGAGATCAAGAAGGCGTACAGGAAGCTGGCGCGCCAGCTGCACCCCGACTACGCCGGGCCCGACTCCGAGGAGGCGTTCAAGGAGCTCTCCGTCGCCTACGAGACCCTTTCCGACCCCGACAAGCGCAAGATGTACGACATCGGCGGGCCCGACGCCCTGCGCGGGGGCGGGGGCGCCGATTTCGGATCCGCCTTCGCCGAGGCGTTCTCATCGATGTTCGGCGGCGGGTTCTCCAGCGCCTTCGGCGGCGCCTCGACCCCGCAGTCGCGGGTGCGCGCGGGCCGCGACCGCCAGGTCCACGTCGATATCACGCTGGAGGAGGCGGCCTTCGGGGCGAAGAAGGAGGTCGAGTACTCCACCTACGCGGTCTGCGACGTGTGCGGGGGCTCCATGTGCGAGCCGGGCACGTCGCCCGCCCAGTGCGGCTCCTGCCACGGATCCGGGTTCGTCACCCGCGTCCAGAACTCCATCCTGGGGCGCATGCAGATGCAGAGCCCGTGCCCCACCTGCCAGGGCTATGGCGATGTCATCTCCTCGCCGTGCCACAACTGCGCGGGACAGGGGCGCGTGCCCACGCAGAGGACGATCACCGTGAACATCCCGGCGGGCGCCAGCGAGGGCATGCAGGTGCGCGTCTCGGGCGAGTCCGAGGTCGGGGTCGGCGGCGGCCCGCGGGGCGACCTGTACCTGGCGATCCACGAGAAGAAGCACCCGGTGTTCGAACGGCGCGGCGACGACCTGCACACGTGGATCACCATTCCGATGACGACCGCCGCCCTGGGCACCGAGTTCGAACTGGACACACTCGACGGGGTGAAGGGGGTCACCATCAAGGCGGGCACCCAGCCGGGCGACGACATCGTCCTGCAGGACCTGGGGGTCGGGCGCCTGCAGCGCGCGGGCCGCGGCGCCCTGCACGTCCACGTCGACGTCGAGATCCCCAAGCGCCTCGACGCCAAGTCGCGGCGCCTGCTGGAGGAGCTGGCCGACGTCCGCGGCGAGGTGCGGGTCGAGCCCCACCGCCAGCACACGTCGTTCTTCGACAAGCTGCGCGACACCTTCGGCGCCTCGTGACCCGGCCGGTTTTCCTCTCCGACGGCTTGTCCGCCGACCCCGCTGGACTGGAGGCGGGGGCGCGGGCCCGCCTGGGCGGCGACGAGGGCCGCCACGCCGCCCAGGTGCGCCGCATCGGGGCGGGGGAGTGGGTCGACGTGGTCGACGGGCGCGGCAGGCGGTTGGTCTGCGAGGTCGTCGGCGCCTCGAAGACGGGGCTCGACCTGGTGGTCGCGAGCGCGGTCGACGAGGCGGTCCCCGCTGTGCGGACCGTCCTCGTCCAGGCGCTCGCCAAGGGCGGCCACGACGAGCAGGCCGTCGACGTGTGCACGCAGATCGGCGTCGGCGCGGTGGTGCCGTGGGCGTCGGAGCGGGCGGTCGTGCGGTGGAGCGGCCCCAGGGCCCTCAAGGGGCGCGCGAAATGGCAGGGGGTGGCCAGGGCTGCCGCCAAGCAGGCGCGCCGCGCTTTCGTCCCCGAGGTCGGCGAGCCCCTGGACACGCGCGGCCTGCTCGGATGGGTGGGCCGCCTCGTCGAGGCGGGCGGGGCGGCGCTGGTCTGCCACGAGGAGGCCGGCGCCGGGATCGGATCGGTGCTCGACGGCCTGCGCGCGGACTCGCCCGGCGGGCGGCTGCCCGGGCGGGTGGCGGTGGTCGTCGGCCCCGAGGGCGGGATCAGCCCCGGGGAGTCGGAGGCACTGGCCGGCGCCGGGGCGGCGCTGGTGGGCGTGGGGCCCACTGTGCTGCGCTCGTCGACGGCGGGGGCGGTGGCACTCGCCCTGGTCCTGGCGGCGGCGGGGCAGTACCGGTAGCGCCGGAGCCCCTGCCGCGCGTCATCCGACGGGGGCGAGCCACTGGCCCAGGCGCATCCAGACCAGTCTGCCCGTGATGGGGTCGAAGCGGACGAAGGGCCGGCGCCCGTCCTGGTCGCGCACGATCTCGTAGAGGGTGTGCGGCGAGGCCAGGGTGAGGACGCTGTCGGCCTGCTGCCACTGCCCGTCCACCATTTCGTAGAGGAGGCCGACGGTGATCGCCCACGTGCCTTCGACCATCGTGCGGCTCAGGGTGGAGTGGCGGGCCCCCAGGATCCCCCCGCCGCGCTCGCGCGCGTACTCCATGCCGGTGCGTTGCAGGACGCGGGCGATCATGTGCGGCTTGCCCGCGTCGAGGTAGTCGAGGAACTCGATGGGGGCGCGCAGGGGGCCCAGGTCCTCGCGCTCCACCGGTCGGGGCTTGAGCGCCGTGTACGCGAGGAGGGCGATGGGCAGCTCGCAGTGGTCGAGGCCGCACATGGTGTACTCGTCGGTGCCGTAGTCCACCATGGTCACGGCGCCGGGGGCGATGTAGGCGTCGCACTGCCTGCCGTCGGTGGCGCTCATGGTCATCATGTAGACGCGCCGCCGCGCCCCCGCCAGCCCGGCGGTGATCGAGTCGGCGGGCGGCGCCAGCCCGGCGGCGGTGAGGACGCCGCACTGGCGCAGGGGCGCGGTCACCGCCTCGTCGTGGGCGGCCCCGCCCGCCGCGTAGGCGGTGATGGCGAGGAGTTCCTTCTCGCCGCTCATGGAGAAGTACGGGTTGGGCGTTTCGGTGTGCAGTCTCAGCATCACAGGACCCTTGTGCTCTCGAACATGGGGATGGTGTCGGCGGAGGAGGCGGCGAGCTGGTGCGTGGGGCAGATCGCGGTCACCGTGATGCCCTTCCCGCCGCCGTCGGCGTCCTCGACGACCCACGTCCACTGCGTGAGTGTGAGGGAGATGGTGTCGAGGATGTACGTGCCCGTGGTGACCAGCCCGGCCTGCTCGTCGGTGGCCCACGGCGTCATGTCGACGATCTGGTACCCGGGGATGGCCCGCAGCGACAGGCTGGTGACCTGGTGCTGCCACTGCTGGGCGCCGACTTCGGCGCCGAAGGGCTCGACCGCGGTGGTGAAGGTGTCGTGCCACTCCTCGGTGCCCTCGGCCCTGACGAGGACGAGGTCCAGGCGGGGGTCGTCGAGCACGCCGGGCGGCAGTTGGTCTGCGAGTAGGCGCATCGGCGGCGTCAAGCCGGGGTCGTCAGGGCGGGGGAGCCGGATCCAGCGGTCGGAGGCGGTGACCGCGGTGGTCCGACCGGTGTGCTCGACGGTGGGGCGGGTGTTGTCCATGTGGGCCTCGTGGGGTCAGCTGATCTGGGCGTTGTCGGCGGAGAGGGAGGCGGAGATCTGCGCCTCGTTGGCGTCGTGGAGGTCGGCGGCTTGGGAGGCGCTCTCGGCCGCCTGCGCCGTGGCCTTCGCCACTTCGCCCAGTGCGGCTTGGAGGAGGTCGATGAGGGAGGAGTAGGTCCCGCCGAGCTGTCCGTCGCTGCCGTCCGCCACTGACACGGCGTTGAGCGCGTCGGAGCACCGCTGGCTCTCCCCGCCGATGCGGCGCACCAGTGCGGTGTCGATCTCAATATCCATAGGATTCCCTTTCTGCGCGGCGGCGTTCTCTTTCGGCGCGGTATCGGTCGGCTTGGAAGGGCCGGCGGTCCCGTGAGGGGTCCACCGTCTCGAGGTCGTCCTCCAGGCGACGCACGATCCGCGAGTCGTCGCCGAAGGACTTGCGCGCCTCGTCGATGAGCAGGAAGTTGGCGCGTTTGCGGGCCGCCTGGTACGTCTGGACGATGGCGGCCAGGACTGCCGGGGGCGCCAGCGGCGTCTCGATGCCCAGGAGCGCGCCCGAGGCGTCGACGGTGACCGCGACCGAGCGCGTGGGGTCGGTGGCGGTCTGCCGTATCCGTTTGAGGCGCTGGGAGTACTGCGCCACCTCCTGCGCCTGGCTCTGCGCGTGGCGCACGTCGTCGCGCGCCTGCTGGCTGTAGTCGTCAAGCGTCCCCATTGGGGTCCTCCCGGGTTCCGGTGGGCGTGGTCGCAGGACTGCCGTTGCCCCGGTGGGCGCGGTGGGCGCGGGCGGGCCGCGCGCCGTGGCTGGTGGGCGTCCCGGTGCGGGGCAGCGAGGCGATAGCGGCTGTGATGTCGAAGGCGTCGGCGGTGCCCGCGTGGGGGGCGGGGGTGGCGTCGGGGCCGTAGAGCGCTGGCGCGCCCGCTTCGGGCGGGCCCTGGAGGGGCGGGGGGTCGCCTGTGGAGGGCAGGCCGACTGCCTCCGGGATGTCGACGGGGACGTTGCCCAGTTGCGAGGCGTACACGCCGTTGTCGTCCAGGAACGGGTCGCGGTCCTCACTCTCCCCGCGCTCGGCGGCCTCCTGCCTGCGCTGCTCCTCACGCTTCGCCGCATGGTACTCCGGGTACATCCACTCAGGCAGAGTGAACGGGATGAAACTCATTAATGCGACTAGCATGAGTAATGCGCACAGAATGGACCATGCTAAAGTCCATATTATCCAGAATGTGTTATGGCTTTGTCGTGGGTTGAATAGATCCGGGTTGATTAACGGTCCGAACAGTGCGATAGTGCCCGAAATGAACGATGCACCGAAGGCTGGTTCCGTGAGTGCGGTGAAGTTCTTCCCGCGAGTCCTGTTGAGTGCTCGGCCGAACCATCCGATATAGTTATCGCTGAACATCTCGCAATACCAAAACAGCATTGCGGAGCTGCCGAGGACAATGCCTGAAATAAACGGTACTAGAACATGCATGAGTTTCCTGAGGTATCCGGGCGACCGTAGAGTGAATCTAAGGCGTCACCAATGGAACAGTGCGCTCAATCCTCCTTTTATCGAGTTGGCGATCCCTGATCCGAAAGAGCTTCCCGCAATTCCTCCGATGATTCCGCCGATGATGGTTCCTGCGGCGATACCGATGGGGCCTCCAAAGGTTCCGATGGATGCACCTATGTTGGCACCAAGTACTGAGCCTCCGTATGCGCCCAAGCCGGTGAGCGTTCCTGTTGTGGTCGCTCGTACGATGCGTTCTCCTGTGCCGATCTGCGGGTTGAGGGCGTCGCGATCCCATTGGTCTTTCGCGGATAGTGCGCCATCCAGGATAGAGGTTGCGATTCCTATCCGGCTGAGGTGCTCTCCGGCCTTGGTGGCGAACCGGCGCACTGTTGTGGCCAGCGACTTTGCTTTCCCTTTGCCCGCAACCCAGTTCTCCGGTTTGGTCATGAGCCACATCTTTTCCAGGGGGTTCATGCTGTTGGGGCTTATCAGCTGCCCGCCGATCTTCTGGCCGGCGGCGTTAGTGGCCCCTTTCGGCCACCGGGGGGCGAAGCGCGCGTTCTGGGCCCTGATGGCGCCCCACAGGACGGCAGTGTTGACATTGTCGAGGAGGCCCACGAACTTCCCGATTCCAGAGAGCGACCAGTCCGGAAGGACCTCTCCGGCGAGCCATGCGAGTGGTCCTGCGATGTCCTGGCAGGCTGATTCGAAGTCCTCGTAGGCCTTGCGCTCCTTCTCGTAGATCTCGTAGGACTCATCGCAGAACTGGGAGTATGCTTCCACTTGGGCGTCGTAGGCGGGGTTCGTGGGGTCGGCGGGGGCCACGATCTCGTCCTCGGTGACCTCCAAGTGCTCGGCGACGGCGGCGTCCGCGAGGTTGTCGAACCACAGGCCGGTGCTGGTCAGGGCGTCCGCCAGGGCGCCCAGGGCCTCGACTAGGGCTTTGACGGCGTCCATCAGCCTCTTGGCGTTATCAGTGTTGTCGGTCATCGCGTCGAAGAGGCGGTCGGCGGTGGCCCCCTGCAGGTCCCCGGCCTCGACCATGTCCCGCGCGGCCTGCAGATCCTGGGCAACGGCGTCGAGGTCCTGCTGGTGCTTGAACATCTCAGCGCGCAGTCCGCGCGGAACGCCCGGGCTCAACAGGGTCCGGATCCGTATCCCGTCGGCCATTTCAACCACCGTCCAATCAGCTGCTCGCACCCATCACGCTATTGATCGGATGACAAGTCAGTCAAGCCCCTCCACCGATGCGTCTCACTCTTTGATCCTGTCAGTCTGTTTCACTGTGTTTTGTTTCACTGCGGTGGTCCTGTCCTCCTGTGGGCCTTGGTGAGCACGGGCGGTGCGGGCTCCGTGGCTGGTGGGCACCCCGGTGTGGGGCAGTGCGGTGGTAGTGGCGGTGATGTCGAAAGCCTCGGCGGTGTCGGAGTCGTAGAGTGCTGGCTCTTCCGTTTCGGGCGGGCCCTGGAGGGGCGGGGGATCGCCTGTGGAGGGCAGGCCGACTGCCTCCGGGATGTCGATGGGGACATTGCCCAGTTGTGAGGCGTACACGCCGTCGTCGCCCAGGAACGGGTTGCGGTCCTCGGCCTCCCCGTGCTCGGCTGCTTCCTGTTTTCGCTGCTCCTCACGCTTCGCCGCATGGTACTCCGGGTACATCCACTCGGGCAGAGTGAACGGGATGATACTGAGGACAAGAACGAGTAGCAAGAGCAGGCATATTGTCGCCAGTAATAGCTTCCACAGGTGCCAAGGACTATTCGTGCGGGCAATCTGGTGCGAGGGGTCTGATGTAATTGCTTCCGAAATGAATATAATGGACGAGCATATGCTCAGTGTTCCGAATGCTGGCTGTGCGAGGGCGACGAAGTTCTTCCCCCTTCCGCTGTCGAAAGCGCGGCTGAACTCGCCGATGAAGCCGTCCCTGAACATTTCGTGGTACCAGAAGAAGAAGGTTGTTGAGGCGAACATGAGCGCAAGGAGTGCTGCAATGATATATAGCAAGTTGTGCCCTTTCAGTAGTGCCTCGTTCTTCCATAATGTCCATACTCGGTGGATTACTGCTACGCTACCGGGTTGATGTCCCATGGGCGAAACCGGTTACCCACTGACTGATCCGGTTCCCTCCACGCCTGTCGAGGAATAATCCAAACATGCCTTCTATGGCTCTGCCGGTGGCGATTTCGGAGGTGGCATTGGCGGGGCCTCCGAAGACGCCGACGGATGCTCCGTTTCGTCGGTGCTGTCAGGTTCGTCCGTGGCGTTGCCCGCCGTCGGTGCGTCGCCACCCTCCTGTCGGCCCCGGCGGGCGCGCGCGGCTCGGACGGGGCGGATCCCGTGGCTGGTGGGCGCCCCGGTGCGGGGCAGTGCGGCGGTAGTGGCGGTGATGTCGAAAGCGGCAGTGGCGCTGGTGTCGTAGAGGGCCGGGTCCTCTGCTTCGGGCGGGCCCTGGAGGGGCGGGGGGTCGCCTGTGGAGGGCAGGCCGACTG
>ERZ772968.1231-NODE-1231-length-12101-cov-12.981239_pt1 | contig 12101 bp, 8 predicted proteins | sample MGYA00580674_ERZ772968 | MGnify/ENA primary metagenome ERZ772968 (study PRJEB29015, sample SAMEA2737940) | human oral metagenome | biome: human oral; feature: human-associated habitat; material: dental | place: China | collected 2138 ...
TGAGTTGCTGCCGCATAACTGGCGGCCGGCACAGGGCTGAGCGGGCCCGAGGAGGTCGCCACACACGCCCCTTCCTTATGAGGAAACCGCTGCGGCGGCTGGCGTCAAGGTGGGGTTGGGCGGATGCTTACAGATGTTTCGGCCAAAAAGCATCAGTCGCAGCAAGGCGAAGGGGGCAGTCTGTCGTGCGGCAGCGACGATGGCTGCCGTAGGGCGGTGGTGCTGGGGGCTTTATCTTGGGATGCTTGGGCGATCAGGCAGCAGCACGCCGTAGCGGACTGTTTTGCATGTGCGCTTCCATGTGCGGCGCTTTCATTCCAGATCCGCCAGATAGGAGTTGCTGTCGTCGGATTCGTCAGAAACGTTTCGTTTTGCCGCGCCCATCCAGTAGCACAGCAGTGGGGCTGGAATGCGCATGATCTGCAGTGACGACGTTGCGTCCACGGGCATCAGGCCGAAGTCACTCAGTGTTTTGGTGATGACATAGCCGCGGGCGGCGCGTCCGCTTTCCAGCAGTTCCACCAAACCTTTCAGTTCCCGCAGGCCGGTGTGCTGGGCGCGATACTTCACTTCGAAGGGAATCAGTTCGTGTCCGATGTCCGCGATCAGATCGACTTCTCGGTCTCGCTTGCCTCGCCAGTATGAGAACCGGACATGGTGGGCATAGTAGCGGGCAAACAGGTGTTTGAAGACGGCGGTTTCCGTGGCCACGCCCAGGGCTGCGCTGTCTTCCAGGATACTCTTGCCTTTTAGCATGACGGCGGGCGCAATGGCCGCGTCGGCCAGGTAGATCTTGAAGCGTGCCCTCAGCACGTCCTTGCCGTAGCCATGGGGCGGCAGCCGATAGATCATGTGGGTGGCTTCCAGCAGTTCGATGAAGTGCAGGGCGGTTGGGCGCTTGACCTGCAGGTTGCTGCAAAGGTCGCCCACGTCCAGAAGGCCACCGTCGTGCATGCAGAGGTACAGGAAGGTGTGTTCCAGATCCAGGATGCGGCGCACGCCGAAGAGCGCGGTCATGTCCCGCTTGAGCACCTTGTCGATGATGTCTTCACGGAGCAGCCGTTGCGCCTGGGTGATGCTGTTGATCTGGGCTGTTTGCGGGAAGCCGCCGCGTATCAGGTATTCGTGGAAATGGCCGACGTAGGCATGGGCACTTTCCACGATGTTCTGGAACTGGGTTGGGGTCCAGGAGAACAGTTCCTGCAGGCTGTGCAGTTGCGGCAGCGGGGGGACGTTGACCTGCTTGATCTGCAGGTATTCATGGAAGGAGAGGGTGCTGAGGCGGATGGTGTGCCAGCGGCCCACGCCGGATTCCTGGTCGGCCTCGACCAGGGGCATGGCCGATCCGGTGAAGGTGATGCATCGGTCCTTGCGGAAGTCGACCTGGTGCTTGACCCAGGTGCCCCAGTCCCGGATGAACTGCGCTTCGTCCAGAAGCAGGTACTCGGGGCCGTCGGCACGAGGCTCGCGTTCACGCCAGGCTTCGATGACGGCATCAATGCCGGCCAGTTTCAGGATGGGGTGGTCGAAGGTGGCGTACAGGATGTTGGCCGCCGGTACGCCCGCTTGCAGCAGGGCTTCGGCAGCCTGAAGCAGCAATGTAGTCTTGCCGATCTGGCGCGCCCCGGACAGTAGGACCGCCCGATGGACGGGCGGGTTGGAGATCCATGTGTAGAGTTCGCGGAAAGCTGGCCGTCGCCACGAGGGCAGGTCGGCGATGGGCTCTTTCCGCCACCATGGATTGAACTGGCCAAGAACGGCGACAATCTCCGCTTTCGAGACCTTCATGAACCAATACTTTCTTATTTGCGGCAAATAGATAAAGTGTACTTTACTTATTTGCTGCAAATAGTGCAACTAACCGTGATTTCGGGCTCGAATCAGCACGCCCGCCTCAATCCTTCCCGCCGCGCTTGCGACCGGGGCAGGGCTGCTGGAAGATCTGGCGGTTTTCCAGGCGGATGGCGGTGAGGCTGCCGCCCCAGACGCAGCCAGTGTCTAGGGCAATGAGGTCAGGTTGCAGTCTTAGGCCCAGGGATGACCAGTGGCCGAAGATGATGGGGCGGCCGGCGGAACGGCGGTTGGGGGCCTGGAACCAGGGGATGAGGCCTTCGGGGGCATCGGCCGGGGCTTCGGTGCATTTGAAGTCCATGCGGCCGTCGGTGTGCAGGTAGCGCAGGCGGGTGAGGCCGTTGACGATGCAGCGCAGGCGGTCGTCGCCGCGCAGGCTGTCGCTCCAGCGGTCGGGGTTGTTGCCGTACATGACGGACAGGAAGTCTTGCCAGTGAGGGCCGCCCAGGACTTTTTCCACTTCGTGAGCCAGGTCGCGGGCCTGTTCGAATTCCCATTCGGGGAACAGGCCGGCGTGCACCATGAGGAAGTCGCCCTGGCGCAGGGCCAGGGGGCGGGTGCGCAGCCAGTCGATGAGTTCGGGGGCGTCGGGGGCGCGCAGGATGGGTTCCAGGGTGTCGCCGGGGCGCGGGGTGCGGATGCCGGCGTACTGGGCCAGCAGGTGCAGGTCGTGGTTGCCCAGGACGGTGCGGGCGCGCAGGCCTAGTTGGCGGATCTGGCGCAGGGTGCCCAAGGAGTCGGGGCCGCGGTTCACCAGGTCGCCGCAGAACCAGAGCGGTTCGGTGGGGGCAGCGCCGATTTTCTTCAGCAGTTGTTCCAGCGGCTGGCGGCAGCCTTGCAGATCTCCAAAGGCCAGTGTCACGTCGATGTTTTCCGTGTCAGTGTTTTGCGCTTGCGGCCGCGCCGGTTGCCACCTTTGGCGGCCTTGGGGGCTGCCTTGGTGGTGGCTTTGGGGGCAGTGGGCTTGGCGGGGGTGTCGTCCGGCTCACTGGTGTCCGCTTCCGCCTCGGGCTCGTTGGCGGTGGCAGCGGCCGTCTGTTCGATGTCGGCCGCTTCGCCCGCGGCAGCCGCCTCCTGTTCGGGGGCGTTTGCGTCTGCCTCGCAGGGCTCGCTTTCTGCCTCGCTGGCCTGAGCCTCGGGCTGGGCCTCGGTTTCGGCGGCCTGTGTGGTCGGGGCCGCGGCTTCCTCGGCAACTGGGGTTGCTGCAGGGGCGGTAGCCGGGGATTCCACAATGGCGGCTTCCGTGGCTGGCTTGGCAGCCGGGGTTGCGGCTGCTTCTGCGGCTGGCGCCGTGGTGGACGCAGCGGCGGGCAACTCAGCTGACTCAGCCGACGTGGCAGACGTGGCGGCTGCCTCGTCGGCCGGCTCGGTGCGGGTAGCCACCTGAGCCAGGTGCTTCAGGCGTGCCAGCAGGGCGTCGTTGTCGGGCAGCAGGGCGGCCAGTTCTTCTCGGGACTGCACAGAGTCGTCCAGGCGGGTTCCTTCCTGAGCGGGCGGTGTGCTGGCGGTGGCCAGTGCCCGGGCCAGGGGAGAGCCGGTGGCTGCGCCCTGGGCTGCCTGAGCGACGGGCTGCGTGCTGGCAGTGACGGCAGGGCTGGCGGCTGGCGTCTGCCGGTTGACCGGGATGGGCTGGGCCACGGGGTCACGCAGCATGGAGAGGGCGAGCGGGGAGGGCTCGATCGCCGCAGGCGCCAGGGAGGCGCCTGCCAGCCGGGCGGTGACGGTGCTTCTGGCCGCAGCGGTGGCCGGGGCGGCCGTGAACACGGCAGGCATGCTCTGGGGAGCGGTCGTTTGCCGGACGGCAGTCGGGGTGGCGGTGGCTGGGGCCGTGATGGGTGGCCGGGGTGTGGCCGGAGCCGTGACTGCCGCCGTGGCCGGCGTTGCCGTCTTGGTTGGCACGGCCTTGGTGGTGCCAGCGCCTGCCGCGGGCTTGGTATCTGCGGCCGGCGGCAGGGCAGCCGGGCTGGCGCTCGGAGTGGCCACGGGCGGGTACAGCGGGGCTGGCTTATATTCGGGCACCCACAGGGTCAGCATCTGGCGCACTTCGGCGTCGCCCACGGGGCCGGGGGATTCCAGCCAGCGCTTGACGGAGATGTCCCAGCTGGTGCCGGGCGGGTCGATGGGGCGGGAGACGCGCAGCTTGGCGTGCGGGGTGGGCAGGGTCTTCTCGTTGTCGGCCAGCAGCTCTTCAAAGAGCTTCTCGCCCGGGCGCAGGCCGGTGAAGGCGATGGGGATGTCGGCTTCGGTGTAGCCCGACAGGCGCACCATGGTGCGGGCCAGGTCGACGATGCGGATGGGCTGGCCCATGTCCAGGACGAAGGTTTCGCCGCCGCGTCCCATGAGGCCGGCCTGCAGCACGAGCTGGGTGGCCTCGGGGATGGACATGAAGTAGCGGGTGATGTCGGGGTGGGTGACGGTGATGGGGCCGCCGTTGGCGATCTGTTCGCGGAACTTGGGGATGACGCTGCCGCTGGAGCCCAGCACGTTGCCAAAGCGCACCAGCACCATGGGCAGGGTGGCCATGCTGTGCTGGTACTGCAGGATCATCTCGGCCAGGCGCTTGGTGGCGCCCATGACGTTGGTGGGATTGACGGCCTTGTCGCTGGAGATGTAGACGAAGCGCTCAATGTCGAAGCGCGAGGCCACGTCGGCCAGGACGCGGGTGCCCCAGGCGTTGTTGCGTACGGCCTGCCAGGCATTGTTCTCTTCCAGGATGGGAACGTGCTTGTAGGCGGCGGCGTGGTAGACGATGGAGGGGCGGTGGCGCTCGAAGACTTCCTGCAGGCGCGCGGCGTCCTTGATGTCGCCGACGGTGGGCACGAGGCGCTGTTCGGGGAAGGCGCGCTTGAGGTCTTCGGTGATGCGGTAGAGGGCGAATTCGCTCAGCTCGTAGATGATGATCTGGCCGGGCTTGAAGCGGGCGATCTGGCGGCAGAGTTCGGAGCCGATGGAGCCGCCGCCGCCGGTGACGAGGACGGACTTGCCTTCCAGCATCTGGCGCAGGCCGCCGGTGTCGAGGCTGACGGGGTCGCGGCCCAGCAGGTCGTCCACGTCCACGTAACGGATCTGCGAAACCTTGACCTGGCCACTCATCAGTTCCTGCACATCAGGGATGACCAGCAGCTTGATGTGGGCGCGTTCGCACAGCTCGAAGACGCGCCGGCGGGTGGCATGGTTGGTGGCACCGACGGCCAGCACGGCGTGTTTGCAGTTGCTGTCGCGGGCGATCTGTTCGAGCTGTTCCCAGTGGCCCAGGATGCGCACGCCACCCATCTGGCGGCCGACCTTGTTGGGGTTGTCGTCCAGCACGCCAATGACGTACCAGTACGGGTTGCGGTTGAGTTCATCGATGAGGGAGAGGGCCGCGTTGCCCGCACCCAGCAGGATGACGGGCTGGGGCTCGACCCCCTTGGCGCCCATGGCCTTTTCCTTCCACCAGCGGTAGAGCAGGCGCCCGGCGCACATGAAGAGGATGAGCAGCAGCGGGTCGAGAAAGTAGAGCGAGCGCGGTACGCCCAGGCCGTTGCGCCAGAGCAGCAGCAGGATGGGGATGATGAGCGCGGAGGTGCCCACCGACAGGGCGATGAGCCGCATGTCGTGAATGGATGCGTAGCGCCAGATGCCCCGGTACAGGCCGAAGTAGACGAAACAGCCCACCTGCACGGCCAGTACGGCGGGCAGGGTCTGGAAGAGGATGATCTGCGTGGAGCGGTCCAGCTCGAAGTTCCAGCGCAGCGAGAAGGTGAAGGTCCAGACCAGGGCGGCCACGACGATGTCGTGGCCGATGGCAATGAAGGTGCGCGGATTGACGTTGAACAATCTCATGTCAGGAAACGGGCTCCTTGCGGCCGGCGCCCAGCAGGAAGGCGGCGATGATGAGCGGCAGGTAGGCCACGGTGACCAGGTGCCAGGCCAGGCTGGGTTGCAGGCGGGCAAGCGCTGCCAGGGGCAGAAGCCAGAGTACGTTGATCAGGCAGTATACAAGTGTGACCCGTGCATGGCTGTCCCAATGCCTGCTGAGGCGCTGGTACGCATGGCTGCGATGTGCGTCGCCCACGCGCTGGCCACCAAGTAGGCGGCGCAGTAACGTGACGGTTGCGTCGGTGATGAAGAGGGCACCCAGGATCATCCAGCTGGTAACGGGTATGCCGTAGCCTGCGCTGACATCGGTGTCGCCGGTCAGCTGGGCCTCGCGCAGCCAGGTCAGGTGGCCGGTGATGTCCAGGCCGGCCACGGCCAGGATGGAAAAGCCCAGGAAGAGGCTGCCGGCATCGCCCATGAAGATGCGGGCCGGCGCCCAATTGTGCACCAGGAAACCGGCGGTGGCAGCGGCGATGATGAGGCTGCCGACCGACCAGGGGTCGGTCATGAGGAATTGCAGCTGCAGGCGCTCCAGCAGGCCGGGGGCAGTGTCGGCGCCGGTTTCGGCCAGCACGAGGCTGCGCAGCAGCACGCCGGCCAGCAGCATGAAGAGGGCCTGGCTGGCGGCGATGCCGTCGATGCCGTCCATGAAGTTGTAGAGGTTGATCCACCACGTGCTCAACAGCATCAGGGCCAGCAGCAGGCCAAGGGTCATCAGGGAGGGCAGCAGGGCGTCGCGGGCCTCGGCCTGGGTGAGGCTTTCGGACATGCCGGGCAGGCCCCAGCCGGACAGCAGCTGCCAGAGTTGCTCCTTCAGGCCGGCCCAGGCGCCGCCCGCGCCGGGCAGGCTCGAGAGCACCACCGGCAGCCAGGCGCAGCAGAAGAGCTGAAAGCCCAGCCGCAGGCGGATGCTGAGCGGCTGGCGATCGTCCTGCAGGCCCAGGATGCCCAGGACCAGCGCGGCAAAGAGGAGCGGCAGGGCTATCCAGACCAGGGGTCCCAGGCTGTGGAGCCAGGCCGCGTCCTGCGCCAGCAGGTTGGCGAAGGTGCCCTGGTCAAGGGGCTGGCCCGGACCTGCCAGATGGTGCAGGGTGACCCCGGCCAAGGTCAGCAGCAGGAAGCCCGCCAGGCTGGCGGCCACGATGGCCGCGCCGCCGCCACGCGGGGTGACGCGGGTGTGGGAGGAGCGTTCGTTGGGAACGTCCTCCAGCCCCCAGGCCACGGCGTTCCGGATGATGAGGCCGGTGCCTGCCCAGGCGAGGGCGGCGGTGGCGGCAAGTATCAGCAAAAGCGTGATGGAGGTCACCTAAGTCTTCCTGGGAATGGGGGGAATGCCATGAGGGCGAGGGCCGGGACCGCTTATACTCCAAAGATTATGCGCCTACTTGGGGCAGGTCCGGGGCAGGTCCGCGCGTTGCCGCCGGGGGCGCGTTCCATTGCCGGACAGCGGTCCGGCTTCAATCGGAAGGATACTGAATACATGATTCTCGTGACAGGTGGTGCCGGTTTCATCGGCTCGAACTTCGTGCTGGACTGGCTGGCTGGCAGTGACGAGCCGGTGGTCAACGTCGACAAGCTCACCTACGCCGGCAACCGGCAGAACCTGGCGTCGCTGGAAGGCAACCCTGCGCACCACTTCGAGCAGGTCGACATTTGCGATCGCGAGGCCATCGATGCGCTGCTGGCCAAGTACAAGCCGCGTGCCATGGTGCACTTCGCGGCCGAAAGCCACGTCGACCGCTCCATCCACGGCCCGGCCGCCTTCGTGCAGACCAACATGGTCGGCACGTTCACGCTGCTGGAAGCCGCCCGTCAGTACTGGAACCAGCTGCAGGGCGCCGAGAAGGACAGCTTCCGCTTCCTGCACGTTTCCACCGACGAGGTGTACGGTTCGCTGGAAGCCGACGATCCGGCCTTCACCGAGACCACGCCCTATCAGCCCAACAGTCCATACTCGGCCAGCAAGGCTGGGTCCGACCACCTGGTGCGCGCCTATTTCCATACTTATGGCATGCCGGTGCTCACAACCAACTGCTCGAACAACTACGGGCCCTACCACTTCCCCGAGAAGCTCATCCCGCTGGTCATCACCAACGCGCTGGCCGGCAAGAACCTGCCCATCTACGGCGACGGCAAGAATGTGCGTGACTGGCTGTTCGTGAAGGACCACTGCAGCGCCATCCGCCGCGTGCTGGACGCCGGCAAGCCGGGCGAGACCTACAACGTGGGCGGTCACAACGAGAAGACCAACATCGACATCGTGCGGCAGATCTGCAAGCTGCTGGACGAGATGAAGCCCGATGCGGCCGGCTCCTACGAGCGTCTTATCACCTTCGTGAAGGACCGTCCCGGTCACGACCGCCGCTACGCCATCGACGCTGCCAAGATCGGCCGCGAGCTGGGCTGGACGCCAGCCGAAACCTTCGAGACGGGCATCCGCAAGACGGTGCGCTGGTACCTGGACAACCAGAACTGGGTGGCCAACGTGCAGTCGGGCGCGTACCGCGAGTGGATCGAGCACAATTACCAGGATCGCAAGGGCGACGCGAAGCAGTGAGCGTGGCCGAAGCCTGGCACTGACGAATCCAAACCTAGCGAGCCAATTTCCATGAAAGGCATCATCCTTGCCGGAGGTTCCGGCACCCGGCTGTACCCGGTGACGCAGGCTGTGTCCAAGCAGTTGCTGCCCATCTATGACAAGCCGATGATCTACTACCCGCTGTCGTGCCTGATGCTGGCCGGCATCCGCGAGATCCTGATCATCTCCACCCCGCAGGACACGCCGCGCTTCCAGCAGCTGCTGGGCGACGGCAGCCGCTGGGGCGTCTCGCTCAGCTATGCGGTGCAGCCCTCGCCGGACGGTCTGGCGCAGGCCTTCATCATCGGTGAGTCCTTCATTGGAAACGACAGCTGCGCGCTGGTGCTGGGCGACAACATCTTCTACGGCCACGCGCTGGGCGAGGATCTGGCGCAAGCCGGCCGCCAGAAAAGCGGCGCCACGGTCTTTGCCTACCGCGTGCACGATCCCGAGCGCTACGGGGTGGTGGAGTTCGACGCCGAAGGCCGCGCCGTCAGCCTGGAAGAAAAGCCCACGCAGCCCAAGAGCCGCTATGCGGTCACCGGCCTGTACTTCTATGACAACCAGGTGGTGGACATTGCCCGCAACCTGAAGCCGTCGCCGCGCGGCGAGCTGGAAATCACCGACGTGAACCAGTACTACCTGAAGGCTGGCCAGCTGAAGGTCAAGACGATGGGTCGCGGCTATGCGTGGCTGGACACCGGCACGCAGGAGTCGCTGATCGAGGCGTCGATGTTCGTGCGCACCATCGAGAAGCGCCAGGGCCTGAAGATTTGCTGCCCCGAGGAAGTGGCCTTCCGCAAGGGTTACATCACGGCAGACCAGCTGGCCAAGCTGGCCGAGCCGCTGAAGAAGAGCGGCTATGGCCAGTACCTGCAAACCATTCTGAATGAACGGATTTTCTGATGAAGCGTATCGATACCGCCCTGCCGGACGTTTTCCTGATCGAGCCGAAGGTGTTCGGCGACAGCCGTGGCTATTTCTACGAAAGCTACAACCAGAAGGTCTTCGACGAGATGGCGGGTTCGCACGTGGAATTCGTGCAGGATAACCAGTCCCGGTCGGCCAAGGGCGTGCTGCGTGGTCTGCACTATCAGATCCAACAGGCGCAGGGCAAGCTCATTCGCGTGATGGAAGGCGCCATCTTCGACGTGGCGGTGGACATCCGCCGCGGTTCGCCCACCTTCGGCAAGTCGGCCGGTTTTGTGCTGTCGGCCGAGAACAAGCGCATGGCCTGGATTCCGCCGGGCTTTGCCCACGGCTTCCTGTCGCTGGAAGACGGTACCACAGTGCTGTACAAGGCTAGCGATTTCTACGCGCCGGCGCATGAACGTTCGCTGCTGTGGTCCGACCCGGTGCTGGGCATCGAGTGGCCGCTGGATCAGGTGGGCGGTCTGTCGGCCGTGCTGGTGTCCGACAAGGACAAGATCGGCAAGCCGCTGGCCGAAGCCGATGTCTACGTAGAGGGGCAGCCATGAAATTCGTAGTGACGGGAACCACCGGGCAGGTGGGCTGGGAGCTGATCCGCGCGCTGCAGCCGCTGGGCGAGGTGGTGCCAGTCTCCATCGACGACCTGGACCTGACCGATGCCGAGGCCACGCGTCGGCTGCTGGACCGCGTGAAGCCCGATGTGGTGGTGAACCCGGCCGCGCACACGGCGGTGGACAAGGCCGAGACCGAGCAGCAGGAGCTGGCCCGGGTGCTGAACGCCGATGTGCCGGCCGTGCTGGCCGACTGGTGCAAGGCCCATGGCGCGCTGCTGGTGCATTACTCCACCGACTATGTGTTCAACGGCGAAGGCACGCGCCCCTGGAAGGAAGACGACGCCACGGCGCCGCTGAACGTCTATGGCGCCACCAAGCTGGCCGGTGAACAGGCCATCCAGAAGAGCGGCTGTGCGCACCTGATCCTGCGCACCTGCTGGGTGTATTCGCTGCATGGCGGCAACTTCCTGAAGACGATGGTGCGGCTGGCTTCTAATCGTGACCACCTGAAGGTAGTGGCCGACCAGTACGGCGTGCCCACGCCGGCCTCGTTCATCGCCGACGTGACGGCCGAGCTGATCCGTCGCCGCAACTTCGATCCGAAGCTGGCCGACTGGTCGGGCATCCTGAATCTGGCGCCGTCGGGCGAGACCACCTGGCACGGCTATGCACAGACCGGGCTGAAGCTGCTGCATGAGGCCACGCTGGCCGCCGGCGAGAATACCGCCCAGCGTCCGCGTCCCGAATGGCAGGTGCCGCGCATGCCCACGCTGGAAGCCGTACCGGCCGCGGAGTTTCCGGTGCCCAGCAAGCGGCCCAGCAATTCGCGGCTGGATCTTTCCCGCATCGAGCAGGTGTGGGGGCTGCGGATGCCGCCGTGGGATGAGCTGCTAAAGACGGTGCTTCGCGACGCCTGATCGCCGCAGCAGGCAGCCTCGCTGAATGCGTGGCTGCCTGGATGTCATTCAGGACTGAGGGGACGCTTTCGGCAGGGTGCCGGGGGCGTCTCTTGTTTTGCATGCATGGCACATGTCTGTCATGCAGTGGCCATGTGCGTAGATGGAGCAGCGTTGGCGCCTGGCGTTCTGGTCACAGGGCTGCTTCCGGTCATGTGAAACGGTCTTTGGGGGCGTTTTTCATGACGCGGGGTGGCAGTATCTGGAGTTGTCAAGGCGATGAATCCAATTCAATACAAATATGGCTAGCTTTGAATGTTAAGTGTTGCAAATACATCTAATTGTTCAATTTGTATTAAGTTTTAGAAGACTTGTAAAACCGGAGACGCCGTATTGTTTTTGAAGGGCATGCTTTCCCTTGTGGGTAGAATGCTACAGCTTTGAATTTTGGCTGGCGGCGAATCCTTAAATGTGCGGAATTGCGGGATATTTTGAACCTGGCCAGCGACGTGCGTCGCCGGACCTGTTGCTGAAGATGGCCCAGGCTATCCATCATCGCGGGCCGGACGACGCAGGGGCATGGGCGGATGATGGCGTGGGTCTGGGGTTGGGGCACCGACGCCTCTCCATCATGGATCTGTCGCCGGCGGGCCATCAGCCCATGGTCTCAGCCTCTGGCAAGCGGGTGCTGGTCTTCAATGGCGAGATCTACAACTTCACCGAGCTTCATGCCGAGCTGGAGCAGCAGGGCAGGGCGCCGGCATGGCGGGGGCATTCTGATACCGAGACGCTGCTGGCAGCCTTCGAGGCCTGGGGGGTCGAGCAGACGCTCAAGCGTGCACGGGGCATGTTCGCCCTGGCGCTGTGGGACCGGCAGAGCCGGACGCTCACGCTGGCACGTGACCGGCTGGGCGAGAAACCACTCTACTACGGCTGGCAGATGCAGGGGCAGCAGCCGGCCTTTCTGTTCGGCTCCGAGCTGAAGGCGTTGCGCGAGCATCCGTCCTTTGCGGGTGAGGTGGATCGCTCGGCGGTGTGTCTGCTGCTGCGTCACAACTGCGTGCCAGCACCGTATTCCATCTACCGGGGCATTTCCAAGCTCATGCCCGGGCACTACCTTACACTGACCGAGCAGGACCTGCAGGCACAGCGTCTGCCGGCCTCCACGCCTTACTGGTCGCTGGCCGAAGTGGCGGTAGCCGGCGTTGCCTCACCTTGGCAAGGTTCCGATGACGAGGCCATTCGGCAGCTTGATGCGCTGCTGCGCGATGCCATCGGTCAGCAGATGGTGGCCGACGTGCCGCTGGGCGCCTTCCTGTCGGGCGGCATCGATTCGTCCGCCATCGTGGCCCTGATGCAGGCGCAGTCGTCAAAGGCGGTGAAGACCTTTTCCATCGGCTTCGACGAGGCGGGCTACAACGAGGCCGTGTA
>ERZ772968.1234-NODE-1234-length-12094-cov-3.220699_pt1 | contig 12094 bp, 8 predicted proteins | sample MGYA00580674_ERZ772968 | MGnify/ENA primary metagenome ERZ772968 (study PRJEB29015, sample SAMEA2737940) | human oral metagenome | biome: human oral; feature: human-associated habitat; material: dental | place: China | collected 2138 ...
GCACGCACACTCAAACAAAGACGAGATCAAGGGAAATTATGTGTATCTATATCGAGGGGGTTGATAATCCCAAGCGGCCTCGCTCCGCCAATAACAACCTGCCGACGACAAAAAGAAGGACGTGTTTAAAAACACACCACGCCCATATCATGATTCCTTTACTTACCCTGACCTTTTTTGACTGGGGTCCATGTCGATGCGCGGTCCAGTGACCGAGTATCGACGCCGACGGGCGACCGCCTTCCGCGGGGCTGATTGAGCCTCGTGGGGTGCGTCGATCGCTTATGGTGCGGGGAAGGGGACTTGAACCCCTACGCCACAAGGGCGCCAGATCCTAAGTCTGGTGCGTCTGCCGTTCCGCCACCCCCGCACTTTTCCGCCCGCCCCGATATTCTATCACGCCGCATCGCGCCTGCGCAGGATTGGGTACGGCGTGGGGAAGAGGGTCGGGCCAAAGGCTCGTGTCAATATGAAAAATAAGCGGGCCCCTGAGTTGAAAGCGTTTTCAGAAGGAAATACCCGCGGTCCCGTATCTCCAGAATATAGACCTGACGGCGGCGGGGCCGGTGAAGCTCGGGGTTCACGTCGAGCACCTGATTGCCGAAGGGAATCCGCTCGGCTCGGCCCAGACGGTCCAGCAGCGCCGGGCGGTCCAGGCTCTCCAAAGGGCCCGGCAGTGCGTTCAGCCCCTGAATCAGCCATTGGGCCAGGGCATCGGCACGGCCTGCTGCGACGGAGTCCGGGACCTGGAGGGTCCGGGTGTTCCACAGGTGTCGCTTGAGCTCCTGAAAGCCGCCGTGTTTTTCCAGAAAAAGGTTCTGGTCGGCGAAGACCATCCCATGGAAGGACAAAAACGACTCGTCCGGCCTGCCGCAGTGCCACAGCCTCCAGGGCGTGAGGGTGCGCATGAAGGTGCGCCACATCTCCTTGGAGGCCATGTTGCCCATGAACGCGACCAGGACGCCCTGCCCGGAGCTCTCGACCTCCTCCACGAGAAGGGCGAAGGTGTCGGTCACCGAGGCGTCCACCCAGTAGGGCATGGGCATGAATCCGGCGTCGAGCAGGAGCGATTGGCACAGCTTCGCCTCACGTTCCTGATGGACCGTGAAGCGGCTCCCCATGAGGGCCAGGCGGTCCTGCGAAGTGAGCGTTTCGACGGCGTAGGCGGCCAGGGCCTCGCTCCTGTAGTCGCGGAAAAGGTCGAGGCCGAAGACGAAGGGCAGGAGCCGGCCGTCAGCCCGGTGGAAGGAAACGTCCTCCCCGTTCGCCAGCATGAGGGGAATGCCGAGCGCGGCCGCCCTCCCGATCAGGATGCGGTCGACCTCGGGGGTGGCAAAACTTAGCAAGGCGACCGTATATTTGTCGACCGGCAGCGGAGCCGTGGCCGTACTGCCCTCGTCCATCGGGGGAAGATAGACGAACCGGAGGTCGTGCCCTCGGACCCCCTTGCCGCTCTCGTCGATCTCCGCCTCGTGCCAGGAGAGGGCCGCGCGTATGGATCTCCCCACGTTGTCCTCCCAGCCGCCCTCCGGGGCGACCACAAGGACTTTCCACGTCCAGTCCTTGTCCTGCTGCGCCCAGGCGGTTCCCTCCGCGCCCCATCCGGCCGAGAAAAGAAGAAAAAATGCTGCAAATATCGAGAAGAACTTCATTGGACCCCGCATCGGAACGCCGCCTCCCTGCATCCGTAATCCTGCGTCCTTAGTTAATTATACGACTACAATCGGCGGCCCGGAGCCGCGAAAGGGGCTGTGGCGAAGGCGGGGGAGAGGATGTGGTCGATCAGGGCGCGGATGCCGTGCTCCGAGACGGGGGGGATGATGAGGTCGGCCTCCCGAAGCAGCGCCTCGTGTGCGTTGGAAGGCGAGGCCGCGACGTCTGCGCGGCGCAGAAGCTCCCTGTCGTTGCAGTGGTCCCCGGCCGCCACGATCACCTCGGGCCGGGTGGGCAGCTCCGCGAGGAGGCGGTCCAGCGCGCTTCCCTTGGAGACGCCCAGGGGCTGGATGTCCATGAACTGCGGGCCTCCGGGGCAGATCTCGGCCTCGCGTCCGAAGCGCTCCCGAAGGTCCTTCTCCACCTCGGGCATGAGCCGGGATTCCATCCACAGGCAGATGCGGAAGACGGGCTCCGTCACCACCGGCTCCGTTACGAGGCGGATGGGGCCGAGGTTTGCGAAGAAGCTCCGGGTCTGCGTGTCCGTCTCCCGGCAGGAGATGCGTTCGTCGCCGGACACCTGGAGCTCGAGGGGCAGCGTCCAGACGTACTCCAGGATGCGGTTGGCCAGGTTCTCCTCCATCAGGCGGCTGTAGAGGGGGCGCCCGACGGGGTCCACGATGCGGCCTCCGTTATAGAGGATCGAGGGACGGGTCACCCCGATCGCCTCCATGTGTCCGCGGGCCGTGCTGTAGGTTCGCCCCGTGGCGACCATGATCTCCCAGCCTGCGCTGCGGAGACGGGAACAGGCCTCCCGAACCTCGTCCGCGACGGCCTCTCCGATCGACAACGTGTCGTCTATATCCGTGATGAACAGTTTCATGCCAAACCTCGGGCTCCCTTCAGGAGCGGGAAACCCCGGGCCCTTGGAAATCCCGGGAACATGAAGAAAGGCTGCGCGCGGGGCGCAGCCTTTCCATCGGTAAATGCTGTGGGGCCGTCTATTTCTTCTTGGGCGCGGCGTTGCCTTTGGCCAGCTGCTGAATGACGTCCTGCGTGATGTCCGAACCGCCGATCAGGACGACGGACTTGTTGAGGACGAGGGTCAGCTTCTTGTTCACGGCCACCTCACGGACGGCCTGCTGGCAGTCCCTGAAGATGGGGTCCATGATCTTCTGCTCTTCCTTGGCCAGCTCCATCCGTTTTGCCTGGACGATCTGAGCCTTCTTGGCGGGGTCGGACTCCTTGTCGGCGGCGGCCTTCGCCTCGGTCTCCTTCTGGCGGGATATCGTCGCCAGCTGAGCCTTGGCGTCGTTCATCTTCGGGTGGTTGTTGGTGACTTCGTACATATCGATGACGCCGACGGAATCGACCGCCGCGTTCGCGGCTCCACCCGCGGCAAGCACAAACACAATCGCCGTTACGCTCAAAACCAGAAAGTTTCTCAAAAACAACATGAATCCCTCCTAATAGGCTTGAAATCCAAAGCTTTGCCCTTTTCCCCTCAGGCACGACCAACTGGCATTCTAGCATCGATGGAGGGCGGTACAAACGTCAGGATTACTCATATTCCTACCCGTGGAACCGTCGGGGCTCTCGGTCCGCTCCGTGCCTGCGGTGTCCTCGCCCTCGCCCCAATATTTGCCTTCCAGGACCGACGCGACCTCGAGGGCGATCCGCCCGCAGTTCTCCAGCCGGCAGGGGACGTTCTTGGGGATGAAGATCCCGTCCCCCTCGGGGACGAAGCGCTCCTCGTCTCCAAGGCGCACGCGCGCCGCCCCCTTCACGACGATCCAGTGCTCGGCGCTGTGGCAGCGGGGCGGGAACGATGCCGCCTTGCCCGGCGTCATCACCAGGTGCCGGACCTTGAAGCGCTCCGCCTCGCAGAGGACCCGGTAGGCCCCCCAGGGCCTCGTACACTCGGAGATCTGGCTGACCTCCCGCCGCCCCTCGGCCTTCAGTCCCCGGACGACGTCGCGCACGCCCTGAGAGGCTCCGCGCCGCGTGACGAAGAGCGCGTCGGGCGAATCGACGACGATGAGGCCCTCGACGTCGCTCAGCACCGTCAGCCGGTTCCGGGAGTCCACGAAACAGTCGGAGGCATTCCGGAGCGTCACGTCCCCGACCGTCGCGTTGCCCCGCTCGTCGCGGTCGGACACCTCGTGCAGCGCGTCCCAGGATCCGACGTCGGACCAGCCCGCGTCCATCGGAACCACCGCCACCCTCCGGGCCCGCTCCATGACGGCGCAGTCGAAGGAGACGGGCTCGATGCCCTCGAAGTCCCCGGCCAGGGCCTCCGTTCCCCGCCCCGCAAGGGCGGCCAGGTCCGGGGCCGTCCGCTCGAGCTCCCGCTGGAGAGAGCCGAGGGTGAAGACGAACACGCCGCCGTTCCAGAGATAGTCGCCGCTTCGCAGGTACTCCCGCGCGGTCTCCAGGTTGGGCTTCTCCACGAACGCCTCGGCCTCGAACCAGGCTCCCCGCTCCGCGCCTTTGCGGATGTAGCCGAAACCGGTGTCGGGCCGGTCGGGGACGATGCCCAATGTCGCCAGGTATCCCGCCGCCGCGGCCTCCGCCGCGCGCTCCAGGGCTGCAGCGAAGGCGTCCGGATCGCGGACGATGTGGTCGCTGGGGGTGACGATCACGATGTCCCCGTCCCCCGCGCCGGACTCCCGGAGCGACTCGCAGCCCAGCAAGATGGCCGGCGCCGTGCTGCGCATCGTCGGCTCCGTCACGATGAGGTCCTCGAACGGCCCCGCGACCTCCCGGGCCTGATGGGCCACCAGGGAGCCCCACTGGGCTCCGGTCACCGCCCGCAGGTGTTCCACGGGCAGGATGCGCAGCATCCGCACGATCGTCTCTTGAAACAGCGTCCGTGTGCCGGACAGGGCCAAAAACTGTTTGGGCAGGTCCTCCCGGGACCTCGGCCATAGCCGCGTCCCGCTTCCTCCCGTGAGGATCAGGCCATAAAGTTCGGACATCTCCATCGCTCCCTGCAGTATAATTTAGACATGAAAGTGCGGACGCCGCTCCGTTCCGCTCCCCGGCCTCGATATCATGGGCTGCATGGCGCAGGACGGCGGGGGGTCCTTGTGGATTGTATCCCTTTGAAATGGTACAATCAACAAAAGATTTTTGGGCCGATACCGATAACGACAATGGGGCCCGAGGGATAGACCCCACCGGCGGGCGAGATAGCGAATATGGCGTCGCTTCGCCGGGACGGGAGCGTTGGAGCTCGATGTTGGCGTTCTGTGGGGCGCCTGGATCTTATGAAATGGGACGACGAAAGGGGCAGGGAACTTCTATGGGCAAGCTGGCGGTGGTCGCGGTCGGAGGAAACTCGCTGATCAGGGATGAGGCTCATAAGACCGTAGCGGATCAGTACGCGGCCATATGTGAGACGGCGGTCCATATCACGGATATGATCGAGAGCGGCTACGACGTGGTCGTCACCCACGGCAACGGCCCTCAGGTTGGCTTCATCCTGCGCCGTTCGGAGATCGCCGAGCAGGCGGAGGGGATGCATCCGGTCCCGCTGGTGAACTGCGGCGCGGACTCGCAGGGGGCCATAGGATATCAGATCCAGCAGGCCATGGGCAACGAGTTCCGGCGGAGGGGGCTGAACAAGTCCGCCGTGACGGTCGTGACTCAGGTCCTGGTGGATGCGGAGGACCCCGCGTTCGGAAAACCCTCGAAACCGATCGGCTCCTTTTTCGGGGAGGATCGGGTGGATCGGGTACGCCGCGAGCATCCCGACTGGACCCTGGTCAGCGATGCCGGACGCGGCTACCGCCGGGTGGTAGCCTCTCCGATGCCGAAGGAGATCATCGAGGCCCCGGCCATCGAGAGTCTGCTGGGTCAGGGGTATTGCCTCGTTGCCGTCGGCGGCGGCGGCATACCCGTGGTCCGGCGTCCCGACGGGACGCTTGAGGGACGGGATGCCGTCATCGACAAGGACTTCGCATCGAGCCTCCTGGCCTCGCGTCTGAAGGCCGACCTGCTGGTCATCTCCACGGGGGTCCCTCAGGTCTGCATCAATTTCGGCAGGCCGGACCAGAGGGCTCTGAGTCGGGTAACGGCTGAGGAGCTGAAACGTTATGCGGACGAGGGGCATTTCGCGCCGGGCAGCATGCTCCCCAAGATTCAGGCCGTCATTCAGTTTCTGGAGTGCCCGGGCAGGGAGGGGCGACGTGCCCTCATCACGGATCCTCAGTCCCTGGGCAGGGCCGTTGAGGACAGAGCGGGAACGCACGTAGTGCCTTGAGCGTTCTTCCGCCTTTCTTTTTGTCGTTTTCCCACGTTTTTGTATGCGCTGAAAAAAACCGCTGGGTGCTCCGGCAGCGGGTTTCGTGTCGCGATTGAGTCAGGAGGCGGAGGTTCTCAATACGATGACTAGAAAAAGATTTGGAGATATCTTGCTTGAGGCCCGCATGATCACACCCGAGGATCTGGAGCGGGGGTTGGACGTCAAGGCTTCGGATCCGGACAGGCGTCTGGGCGCTATTCTGGTGGGCCTGGGGATCCTGACGGAGGAGCAGGTCACGGAGGCCTTGGGGCTCCAGTTCATGTTGCCCGTCGTCAACGTGGGGGATTACATAACCAATGTGGTGACCCACAACGTCCTGCCCGTGGACCTGATGCAGCGCTTGAACGCCTTTCCCCTGGAGCTGCAGGATCGCGGATCGGTCCTGCTCGTGGCGATCTCGGACCCTCTGGATGTGGCCACCCAGGAGGAGCTGCGCAAGGCGGCCCCGATGGAGCTTCGCTTTGCGCTGGCCCCGGCCGGGGCGATTCACAAGGCTCTTCTGATGGTGCAGAACCCTGCGCGGCCAAGGCTGAGCGATGTCTTGAGCCATGCCGAGGGGATCCGAGGAGCGCTTTCGACGGCGCCCTTCCCCTCGGGGGCGGACGCGGCGATGCCGGATGGGGGGGCGCCCCGACGGCGCGCGGAGGCGGAGCCCGGGCAGGGTGTCCCCGCATCCGGTCCCGTGCCGAGTGTTGCCCGTACGCGGTTGAGCGATATCCTGAGTCACGCCGAGGGGATCCGCGGAGCGCTTTCGATGGAGCAGGGCACGGCCGGAGAGGTCCTGCCCAAGGAGGGGCGGCGGCCGGAGCTGTCCTCCCGGGGCAACCTCGCCGAGGAATCCGACACGGTGTCCGAGGAACCCCGTGTCCGTCGTCGTCGTCCCGTCGTCTATGAGCCGGGAGACGAAGGGGCGTCTTATGCCGAGCCGAGTGCAGCCCCCGTCCGCCAGAGGCGTCGTCCCGTCGTCTATGAGGGGACCGATGGCGGCGGCGCGCCGTCTGCCGGTACGCCCGCATCGGCCCCTGTCCGTCATCGTCGTCGTCCCGTCGTATACGAGGATACCGATGACGGCGCGCCGCTTGCCGCCGCGCCCGCGTCGGCTCCCGTCCGTCAGAGGCGCCGCCCCGTCGTATACGAGACGGAGCCGGAAGACCTGTCTCATGCGGTACCCCCGGAGGACTTCGGCGGCCAGGAGCAGGGGGGCGTCGCCGAGCCGACGCCTCAGGACGCCGTGTCGGCCCCGGAGCCCTTGAATTCGGTCCCGGAGCCTCTGAATGAGAGCCCCGCCGTCGTCCCCGAGGTCGTTTCCGAGATGGAGGCGCCTCGTCCCGAGCCCGAGGCTGTCGGGCCGTCGGCGGCCGTCGTCACGGATTCTCAGGACGGTCGGCCTGTCGGGGGTGGGGACACGCGGGCCGCTTCCGCCGCGCCGGACGACCGCGCCCTGATACCCAGCTTCGCCGCGCTGCACTTCCACCAGCCCAAATTGGGCGATATCCTGGTCCAGGCGGGGGTCATCGATGAGTCTCAGCTGGTCCGGGCGCTGCAGATACAGCAGGGGGGCAGGGATGACAAGAGGAAGCTGGGGGAGGTGCTCGTCTCCGAGAAGTTCATCACGGAGACGCGCCTGGCCGAGGCGCTCTCCACCCAGCTGAAGCTGCCCCTGTTCACCCTGACGCGCTACCGCCCCATGCCCGAGGCCATCCGGCTGGTGCCCCGTGCGGTCGCGGAGCGCCTCAGCCTGATACCGCTTTCGATCATGGAGGACGATCTCCTGCTCGTGGCGATGTCCAATCCCCTGGACCTTCTGGCCCAGGACGAGGTGCGGATGCTTACGGGCCGGAACCTGAAGATCGGGATCGCAACCGCGTCCGACATCAATCAGAACCTGGACCGCCTCTACAACCTCCAGAACAACCTCGCGGAGGCCATCGAGGATGTGGACACGGAGTCGGGGCAGAACCTCGAACTCGACTTCGACAACGCTGTGGACGAGGCTCCGGTCATCCAGCTGGTCAGCAACCTCCTGCAGCAGGCCGTGCGCGAGGGGGCTTCGGACATTCACGTCGAGGTCTACGAGAAGACGGCGCGCGTGCGCTTTCGCGTGGACGGTCAGCTCTACAACGCGTTCGACTACCCCGTGGCCCTGCATCCCTCCGTGTCCGCCCGCCTCAAGATCATGAGCGGCATGGACATCGCGGAGAAGCGCAAGCCCCAGGACGGCCGCATCCTGATCCGCGTGGACGGCCGGCGCATCGACCTCCGCGTCAGCGTTCTGCCCACTATGAACGGGGAGAAGGTCGTCCTTCGTATCCTGGACCAGGAGAGCTCCGCCGTGGGGCTGGACCGCCTGGGCCTGGAGGCGGACGACATGGAGAAGATCGACATGTTCTGCGGCATGCCCTGGGGCATCATGCTGGTGACGGGCCCGACGGGCAGCGGCAAGTCGACGACGCTCTACTCGATGCTCCAGAAGATCAACCAGCCGGACGTCAACATCATCACGGTCGAGGACCCCGTGGAGTTCTCCGTCGCGGGGATCAACCAGGTCCACGTCAACGAGAAGGCGGGCCTGACGTTCGAGTCCGCCCTGCGCTCCATTCTGCGCCAGGACCCGGACAAGGTCATGGTGGGAGAGATCCGCGACCAGAAGACGGCGCAGATCGCCATCCGCGCGGCCCTCACCGGGCACTTCGTGCTCTCGACCCTGCACACGAACGACGCGCCGAGCGCCGCCACCCGTATGGTCGACATGGGGGTTCCCCCCTTCCTGGTCTCGGCGTCGTTGTCCGGGGTCATCGCCCAGCGCCTGGTGCGGCGCCTGTGTCCCATCTGCCGTGAGGAGTACGAGCTGAACGAGAACATGTGCGAGACGCTGAACGTCCCGGTGGGGACCCATGCGTTCCGGCCCCGCGGCTGCAACGAGTGCCGCAACGGCTACAAGGGGCGCCGCGGCATCTACGAGATCATGATGGTGGACGACGAGCTGCGGCGCATGATCCTGGAGGGGGTCAGCAACATCCAGCTTCGCGCCGAGGCCATCAAGCGGGGGATGAAGACCCTGCGCCAGTCCGGGATCAACAACGCCCTGGCGGGACATACCTCGCTCGAGGAGGTCTTTGCCACCACGCTTTAGCCGTCGTGACCGTTTTGTCGTCGGGAACCGGGGCCATGGGCGGTCCGGGGTTTCCCGGGTACGGATTTCTGCGGATGCGGTTTGGGCGGGCCTTCGAAGGGCTGCCGCCCGCTTCGAGCCAAACTGTTTCATTGAGGAGGCCTTTACCTTGCCTATCAGTCTGAAAGCCTTGCTGAACGACGTCGTCTTGAAGAACGCCAGCGACCTGCACATCAGCGTGGGGGTCCCTCCCGTGATCCGAATCGACGGAAGCCTGAGATATGTCGAGGGGGGCGGGATCCCGACGGGCCTGGACATCGAACGTGCCCTGCTGGAGGTGCTGAACCCGGGGCGGCTGGAGGTCTTCAAGGAGGAGAATGAGCTGGACTTCAGCTTTACCCATACGGGGCCGGATGGGATCGAGGCACGGTTCCGCGGAAACTGCTTTTTCGAGGCCCACGGCATGGCGGCGGCCTTCCGCCTGATCCCCACCTATATCCGCTCGGTGGATGAGCTCAACCTCCCCCTGGTGCTGAAGGAGATCGTCCGCAAGCGGCGGGGGCTCTTCCTGGTGACGGGGCCCACGGGGCACGGCAAGAGCACCACCCTGGCCGCGCTTATCAAGGAGATCAACATGACCCGTTTCGAGCACGTCATCACGATCGAGGACCCGATCGAGTACGTGCACCATTCGGAGCGGTGCCTGATCCATCAGAGGGAGGTCGGGACGGATACCGCCAGCTTCGCCGAGGGGCTGCGCCGTGCCCTGCGCCAGGACCCGGACGTGATCCTGATCGGAGAGCTCCGGGATCTGGAGACCATTGCGGCGGCGATCACAGCGGCGGAGACGGGACACCTGGTCCTGGGGACGCTGCACACCCAGGACGCGGCGCAGTCCGTCGACCGGCTTATCGACGTCTTCCCGTCCCATCAGCAGACGCAGATTCGGGTGCAGCTGGGGTCGGTCCTGCTGGGCATCTGTTCGCAGCAGCTCATCCCCAAGGGGGAGACCGGCGGACGGCTCTGCGCGACCGAGCTGCTGATCGCCAACCCCGCGGTGCGCAACTGCATCCGGGAGGGAAAGGGCAGCCAGATCCGGACCCTGATCCAGACGGCGGCCAACATCGGGATGCACACGATGGAGCAGAGGCTCTCCGAGTTCGTCAGGAACGGGTCCCTGTCCCTGGATGCCGCGATGACCTATGCCTACGACCCTCAGGATCTGCAGCGGATCCTGTCGAAAGGTGTCTGACACGACTGATTTGGGGGTGAGGTTGCCATGAACTTCAGATACAGAGGCCGCGATGCGGGCGGCAGCGTCGTCGAGGGGCAGGTGGAGGCGGAGAACCAGGGAATGGCCCTGGAGACCCTGAGGCAGAGGGGCGTCGTGGTGCTCTCGATGAACTCGGGCGGAGGGGCGGCGGTCAGGACCGCTTCCGGGGAGTCGATGTCCCTGCTCGACAAGCTCCGGCGCATCGGCACGGTGTCGGGCAAGACCAAGATGGTCTTCTTCCGGCAGCTCGCAACGATGATCAAAGCAGGCCTGAGCCTGACGGCGGCGCTCGACATCATAGCGGAGCAGGAGAGGAACCTGGTCTTCAAGGATGTGCTGCTGGACGTGAAGGCCAACATCGACCGCGGCGTCCCCCTCAGCCAGGCCATGAAGCAGCACAAGGTCTTCAACGTCATGATGACCTCGCTGGTCCAGGCGGGCGAGGAGGGCGGTCTGCTGGACGAATCGCTGGAGCGCGTGGCGACCCTGCTCGAGAAGCAGGCGGCCCTGATCGGCAAGATCAAGTCCGCCATGTTCTACCCGTCCTTCGTCATTCTCTTCGCGATCTCTGTGGTGGTGCTCTTTATCGCGTTCATCCTGCCGAAGTTCAAGCAGGTTTTCGAGGGGATGAAGATCGAGCTGCCGGCCCTGACGCAGATGATGTTCCAGTTTGGGGAGTATTGCCAGCATAACTGGAAATTGATCGTGGGCGTGGCGTTCGCCGTCATAGCGGTCCTCGTGTGGCTCTTGAGGAGCCCCACGACGAAGCCCTTCATGGACAGGTTGAAGCTGAGGACTCCGGTGATCAAGAGCCTGGTCTTCAAGTCCTGTATGGCCCGTTCCACCCAGACCCTGGCCTCGCTGGTCTCGGCGGGGGTGCCCATCCTGAGGAGCCTCGAGATGGCGGAGGAGGTTTCGGGCAACGACGTGATCCGCGTTGGGTTCGCCGACCTCCAGGCCTCGGCCAAGTCCGGCCTGCCGCTGGGCGATGCGGCCCGGCACGCCAAGGTGTTCCCCCCTCTGGTCTGCCAGATGATGCGAATCGGCGAGGAGACGGGCCATCTGGACGATATGCTGGAGCGCGTGGCCGCCTGGTACGACCAGGAGCTAGACGAGCAGATCAAGGCCATGACCTCCCTGATGGAGCCGGTGATGATCGTCTTCGTGGGCGGCATCGTGGCGCTGATCGCTATGGCCATCTTCGGCCCCATCACGTCGATAATGTCCAGTTTGGACTAGGGAGAATGAAAATTATAAATAGGTCTTGAGACCTATTGTCAATGAGCTAAAAATCTCTATAATGATCACCACAAAGTTCCACAAAACGTGGGACAAAAATCAGAGGAGGAATTCATTATGAAAATGCGCAAAGGTTTCACCCTCGTTGAGCTGTTGATCGTCATCATCATCATCGGTATCCTGGCGGCGGCCATGCTGATGTCCAGCGGCAGCGCAACGGATGCGGCGACGGCCTCCACGGCTATTTCCGAGATGCGCGCTCTGAAGGCGGCAGTTATTATGTCGATTGCAGAAGTGGGTGGAGTTGAGGGTAAGACTGATGCTGAGATCCTTCAGGTGGTCTCGATTGATGGAATGGCTAGGTATATGGAGAGGCCGGATGAGATCAAAACGAAGTATGAAATTAAGGTAACGGGGGGCGTCGTTTCGATTGAGCCTAAGACCCTGACCGCTTCCGTGCTTGATAAGGTTAAGAAGAACAAGGCTACGGGACCGAACGGAGACATGGGCT
>ERZ772968.1239-NODE-1239-length-12060-cov-6.722282_pt1 | contig 12060 bp, 11 predicted proteins | sample MGYA00580674_ERZ772968 | MGnify/ENA primary metagenome ERZ772968 (study PRJEB29015, sample SAMEA2737940) | human oral metagenome | biome: human oral; feature: human-associated habitat; material: dental | place: China | collected 2138 ...
CGAGCTCGCCGTCGACGATGCCGACTTTGCCACCGAGCTCCCGGGGCTCGCCGACGCCGAGGCCGCGGCCGCCGACCGCCTGCGCGAGGTGCTGGTGCCCCGCGACCCCGACGACGCCCGTGACGTCATTATCGAGGTTAAGGCGGGCGAGGGCGGCGAGGAGTCGGCGCTCTTCGCCTCCGACCTGGCCCGCATGTACGTCCGCTACGCCGAGCGCATGGGGTGGGCCGTGGAGATCCTGGACGCCGCCGACTCCGACCTCGGCGGCTACAAGGACGTGCGCCTGGCCATCAAGGCCCGAGGCTCGGTGGAGCCCCAGGACGGGGTGTGGGCGCACCTGAAGTATGAGGGCGGCGTGCACCGCGTTCAGCGCGTGCCCGTCACCGAGAGCCAGGGCCGCATCCACACCTCGGCCGCCGGTGTGCTCGTCATGCCCGAGGCCGACGACCCCGGCGAGCTTCAGATCGATCCGGCCGACCTGCGCATCGACGTCTTCCGCTCCTCCGGGCCGGGCGGGCAGTCCGTCAACACGACCGACTCGGCCGTGCGCATCACCCACCTGCCCACCGGCATCGTCGTGTCCATGCAGAACGAGAAGTCCCAGCTGCAGAACAAGGAGGCGGCCATGCGCGTGCTGCGCGCGCGCCTGCTCGCCGAGCGCGCCGCCGCCGCGGCTGCCGAGGAGGCCGACGCCCGCCGGTCCCAGGTGCGCACCGTGGACCGAAGCGAGCGCATCCGCACCTATAACTTCCCCGAGAACCGCATTGCCGACCACCGCACAGGGTACAAGGCCTACAACCTGGACGCCGTGCTCGACGGCGACCTCGGGCCGGTCATCGCCAGCGCGATCGAGATGGACGAGGCCGAGCGCCTCGCTGCGATCGGCGAGAAGTGACGCCCGCCCCGCCGAGATCGGTCGCACTCCGGCTCGAGATCGGTCCAGTTCCGCATCGAGATCGGTCGAGTTCCGGCTCGAGATCGGTCCAGAGCACCATGCGCCCCATGAGACACCTTGACCGCTACGCGCTGCGCCGCGAGGTGCGGGCCGCCGCAGCGCGTCTTGCGGCCGCGGGCGTCGCCTCGCCCGAGAACGACGCCCGGCTGCTCGCCGAGCACCTGCTGGGTGGCCCGCTGCTTCTGGCCGACGGCGCCGGCTCTACCTTCCCCTCCGCCTACCGCTCGCTCGTTGCGCGTCGTGCTGGCCGCGAGCCGCTCCAGCGCATTCTGGGCGTCATGTGGTTCCGGGGCCTGGAGCTGGCGAGCCGGCCCGGGGTGTTCATCGTGCGGCCCGAGACCGAGGTGGTGGCGGGAGCCGCCATCGAGGCCGCGCAGCGGATGACCGACGACGGCGCCCCGCTCGTGGTCGACCTGTGCGCGGGTTCGGGGGCGATCGCGGCGGCAGTCGCCCACGAGGTCCCCGGGGCACGCCTGGTCGCCGTCGAGATCGATGAGACGGCCGCGGCTCTGGCTCGGGAGAGCTGCGAGCGCCTGGCCCCCGGACGGGTGGAGGTGGTCCGCGGCGACGCCGCCGACCCGCGGGTGCTGCACGAGCTGGACGGGCGGGTCGACGTCGTCGTCTCCAACCCGCCGTACGTGCCCGCCGACGCGGTCGAGGACCTCGAGACCCAGCGGTACGACCCGGGCCTGGCCGTCTATGGAGGGGGAGAGGACGGGCTGGGGCTCCCGCGCGCCGTCGTCGCCCGCGCCGCCGCCCTCCTGCGGCCCGGCGGCGCCCTCGTCATGGAGCACGACGCCGGGCAGGCAGAGGCGCTGCGGCAGGCCGCGCTCGCCGTCGGGTTCGAGGCGGCACTCACCGGGCAGGACCTCACGGGCCGCGACCGCTACCTGCGCGCCGTGCGCGCAGCGGAGGCGCCGGGCCCCGACCACCACTGATAGCGCGCGCTATGCGCGGTCGCCCCGGACTCCGAGGCAGTCGATCGGCTCCTGCGCGAGTGCTCGCTGTCCTCACCGCGTGACGGGTCCAACTATTTCCAGCAGTGTCGCCCGGGCCTTGGACCGGGCGGGCTTTTCCCAGCGGAAGGCCGCGGAGCGCTTCCGCGAGCAGTACGGATCGGGGGAGGGACCATTGGGAGACCTCGTCGGCATTATCGAAGAGGCCACCGGCCATGTGCTGCCATTGTCAAGGCTCTTCTGAGAAGCGGGGCGACTACTACGCCGCGCTCCAAGGTGAGTCCAGACGCACGCGCCCACCGCGCCGGCTCCTTGCCAGGGCCGTTGAGGGCTATCGGCGGGGCGTGGTCTCTCTGCAGAGGCTGTCTGCGCTCCGCGGACTGCCGACTGAGGAAGTCCCGGGCGAGTTGACGAGTGCCGGGGTGCATCCGCCATCTGCGGAGCCCGTTTGGGCGGTGCCTGAGAGTCTTCCCGCTCCATCACTCGATCTTGCCGATCTTGACGCGCTTCTTGAAGACGAGGATGGGGCATGACCTTGCCCGTCATCCTGGACGCGGGCCCCATCCTCACCTTCTTCGCCGCGAATCAGGAACGCCTTCTCATCAGTGTTTTCGGGCCTTTGACGATGCCGCGAACGGTCCATGACGAGGTTGAGGGAAAGGCTGCGAGGGACAGCCGATTCTCCGCCGCTGCAGGCGTTCTGCGGAAGCGCAGCGATTGGAACGTATTCGGGAACGGGACCCCATGGTCGGTACGCTGTCGCTGGTCCGTACCGTGACGATCCTGGAAGCTGCAGTCACGCGAGGACTGATTGCAGATCGCGGAGAGCTGCGCCGTCTCTACGGCAGGATGCGCGACCTTGATGACGGCCTTGAGCCCATCGACAAGACCGGGCTTCTCGCAAGGCGGCTGTGGGAGGACCGGTGATCCTCTGGCCTGGCTCGGTCTGTGATCGGCGAGGACCCAGGGGTCGTTGCGGCGGTGCGCCTTGCATGGCTCGGTGTGCCGGACGCCCGTCCGCCCGGCTGGTTCGCAGCCTCCGGCGCTGCCCTCGCCGTGATCGGCCGGGGAAGTTTCGCTGCCACGCCCGGAACGTGGCGTACACTTTCCTGTACGTTTTGCCTGAGGGGGTCGGCCAGCATGAAGACCATGAGCTACAGCGAGTCCCGCGCCCGTTATGCCGAGGTGCTGGACTCCGTCGTCGATGACTGCGAGGAGGTTGTCATCACCCGGGCGGGGCGCGAGCCGGCGGTGATCGTCTCGCTGGCGGAGTACCAGTCCCTCAAGGAGACCGACTACCTCCTGCGCAACCCCGCCAACGCCAAGCGCCTGCTGGAGTCGGTCGCTTCACTGGAGGCCGGCCGCGGCACTGCCCACGAGCTCATCGAACTGGACTGAGATGACGCTCATCTGGTCCGATCAGGCCTGGGAGGACTACCTGTGGTGGCAGTCCCATGACCGCAAGGTGCTCAGGCGCATCAACCTGCTCCTGCGCGACATCCAGCGCTCCGGCCACGAGGGGATCGGCAAGCCCGAGCCTTTGCGGTACCAGCTGACCGGCTACTGGTCCCGGCGCATCACCGACGAGCACCGCCTGGTCTACCGCATCGATGACGGTGGGGACATCCACATCGTGGCCTGCCGCCACCACTACGGCGACTGACCCGGCCAGCGGGCCCGTGCGCGCTGGCCCGGCGCGGCCGGTGAGCGTGACGGCGATCCGCTATGGTGCCGACATGACCCCACTGGCTGCCCGGCTCACCGAGGAGACGAACGCCCTCGTCCGCGACCTGCGCGAGGCACTGGCCGCAGCCGGCGACCCCGCGCGGGCCGAGCAGCAGCGCCGCTACCTCAAGTCGGCCATGGAGATGTACGGCGTCGGCGTCCCCCGGACTCGCCGCATCGCCCAGGCGGCCGCCGCCTCCCACCCCAGCCTGTGGCGCGACGCCACCGGCTGGGAGACCGCGCTGCGCCGGGTGTGGGACACGGCCGAGCACCGGGAGGAGCGGTTTGCGGTGCTCGCCATCATCCGCTCCAGGCACTGCGCGCAGCACGCCGAGCGCATCGAGTCCCTCGCCCTGTACGAGCACCTGCTGCGCACCGGGCAGTGGTGGGACCTGGTGGACGAGGCCTCGCACGCCGTCGGCCTCGTGGTGCGGGCGCATCCCGCCGCTGCCGCCCGGATGCGCGCCTGGGCGACTGATGCGGACCTGTGGGTTCGCCGCAGCTCGATCATCTGCCAGCTCCAGCACAAGGAGCGCACCGATACGTCCCTGCTCGGGGACGTCATCAAAGCCAACCAGGACGACGGCGAGTTCTTCATCCGCAAGGCGATCGGCTGGGCGCTGCGCGACTACGCCCGCACCGACGGCGCCTGGGTGCGCGCCTTCGTCGAGGGGCACCCGCGCCTGTCCCCGCTGAGCCGGCGCGAGGCGCTCAAGCACCTGTGAGCCGGAGGTCCCGTGAGGCCTGCAGACCTGCCGCCGGTCCGGGGATCCTCCGCCCCGGCGGGCGCGTGCAGCAGCCGGCCTCGCCGGCCTGCGGCCTCGTGGAGGACGTGGCGGCGCGCGGAACCTGATGAGCGGCCGAGCCTCCCGCGACGCGCACGCGGCAGGCCGACGTCGTGCGGCTCCGGGGCCCGGGACGCACGGGCCTTCCCATCGACCCAACAGCTCGCAACATCCCGGAAGTGCACCTACAGTTGTCCTGCCCAGACCTTCATATGGCGGTGGCCCGCGCCGAGACGGACGACCAGGAGATCGCCGGCCTGCCCACGGCCGGATGGACCGCTCACCGTGTAGGCCGGGACCCCGATGCTGCGGCCTCAGCGGTGCGCGCCCGCCTGACGAAGGAATAAGACATGGTCAACCTGGTGTGGATCAAGGCCAAGGACGGCATGGATCCGTCCATGAAGAAGAAGGCCTACGCCTTCCTGGAGAAGCTCGGCGAGGACGACACTCTCCCCGGCCTGCACATTGAGCCCATTCAGTCCGCCGCCGACCCCCGGGTGCGCACGGGCAGGGTGGACGACAACTTCCGGGCCGTCCTGTTCAAGGTCAACGGCGCCTTCGGACCCACCTACGGCTTCTACGGCATCTGGCCGCACGACAGGGCCATCAAGATAGCGCGCACCACCCGCCTGGCCACGAACCCCGTCAACGGGGTCCCCGAGATCCACCGCATCACCGACGCCGTCGAGGCGCTCGCCGGGGACGCTTCCGGGGTCGGCGACCCGGCCCGGTCGAGCGGCGAACCGGCCCGGTCGAGCGGCGAACCGCACGCCGCGTCCTCCCCGCCCGTGCCGCCGGTTCCCGCAGGCGTCCCGGTACGGGACGCGACCGTCCTGAAGGACGCCCCCGGCTGGGAGGAGGGCCTGACCGCGCAGGACATCCACGCCCGGCTCGGCGTGGACGCGGCGCTCGCCGCCCGCGCGCTCGCCGCGCCCACCGTGGACGCGCTGATAGCCGTCATCGAATCCGCAAGCGTGGAGTGGCAGGCCGACGCCCTCCTGGAGCTGGCGACCGGTACCCCGCTGGAACAGGTGCGCAGCGAGCTCGCCCTCGACCAGGGCGCCGTTATCGAGGGCACGGAGGACGAGAAGCTTCTCGCCGGCCTCGACCTGCCCGCCGCCCGCATGACCTTCTACAAGGTCGAGGACAACGACGAGCTGCGCCGGATCATCGAGAGCGGCGACTTCGGCGCCTGGCGCATCTTCCTCCACCCCCAGCAGCGCGAGTACGCGGAGAGGACCCGCAACGGCGCCTTCCGCCTGTCCGGGGGCGCGGGCACCGGCAAGACCGTCGTCGCCGTCCACCGCGCCCGCAACCTGGCCAGGGCGAACCCCCGCGCGCGCGTACTGCTGACCACCTACACCCGCAACCTGGCCGACGACCTCACCTCCCAGGTCCACCGGCTCTCCGGCGCGCAGACGGTGAAGCGGCTCGACAGGCCCGGCGTCTACGTCGGCGGCATCGACCAGGTCGCCTGGGCCGTCATACGGCGCGCCCGCGCGAGCATCGCGGACGCCGTCGAGGACGTGCTCGGCCGCCCCAGGGAGAACCTGCTCAAGCCCTCCAAGGCCGGCTGGAGCCGGGCCATCGACGAGGCCGGTCAGGTCCTCCCCGACAAGATCGCCACAGCGGCGTTCTTCGAGGCCGAGTACGAGACCGTCGTCCTGCCCAACCGGGTGACCACCGAGTCCCAGTACCTGCATGTGCGCCGTCAGGGTCGGGGAGTGGCTCTCAGCCGGGCCCGGCGCATGGCGGTCTGGAAGGTGATCGCGGCCTACCGTTCCGCGGGGGAATCGGAGGGGGGAGCCGATTTCGGGGAGAGGGCCGCGATCGCCGCGGCCTGGCTGGAGAGGAACCGCGAACGGCTCTTCGATCACGTCGTCGTCGACGAGGCCCAGGACCTCACCCCCTCGCACTTCCGGCTGCTGCGCGCACTGGTCGCGGAGGGGCCGGACGACCTCTTCCTGTGCGAGGACTCCCACCAGCGCATCTACGGCCAGAAGGTGACGCTGTCCCACTACGGGATCGAGATCCGCGGGCGGGCCCGCCGCCTCACCCTCAACTACCGGACCACCGCCCAGAACCTGGCCTGGGCCATGAACGTGCTCGAGGGCGGCTCCTTCACCGACCTGGAGGGGCGGGCCGAGGCGCACCCCTACCGCTCCTCGCGCTCGGGACCGGCGCCGATCCTCGTCCCCGCGGGCTCGCCGCGCGAGCAGATGCGGCGCGCCGCCGCGGTCGTGCGCAGCTGGCTGCCAGCCGACGACGCCGACGGGACGGGGGCGGGAGGCGTCAGGGCCGCGGCTCCCGAGACCATCGCCGTCCTCGTGCCCGACAGGCGCCGCCGCGACCAGGTGGCGACGGCGCTGGGCGAGCAGGGCCTGCAGGTGCGGGCCGTGGACCGCGAGGAGGCCGGGCCGGGCATGCCGCTGGTGATGACCATGCACCGCGCCAAGGGCCTGGAGTTCACACACGTGCTCCTGCTCGACGCGAATACGCTTCTCGACCCCCGGCGCCGCTACCGGGAGGCCCTTGACGAGGAGGCGCTCGCCGACTGGCGGCTGCGCGAGCGCTCGCTGCTGTACGTGGCGGCGACGCGTGCGCGCGACGTGCTCGCGGTCATGCCCGCGGCTGCGCGGTGAGGGCGCCCCGTGAAGGCCCCTCCGGCTGCCGCTCCGCGCCGCAGCACCCCGCCGTGGCGCTACGCCATCGGCATGTTCGGCACCTCGATCCCCATCAACGTCATCAAGGGATCGATGCTCTACTTCTACGTCTCGGTCCTGGGCATGGACGCCGCGGCCTACGCCGGGGTCTACGCCGTCTACGGCATTATCGACGCCGTCGACAACCCGGTCTTCGGCTACATCTCGGACCGCACGCGCAGCCGCTGGGGACGACGGCGCCCCTACCTGGTCGCCGGCGCCCTGCTGCTGCTGGGCTCGATGATCGCCCTGTTCTGGGTCCCCGACGCCGTCGTGGCCCGCAAGACGGGCATGCTCGTGGCGTGGTTCGCCACCTTCGCGATCCTCTCGGAGGCCTCGGACTCCCTGGTCAACGCCAGCTACGGCGCCCTGCTTCCCGAGCTCTTCCCCGCCGAGCGCCGTCGCGCCCTGGCCAACTCCCTGCGGCAGGGCCTGCAGCTGGTCGCCATGATCATCTCCCTGGGCCTGACGCCCCTGCTGGCCCGCACGGTCCTGGGCTGCGACGTCTCCAGCCCCCAGTGCACCGACCCGACCCGCGGGTATGAGCTGCTGGCGGTCGTCTACGGCGCCGTCGCCACCGCCGTCATTATCTTCATGGCCCTGGGCGTCCACGAGAACCCGGCCGTCGTGGAGGAGACGCGCCCCCGGTTCATCGCCTCGATCACCGAGATCGTCACCAACCGCTACCTCTGGACGGTGGGGGTCGTCTCCGCCTGCTGCGGCGCCGCCATGTCGCTGGTGCTCGGCGGCCTGCAGCTCTACGTCGACCACTCGCTGGGGGGAGGCGCCCGGCAGGCCGCGATCCTGCAGGTCACCGTCATCCTGGGCTCGATCGGCTTCCTGGCCGTGTGGACCGTCATTGTGCGACGGCGCGGCGCCGCGCGCACCTGGAGGATCGCCCTGCCCGTGGCCGCAGTGTCCTTCCTGCCCCTGTTCCTGGCCGGCAACCTGGCCACAGCCATTGCCGCCGGCCTGTGCGTCGGCTTCGGTTACTCCGGCATGCTGGCCACGAACGACCTGATCTTCGCCCGCATCCTCGACCACGACGCCGCCGGTACCGGCATCCACCGCGAGGGCATCTTCCTGTCCGCCTTCGGGGTCCTCGGCCGGCTCAGCGCCATTCCCGTCTCGATCGCGCTGCTGTCCCTGGGGTGGTTCTTCGGCTACCACTCCGGCGACGACCCGGGACCGCGGGCGGGGCTCGCCTGGCGGGTCTACATGTCTTTGTACCCCTTCGGCCTGCTGGCGATCGGCGCCGTCATCTCCCGGTTCATCCGGGTGCCCGCCGACACCCCGGCCTTCGACGCCCCGGACGCCGACGCCCCGGACGCCGACGCGCGTGGGGAGAGCCGCTGGTGAGTGCCCGCCGCGTGGTGATCACCGCCGATGACTACGGCTACGACCCGGCCAGCGCCGAGGTGGTCCGCGGCCTGCTCCGCGACGGCCATGTCTCGGCCACCACCGTGCTGGCGGTCTCGGAGCACCTCGACCGGGTCGCCCCCGGGCTGGCGGCCCTGCACGAGCACGGCGAGCTCAAGGGACACAGCGAGTTCGGCATCGGGCTCCACCTCGCCACCAGCTCCGACCGCGGCCGCGAGCCGTGGGCCCCGTTGTCGCCGGAGGGCGCGGCCCTCGCCGACCCCGACGGGAACCTGCCGGCCGACCCGGCCGTCGCCGAGGCGCGCGCCACACCCAGGGTCATCGCCGCAGAGGTCGCCGCCCAGCTCGCCCGGGTGGAGGGCCTCGGGCTGGCCGCGGACCGCATCGACTCCCACTCGGGCACCGTCTACGGCCTGCGCGGCGGGGCGGGCCTGGCCTCGGTGCTGGCCGCCTGCGCCGAGCGCCGCCTGGCCCTCCGCCTGCCCCGCACCCTCGACGCCGCCCTTCTCGGTGGCGAGGTCCCGGTGGCCCTGGCCCGGGCCCACCGACGGGCGGTCGAGGCCGCGGACGCCTCCGGCGTCGCCCTGCCGCAGATGATCCTCACCGATCCGCGCCCGACCGACAGGATCGGCGCCTACGAGTCCCTGCGCGACTTCTACACGGGTCTGCTGCCCATGCTGCCCGAGGGCACCTCGGAGATCCTCGCGCACCCGGGGGCCGACACGCCGTGGGCCCGCAGGCGCTTCGGGGTGGGATGGGACAAGCGTGTGTGGGAGGCGCGGCTGCTGCGCGACCCAGCATGGCACGAGGCCCTGGAGCGGGAGGGCGTCGAGGTCGTCGCCCACTGGTAGCCGCGCCGCCGTGCGGATCCCGCGCAGTTCCAGTGCAGATCCTGTGCCCGCCCCCGGCGCCGCGTTCCGCCGCACCCGTGCCCGGTCAGGTCGTCGTCGGGGGAGCCGACGAGGCGCGCTGCACCAGCACGGGTGCCGGGGGAGCGTCCGGCGCCTGAGCGGCTGAGAACGCCTCCGGCATCAGACGGCGCGGGTCTGGAGGACGCTGCGATCCGCCAGATGTCGCGGATACATGGTCGTGCCCCCTATCATGATGCCTGAAGCAAGGCCCTTGGAGCCGCGGGCGCCCCGCTCGGGCACGGTCGGGGTACGCTCGGGCGGGACCCGCCGGGGAGGTGACGTGCTGATGCGCTCGGTGGTGATGAGCGATGTGGCTCGTGAGGCGGGTGTCTCCCAGCAGACGGTCTCCCGCGTGCTGCACGACCACCCCTCGGTGCGCCCCGAGACGCGCGCGCGCGTCAATGACGCCATCGAGCGCCTGGGCTACCGCCCCAACCTCGCCGCACGGTCTCTGGCGGCCGGGCGCAGCCGGACCGTGGGGGTCCTGCTCATGTCCCAGCTCAGTCACGGCACGGCCGCCACCTTCGCCGCCATCGCCGACTCTGCGCGACAGGAGGGCTACCAGCTCGTCGTGGCCTCAGCCCAGGACGACTCCTCGGGGTCGGTGCTCACGGCTCTGGACAGCCTGGCCGGGTACAGGGTGGCGGCCTCGATCATCCTGGCCCGCCGCATCACCGCGCTGGACGAGCTCGGCTCCAGGCCGCTCCAGCACCCCCGTATCCTCCTGGCGGGGCAGGGCGGGATCGACGGGGCGGCCACCGTCGCCATCGACCAGACGGCGGGCGCCGTTGCGGCCACGGAGCACCTGGTGCGCACCGGTCGCAGTCGTCTGGTACACGTGACCGGGGACCTCAGCAGCGCCGACGCCGTCGCGCGCCGTGACGCCTTCCTGCGCACCTGCGCGGAGCTGGGGGCCGAGGGCGTCGTCGTCGACTCCGGCGGCTGGTCGGCTGAGGCCGGCGTCCGCGCCGGGGCCGAGGCGCTGGGCGCCTCGCCCGACGGGGTCTTCGCCGCCAACGATGACCTGGCCCTGGGGGTCATGCGCGCCCTCCACGACGCCGGTTACCGAGTGCCCGAGCACGTGGGCCTGGTCGGCTTCGACGACGTGCCGACCAGTCGCATGCTCGTCCCCGCGCTGACGACGGTGGTGCAGGACTTCCAGGCCCTGGGGCGGGCCGTCATGGCGCAGGTCATCGCCGTGGCGGACGGGGAGGAGCCTCGGGATGTGCTGCTTCCGGCGAGGCTCGTCATCCGCGAGTCGACCAGACCGGTGGGCCGGCGCCCGGGCCGTGACGACTCTCAGGGTCCCGCGGCCGCTCTGACGACCTCGCTCCCCGAGGACGTCACTGAGACGGTGGGCCGACGGTCTGCGTCTCGGGCGCCTTCTGGCCGTAGGTCTTGATCCTGTCGATGACCGTGGCGATCTGCGCGTCGTCGAGGATCTTGGGGGAGCCTGCGCCGAGAGTACGCAGGTAGAGCTCGCACACCCACTCCAGCTCCTGGACCAGCACGTACGTCTCCTCCAGGGTCGGGCCCGCCACCACCGATCCGTGGTTGCTCATGAGAGCGGCGGTGCGCCCCTTCAGGGCGCGCTCCACGTTGCGGGCGAGCTCGGGCGAGCCGTAGGTCGCGTACTCGGCCACGCGTACGTCGGGGCCGCCGAACATGGCGATGTAGTAGTGGACCGCGGGCAGGGCGGTGACGCCCTCCAGGCTGGCAACGGCGGTGGCCGCGCGGGAGTGGGTGTGAACCACCGCGGGCAGCCCGGTGGTTCGCAGAGCCGCCAGGTGAAGGCCCAGTTCGCTGGCGGGCTTGAGCGGGCCCTCCACCTGCTCGCCCGTCTCGTAGTCCACGACGGCGACGAGGTCCGGGCGCAGATCAGCGTAGGGCAGGCCGCTCGGGGTGATGGCGACGAGGTCGCCCTCGCGGGTGGACACGTTCCCCGCGGTGCCGACGACAAGGCCGTCGCCGGGCAGGCGCCGGCAGACGGCGGAGATCTGTGTGCGGGCGTTCTCCAGGAGCATGGCTCCCCCTTACTCTCCCGGGGCGGCGTCGTCGCGCGCCCCGACGCGCATGTGTGATCGCGCCACGATTTCATGATAGCGCTCTCATGTCAACAGGAGAGACTTCCGCGAATGGCCTTGACAATAGGACAGACTGAGGACAATATCTATGTGCGCGCTCACATACGTGAGTCCTGGTCAGTGTCGCCCAGCAAGAATGAGGTACCAGCCGTGTCACCGCACGCGTCTTCCCACACCCGTCCCGCGATCGGCATCCGTCCGCTCATCGACGGCAGACGGCACGGGGTCCGCGAGTCCCTCGAGGACAAGACCACTCAGTTGGCCAAGGACGTGGCCGCGCTGATCTCCTCGTCCCTGACCTACCCGGACGGCTCGCCGGTCAGGTGCGTCATCGCCCGGACCAACATCGGCGGCGTCAGCGAGGCCGCCGCCTGCAAGGAGCAGTTCCGCACCGAGAACGTCGGTGCGGAACTGACCGTGACGGCCTCGTGGAACTACATCACCGAGGTCCTCGACCTCGATCCGTCCATACCGCACGCCATCTGGGGCTTCAACGGCACCGAGCGTCCCGGGGCCGTGACCCTGGCCGCCGCGGCCGCCGCCTACAACATGCTGGGCATCC
>ERZ772968.1245-NODE-1245-length-12042-cov-4.519813_pt1 | contig 12042 bp, 10 predicted proteins | sample MGYA00580674_ERZ772968 | MGnify/ENA primary metagenome ERZ772968 (study PRJEB29015, sample SAMEA2737940) | human oral metagenome | biome: human oral; feature: human-associated habitat; material: dental | place: China | collected 2138 ...
CCCGCTAGATTTTTCTCGCACGCGACCTCTGATGATTCGCGTCACTTGATTTTCTGCCTTTGTCCGCGGCTCAGCGAATTCGCGATTGGCCGTTATGTAACGCTTTCACGATTCCGTGACGTAACGCTTTTACGATTCTCTGCGATCGTTCAGGGTGCGGCTTCGTTTAGGCTATGCAGCTACAACCCGGGCGCAGCTGCATTTTGCGTGACGGCGTTCGGCTCCCGGCGAGCGGCATGGCGCTGTTGGGAGCAGCATGCTTCCGGTCTACTTTTGCCTCTGTTTCTGGCAATCTGGACAATAGCCGTGGTAAATGACTTCCGCCTCGTTGATCGCGTATCCATGAGGGTGGGAGGCGTCGAGGCAGGGCTTTTCGCCCTTGGCGCAAGGGACGTCTTCGATTTTTCCGCAGGACCGGCAAATGGCGTGGTGGTGATTGTCGTTCCGGTTGATCTCGTAATAGGTGACTGTTCCAGTCGATCGAACCTCGCGCAGCAAGCCTGCGGTAGTCAAGGCGTGAACGATGTCGTAGACGGCTTGGACGGAAACCGAGCCGATCCGCTCGATGACGCCCTGACGCAGTTCTTCGACGCTGGAATGTCCACCCTGCTGAGCGGTGCTCAACAAGGCGAGGCGCGGCTCGGTGACGCGCAGACCCGCACCGCGCAGCGTGCTCGAATAGTCCGTCATCACTCCTGCGATTCTCTCTCGATCGGGTGCACTGTCTAGGGGTGTTGGGCCCCCATCCCGTAGCATTGTAATTGCTCGCGTTGTCCGTTGGGTACTCGGAGATCCCCGGTGACGATGGGCGAAGCGGGCAGATCCGGCGCACGCAACGTTGCGGCGCGTCGAAGTATGAGGATTGTTGATTGGGAAGGAATGCCATGGCTCCGCTGCATGGCCAACCGGATAGCCCGGCCGCGGTCATTTCAGGTCAAATCTCCGCCGAGCAGGCTTCGCGCCCCCTGTCCGTCCGCGACATGTTTCGAGTGGGCATCGGCCCGTCCTCGTCACATACGGTCGGTCCGATGCGCGCAGGTTTGCATTTCACGCAACATCTGGCGATCCCCGAGGGGACGAAGCTCGGCCGCGTGGTCGTCGAACTTATGGGCTCGTTGGGAGCGACGGGAAAGGGACACTCAACGGATAGGGCCGTGCTTTTGGGGCTTGCCGGATACTCGCCGGAGAGCGTTCCGATCGAGGTGGTCGACACCCTCATGGAAAACGCCGAGCGAACCGGCCTGCTCAAAGTGGCCGGTGCGGGAGAGGTTGGGTTTATCGCCGAACGCGACATTCTTTTCTTGCCGGGAAAGATCTTGCCTTTTCACGTCAACGCCCTCACGATTCGAGCCTTGGCTGAAGACGGATTGATTGTGGGGGAATGCACATACTATTCCGTGGGTGGCGGTTTCGTCATGGAGGAATGCGGTGACGCCGAAGGCGCTTCGCGCGTGCGGCCACTGGCGAGCCAGAGCGACGCGGCGTGCGATCCGGCGCCCTATCCCTACTCCAGCGCGGCCCAGCTGCTCGCCTATTGCGAGCGTGAGGGCATGAGGATATCCGACGTCGTCGAAGCCAATGAGCTCGCGCTGGCAAGTGAAGCCGAGCTGCGCGACGCTCTTGATGGGATCGTGGCGGCGATGCGCGAGAGCATTGAAGCTGGTTGCTCCACGGAGGGCATGCTCCCCGGAATCCTCAAGGTGCGCAGGAGGGCGCCCAAGCTCATGGCAGATCTTCTAGCTCGTCAGGGCTCGGCGGGCGGCGAGGCCGACGAGCTTGCAGGCATGGACTGGGTCAACTTGTATGCGCTTGCGGTGAATGAAGAAAATGCGGCCGGGCATCGCGTTGTGACGGCTCCGACCAACGGCGCAGCGGGGGTCATTCCAGCGGTACTCGCTTACTACATACGCCGCAAGGGCGGGGTCAAGGAATGCGTGCACCGCTTTTTGCTCACGGCGGCGGCGATCGGCGGGCTTATCAAGACGAATGCTTCGATTGCGGGCGCCGAGGTCGGCTGCCAGGGAGAGATCGGCTCGGCGTGCGCAATGGCCGCGGCCGGTTTGGCCGAAGCGATGGGCGGCGTGCCCCGTCAGGTCGAAAACGCCGCGGAAATTGCGATGGAGCACTGCCTGGGCCTCACGTGTGACCCGGTCGGGGGTCTGGTTCAGATTCCCTGCATCGAGCGGAATGCGATTGCGGCGGTCAAGGCGATCAATGCTGCACGTATGGCCCTATGGGGTGATGGACGGCATACCGTGTCTTTTGACACGGTTATCGAAACGATGCGTCAGACAGGCGCGGATATGCTCTCTAAATACAAGGAGACGAGCCGCGGGGGTCTAGCCGTTAACGTCGTCGAATGCTGATCTCGAGCGCTCCGAGAAGATCGTCGACCAAGTCCTGCCAGTGCTCCAAACCAACACTCAGGCGCAGCAAATCGTCGGTCAATCCGTAAGCTAAACGTTTCTCTCGCGGAACGTCCGCGTGCGTCTGGACCGCCGGGCAGGTGATGAGCGATTCGACGCCGCCGAGAGATTCGGCGAAGGTGAAGACGCGCACCGATTCCAAAACGGTTGGCATGTCGACGGATTCGACCGGGGTGAAGCTGAGCATTCCGCCGCGGCCGGTGTATCGCACGCGCTCGACCAGTGGGCTCTTTTCCAGCGCTTCAGCAACCTTTCGGGCGTTTTCTTGATGGCGTTCCATGCGCAGGGCGAGCGTTTTCATACCGCGCATGAGCAGCCAACAGTCGAAGGGCCCGAGGGTCGCGCCCGTCATGTTGAGCTGCACCGCCAGTTTTTCGGCCAAGGCCTGGCGAGACGTGATTACGGCTCCGGCGAGGACGTCGTTGTGGCCGCCAAGGTACTTCGTGGCCGAATGCAGGACGACGTCGGCCCCCAGATCGAGCGGACGCTGGAAGATCGGGGTGTAGAAGGTGTTGTCCACGACGACGATAGCGCCGGCCCGATGCCCGAGGGCGGCTGTCCGTTCAATGTCGATCTCCACCATCATCGGATTGGTCGGCGTTTCGATGAAGACGAGATCCGCCGGCTCGGCCAAAGCCTCGTGCAGTTCCTCCTCGCCGGAGGTGAAGTCGACCGAGTGAGCTCCCGTGCGGCCCAGCTCGAGGAAATAGCGGTAGGTTCCGCCATAGATGTCTTCCGTCGTGACGATTCGAGAGCCGGGTGCCACGAGCGAGACGACAAGCTCGGCGGCGGCCATTCCCGATGCCGTGGCGAATCCCGCAACTCCGCCTTCGATCTGCGCGAGGGCGTTTTGGAGGACGTCGCGCGTGGGATTGGCTGTGCGAGTGTAGTCATACCCCGTTGAGGCCCCCAAACCGGGATGCGAGTACGCCGTGGAAAGATGGATGGGCGTGGTCAACGCGCCGGTGTGCGGATCGCTCGCCGTGCCGATGTGTGCGAGAACGGTTTCGGTTCGTCGCGCGGGCTGCTGAGGCTCGACGCCGTCGTGGGAGCTCATGAATTGGCCTCCGTCTCGTCAGTCTGAAATGTTTTCGTCGCCGAATGCGTCTCGACGGCGTGTCGCAACCGTCCGATCGCCTCGGCGAGGGTCTGGCGAGGGCACGCAATGTTGATGCGCGTGTATCCGAGGCCCGGGCTGCCGAAGATCGCGCCGTCGTCGAACCACAAGTCGGCCTCCTCGACGACGAACCGATCAAGTTCTTCCAACTCGATCCCCAGATTCTCGATCAGCCCGCGGCAATCGAGCCAGGGAAGGTAGGTTCCTTCGGGGCGGACCAGCTCGATTCCTTCAATCGTTCGCAGTTCTTCCGCCAGATAGTCGAGATTTTCCGCCATATGCGCGCGGAAGGCGTCAAGCCATTCTTCGCCGGACTCGTAAGCAGCGCGGCAGGCTGCCAGCCCCAGGGCATTCGGTTCGTCGTACCCGGCCGCTTTCGATTCACGGGCGAAAGATTCGCGCAGTTCCCGGTTCTCGATAACGATGTTGGCCAGTTGGAGGCCCGCGAGGTTGAAGGATTTTGACGGTGACGTCGACGTGACGGTCTGATCGGCCATGCCGGGGAGGGAGGCGAACGGCGTTGCACGAATCCCGGGATAGGTCAGATCGGCGTGAATCTCATCCGATAGGACAGTGACGTTTAGTTTGGCGACGAGATCGGCGAGCCCACGCAACTCTTCGCGACTCCACACGCGCCCCACCGGGTTGTGGGGATTGCACAAAATCATCATTTTGGCTCCGGAAGCCGTCAGAGTTTCCTCGAGGGCTGCAAGGTCGCGTCCATAGCGGCCCTGCCGATCACGAACGAGCGGGGCGCTGACCGCCGTGCGGCCGTTGTTTTCGATGATTGATCGAAACGGATAGTAGACGGGCTCTTCGATGACGACGCCGTCGCCCGGCTTTGACAATGCCCGTACAGCGTAGGTGAGTGCTGGAATCACGCCGCCCACAACGCGGATCGACGTAGGGTCGACGTCCCATCCGAACCGCCGTGAATACCATCTGGCCACCGTCTCGAAATAGGAGCTGTCGGCCTTCGCGTACCCGAAGACTCCATGGGCGACGCGCTCGTGGAGGGCCTGGATGACGGCGGGGGCCGTCCGATGATCCATGTCTGCCACCCACATCGGAAGGACGGTTGCCGGGTAGCCGCGATCTTTGCGGGCCCCCCATTTCAAAGAGTCGGTGTTCTCGCGGTCGATGAGCGAACCGAAGTCGTAGTCTTTGGACACCAACACGCCTTTCTTCTGGTCGTCGAAGCACCGATGCGGCTCGAGGCGCCTAAGGGGAAACGCCACGTGTCGTAACGAACGGCGTTCCGGTCGCCTTTGACAGCAGCGCATCGACCGCGAGTCCTAGGTTACCAAGAACCTGGGCAGCCAAGAACTCGGGACACTTTGCCCGTCCTTCGGAGGTCGCTAGATGCGATGTGACCGGTGACGATCCCCGGGGCGGAGAGAAGCGGGGAAAAGCAAGGCCGAGGGGGGCGCCGTTTCCAGGCGGTTTGATGGGCTCAACATGTCGAAGTCACAGCGACCGTCGTGTCGCAATTTTGCGACACGGGGTTTTCGCTATCACCGAAAACAACCGCTTGAATCATCGAAATAGCAATGGTTATCAGCGGCCAAAGAAAAGTCGCCGTCCTGCAAATTCAATTCCCTTGTGTCGCTGACACTAGAAAATGAGGTCGAGGTCTGGCACGCTGACACTAGTTGGACCGAGGCGGTTCATAACTGCACAACTCAAACAATTTCATCGCGCTACGGCCAAATCGTCCCCAATGCGTTTGATGTCCGTATCCAGCCTTCATAACGGATATCTTGACACCTTCAGTTTTCCGATCATCATGTGCACCTCAAATCGGAGAGTAATTGCAGGGAATTGGGGAAACCTCGGCTATTCGATGGCGACGTCGGGTGGAGAACGTCACGGCAGTTTGCGGGAGAAAGCCCACGCAGTCCTCCCGAGGAAACCGACGTCGTACACGCAGCGGTGAAGAACCATGAATAGGAGTTTTCCATGAACTATCCGCTTTTCGCCGTCGACCTCGCGGCAATCGGAGTTCTGGCGTTCGCGCTGTATTATCCACGACATCGGCGCAAAGACCTGGCGGTTGCGCTCCTTGGCGTTAACATAGGCGTTTTCGCCGTTACGACGGCCCTTGCCACAGCCACGGTGGGGGCTGGGCTCGGCCTGGGCCTGTTCGGCGTGCTGTCGATCATTCGCCTGCGTTCGAGCGAGCTGAGCCAGGTTGAGGTGGCTTATTATTTCGCAGCCCTGGCTATTGGCCTCATCGGCGGGATGGGCAACGGAATGAGCGTTGCCATCGCCGGGCTTCTCATCGCTGCGATCATCGCTGCGCTCGCGGTGGCCGATTCGAAGCTGGCTATGACCGGCTCCAACCACATGACGATGGTGGTGGACAAAGCTCTGTCGAGTATGGACGAACTCGCTGAATATATTGAGCACCGCACGGGCATGAAGGTGCGTGAAGTCAGTATCGTCAGGCTCGATTACGTCAACGATTCGACGATGGTTGACGTTCGCTGCTCCAAGGGGCGGGCGAGGTTTCGCGAGACGAAAGCGCTGAGGGCTGCCTGATGGAGATGACAATGGCGCCGACGAAAACGAAGAAAGCGAATGCTTTCCAGCTGCTCAATCTGCCCGAAATTTCGCTTCACGACCTGGCGCAAAGGGCGGAACTTCTCAAGCGGACCGACCGCAAGTACCTCGTTCCCGGGACATTGGTGGTTGAGATGGTCGATTTTCTCGGAGAAATCGGAGCTCAGGCCTTAACGATCGGCGGAGTTCAGATCTTCGGCTATCTCTCCGACTACTATGACACCTCGGATTTCGCGCTTTATCGCGCAGCAGCCACGAAACGGCGTCGGCGGTTCAAACTCCGGTCCCGGGTGTATCTCGATTCGGGAATGCACTTCATGGAGCTGAAGACCCGTTCAGGACGCGGCCAGAACGTGAAAGACCGTTTGCGCTTGGAGGATGTATGCACCTATGACTTCGTCAACGGTGCGAACGATCCATCCGAGCCGCTAAAGAGAACGGACGTGGTTGCCTGGGCATCGAAACTGCTGCAGCAGCGCGGTGTCGTGGCAAGCCAGAGGGAAGGGTTCAGAACAATCATGGACCTCATGCCGTCGAGCCGTTCGTCCTATCGACGCTCGACCCTGTGCCTTCCTGACGATTCACGGCTGACCATCGATCAAGATCTCGTGCTGTCGGGTCCGGGGGAGTCCTCGGGATTCGAGGTTCCCGAGGTCGTTGTCGAAACGAAGTCGAGCGGGCGGACGTCAGACGCCGATAGGTGGCTGTGGTCCCACGGCATCCGCCCGTCTCGCGTATCCAAATACGCCATCGGAACCGCGATCGTTCACCCCGAACTTCCCGCGAATCGTTGGCATTCAACGATGTCCAAACTAGGAATTAGGAGATAGGAGCACTCCGATGAGAAGGAAAATCCAGACGAACGCCGCGGCGCTCGCCGTGGTCGCGGGCCTAGCCCTGGCCGGTTGCGGTGACAGCAAGCCCGACGCAAGCAAATCGGCCTCCAAATCGGGCGGGTCGTCGATAGTGAACTCCGGCGAAACCGATGGGCTGAAGATCCTCGATTCGCTGCGCAATCTCTCCGGGAAAAAGGTTCCCACGGGGGGCGACATCTACGCCTCGTCCGTCAAAGCCAACGGCGCCACCCCCGAAGCCATCATGGCCGAGAACCAGAAGCCTCATGCCGATTCCAATGACACAGAGTACAAAGAATCCTCGGCGACGAAGATCGAGCTTGACGGCACGCCCAAGGTCACGGGCAAAGGCGCGAGCGCCACTCAGGATGCGGTGACGATCAAGCAGGACGGCACCTACGTGCTTTCCGGCTCCTTCAACGGAACTGTCACCGTGCAGGCGCCGGACACGGCGAAGGTCAAGATCGTGCTTAAGAATGCGAACATCTCTTCGTCAAAAGACGCGGCTATTCGCGCGAAGACGGCCGACGAAGTGGTTGTTATCGCCGCGGACGGAACGTCCAATAGCTTGTCGGACACATCGAATTACGGCGGCAACTCCAAAGGGCCGTCGGCTGCGCTGGCGTCCTCGGCTGACCTGACGGTTGGCGGCAAGGGTGAGCTCAAGGTCACGGGAAATGGAAACGATGGCATTTCGAGCTCGGACGGCCTCGTCATCACCGGTGGAAAGATCACCGTCAGTGCGCCGGATGACGCCGTGCGCGGCCAAGACTACGTGGTGATCGCCGACGGGACGTTGAACGTCAACGGCAAGGCCAACGGCATAAAGTCGGAGAACGAGAAGAAGGCCGGCCGCGGATACGTGCTCGTCACCGGTGGCGATCTGACGGTGACGGGCGGTTCTTCCAACGCCATCAATGCGAAAACCGAGATTGTCCTGGCGGGAGGCAAGCTGAAGATTGCCGATTCCAAGGAAGGCGTTGAGGCCGCGCACGTCCTTTTGGCGAGCGGCAAAGGTGAGATCAAGACCAGCGATGACGGCATCAACGCCACCGGTGTCAGGCCTTGGTTTGCGATGACCGGCGGTGATTGGCAAGTCGACACCGGCGGCGACGGTTTCGACTCGAACGGCGCGGCATACGTCGGAGGCGGCAAGATGGTGATCGACGGCCCCGCCGATGCGCGCGCTGCCTCGCTCGATGCGGAAAGCGGTCTGGAGATCGACGGTGGAACCCTTTTCGCCGCGGGGCCGGCGGGGATGGACGAAACTCCGTCGTCGGGCTCCTCGCAGACCGCAATCAAGGTTGATACCTCGGTCAAAGCGCAAGCGACCGTTACGATCGTGGACTCCAACGGGAAAGAGCTGGTCAAGCACAAGCCGTCGAAGGATGTATCCTCGATCTTCTTCTCCTCGTCCGGCATGGCGAAGGGCAAGGAGTATAAGGTCCTCGTCGATGGAAAAGAGGCAGCCAAGGCGAAAGCTGGACAATTCGGTAAGAAATAAGAAATAGGCGCGAGGCGCTCGCGGGCGCATGCGCCTCGCAGCACACTCGCATACGCGCGAACCCCCGGAACGATGTTTGGCGTTCCGGGGGTTCGCGTTATCTACATACTCACAGCAAAGTTTCGGATAAATAATCGAAAAGACCTAGTTCACTCCCTCATTCTTATCGGGTAAGCGAAACCGCCCCAGTGGTGTGAGATCTCCGAACCGCTGGACGGCGGCGATCAACGACTAGGAGATAACGGAGCATGAAGAAGGATCTGAGAAAGAAATTTGCGGCGATCGCCCTGATCGCGGGAGTTTCCTTGGGAGCGTGCAGTGCGGGTTCGGCTGAAACCTCCCAGGTGGAAGCCTCGACGACGAACTCCACGACGAAATCGGGAAATGCCGCGGCAATGGGCGGCGATGGTCTGAAGATGCTCGACTCCTTGCGCCAGGCTTCCGAGAAAGCGGTTCCTTCCGGCGATGTTTATTCGACGGCTGTGACGGCCAGCAAAGCGACGGTCGAGGGCGTCATGGCGGAAAACCGGAAGCCGCACGCCGGCTCCAACGATGCCAAGTACGATGCTGCCTCGGCCACGAAGATCGCGTTGAATGGAAAATCGGCCACGGTGGAGGGGTCCGGTGCCGCAGCAAGCGACGGCACGGTGACCATATCCTCGGCCGGAACCTACGTGCTTTCCGGTAAGTTTTCGGGACAAATCCTCGTGGCGGCGGGAGGATCTGACAAGGTGACGATCGTACTCAACGGGGCCGAGATCTCTTCATCGACCGACGCAGCCATCCGCGTGAAGGCCGCCGGCGAGGCGGTCCTCGTCACCGCCGAAGGCACAGTCAATTCCGTTTCGGATACATCGAACTACGGCAATGTAAGCGGCCCGACCGCTGCGATCGCCTCTTCGGCCAATCTGACGATCGGCGGCTCGGGCACGCTTAACGTGACAGGCAACGGCAACGACGGCATTTCGAGCTCAGATGGCCTTGTGATCCTTGGCGGCACGATCGACGTCACAGCCGCAGACGACGCCGTACGCGGCCAGGACTACGTCGTGATGGCCGCGGGAACCCTCTCGCTTCAGGCCAAGGGAGACGCGATCAAAGCGGACAATGAGACCGCCTCGGGCCGCGGGTACGTCCTCGTGACCGGCGGCAGCATCACCGCCTCCGCCGGTTCGGACGCCATCGACGCGACGTCGGACGTGATTCTCGCGGGAGGTTCGACGAAGGTGGAGAAATCCCAGGAGGGGGTCGAGGGCGCGACCATCCTGATGGCCGGCGGAACGGCCGAGGTGACCTCCAGTGACGATGGCGTCAATGCTACGGGCGGCGATTCGCCGTGGCTGTCGGTCGTTGGCGGAAATTGGACGATCAACGCTCAAGGCGACGGTTTTGATTCGAATGGCGTCGGCTACATGAGCGGCGGCAAAATGACCGTGTGGGGGCCGACGAACGGCGGGAACGGGGCCATCGACGCCGAGGAAGGTCTGACTGTCACAGGCGGAACGCTGCTCGCGGCGGGCGCCCGGGGGATGGATCAAGCTCCCAGTGCCTCCTCGCCCCAAGCCTCGATCAAGGTCACGGGGCAGGCGAGCAAAGGCTCAACCTTCGCGGTGTTTGATTCGAACGGCAAGGAAGTCGCTTCCTACACGCTCGCGAAGAGTGCGAATTCTTTCGTGTTTTCGTCGCCTGAGATCGTCAAGGGTCGGAAGTATGCGATCAAGGCAGACGGCAAGCAGGTGGTGACTGCCACGGCGGGAGACTACGACGAAAACCGCATGAGCATGCCGGGTGGTGGGCGGTAGGTGTCGTTTTTCGTCGGTGGCGGGCGGTTGGCCAATGCGGGTGACAACGGGCGGATGGCGTTGCCGCCGGCGGGCGGTAGATATCCCCTCTTTGGTCCGCGATCGCCGTGATGTCTTTGGTCCGCGCTCGCCGTGATGTCTTTGGTCCGCGATCGGCTTAATGTCGTTCGCCATGGCTTTGTCCGCGACACGCCAGTGGAGGGGACGCGCCGAGGTGGGAGATGATACCCATCGGCCTTGAAAACCCCCTTTGTCCACACTTGTGGATAAGTTTCTAGAGTTTTCCACCGGTGTGGACCGTTTTCGTCCACAGATGTGGAAAACTCCGTGTTTCCCTCTGTGTCGAATGTCAGGAATGCGACGTGGGAGCTTCGGCTGCGGGGACGGAAGTGGTTGCTGCTTGCCGTCGCGCACTCCGTTTGCGGGCTTCTGCCTGAGGGTGTGCAGGCAGAAATTTGCAGAACGGCGACTTCTTCCTTGGTCGCTGATTCCGCCCCGAGCGGGTACGGGTTGGATAGAGCGTGGCGCGATGCAGTCGTTGCTCGTTCCGCCTTGAGTGCGTATGGAGGTCGATTTTGTGTCGGACGCCTGTGCGAAGATCCTTACGGTTGCCCGTCGGGCGGCCCATGCGTCCGGCTCGATGTGGAAAGGCGGGGGATAACCCAGCTCGATGAAGTATCTGCATGCACAGCCTCTCCACCGAAAGAGAGGCGTCATCCACAAGGCGAATGACAAGGGTGTTACTCATCACCCCTACACAAGCCCTTGTGGTCTAACCGGTAGCCGACCACAAGGTGTAGTGTTTTCGCGTGTGCCGCTCAGGCGGTGCAGTTTGAATTTTCTGCGTGCCCAGGGCGGTCGGAGACGGCTGGTCCGAAAGGGATCGGAAGGAGCTGCTCTCATGAGCATCACTGTTTACACCAAGCCTTCGTGCGTCCAGTGCAATGCGACGAAACGGGCGATGGCAAAGGCTGGACTCACCTATCGCGAGGTGGATCTGACCCGGGATGCCGAGGCGTTGGAAGCGGTCAAAGCCATGGGCTATCAGTCCGCACCCGTGGTTTTTGCCGGGGGTGAGCACTGGTCGGGTTTCCGTCCCGACAAGATCAAGGCTTTGGTGGCCGCACGCGACTCGGCGGTTGTCACGGCGTGATTGCGAGGTGGGGGCCGCGTATCGCGTCGTGCGGATTGTTGAGCCCCCGCCAAGGGCTGCAGAATGTCCGGAAATGAGAGCCGCTGATGGGCGATCCTGCGGCTTGCGTGTTGAGCCGCGGTTCGACGCTGCATCGTCGAAGGGACTAAGGTCGCCGGCACGGCTATCGTCTGCAAAAGCATCGACCCAGAAGGCGAAAAGGTGGCGAAGGCGAGATGGCGAAGCTCGTCTACTTTTCATCGACAACGAATAACACCGAGAGATTCGTCGAAAAGCTCGGCATACCCGCGCAGCGCATTCCACTGCGTTCCAAGGACGCACCACTCCGCGTCGACGAGGAATACGTCCTCGTCGTCCCGACATACGGGGGCGGCAATGCCAAAGGGGCCGTCCCCAAACAGGTCATCAAGTTTCTCAACGATGAACGCAACCGCTCACTTATTCGCGGCGTGATCTCGGGAGGAAACACGAATTTCGGCACGGCGTACGGCTTGGCCGGAGATATCATCTCCGCCAAGTGCCGCGTGCCGCATATGTATCGATTCGAATTACTCGGGACACCCGCCGATGTGGCCCGGGTTCGCGAAGGTTTGGAGAAGTTTTGGCAGCAAGCACGTTGACGGA
>ERZ772968.1248-NODE-1248-length-12034-cov-6.274313_pt1 | contig 12034 bp, 10 predicted proteins | sample MGYA00580674_ERZ772968 | MGnify/ENA primary metagenome ERZ772968 (study PRJEB29015, sample SAMEA2737940) | human oral metagenome | biome: human oral; feature: human-associated habitat; material: dental | place: China | collected 2138 ...
TATCCTGGCGGGCCACATATCTTAACGTTAGGTGTACCGGGCAGATTCTCCGGCGTAGGATTGGCACTATGGATATAGTTATTAAGCGCATATATGAAGATCCTTCCCCGGATGACGGATACCGGGTACTCGTTGATAGGCTTTGGCCGCGCGGAGTCTCAAAAGATAAGGCTCATCTTGATGAATGGGCGAAGGACTTAGCTCCTTCGACGGAGGCTCGCCGAGATTTTGGGCATAAACCAGAGAATTTTGAATCCTTCAAACAACGCTATCTGAACGAGCTTGACAGTAATTCAGAGGTGCACCCCGAGCTTGAGCGTATGGTTGCGGGTGCGCAGAAGCTCCAGTCCTCTCGCGTTACGCTTTTGTACGGCGCTAAGAGCCCTACCTGCAACCACGCGGTCATTCTGCGTGATTACCTCATAGACCGGCTGAAGAGCCTCTGAAATTTTGGCTGATACGCGCTGTACATAAGCTACTGTAGAAAGATGGTTGATGAACATTCAGCAATTGATACGGCACAGAGAATTGTGCATGTTTCTGCAGTGGTAATCCGCAATCACGCCGGGCACGTACTGACCGTGCGTAAAGCCGCCTCACATGGGTTTATGATGCCCGGAGGTAAACCCGATGCGGGGGAGAGCCCCTTGCATACGGCGGTGCGTGAGGTTACTGAAGAGCTGGGATTTGCGCCGGATCCTGCCCAGATGGTGTACCTTGGCAAGTTTGACGCTCCCGCCCTGAACGAAAGCGGATTCGTGGTACGTGCCGAAACTTTTGAATATATGCCGCATCCGCAAGAGGAAAAGATACTTGAGCAGCTGAGCCCGCATGCCGAAATTGCTGAATTACGTTGGGTAGACCCCGCAGCGGACTATACCGATCAGGCGCCTCTGAACACTGAGTGTATATTCCCGCTTATCTGCAGAATAAGTCCTGGCGAAACGCCATCGGTGCCTCTGTGAATCCGCTGAAAATATGCGCGATATGAGCGATAAGGCTTGCGCTCGGCTGCGCGGGGGCGGTAGGGTGCATAGGGATAAATCACCCGTAAAAATTTTACGTTGACGCACGCGTTCCGCGCACCGTCGCGTGTATGAATGCATCCGATGAAAGAAGCAGAACATGAGAGATAGTTTTAACCTTGCCGTGTATTGCGGCGCTACTATGGGCAATGACCCCGATTTTGCCGCCTGCGCCCGTGAGTTGGGAACCCTATGCGCAAAACGTGGCGTGGGGGTAGTTTATGGAGGCGGCCGCACCGGTCTGATGGGAACCGTCGCGGGCGCGACCCTGGATGCGGGCGGCAAAGTCTACGGCGTGGTCACCCACCAGCTCGTGGAGTGGGAGGGCGTGTACCCTGGGCAGACAACCCTCGATATTGTCGATACCATGCATCAGCGTAAGATCGCCATGATTAATAAGGCCGACGCCTTCGTTGCGATGCCCGGTGGCCCCGGAACCTTGGAAGAATTTTTCGAGGTATTTAGCTGGCAATTCCTCAAGATTCACACGAAGCCTGTGGCGCTCCTGAATGTTAATGGGTACTGGGATAAGCTCGTTGAGGCGATGCAATATATGGCTAGCACTGAGCTTTTGCGCCCTTCATACCTGGAACGTTTGATTGTTGTTGACACTCCCGAAGAGCTTATGAAGGTGCTTGGGAAATAGCCCGGAAGCTCTGGAAAAACCAACTACTTACACGCCCGTGGCCTGAGCGCTGCGGGCGTTTTTGCATCACCCGTCGGTAGGGGGCGTGGACGCGTCTAGTTTTTACCGCGCGCCCTGCTCAGAAGCGAAGAAAGCGGCAGAATATGCACAATAATCCATACGGGCGTGAGCGTCATCATAAGCATATAGAGAACCCGAATCAGGGACTCCATGTGAGGGTCTTCTGAGAGCATGCCCAGATAGACCGTCACTCCCAGCACCACGCCGGTGGTGAGTGTCAAATAGAGCAATGCCCACAGCACTTCGGAGCGGCTGGCGTGCCCGCGACCGAGTGTGTAGAAGTGGTAAAACCGCCCCACCGCCTGAAGGAACGAGGCACCTTCTAACGCTTGTGCGGGTTCACGAACAGCGGCTAGCGCCTCCTGTTCATCATCAACGCCGATTTCGCGCAGGGCATCGGGGGTATCCTGGAGAAGAAAAACGGGTTCTTCTTTGTGACGGTGTGTGCGTGCCATACCTCTAGGGTACCCGACGACGTGTAAAGGACAACGATGACAAAGACCCTTCTCATCACCTATTTCGGCCCGTTTCCCGGCGTGAGCGTGAACCCGAGCGGGGTAACAGCGCGGCAGGTGGCTGATGTACTTGCCGACGAATCTGCGGTACGGGTTGTAACCCGTGAGGTTCCGGTGAGCTATGCGGGTTCTTCAGAAGCTTTAGGGGAGATGCTGACCGATATTCGCCCGGATGCGGTGCTCAGCTTGGGCGTGGCAGTCGGACGGGATAAGGTGAGCTTTGAGAGGGTTGCTATCAACCTGGACTCCGCCGATATTGAGGATAATGACGGTGTGGTGCGTGTGGATGAGGCGATTACCCCGGATGGACGCGAAGCGTATTTTTCGACCCTGCCGGTGCGGGCAAGCTATGAGCGTTTGCGCGGTGTGGGGCTACCGGTTGAGATTTCGTACACCGCCGGAACCTATGTGTGCAACCACGTATTTTATAAGGTACACCGTATTCTGGAACGCCAGGGGCGGCGGATTCCTGCGGGGTTTGTGCATATTCCCGCCACGCAAGTCGATCATGAGCCCTCTGACGCACAGACAACGTTTACTGCACATGCCGATGCTGGGGGAGTAGAGGGCGAATCGGTGCCTACTCTGCCTGAGGCGGTGGTTGCGCGCATCGTGGCGGAGCTGGTGCGCGATACCCTCAAGGTTATGTAGGCTCATTCATGCCGTAGAACTGGGAAGACGAGTGAAAGCGGCGGTTAAAACGCGGTGCCCCCGATGAGAGATTCATCGGGGGCACCGCGCATATTAGCCTAGGGCACTGCTACTTGCGGTGCTTAAGGTAGTAGCCGATCAGGGATGCGGTCGAAGAATCCTGGCGTGCCAGAACCTCGCGGTCGCCTTTGATAGCAGGCACCAGATCGAGCGCCAGCTTCTTGCCGAGTTCGACGCCCCACTGGTCGAAGGAATCGATACCCCACACGATACCCTGCACAAAGGTGATGTGCTCATAGAGGGCAATCAGCTCGCCCAGCACACGCGGGGTCAGGCGGGAGGCCATGATAGAGGTCGAAGGACGGTTGCCGCTGAAAATACGGGCGTTTACCACATGCTCGGCGGTACCTTCGGCACGTACCTCATCCTCAGTCTTGCCGAAGGCGAGCGCCTGAGTCTGTGCGAAGAAGTTTGCGAGGAAGAGCTCGTGCACATCCTGCTCGCCATCCTTGGTGGGGTGAGCCGGGTTGGCGAAGGCCAGGAAGTCCGCAGGGATAAGGCGGGTACCCTGGTGGATAAGCTGGTAGAAAGCGTGCTGACCGTTGGTGCCGGGCTCGCCCCAGAAAACCTCGCCCGTGGAGTAGTCCACGAAGGAACCGTCGGCGCGCACGGATTTACCGTTGGACTCCATGGTAAGTTGCTGCAGATAGGCGGGAAAACGGTGCAGGTACTGGTCGTAGGGTAGAACCGCGTGGGTTTCGGCACCCAAGAAGTTCACGTACCATACGTTAAGCAAGCCCATGAGTACGGGCACGTTCTTTTCAAAGGGCGCAGTGCGGAAGTGCTCGTCCATGGCGTGGAAGCCCGCGAGGAATTCTTCGAATACCTTCGGGCCGAAGACGATGGCCAGCGAGGTACCGATCGCCGAGTCTACGGAGTAGCGACCGCCTACCCAGTCCCAGAAGCCGAAGGCATTTTCGGGGTCAATTCCGAAGGCAGCAACCTTATCGAGTGCGGTTGAAACGGCGATAAAGTGCTTAGCCACGGCTTCTTCTGCGGTTTTGCCCTGCAGGGCGTTCGCCTCGCCAAGCGCGGTGAGCAGCCAGTCGCGTGCCACACGAGCGTTGGTCAGGGTTTCTAGGGTACCGAAGGTCTTCGAAGCAACGATGAACAGGGTAGTTTCTGGGTCAAGATCAGAAACTTTTTCGGCAACATCGGTCGGGTCGATATTTGAGATGAACCGCGCGGAAATCCCGGCATCGGCGTAAGGCTTAAGCGCCTCGTACACCATCACGGGACCAAGGTCAGAACCGCCAATACCAATATTCACCACGGTCTCGATGCGCTTGCCGCTCACGCCGGTCCACTCGCCCGAACGCACACGATCGGCAAAAGCGTAAATCTTGTTCAGAACGGCGTGAACATCGCTATCGACATCCTGCCCATCAACAATGAGGGCGGGGGAGTAGCCTTTGGGGCGGCGCAGCGCGGTGTGCAGAACCGCGCGGTCCTCGGTCACGTTAATGTGTTCGCCAGTGAACATAGCATCGCGGCGTTCGGCGAGGTTCACCTCTTCGGCGAGTTTGAGCAAAAGCTGCACGGTCTCTTCGGTGATGAGGTTCTTCGAGAGGTCTACGTGCAGGTCTGCGGCATCAAAACTAAATTTCTGGGCGCGGGAAGGATCCTGCTCGAACCAGGCTCGCAAATTCGGAGTGAGCGATGCTTTGTGCTGGGTTAGTGCTGACCACGCGCTGGTGGTCGTCGGGTTCGTAATAGTCATGGTTCTTATTTTCTCTCTTTCAACCCGGTGATGTCACCTTTATACAGGCGTTTACCTGAAGGTTTTGCGCGTTCTTGCGCTTTTGGTGACCACAACGTTTGGGTGCGGTGCATAATTCCCGCCAGGCATTATCCCATGAACGGCGCGCATTGGAGGGGAGATTTTACGAATCCTCAGGGTGCCCTCAAGGGTTAGCAAACCGTCCCCTAAATGTACACGAAAACGCGCGTACATTTGGGAGAATACCGGTGGTAGACTGGGGACGTCTTTATAGACCTGCCTCGGCGCATCCGGTAATGCGGGCACGAGCGATGCTGGCTTTTTGCATAGCGTGCGTGGAAGTTCTCGACGGCGCTGTGCATCATGAAAACTCACTCATAACTCACACATTCACTCCAGGATATTGTTTATGCCTATAAACCCGCTGCGGGGAATTCGTGTACCCGCTGCAGAGCATACCCCGCCGTATGAATCGTTCCTAGAATCTCGCGGATTCCGCCCCGAAATTCAGGGTTTGCGCGCCTTCGCCGTGCTTCTCGTGGTGCTTTACCACGTATGGATCGGCAAAGTCTCCGGCGGTGTGGATGTTTTTCTCTTCATCTCGGCTTTCTTGCTTTCGCTCTCGTTCATGCGGAAAATCAACGAGGGCAAAGCGCTGAACCTGCTGGCCTACTGGACTCATGTGTTCGCGCGCCTGTTGCCTGCCGCAGCCGTGGTGATCGTGCTGACTCTTGCGGCTTCCTTAACTATCTTGCCAGCGCTGTATTGGAACGCGCGCGCCGTTGATGCCCAAGCCTCGCTGTTTTACTACCAGAACTGGAACCTGGCGAACGGTGCGGTCAATTATTTCGCCCAGGGTATAAGCGATAAATCGCCCTTCCAGCATTTCTGGTCGCTCTCGATTCAGGGACAAATTTTCCTGCTCTGGCCGATACTTTTCGCGGTGGCTGCGTTTCTCGTGCATCGGGTACGCTTCAAGCCCGTACCCGCGGCGGTAACGGTATTCGGCACTGTATTCATGACCTCGTTTGCCTTCTCAATCTGGGAGACAAAGCAGATTTCCGCCTACGCATATTTTGATACCCGCACCCGCCTGTGGGAGTTTGCGATTGGTACCCTGCTTGCGGTGATGACGCTGAAATGGAAGCCGCACCATGTGAGAACCCGCGTGGTAATGGGATGGGTGGGCGCCCTGGGATTAGTAACCTGCGGCGCTGTTTTACCGGTTGAACGAACTTTCCCTGGCTACCTGGCGCTGTGGCCCGTGCTCTCCGGCGCGCTGGTGATGATCGCCGGGCGCACCGACCATAAATTCGCGATCGACCGTCTGCTAGTCTCCACGCCGTTGCAAAGCTTGGGCAATATTTCTTACGCCCTGTACCTAGTGCACTGGCCCCTGCTCGTGCTCTACAGCGCTGCGGTTAATAAACCTCGCGTGAATTTTCTGGAAGGCACGGTGATTATCGCCGTTTCAATCGGTTTGGCATGGGTTTTGAGCACCTACATCGAGAAGCCGTTGCGCAGCCGATCCGGCGTATTTCTTGATAAAACGGTCTCGAAACTGCGCGTGACCACGATTTTCACCCCCACTCTTTGGGTGAATCAGCTCGCCTATGTACTCGTGATTCTGCTGGTGATCGGAGCTCCTGTTCTGAGCGTTCGCGCCTGGGCACAGCAACGCGATATAACCGTGATCCAGAATACTGAAGAGCTAGTGAAAAATGATGAGGCAACATATCCAGGCGCCCGAGCAGTCGGCACGGACCAAATGTCGCGCGTATCAAAGCCTATTCCGCAGGATATCCCCATCTACGGCATGCTCGCTGACTGGGGAGAGGGATGCCCCGCACCCTTTACCCCCATGCATGAATCTCTGAATACATCCTGCGCCGTCAAACAGAATGGGGACGATTCGGCCCCCCTCACCATTGTTGTTGGTAGCTCGCACGCATTACAGATGACGGCTGCGTTCGAGCCTATTGCCCAGCGCACCGGCACCAATCAGATGAACCTTCTAGAGACAGGATGCCCTTACCCATTCGCAGCCCCCGAGGGCTATCTCAACGACCTTAAGAAACGCTGCATCGCGTTCTCACAGAAAGCCACGGAAGAAATTCTGCGCCTTAAGCCGACGACCGTAGTGATTATCGCAACCACGACCGACACAAGCGCTGATGCCGAGACCGCAGACCCCAACCTCGACGAAACCCTGCGCGTCTTCACTGACGCGGGCATCCAGGTGATCGGTCTGCGCGATAACCCGCGATTTGCTCAAGATATGTATGTGTGTGCGATTAGGGCTCAGGGGGATAAGAGCAGCTGTTCTGAACCCATTGAGCAGAAATATGGTGATAATCTCGCCGCACCAATTTTCGAGAAATATGCAGACCGTGGAGCCTATCTGCTCGATTTGAAGGATATCTACTGCCCGGACGGTCTATGCCGCTCGGTCATCGGCAACGTATACGTGTACGCGGATACTAACCACCTCACCAAAGCCTTCGAACATACCCTCGCAGAGACAATACATGAGCGTGCCCTCGCCGCAGGGTGGAAGCCGGAAGGGCGCTCAGGTTCATAACCCCAGAGCACCAGGCACGTGAATAGACCGCAGAGATACGCCCTCGCTTATGTCAGATGAGCGGGGGCGCATCACGTGCGCAGATTTCGGGCAGATTTTAGGCATATCAGGCCGCATAGGCGGGGGAGTGAAGGCCGCATGCGGTAGAGTGGAAACCATGAGCGTGCAGCAGAATCTTTACCTGGTTATTTCTCGACGTGGAGAAACCCTTATGAACCGTGACGGAACCGTTCATTACCTGCCCGAAGCGCCACAAAACACCATCATCGAAACCAGCCTGGAACCTAAATTTAGAAAGCCCTCTGACCGGGAAGGCACCGATTACCATGCAGCCTACCTGGAGGATGAAGAACTGCTCGCGCTCGCGGAAGATCTCTCCCGAACTAACACGGATGCGCTCATCACCGCATCGCAGAACGGGTTCCGTTTCTACCCCGTGCACAAAGACCCCGCCGGGCGCGCCCGCTACGCCGCCGCCCTTGCCAAGCGCGACTACCTTCTTGAAATGGAGTATTCCGCGTACTCGGGAGATCCCGCGCTGATCGACGGGGAACGCCAGGTGCGGCGCACCGCATCCGGCGAGCTCGTATTCCCGCGCATCGAACCGGCGGTTATGGCGCTCGTCCTCAGTCGCGACGGCGAACGGGTGCTGTTGGCGAATAACCGGCTCTGGCACGAAAACCGCTTCGCCCTCATCGCCGGGTTCGTGGATCCCGGCGAGAACCTGGAACAGGCAGTAGCCCGCGAAGTCTATGAAGAAACCGGGCTGCAGGCTCTCAACCTTGACTACCGCATGAGCGATGTGTGGCCTTTCCCGCGCTCGCTCATGATCTGCTACCGGGTAACGGTCGATGACACCCAACCCGTGGAACATCTGGACGGAGAAATCCGGGCCGCACGCTGGTTCACCGCACCCGAGCTGGCGCAGGCTATCGCCGAATCTGAGGCTGTGCGTCAGAAACAGGGAGTCCACAAACTGGAGCTTCCTGGCACGAACGCGGTCGCCCGCCGCATGCTGGACGATTGGCTGCACGAGAAAAATGCCGGGTGCTGAGTCGAAGCCGACTAAAACCTGCGCCCAAGACAAACTAGGGCAAGTGGTACACTGGATAGGTAAGCCCGAGGCAGAGGCGCGTTTTGGCGCGCCCGCACGAGAACGCTCGGGCATGCACGCACTGATATCCGCGTTGCGTATTTAAGCTCACGCATCTAACGCGGCGTGCCCCTAGTATTCCCTAGATTTAAGCGAGAAAAATTACGCATGTCTGAAAACACCGCTTCGCGCCCTGATTTGCGCAACGTGGCGATCGTGGCACACGTTGACCACGGCAAAACCACCATCGTGGATGCGATGCTCAAGCAGACCCACGCGTTCTCGGCGCACGCAGACGTCGAAGACCGCGTGATGGACTCCGGCGACCTTGAAAAGGAAAAAGGCATTACCATCCTCGCGAAGAACACCACCGTGTTCTACGATGGACCCTCCGCGAACGGTGAAACTATCACCATCAACGTGATCGATACCCCCGGACACGCCGACTTCGGCGGCGAAGTCGAACGCGGCCTTTCTATGGTCGATGGCGTGGTGCTGCTCGTGGACGCCTCTGAAGGCCCGCTGCCGCAGACCCGCTTCGTGCTGCGCAAGGCACTCGCCGCGAAGCTGCCCGTCATTTTGGTGGTGAACAAGGTGGACCGCCCGGATGCGCGCATCGACGAGGTCGTCAGCGAAACCATGGATTTGCTGCTCGGCTTGGCATCGGACCTGTCCGAGGAGGTGCCCGACCTTGACCTCGACAGCGTGCTCGATGTGCCGGTCGTCTATGCTTCCGGCAAAGCCGGTGCCGCATCGCTGAACCAACCCGCCGACGGCGCCCTGCCCGATAATGACGATTTGGAACCGCTGTTTAAGACCATTATCGAGCATGTGCCCGCCCCCACCTACAACCCTGATGAGGTGCTGCAGGCGCATGTGACCAACCTTGACTCTTCGCCGTTCCTGGGCCGTCTGGCGCTCGTGCGTATCTTCAACGGCACCCTCAAGAAAGGGCAGACCGTCGCTTGGGCACGTCAAGATGGCGATATTAAGAACGTGCGTATCTCTGAGCTGTTGGCAACCAAAGCGCTCGAACGTGTTCCCGCCGAAGAAGCAGGTCCCGGCGAAATCGTGGCGGTCGCCGGTATCGAAGACATTACCATTGGTGAAACCCTGACCGATGCCGAAAACCCCAAGCCGCTGCCGCTTATTAAGGTGGACGACCCGGCGATCTCCATGACCATCGGCATTAACACCTCTCCGATGGCGGGTCGTGTCAAGGGCGCGAAGGTGACCGCACGCCAGGTCAAGGACCGTCTTGACCGCGAGCTTATCGGTAACGTCTCCATCAAGGTTCTGCCCACCCAGCGCCCGGATGCTTGGGAAGTTCAGGGCCGTGGCGAGCTCGCCCTCGCTATTTTGGTGGAGCAGATGCGCCGCGAGGGCTTCGAACTGACCGTGGGTAAACCGCAGGTAGTCACCAAAACCATCGACGGCAAACTGTATGAACCGATGGAACACATGATTATTGATGTGCCCGAAGAGCACCTGGGTGCCGTAACCCAGCTGATGGCGGCACGTAAGGGGCGCATGGAGAACATGTCGAACCACGGCACCGGCTGGGTGCGCATGGAATTCGCGGTACCCGCGCGCGGCCTGATCGGCTTCCGCACTCAGTTCCTCACTGAAACCCGCGGCGCCGGTATCTCGTCGTCGTACTCGATAGACCCCGAACCCTGGGCTGGCGATATTGAGTACCGCACCAACGGTTCGATGATCGCCGACCGTGCCGGTGTGGTTACCCCTTACGCCATGATTAACCTGCAGGAACGCGGCACCTTCTTCGTGGAACCGACCTCCGAAGTATACGAGGGTATGGTCGTGGGCATGAACTCTCGTGCGGACGATATGGAAGTGAATATCACCAAGGAAAAGAAGCTGACCAATATGCGTTCCTCCACCGCAGACAGCTTCGAAAACCTGACCCCGCCCAAGAAGCTCACGCTGGAAGAATGCCTCGAATTCGCCCGCGAAGACGAATGTGTGGAAGTCACTCCCGAAGCTATTCGCATCCGCAAGGTTATTCTGGATGCGAACGAGCGCGTGCGTGAATTCCGCCGCCGTGCCCGCGCCAACTAGGGCACACAAGCATAGCTAACCGCCGGGAGCAGTACGGGCGTTTGTCGTCATGACAAGCCACGATAACCGTACCGCTCCCGGTTGTGGTTTAAGATATAGAAGAACTGTTCTTTGACAGAAGGTCACCTGACACTATGCCTGAAACTTCCGCGCCGCAGTACCCCGCCCAGGGGGAACACCTGATGAAAAACGCGAAACGCGACCTACTGCCGAGCGGCTACACGCCCTCCGAGGCAGTGATGTTGTTCGTACACGCGCATCCAGACGACGAGACCACGGCAACAGGCGCAACGATGGCGTACTACGCCAAGAAGGGTGCCAAGGTGCATTTGCTGACCCTCACTCGAGGCGAAATGGGAGAAGTCATTCCGCCGAAGCTGCAGCATCTTGAAGTGGGCAAACCCGGCAACAGCGACAACGGCGAGGCACTGGGGGAGTACCGAACCGTTGAGCTCAACAACGCGACGGCAAAGCTGGGTGTGCGCAAGCGTTTCTTCCTGGGAGAGGAACCCGCCACGGCGCCGGGCGCGCTCAACATCTACCGTGATTCCGGCATGGCGTGGGGCAAAGACGGTAAACCGGTGGCGAACCCGAAGGCGAGTGAAGATTCCTTGACCGCCCAGCCGATTGCCCCGCAGGCCGAGGCTATTGCTAATGCCATTCGCGATATTAAGCCCGATGTTCTGATCACCTATGACCTCGACGGTGGCTACGGGCACCCCGACCATGTGCGCACTCACCAGGCTGTGCTTGAAGCACTCAAAATCTTGGGCGATAGTAACGACCGCCCCATACTGACCTGGGGCATTGAAGGAGAATTCTCAGAGCAGGATGCGCGCCAACAATGCGCTATCACCGGCTCAGTCGAGGCCAAACGTGAAGCGATGAAAGCCCACGGAACGCAGATCGTGGTAACCGGGGACACCACCTTTGAATTCTCAAACAAGGTAGAGCAGAAAATTTCGGCGGTTGAAACCTACCGCCTGCTCGACGGTAACGCACAGCGCAAAATTCCCGAAACCCCCACGCAGGCAGGCATCGTATCGCTTCTGATAACGTGCATTCTTCTGGGAACCCTCGCAGGTATTGCGGGCTCAATCTACCACGCCTGGGTCATGTATACGGGCGAAACTCCGCTTCCTGTCGGGCTCGTGTTCGGCTTCGCCACCGTATTTTTTGCATCGCTGTGGGCTTCCCTCGCGCTACGTCGCGGCGGGGCAACGGTTATCACCGGTGCCTTCGCATTCCTGGTGATATATGCGCTTGCCTTTATGCGCCCGGATTCGCCCTTCGTACTGGTAAACCCGGACTACCCGCCGATTGGTTTATACGGCACACTATGGCTTTTGGGTACGCCCGTTATCTCTCTGCTTGCCTTTTTCGTCTTTACCCGTACCAAAGAAGGAAATGCCTTCTATAACACCCCGCGGCAGGTCCATTTGCGCCATCGCAGGGCCGAAGAGAAAGCGCGCCGAGCTCAAACGCTTAATAATTCTTCGCGCACTGCACCATAAGCTGTGATGAAGCTAAAGAATGACATAGAGGCGTCACGAAAAATGTTGTGATGAATATAACTTTCAAGAGTATTTATTTTAATTTCTTGG
>ERZ772968.1255-NODE-1255-length-12005-cov-14.447113_pt1 | contig 12005 bp, 9 predicted proteins | sample MGYA00580674_ERZ772968 | MGnify/ENA primary metagenome ERZ772968 (study PRJEB29015, sample SAMEA2737940) | human oral metagenome | biome: human oral; feature: human-associated habitat; material: dental | place: China | collected 2138 ...
TAGGTCTTCTGGCTACCATCATCGGCGCGCTGCTGGGTGGGGCCTGGCTGTCGTCACGCTCGCTCTACCAGTCGCTGATGCTCTTTGGCATCCTGCAGGCGTTCTCCAATGTGGGCTACTGGCTGCTGTCGGTGCTGCCCAAGAGCTACCTGCTGATGGCCGGCGCCATCGGCATCGAGAACCTCTGCGGGGGGCTGGGCACGGCCGCCTTCGTGGCCTTCCTCATGACCCTGACCGACCGCCGCTTTTCGGCTGCGCAGTATGCGCTGCTGTCGGCGCTGGCAGCCATCGGCCGTGTCTACGTGGGGCCGGTGGCCGGCGTGGTGGTCGAGCAGCAGGGCTGGCCCAGCTTCTTCCTGATGACGGTGGCCGCGGCGCTGCCGGGCCTCTTGATGCTGTGGTGGCTGCGCCGCGAGGTGCAGGCGCTGGATGCGCGCCGCAGCCGCACCGAGGCGCTGCCGGATCTGGACTGATTGCTTGCTCTACTTGCTGAGCTTGCGCACGTACTTCCACACTTCCTGCTCGGCCGCAAACTTGCCGATGCGCAGCAGTGTCTGCCGGGCGGCCGGCGTGCGCAGCACCAGGGTGGCCATGGGCACGGCCACGGCCAGTCCCACGGCCGTCGTCAGCGTGGGGTAACGCAGCAGCGCCTGCATCGTCTTGCTGCGCGGGAAACTGTCACGAGGCCGGCCGTCGTCCCGGAAGTCGGGCGCATCCTCGTCAATGGGCGTGCCGTCTTCATCCACCAGCAACGGATAGTCGACCGGCGGGCGAGTGCGCGGCCCAGATGCTGTGTTGCCCCTGAAATTCCTGAATGCAGAATTATTGCTGCTTCCGGTGTCTTCGGTGGCTCGGGCGCTGGTGCTGCCTTCGGGGCTGTGGTGGCTGGTACTGCGCTCAGCTGTGCCGGTTTTGTCATGACCCGGGGCATGCGTCGATCCTGCACCATGGGGTGCAGAGGCTTCCTTGGCAGCGGCCCGGCGCAGGATGTCGGCCAGCGATTCGCCAGCCACGGCGGCCGGGCGGGCTTCGCTGGACGCCCCCTCCTGTCGCAGCGCACCGCGTTCGGTGTTGTTGCCGTTCATGGTCAGCGCACGGCGGCGCTGGATGCGCGCGAAGATCTCCTCGGCGGTTTCGTCGGCGCGGCTGGAACGGTTCATGTTCAGTTGTTCGTCATTCATGATACTGAATTACGCTCACGTTCCAGGTCTTCCTTCAGGCTGCGCAGATCATCGGCCAGCACCTGACGGCTGAGGGGGAAGGGTTCGGGGTGGCCTTTGAGAAGGCTGCGGATGCGCAGCACCAGGACCAGGCTGAGGATGACCCAGAAGCCGGCGGCGATGCCCAGCGCATGCAGGCGCCAAGGAGTCTCCCAGGCCAGGGCCACCAGGGTGGCCATCAGCCACACCAGGCAGATGATGGCGATGACGCCAGCAGCCAGACTCGTACCCACCAGCTTGGCCAGCCAGCGGGATTCGGTGCCGAGTTCCAGCGCCAGCAGGCGGCTGCGGTCGTCCAGGCCTGCCACCAGATCGGCGGCGGTCCGCTTCATCCGTCGGATGCGGGGTTCGAAGAGTTTGCCGAACATGTGTCAGGAGGCACAAGGCCATGAAGCGCCGGCGGGGCCTGCGCTGGGAATGGGAGCCCGCTGGCCGGTCTGCAGGGAGAGACTGGCCAGCGGGCAGCGGCACGGGAAGCGCCTTCAGGCGCTTCCCGGCCACGGAAGCGCGATGATCAGCGACGCGACAGCAGGAAGCCGATTACCAGGCCCGCAGCGGCAGCCATACCGGCCGTCTGCCACGGCGAGGTGTGGGCGTACTCGTCCACACGGGCAGCGCCTTCGCGGGCGCGGCGCTGCACTTCCTGGGCCGTGTCGTAGGCCACGTCTGACATGCGCTGGATGGAGTCACGCACATGGTTCAGCGCAGCGCGCACTTCGGGGCGGTCGGCCAGCGAGTCGCTGTCCAGCAGATCGGAGATGTCGGCTTTCAGGGCGTCCCACTCACGCTCCAGGTGGTCGCGCGAACGCTCGGCGGTACGGCCGAACTGCCGGCGGCTCTTTTTCAGGCCGCGCTCCAGTTCTTCCAGGCGGGCAGCCAGTTTTTCGGTGATATCGTCAGCCATCTTGGTTTCCTCAAAGAGTCTGTGAAAGTTGGAGGTGCGCCTGTGTCAGTCACCGGGCGCCTTCCTGGGGGTTCCGACCGGTGAGGGCATCTGCCTTCGGTCCGGGCGGCACTCGGCCAAGCCGACAGGCAAGTGTGCCAGCTTCATCATCCCATGTCAGGGTGGGGTGGGGAAAACCAAGGAACCAGGTGGTCTTTTTTACAAAGTCAGCACACGACGCAGGAAGGCCGCAATGTCGCCGATCTCCTCGGGGCAGACCGAATGAGGCATCGGGTACTCGTGCCAGTCCACCGTGTAGCCCAGCGACCGCAGCAGATCGCGCGAGGCCAGGGCCCGCTCGATGGGCACGACCGGATCGTCCTGGCCGTGGGCCATGAAGATGGGGGTGTGCTGGTTGTCGGCGCTGCGCTCGGAGACGGTGCTGTCGGCCAGCGGCAGGTAGCCCGACAGGCCCACCAGCGCCGCCAGCCGCTGCTTCAGGCGCAGACCGGTCAGCAGCGTCATGGCGCAGCCCTGGGAAAAGCCCATCAGCACGATGCGCTCGGCCGGGATGCCGCGTTCCACTTCACGTGCAATGAGGGCCTCGATGGCAGCCTGCGAGCAGCGCAACCCTGCCTCGTCCTCGCGCCGCGCCAGATCGGTACCCAGGATGTCGTACCAGGCACGCATCACATAGCCGTTGTTGATGGTGACGGGCATCTGCGGCGCATGCGGGAAGATGAACCGGACGGGCACGCCCAGGTCCAGCATCTGGGCTACCGGCATGAAGTCGTTGCCATCGGCCCCCAGACCGTGCAGCACGATGATCGAGGCCGTCGGTTCGGGGCCGGTGACGAATTCCAGGGCTTCGAGGGTGTCGGGCATGGTCGGGGTGTCAGTTGTGGGTGGGCGGTTCGTGTTCGGAGCGAACGACCGAGGGCTTGTCGGCCATGGCGGCGCGTTCAGCCTCCAGGTCGGGCTTCTCACCCGGCGGCAGGCCGTAGTACAGCTCGCCGATCTGGATGCGCTCGCGGCCCTGCTCGACACGGTAGCGGTTGGTGTCACGCAGCGAATACACGCAGCCGCAGTATTCCTGCTGATAGAAGTGCTCGGCCTTGGAGATTTCGATCATCCGGGCCGAACCGCCGCCCTTGCGCCAGTTGTAGTCCCAGTAGACCATGTCCGGATAGCGGGCTGCGGCACGGTGGCCGCAGCCGTTGATCTGGTTCATGTCCTTCCAGCGCGAGATGCCCAGCGAGCTGGTGAACACCCGAAAGCCATGTTCGTGTGCATACAGGGCGGTGCGCTCGAAGCGCATGTCGAAACAGACCGTGCAGCGCTCACCGCGCTCGGGCTCGTGTTCCAGTCCCTTGACCCGCGTGAACCATTTGTCCGAATCATAGTCGGCATCAATGAAAATGATGCCGTGCTTCTGCGCGAAGCGGATGTTCTCTTCCTTGCGGATCTCGTATTCCCGCACCGGGTGGATGTTGGGGTTGTAGAAGAAGATGGTGAAGTCGATGCCGGCATCCACCAGCTTCTGCATGGGTTCGCCCGAGCAGGGTGCGCAGCACGAATGCAGCAGCACGCGGGTCTCGCCGTTGGGCAGCTGCAACGGTTGCTGTTGCTTGGGCGGGCGCTTGGTCTGGGCCTGGCGTTGCACGCCGGCTGTGGACGAGTCGGGCATGGGGAAGCCTGTACGAGGTGGAAAAACGATAGAGGGCAAGGTGCCAGCGCAGGCGGTCATTGTACGGTTACCCCCGAAATTGTGATAGCCCGCCCCGGGCAGGCGGTAGGGGTTTGCGGGTAGACTTGAAGTCCGCGCCCGATCATGCCGGAAACGGCGGCGCTTCATGCTGCCAGGGGTTTGCTGCGGGTGCCCGGATGGGCGTGCGGCAACCGCAAGGGCCCGGGCCTGGCATTGGCAGGCGCCGCCTGTATCGCCATTCACCACTTCTTCTCGTTGCTGTCTATGTCGACTTCTTTGCGTATCTTTCTGGGGGGCTGCCTGCTGGTACTGTTGCTGGCGGGGGGCCTGGTGCTGATGCGGCCGGATCTGCTCATGCCTTCCGGGGCGCCCTCCGACGGAATGAGCGCTGGCGCCCCCAAAGGGAGTGGGGCAGCCAGGGGGCAGGGCATGGCGACACAGGGTGGTGTCTCGCAGAGTGGGCAGGTGGCTGCTGTTCAGGACGGACAGGCCCCATCCGGAGAGCGCGCGCCGTCACCCCGGCAGGCGTCCGCTCAGGCGAGCGATGCCGACCAGGCACGGCCCGCCATGGTGGTGACGGTCGCGCCGCCGAAGCTTGAGCTTTTGCCCGTTCAGGTGGTGGCTGACGGTGACGTGGCGGCCTGGCAGGAGGCCAGCGTTGCCTCCGAATCCAATTCGCTGACGCTGGCCGAAGTGCTGGTCGATGTGGGCGATGCCGTGAAGAAGGGCCAGCTGTTGGCACGCTTCAACGGCAAGACCGTGGCCGAGGATGTGGCCCAGTCCAAGGCGTCGCTGGTGGAGGCCCAGGCCAATGCCGTGGAGGCACGCGCGAACGCACGGCGTGCCCGTCGTCTGCTGCGCACGGATTCCATGAGCAAGCAGCAGGCCGACCAGTACTTCGCAGCCGACCGTTCGGCCCAGGCCAAGGTGCGTTCCGCTCGGGCCGCGCTGGCATCGCGCCGGCAGAACTGGCGGAATGTCGAACTGCGTGCGCCCGATGATGGTGTCATCTCGTCGCGCACGGCCACGGAAGGTTCAGTGCCCTCGGCCGGGACCGAGCTGTTCAAGCTCATTCGGCAGGGCAAGCTGGAATGGCGGGCCGAGCTGGGCGCTTCCGACCTGATGAAGGTGAAGGCCGGCGATCGGGCCGTGGTGCATGCCGCCAATGGTCGCGAGGTGCTGGCCCGGGTGCGTGCGGTGGCGCCCTCGGCGAACACCAAGACCCGTACCGCGCTGGTCTACGTGGATGTGCCAGCAGGCCCCGGACTGTGGGCTGGCATGTTTGCTAACGGCACCTTCGAGCTGGGTGAGAGTCCGGGCCTGACGGTGCCGGTCGATGCGCTGGTCTCCAGCGACGGCTTTCTGTATGTCTATCGCCTCAAGCCCGATAACCACGTCGAGCGGGTGCGTGTGACTACCGGACGCCAGACCGCTGATCGGCTGGAGGTGATTCCGGCCAAGGGCCAGCAGCTGGCCGAGAGTGACCGCGTGGTGGTGGAAGGTGCAGCCTTCCTGTCCGACGCCGATCTGGTGCGGGTGGTGAAGGCACCAGCTGTCGAGGAGGAGGCCCCCGAGGATTCTCGGGCAAACGGCATGTCCGGTGGCAGTGACGCTGGGTCGGGTGGCCCTGCGGTGAAGGAAGACGCTGCCGTCAAGGGAGCGGCGCCAGATGACGCCGGAAAGACTCCGGCTGCCAAGGCCTCGGGCACCCCTGCATTCGGGGGCCACGCGTCCACGGGCATCAATGTACGGCCGACCCGGGAGGCAGCATGAATTTCTCGTCCTGGTCGATCCGCAACCCGATTGCGGTGATCCTGCTGTTCCTGGCGCTGACGATCGCAGGTCTGGTGAGCTTCGGGAAGATGCGGATCCAGAACATGCCGGACATGGATTACCCGGTGGTGACCGTTTTGGCGTCACTGGACGGGGCCACGCCCGACCAGCTGGAAAACGACGTGGCGCGAAAGATCGAGAACGCGCTGGTCGACCTGCAGGGCATACGGCACATGTCGTCCACCCTGGGTGACGGAACCGTCTCCCTGATGGTGCAGTTCGAGGTGGACAAGCCCATCCAGGAGGCGCTGGATCAGGTGCGCTCCAAGGTGCAGGGCGTGCGTGCCGACCTGCCCAGCGCGCTGCCTGAACCGGTGGTGGACAAGGTGGATGTGGCCAGCCTGCCGGTGCTGGCCTACGCCATCCAGTCCGACCGGATGGACATGCAGGAACTGTCCTGGTTCGTGGACAATGACCTCAACCGCATGCTGCTGGGCCTGAAGGGCGTGGGCAAGGTGACGCGCGTGGGCGGTGTCACGCGCCAGGTGCATGTCGATCTGGATCCGACCCGGCTTCGGGCGCTGGGGCTGACGGTGGGGGGAATTTCCGAGCAGCTGCGCAACAACCAGATCGAGAGCGCCGGTGGTCATGCCGACATCGCCCAGGGCAGGCAGCCCGCGCGGGTGCTGGCGCGCGTGAAATCGGCCGAGCAGTTGAAGAAGGTGCAGATCACCAGCGGTGATGGCCGACGGCTCCTGCTGGGGGATCTCGGCACCGTCTCCGACACCATCGAGGAGCCGACCACCTCTGCCTGGCTGGACGGGAAGCAGATCGTGGGTTTCGAGGTGAGCCGCAGTCGTGGCGAAAGTGAAGTGGACGTGGGACAGCGCGTGCGCGAGCTGGCGCAGAAGCTGCAGCAGGATCGGCCGGATCTGAAACTGACCGAGACGATGGATTTTGCCACACCGGCGCAGGAGGAGTTCGACCGCACCATGCACACCCTCTACGAGGGGGCTGCGCTGGCCGTGATCGTGGTGTGGTTCTTCCTGCGCAACTGGCGTGCCACTTTCCTGTCGGCGGTGGCGCTACCCATGTCGGTGCTGCCGGCCTTCATGGGCATGCATCTGCTCGATTTCACGCTCAACACGGTTTCCCTGCTGGCGCTCACGCTGGTGATCGGGGTACTGGTCGATGATGCGATCGTGGAGATCGAGAACATCGAGCGACACCTGGAGATGGGCAAGACGCCCTACCAGGCTGCGATGGAGGCTGCCGACGAGATCGGTCTGGCGGTGATCGCCACCACCTTCACGCTGATTGCCGTGTTTCTGCCCACGGCCTTCATGACGGGCCTTGTCGGGCGTTTCTTCAAGCAGTTCGGCTGGACGGCGGCCATTGCGGTGTTTGCGTCGCTGGTGGTGGCGCGGATGCTCACGCCCATGATGGCCGCCTACATGCTGGCACCGCGCCAGGGGCGGGAAGACGGACAGGATCCGCGCTGGCTGCGCACCTATCTGCGTCTGGTGCGCTGGGTGCTGGCGCACCGGCGGCAGACCGCCATCTATGCGGTGCTGTTCTTTGTGGGCGCGCTTGTCCTGGCCTCGCATCTGCCATCGGCCTTCATTCCGCCGAATGATGAAGAGCAGACGCAGGTGACGTTGACGCTGGGGCCGGGTGCCACGTTGCAGCAGACCGAGCGGGCGGCCGAGACGGCACGCCGGAAGCTTGAGAAACTGCCGCATATCGAGCGGGTCTATACTGCCATCGGTGCGGGCTCGGGCAACCAGTTTTCGGGCATAACCTCCACCAACTATGCAGCACTGACCCTCACGCTGGCGCCCCGCGCGGAACGCCCGAAGAAGACGGAAATCGAACAGTCGATGCGCAAGGTGCTGGAAGATCTCCCCGGCATGCGGGTGAGCGTGGGCACGGACGGAAGTTCGGGGGCGAAGTATGAATTTGTCGTCTCGGAAAGCGACGGTGCACGCCTGAATGCGGCGGCACGCGATATCGAGCGCGACCTGCGACGACGTCTGAAGGGCGTGGGCAATATCACTTCGTCAGCCAATCTGGTGCGTACCGAGGTGATCGTACGGCCCGATGCCGCGCAGGCAGCATCACTGGGCGTCACACCGCAGGCCATCAGCGATGCGTTGCGGCTGGCCACACAGGGCGACTATGACCAGTCGCTGCCCAAGCTGAACCTGGAACAGCGGCAGGTTCCCATCGTGGTGCGATTGGCCAAGCCGGCTCGCGAGAGCCTGGACGCCCTGCGACGTATCGTGGTCGCGGGGGCCAATGATCCGGTCATGCTGGGCCAGGTGGCGACGCTGGAGCTGGGCGATGGCCCCGCCACCATTTCCCGGCGCGACCGTGACCGGAACATCACCTTCACCATCGAGCTTGGCGACCGGGACCTGAGCAGCGTCGAACAGCAGGTGATGAACTTGCCTTCCATCAAGCAGCTGCCGAATGGGGTGAAGATCGAGCAGTCAGGCGATGCCGAGCTGATGGGCGACATGTTCGGCGACTTTGGCATGGCCATGCTGGCCGGTGTACTGTGCATCTGGATGGTACTGGTGCTGCTCTTCAAGAGCTTTCTGCACCCTGTCACCATCCTGTCGGCCCTGCCGTTGGCGGTGGGCGGTTCCTTCGTGGCTCTGCTGCTGGGGCGCTACGACATGTCCATGCCGGCGCTGATCGGGCTGATCATGCTGATGGGCATCGTCACCAAGAACTCGATCCTGCTGGTGGAATACGCCATCATGGCGCGGCGCGACCATGGCATGGACCGCTGGCATGCGCTGATGGATGCCTGTCACAAGCGGGCGAGGCCCATCATCATGACCACCGTGGCCATGGGGGCCGGCATGCTGCCGGCCATCATCGGCACGCCTTCCACCGACAATACTTTCAGCGCCCCCATGGGCATGGCCGTGTTGGGTGGGCTCATCACCTCCACGGCGTTGAGCCTGTTGGTGGTACCGGCCGTCTTCACCTACATCGACGATTTCGGTCAATGGGCGGCACGGCTGTGGCATCGCAAGGAGGCCTGATGCGCATCCGGGCGCAGTACATCGTACTGCAGCCCGGCACAGGACATCAGAACCCGTAGCTGATTTCCCGGAAACGACAGGGGCGCCACAAAGGCGCCCCTGGATGTGCAGCAGGCCGGGGAAGGGGTCCTCGGCCGACTTGTCAGACAGACCTCATTCGGCCAGGTCCGTCTGCTCGTGCGACATCAGCTCCTGTCCGACGCCGCCTAGTAGGCTGAGGTAGCGCTCATACTGCTTCAGCATGTCGGCAATCAGCTCGTTGTGGTCCATGTACTGCACATCATAGCCCGTACGCCCGTCGAAGAAGTAAGTGTACGGCTCGTAGGTGACGCTGTGCTGGATGTGCGGCAGGTGCTCGTCGTTGATCAGCTGCTCGGACACTTCGCGTTTGACCGACTTGATGCCGTACATGAAGTCACGCAGGGACTCCTTCTGGATGACCAGTTCCACGGCTGGCTCGGGCTGGTCGAACAGGCTGTTGACCTGCACGGTCAGGCCGTACTTGCTGGTGAGCTCCTGGCGCAGCTCGCGCATGGCGGGCAGGGCCGTGTGCTTCAGGAAGCGCAGGATGTCGTCTTCCTGGGTCTGGTTCATCATCTGTTCCAGACGTGCGTGCCAGTTCTTGCCCGACCAGAAGACGCTGGACGGATGCACCTTGGTGGAGAAGTACTGGCGGTCGGCGTTCAGGCCTTTCCACAGGCTGAAGCACATCAGCAGCATCAGCATGGCAAAGGGCAGGGCCACGATCAGCGTCATGGTCTGCAGGTTGCCCAGGCCGCCTTCGCGCATCAGCACCACGGCCACGATCGACATCAGCACGCCCCACATGATGGCCTGCCAGCGTGGCGAGGCCAGGCTCTTGTCGCGCGAGGCAATGTTGTTCAGCACATAGATGCCCGAGTCGGCCGAGGTGACGAAGAAGAGTGCGATCACCATCAGGCTGACGATGCCCGTGAGCGCAGGCAGCGGCAGGAATTCCAGGAACTTGAAGAGCAGTTTCTCGGGTGTGCCCGTCATGCTGCCCAGCACGCCGGCGGCGCCGTGGGCGTCCATCCAGATGGCGGTGTTGCCGAACACGGTGAACCACAGCACGCCGAACAGCGACGGGATGACCAGCACGCCGAAGATGAATTCACGGATGGTGCGGCCGCGCGAGATGCGGGCGATGAACAGGCCCACGAACGGCGCCCACGAGCACCACCAGGCCCAGTACAGGATGGTCCAGCCGGTGAACCACTCGGTGTGCTCATGCTCGTAGGTGTAGGTCTTGAAGCTGAGCTGCAGGATGTTGCTGGCATAGGTGCCGATGTTGTCGCTGAAGGCGGCCAGCAGGTGCAGCGTGGGGCCGGTGGCCAGCACGAACACCAGCAGCGCGATGGCCAGGCACAGATTGATCTCGCTGAGCAGCTTCACGCCCTTGCCGACGCCCGAGATGGCCGAGGTGACGGCCAGTGCCATGACCACGGCGATGACGACAATGCGCAGGGTGAAGGTGTTTTCGCTGATCCAGCCCAGCTGTTCCAGACCGGCACCCATCTGGGTGGCGCCAAAGCCCAGCGTGGTGATGATGCCGAACAGCGTGGCCAGCAGGGCCATGATGTCGATGGCATCGCCCAGGCGGCCGTTGATGCGCTCCTTGAAGAGCGGATAGAAGCAGGAGCGCAGTGCCAGCGGCAGCTTGTAGCGGAAGCCGAAATAGGCCAGCGCCAGGGCGATCATGCCGTACACGCCCCAGGCGTGGATGCCCCAGTGGAACATCGAATGCAAGAGGGCCTGCTGCTCGCGCTGCTCGGGCGCACCGACGGTGATGTCGGACAGATAGTGGGACAGGGGCTCGGCCACGCCAAAGAACATCAGACCCACGCCCATGCCCGCGGCAAACAGCATGGCCAGCCAGGACAGCACGCCGAATTCGGGTTCTTCCTCGTCATTGCCCAGCTTGATGCTGCCCAGGCTGCTGACGGAGAGGATCACCAGAAAGCAGATGAAGACCGAGAATGCCAGGACATAGAACCAGCTGAAGTGGTTGAAGATGCCGGCCTTGGTGGCATCCAGCAGGACCTGGGTCTTTTCGGGGGCGATGAGGATCATGGCGACCAGCGCCACGACGAACAGCAGCGTCACCGAAATGACGAAAGGATTGAATGACGAACGTTTTTCGATGAATGCAGGCAAAGACAAATTCATCCTCCTCCTGAAAGGCAGGGCCAGGGCGGGCGCACCAGCGTGGCGTGGGCGCGAATGTGCTGCGCGTGAATGCGCGGCGGGCGACAGGGGAAAGCGAAGTCGCCGAATGCTGCGGGGAAGCCGGGGAGTCCTGAAAAAGTTGCGTCGCGATGAATTCATCCGAAGGATGCATTCATCGCAGGAATCTGTTCGGATCTTTCCCGGCATGACTGACGCACGATGAGTGGCTGCGTCAGGCTTCCGTGAGAGTGCCCAAGGCTATTTGATGGAAATTGGCGAAACCGTGTTGCCTGTTGCTTCGCCGGGCAGCCCACGATTATAGCAGCTCCGGAAATACGGAATTGAATGGCCCTGATGTTCAGTCTTCGGGAACGTAGACCATGCTGCCGTCCTTCATGCGGTAGGCAACGCCGGCCTTGGTTCCGTGGCCTTCACCGATCTTGCCCTGTGACTGATAGCGTTCCAGTTTTTCAGGGTTCTTCACCATGATTTCCATGTTGGGCTGGCCCGCATTGCGAATGACGGTGAGCGTGTCGGACGAGAAGGGATTGACCGGACTGTTGGCCACGGCCAGCAGCAGGGCCGCAATGATGACCAGAAAGACGTCGATCAAATTGACAACCGACAGGATCGGGTCGTCATCTTCCAGGTCTTCGAGCAGACGTGATTTTCCGGGTTTCATTTCTGTGAATCTTCGGTGCGCTTGCGTTGCACGGCCAGCAGGTCCTGGGCATACCAGCGTCGGCGGACATGGACGGTGGCGTAGGTGATGGCGGCAGCGATCAGCGCGAGGATGACGGCCGAGAAGGCGACGGTGAGGCTGCGCGACATGTCGGCAAACTGACCATCTGCCAAAGATTGAAGCGCCGGTCCCATGGGGATCATGGTGGCCACCAGGCCCAGCATCGGTGCCACGCGCGAGACGATGCGTGCGCGTTCCATGCGCTTCAGGGCCAGTGCTTCCAGCTCGTCGTCGGTCAGGCTGGTGTCGCGGGCGTGAGCCAGCAGCAGCTCATGACCTTCCAGACTGCCCAGTCGCCGGGCACGGCTGCGCTGGTTCGCCTGCATCAGGAAGGCACCCAGTGCATGGAAGGCGTAGCCGAACAGGATGAGGACGGCCAGCAGCACCGGGCCAAGGAACAATTGGCTGATGCCGTAAAGAAGCTGTTCAAGAGAGG
>ERZ772968.1256-NODE-1256-length-12001-cov-8.295831_pt1 | contig 12001 bp, 10 predicted proteins | sample MGYA00580674_ERZ772968 | MGnify/ENA primary metagenome ERZ772968 (study PRJEB29015, sample SAMEA2737940) | human oral metagenome | biome: human oral; feature: human-associated habitat; material: dental | place: China | collected 2138 ...
ACGCCTGGCAGGAGTGGGCCAAGCAGCGCGGCGCCAAGGGCCTGGCCTACGTCACCGTCGCCGAGGACGGGACCCTCGGCGGGCCCGTCGCCAAGAACATCACCGACGCTGAGCGGGCCGGCCTGGCCCAGGCGGCCGGGGCCGAACCCGGTGACTGCATCTTCTTCGCCGCCGGACCCGTGGACTCCTCGCGGGCCCTGCTGGGCGCCGCCCGCCTGGAGATCGGCAAGCGCTGCGGTCTCATCAACGACGACGAGTGGTCCTTCGTCTGGGTGGTGGACGCCCCCTTGTTCAAGCCCTCCGCCGAGGCCCGTGCCGATGGCGACGTGGCCCTGGGCAAGTCCGCCTGGACCGCTGTTCACCACGCCTTCACCTCGCCCAAGCCCGAGTGCCTGGAGACCTTCGACACCGACCCGGGCAACGCTCTGGCCTACGCGTACGACATCGTGTGCAATGGCAACGAGATCGGTGGCGGTTCCATCCGTATCCACCGCAGCGATGTCCAGGAGCGCGTCTTCAACGTCATGGGGATCGGTGAGCAGGAGGCCCAGGAGAAGTTCGGCTTCCTGCTGGACGCCTTCAAGTTCGGTGCCCCGCCGCACGGCGGCATCGCCTTCGGCTGGGACCGCATCGTCTCCCTGCTGACCGGGGCCGGCTCCATCCGCGACGTCATCGCCTTCCCGAAGATCGGCGCGGGCTGGGACCCGCTGACCGACGCGCCCGCCCCCATCACCCCGGAGCAGCGCAAGGAGGCCGGCGTCGACGCCGAGCCGGAGCCGCCGGCGGAGTCGCGCCGAGCCTGAGTGACTGGCGATCGAGTTGTGGGGGAGCATCCCGGGGGTGCTCCCCCACAATGCTATTCAGTTGCATGAACAGGAATAGCATCTGTAGGTTTTAAGGATGTCATGAGCAGTGGGTGGTATGGGTGAATCTGCCGCGGCCCGGCAGTTCACTCTTGACCATTGCGTTAATTATGCTATTATGATTCGGTGTGAATGTGGGATCGAGTACAGTTGATGATCCCGTCATGCCTCCCGTTGCCTATGTCCCGTGCGCTGTTGATGAGAATGATGAGCGGCACGCGGTATTGCGTTACACCAACGACGGGCGCATCGCCCTGCTTGTTTACACGGCGTTGGACAGGCTTCACCGGTGCGCGGGCGATGTGCCCTGGGCGCTGATGGACTGGGCGGGTCTGGAGCGCATTCAGGAGGATATTCGATGAGCGGGGCGGTGCCCAGATTCTCTGCGAGTGCGTCCGATGCCGCTGTAAGCCGGCTGCAGGACGCCCGCGATAGCCGAGGCGACACCGGAGGGGATCGGGCGATGACGATCGAGACCGATATCTCCGGTGACGCATCGGGACTCATCTCTCTGGGATCGTGGCTCAGCGCTGCTCCGGGGGGACGCCGTGTCGGGTGCGGGCGACGCCTTCGCCTATGCGAGGTCGTTGATCGGGTCTGAGTGGCAGGGCACTACCGCCGACGCCTTCGTTTCCGCAGCCGGTCGATCAGTGCAGGACTGCGATGAGCTCGGCGATATGATCACTTCCATCTCCTCGGCGATCACCGATTATGGATACGCTCTGGCCTCGGTACAGGGAAAGATGGCGAATATACGTGCGCAGGGGCATGGGGACGACGACAAAATTACCGCCCAAGACGCGGGCAACATCTATACGCTGTTCAGCAACGCCCTCCAGGGGGGGGATCAAATACCCTGGTGGGCGCTGCATCAATAATGGTTGGCCGTTCCATGGTGACCGAGGGCGAGAGGCTGCTCTCCCATGCCGCGCGACTTTCTAAAGCCGTGATAGCGGATCCGGTCGCCTTCGGCGGGGCCAGGCTCGCAAACGAGGCGCTCAACCACGCCGACAACATGAGACTTCAAGCGGGAAATCTTCTGGAGAGTGCGGACGCGAAGTTCAAGATGAATTCTCCCTCATTTCTCGCAAACACGGGAAAGGCGCTTCCAGTCGTCGGACTCGTTGTTGGAATGGGGGTTGATCTCGCAAAAGGTGAGAGCTTGTCGCAGGCAGCCGCCTCCAACACCGCCGCTACGATAGCCGGGGTGGCGGCGGGAGGACCGGCAGAAACCGGCGCGACTATTATTGCATCGGCCGCAATGGGTGCTGCGGGTGGTTCTGTTGTTCCCGGCGTTGGTACTGTCGCTGGATTCGCAGAGGGACTTGTCGTCGGCACGGCAGCCGCAATTTTTACTGATAAGGCAGTTGATTCTATGATGGAGGATCATCAGGGGGTCGGGCATGCGGCGAAGGAAGGCTGGGATGCTGTGTGCAATACCGGATCGGGCATAGCCAAGTCGGTGTGGATAAGGAGCGAAATGGCTAGTAGGTGCGGACTGACTTGATCGCAAAAAACCCGGAAATCACTCCGGTCGGTATCGTTGGGATTACTGTTCTAGCGGTGTTCGGAATCTTGATCGCCGATATGGGGATCGTTGACGACATACCGAACTTCGCACTCATGGGCGCGGCGATGTTTGTTATGGCAGCCTCAGGAATCGTTTCCTTAGCGATCGATCATTTCGCTCCACGCACCATGCCATGCTCGCGCATCGTCAAGGTGGAAGGCGGGGTGACTATAGGCCCGCACCGAGTGTCCGCCGTCCGTCTCGCATCAGGTGCGGTGGGGGCCTTTTCCACCATAACGTTCCTGGTCTCATTTATCCCAATTATGTGGTTCTTCCCGGGTGTGCTCATCACGGCGGCAATCGATGTGCCCATTTTTGTTGGCCTCCTCTTTTTTGTGTTCTTCATGTTGAAGGGTCGGTATGCTGTGGAGCCGATCCTTCTCGACACCGGAGGGTTCACCTGGTCCGCATATGGATGGCGTTTCTCCGCGAATTGGAATGACATTGTTCAACTTAATTCACTTGGGGAGTGGCAACGGGGTCCTCAGCACGTGACGATAGTCTCCCGTCCGGGAGCGATCATCGCGAGACCGAGGGTTCCTCGTTTCGTGTACCATCGTCGAGTGCCCTGGAAGAAATGGGCTCCCGGGCTGCAGGCCCTGGACATTCAGTGCGGCCCCCAGTTCCTTGACGTCCCTCCGCCGTATTTGGAGAACCTGCTGAAGTTCTTCATCGAGCGCCCCGAGGATCGAGTCAGGCTCTCCCGTCGGGAAGGGCTGGAACTGGTCCAGAATTTTTTCGCCGCGGGAATTCAGGAGAACGGCACGCACGACCCGGCCGCACCCCGGGAGGAGGATATGTGGGGAGGCGTGCTGTGATGTGACTGCCGATACTCCCGGTAGCGATAAGAAGCCCTTCTGGCGCCGTGCGGACGGCAGGATCTCTCAGGCGCTGAGCTGGTTCAACATTTTGACCATGCCCGCTATCGCGCTGGTCTTCACGACTGCCGCCTACCAGAGCTTGGGATATGACCCCAGTAACGGCTTCGCTCTTGTCATGAGTGTGCTGCTGGTCTCAGGCGGCGCGACGCATGCTGTCGGACAGTCATGGGAGTACTTCGTAGTCGATCGCCGCACCGCGTGGTACCCGGATGTCGAGAGGGCGGATCGCGGAATATCTCTTCGAGCAGGGGCGGGCCCCGATATACTGCTCCCACCCGTGCTCAAAAGCGCAGGAATCGCTGTGATCCTGGCAGGATTCACCGTCTTTATGCTCCTCGACGAGAGCGACGTGCCCACGGAGATCATAGTGGGTCTTCTCCTGTTCATCCTCGGATATGCCGCCTGGAGCGTCGGGCTGGCGTGGAACCGGCATCTTCGCATCCGGCGCCCCGGAGACATCGAGCTGGATGAGCACGGGCTGAGACAGCGGTACAGCATCCACTACGCCGATGTGCGGTGGGACGATCTCACCGGCAGGTTCACGCTGGTCAGTACCCGTCGTCATGAGACGATCCTGAAGCTCGCGCTGCGCCCGCTTCCCGGATCGAGACCGTCAATAGACCTATGGGTTGACTCGGTGACGTCCAATGCCTACTTTCTGATCGCACTGATTCGCCTGTGCTACCGGGACCCCGCGCTGCGCGGCGAGGCGGTTTACGAATCATGCGCTGCCGCGATCGAAGTTTTCAGGGACATGCACGGCGGTCCGCAGACACCCGCATAACGGTACGACGCAGCCCGCTGAGGGTCCCCGACGTCGTCGACCACTGCAGTCCGACTTCCTCAGGGAGGCCCTCATCAGGAAATGCGCGCCGTCCGCCTGCGCCGGTAGCCGATCAGGGCGACCGTCAGGGCCACCGGCCACAGGAGCATCGGCGCGTAGCACAGGGCGAGCACCCAGGTCTGGCCCGGACTCATGCCCTGGGCGGGCGTCCAGCCCGGCGGGTCGCTCAGGGCCGCCCTGGCAAAGCCGAACGCGACCGAGTAGACGATGAGGTAGAGCAGGGCGTTGCCGGTGCCTCCCAGGACCATGGGCAGGCGGTAGGGGATCGTCCTGCCGCCCAGGCCGGGCACCCAGCCCGGCACCTTCTCACCCCACGGCCGGCACAGCCCCACGCACGCGATGGCGGTACCGACCTGAACCGACTCCAGGGCGAGGACGTAGATGATCCCGCCTGCGCTGCCCCGATAGAGGTAGGCGTACCCGAAGCCCACGTCCGCCCCGGCCAGCATCGCCACCCGCCAGGTCGCCGAGGGCAGGGCGCACCCCAGGCAGGCCCAGCAGGCGGCCCTCGCCCAGGGCTGCGGCGGGCGGCCGAGCGCTTCCGAAGAAGCTAGAATGCCAGTTCTAGAACTCATGATCGCATTCTAGGTGATCGGCTCCAACGGGGTGCGGAGTGCATCCGGCGGGCCGTCAGGCCGGCATCCCGGGCCGATCTCGGTCCGGGACGGGGTCGGCCCGGCTCGTCGCCGCTCCGCCGGCACGGCACGTGTTCGGCCCGGAACCATCAGGGGCTCCGGGCCGAACACCGGCAAAGGCCGTCGACGTGCGCGACAGCGCGTGCCGTCGCGCAGTGCGCGGACGGGCCGCTCTCAGGCCGCGTGCGCGCAGGTGGGGCAGGTGCAGTCCTCGCAGGTGCACGAGGAGCAGGAGTCGTCGCAGTGCTCGCAGGAGCAGACGTTGTGGTTGCAGGTGGGGCAGGTGCAGTCGGAGCACTCGCACATGGCGCAGGAGTCCGAGCAGTGCGGGCAGTCGCAGGTATCGCACTCGTCGTAGTGACCATTGTCCTCGTGGTGGAGGTGCCCGTTGTGAAGGTAGTCGACGTGGTCCTCGTGAATGATGGCCAGATGGCCGCAGTTCGGGCCGTGCGTGTGGTGGTGGGTCTCAGCGGGACGGTGCTCGAGTGTGGCGGGCATGTGAATCTCCTGATCCTGATGATGGCGCAGCGTCGTGCGGCTGCATTATTAATTCGTGAGAACCATAAGAGGGAGCAGGTCGGAATGCCAAACATGAAAACGTCTCTCATCTGCTTGCGGCGGCGGAGTGAATCGTGCCGACTAATGCGGTCCTGGAATGCAAATCATTTTCACGAGATTGCGGGGCGCGGATTCGCTTCGGAATCGATTACGGAATCGCATGGGGTCGCTATGGGATCGTGCGGCTCGCGTCCGGCGAGGGCCGCTCCGCCTGTCGGCTACCGCGTCGCGCGGATCTGGAGCACAATGAGGCTATGTCGCGATACATCGAGCTCCATCCCGTCAACCCGCAGGCCCGCCTCGTCGACAAGGTCGTCGCCGTGCTGCGCGACGGCGGTCTGATAGCCTACCCCACTGATTCGGGCTACGCCCTCGCCTGCGCTCCCGGGAACAAGGAGGGGCTGGATCGCATCCGCGCCATCCGCCGGCTCGACAGCAAGCACAACTTCACCTTCGTGTGCGCGAGCTTCGCCCAGGTCGGTCCGGTGGCGATCGTCGGCAACAACGCCTTTCGTCTCATCAAGCGTCTGACTCCCGGACCGTGGACCTTCATCCTCAAGGGCACCAAGGACGTGCCCCGGATGACGCTCAATCCGAAGAAGCACACCCTGGGAGTGCGTATTCCGGACCACGCGATCACCCAGGCTCTCGTCGCCGGCTTCGACGCCCCCATCCTGTCGTCGACCTTCATCCGCCCCGGGAGGAACGAGCCGGAGAGCTCGGGATGGGAGATCGAGGACGCCCTGGGCCACCTCGTGGACGTCGTCATCGAGGGTCCCGTCGGCTCCACCGAGCCCACCACCGTCGTCGATCTGACCGACGACGCTCCCGAGGTCGTGCGTGAGGGATCGGGGGACATCGCTCTGCTGTGAGTGCGGGGCCGGCTGGATTGTCGGCTCCGCAGGTCGCGCTCGTCTCCGTCTCTCATTCATTGTCTCTTGCACGGGCTCGTGGTGCTCTTCGGGGCGCCGCGGGCCCGTGCGCGTGAGCGCCTCCTCGGTGGCGGTCGCGGTTGCCGCAGTCGCCGCGGGCCGTCAGGCCGGCTCGATCGCGGAGTACGAGCCGGTGTACCGGCTCCGAATCCGCTGCAGGAAAACCGGCGCCCACCAGTTCCAGCGCCCGAGCAGGCCCATGGTCGCGGGTACGAAGAGCATGCGCACCACCGTGGCGTCCAGCCCCACCGTGACCGCCAGGGCCAGGCCGATCTCCTTGACGATGAGCAGCTCGCCGGACACGAAGCCGAGGAACACGATCACCATGATGAGGGCCGCCGAGGTCACGATGCGTCCCGACCGCTGCAGCCCTCTCTCGACTGCGGTGTCGTTGTCGTCCCCGCTGTCCCAGTACTCCTTGATTCTGGCCAGGATGAAGACCTCGTAGTCCATCGCCAGGCCGAAGCCCACGCCGACCGCCGTCACGATGACGTACGCCTCGACGCCGCCGATCGGGGTGAAGCCGAGCAGTCCGCTGAGATGACCGTCCTGGAACACCCACACCAGCACGCCCAGCGAGGCCGCCAGTGAGACGGCATTGACCAGTAGCGCCTTGATCGGCACGAGCACGGAGCCGGTCATGGAGAACAGGAGCACGAAGGTCGCCAGCACCAGCGCTCCGGTCACCCAGGGCAGTCCGTGGATGAGGATCTGCCGGAAGTCGAACTGGCTGGCGGCCTGGCCCGTGATCCAGGCGTCCGCAGGGGCGTCCAGGGCGCGGATCGAGGCGACGGCGCGCTCCGCGGTGGTCGAGGACGCCTCGCCCTCGAGGTCGAGATAGACCACCGTGTAGTCGCCCGCGGTCGCCGATCGCAGCACGTGCACGACGCCGCCCGCGGAGGCGACCTGATCATTGATGTAGGACGTGACCCGATCACCGGTCGCGGCGATGATGAGCGTTGCATCCTCCTCCGTGGCCGCCGGATAGTCCTCCTGCAGGGTCGTCAGGTACGTGCGCTGGTCGGATTGGGGCGGCAGGAGCTCGGTGGTGGAGGTCAGCATGTGCAGTCCGCGCAGGGGCGAGGCGAGAACCACCAGAAGTGCGATGCAGGCGACGAAGACGACCCAGGGCATCCGATGGACCTGATGGGCGATCCAGGCGAAGGCTCCGGAGTCGGAGGAGTCGCGGCCCGACGGCCGCCGGCGCGCGGCCGGCCTCAGGAGCCGCTGCAGCGCGGCGGGACGCAGAAGCCGTCGTCCCAGGAGCACCAGCAGCGCGGGGACCAGGGTCAGAGCCGCGGCGACGGCGATCAGGGCGACCGCCATGCCCGCCACCCCGATGGACCAGAGGATGCCGGTGCCCATGAGCACCAGGCCCATGAGAGCCGCAACCACCGTCAGTCCGGAGAACAGCACGGTGCGTCCCGCCGTTGTCAACGTCGTCGCCATGCACTGGGCGATGAGCGGGTCCCGCCGACCGGTGCGTGGTCGGCGCAGGCGCCCGTCGCCCGTGGACTCGATCTCATCCCGGCTGCGGGCGAGCTCCTCGCGATAGCGGGATGTCAGAAGCAGTCCGTAGTCGATGGACAGACCCAGACCGATGATCGAGATGATATTGACGACGAAGGACTGCAAGTCGGTGAAGAAGCTGAGCGCGTAGAGCACTCCCAGCGAGCCGGCGATCGATGCCAGGGCTCCGAGCAGGGGCATGCCGGCGACGAGGAAGCCTCCGAAGACCAGGACCATGACCAGCAGCGCCAGGGGCAGGGAGATGAGCTCTCCTCTGATCAGGTCCTCGGCGACCTGATCATTGACGGCCCGGGACATGAGCGCCTTGTCGGAGACGACCCCCGTGACCCGGGGACTGATGGCGCGCAGCTCCTCGGGGACCGCGCTCAGCCGGTCCTCCACCCTGCGCGTCAGGCTCGCGACCTCCTCCTGGTAGGCCTCGTCGTCGGCGGGGGCGACCTTGTCCCCGTTGGGGTTGACGGTCACGATCATGAGGAAGCCATCCAGGTCGGTGGACGCCAGGGCCTGCGCCGCGGGCTCGGAGAGCATGCCGGGGACGACGAAGGGGTCGAGCACATTCTGCTCGCCCACCAGGGCCCGCAGATCGGCATGCGCCTCGGCCAGCGCGGAGGCGATCCGCTGCTGCATCTCGGTATCGGAAATGTCGACACCGGTGACCAGCAGGCTCACGGTCTGCGAGTCGCCGGCCAGGGTGCGCAGGATCTGCTCGCCCTGGGCGCTCTGGGTGCCCGAGACCTCCGGGTCGCCGGCCTCGAGCCGATCGAAGAGGGCGGTGCCCCCCAGGCCGCCGAAGGAGACGACGAGGAGCGTGACGGCGAGCACTGCCCACGTACCGACGACGTACCAGGCGTTCTTGACGACGCGACGGGAGAGCCAGACGAGCATGCTTGCATTGTCGCAGACAGGCGCCCCTGGTCGTCGCAGGGGCGCTCCGCGGTCCGCGTCCCGATCGCCGGCGCCGCATCGTCGGGACCTGCGGGGCCCGTGGAGGGTCTAGGGTCTCGGGCATGGACCTGTTCGAGAGCGCCGGAACGGACGATACCGGTCTGCCGTCGGACGCCCATGCCCCGTTGGCCGTGCGCATGCGCCCGCGCGAGCTGGACGAGGTCGTCGGCCAGGATCATCTCCTCGCGCCGGGCTCCCCGTTGCGGCGCCTGGTGGAGTCCTCCGGCGGCGACGCGCGCGGCGCCGGCGTCTCCAGCGTCGTCCTGTGGGGGCCGCCGGGCACCGGCAAGACGACCTTGGCCTACCTCGTCGCCAGGGGGAGCGGGCGCCGGTTCGTCGAGCTGTCCGCGGTGAGCGCGGGTGTCAAGGACATCCGTCGGGTCGTGGCGGACGCGCGCCGCCGGCTCGTCGCCGGCGGTGAGGAGACCGTCCTCTTCGTCGATGAGGTCCACCGCTTCTCCCGCTCCCAGCAGGACGCCCTGCTGCCCGGCGTGGAGAACCGCTGGGTCGCGCTCGTCGCCGCCACCACCGAGAACCCGAGCTTCTCCGTGGTCTCGCCCCTCCTGTCCCGGTCCCTGCTGCTCACCCTCCAGCCTCTGGATGCCGAGGCGATCCGAGCTCTGGTCGATCGCGCGATCGCGGATGAGCGCGGGTTGGGCGGTGCCGTCGCCGTCGATGACGAGGCCCGCGAGCAGATCGTGCGCATGGCGGGCTCGGATGCGCGCAAGTCCCTGACCATCCTCGAGGCCGCGGCCGGCGCGGCCCTGGCGGAGGGCGCTCCGGTGCCGGAGCGGGCGCGGGGCGGGTCGGATCCGGCCGACCCGGCCGATGGGGAGCGGGTCCGCCCGCTCGTCACGCTGGCGGATGTCGAGCGCGCCGCCGATATCGCCGCCGTGCGCTACGACCGGGCGGGGGATCAGCACTACGACGTCGTCAGCGCCTTCATCAAGTCCATGCGCGGCTCCGATCCGGACGCCACCCTCCACTACCTGGCGCGAATGGTCGCCGCCGGGGAGGACCCCCGCTACATCGCGCGGCGCATCACGATCCACGCGGCCGAGGACGTGGGCCTGGCCGACCCCGCCGTGCTCACCACCGCGGTCGCCGCCCAGCAGGCCGTCGCGCTCATCGGCATGCCCGAGGCCCAGCTGGTCCTGGCCCAGGCCGCCCTGGCGGTGGCCACGGCGCCGAAGTCCAACGCCGTCACGCTCGGCATCGGCCGGGCCCTGACGGATGTGCGTGCCGGCCGGGGCGGCCGGGTTCCACCGCACCTCCGCGATGCCCACTACGCGGGCGCCGAGCGCCTGGGGCACGGTCGGGAGTACCTGTACCCGCACGACTTCCCGCACGGCGTCGTCGCCCAGCACTACCTGCCCGACGACCTGGCCGGACAGCGCTACTACGAGCCGACCGGCAACGGCTTCGAGAGACAGCTGGCCTCCCGCCTGGAGGCCGTGCGCCGCATCCTGGACCGACGATGAGCGCGACGACCGTTCCGGGGAATCCCGCGGGGGGCTCAGGCGGCGCGCGCAGGACGGGCCTGGTCCTGCTTACGGGAGCGGGCGCCGGCTTCCTGTCCGGTCTGTTCGGCGTCGGTGGCGGACTGGTCATCGTCCCCGCGCTCATGACCGTGCTCGGCATGAGTCAGCGTCGGGCGGCGGCCACCTCCCTGGCCGCCATCGTGCTCACCGCCGCCGTCGGCTCGGTCTCCTACGGGGCGCGCGGCGAGGTCTCGCTCCTCGCGGCGGGACTCCTGGTCGTCGGCGCGCTCGTCGGCGCGCAGGCGGGAGTCCTGGCGCTGCGGCGCCTGCCCGAGTGGACGCTGCCCTGGATCTTCATCGGCTTCGCCGTCCTCGTCGTCGTCTCCATGCGATTGCGCGCGCCCGTTCGCGAGGCGGCGCTCGTGCTCGACGGACCGCGCGCCGCCGCCCTGATCGTGGTCGGGGTGGTCGCAGGCATCCTGTCCGGGCTCGTCGGCGTGGGCGGGGGCGCCGTCATCGTGCCCGGCCTCGAGCTTCTCGTCGGCGTGGGCGACCTCCTGGCCCGGGGCACCTCACTGCTCGTCATGATCCCGACCGCCGTCACCGGGACATGGGCCAATCTCAGGCACGGCGTCGTGGACCTGAGGCCCGGCCTGGTCGTCGGGCTCGGCGCCGTCCTCGCCGCCCCGGGCGGAGCCGCTGCGGCCGCTCGTATCAGTCCGGCGACCGGCACTCTCCTGTTCGACCTGTTCCTCCTGGGCGTCGTCGTCAGCACGCTGCGCAGGGAGCGCGCGCGTCGGCGCGCACGGGTTCGGGCGATCGGGCCCGGGCTCGAATGACACCGAACGGCTCCGGAGAACGCTGGACGGCGCTGGACGGCGCTGAACGAGGCCGAACGACGCTGGCTGAGGATCGGCTCACAACCGGGCTCCGTAAGGTGCGTGTGGGACTCGTCGAACGGTAAAGTGCCCGAGTTGTCGTTGCGCGCGGTGCTTCTGAGTGCCGACGAGTCTCGGGGTCTCCTCCAGCGCCGGGTGACGTGCGCGGCGGCAGTCCTGGGGTCTCAGCCCGCGCAGGCCGGCCCCGCGTCCCGGGCCTTTGCCAGTGACGTGCGATTGTCCATTCCGACAGGAAGAAGAACGAAGAACCATGAGCTCCTCCCGCTCCCGCCGTCAGGTGCGCCTGTCCCGCGCCCTCGGCATCCCGCTGACCCCCAAGGCCGTGCGCTACTTCGAGAGGCGCCCTTACGGTCCCGGCGAGCACGGCCGCGCCCGTCGGCGCGCCGAGTCCGACTACGCCGTGCGCCTGAAGGAGAAGCAGCGCCTGCGCGCCCAGTACGGCATCCGCGAGGCCCAGCTGCAGCGCGTCTTCAAGGAGGCCCGCCGGGAGAAGGGCCTGACGGGCGAGTCCCTGGTCGAGCTGCTCGAGATGCGTCTGGACGCCCTCGTCCTGCGCTCGGGCTTCGCCCGCACGATCGCCCAGGCCCGCCAGAACGTCGTCCACCGCCACATCCTGGTGGACGGGCGGGTCGTGGACCGTCCGTCCTTCCGCGTCAAGCCCGGCCAGACCATCCAGGTCCGCCCGCGCTCGCAGGTGATGACGCCCTTCCAGATCGCCGCCGCCGGCGCCCACCGCGACGTCCTGCCGCCCGTGCCGGACTACCTCAGGGTCGAGCTGGAGAAGCTGTCCGCCACGCTCGTGCGCCGGCCCAAGCGCGACGAGGTCCCCGTGACCTGCGACGTCCAGATGGTCGTCGAGTACT
>ERZ772968.1258-NODE-1258-length-11988-cov-21.380625_pt1 | contig 11988 bp, 9 predicted proteins | sample MGYA00580674_ERZ772968 | MGnify/ENA primary metagenome ERZ772968 (study PRJEB29015, sample SAMEA2737940) | human oral metagenome | biome: human oral; feature: human-associated habitat; material: dental | place: China | collected 2138 ...
CGCCCAGCGAGTAGCCCTGGTTGGCGTTGGCGTTGACGCGCCAGTCGGAGCGGTCCAGGTACTCGGTGATGGTGGCGATGGCGTCCACGGTGGGGCGCTCGCCGCGGGCGACGGCGGAGTCGGCCGAGCCGGGGGCCACCAGGTGCGGGTCGGTGGTGGCGTCGGGCGTGGCGGCCGGCGGCTGCGCCGAGCCGTCAGCTGCGGGGGCGGTGGAGGCAAGGTTCTTCTCGAGCACGGGTCTCTCCGATGGTCCTTCTCGTTCCTGTTCACGGCCTCGTCGAGCGTCGATGAGGCCGGTCCTTCTGGGTGCCGCCAGTAACTGAGCACTGCCTGTTGGGAGCCAACCGGTCGGCGGCACCGGTGCCGACCATACTCCCAAATCACATCGATGAGACACATCATCTTGTGTCTTAATTGTATCTCAACCACAACATCTTGCGATAGAGGCGAGGACTTTTGTCCCGATAGGTGACGCCTTCCCGCGCGATCTCGCGGATGCCGTCAAAGCTGGAACGCGAGCCGGCAGGACCACCCAAAGAGCACATATGAGGTCCAGATCACTCCTGCCCGGCGTGTTGGGGCGGCACCATCCACGACGGCACGTCAGATCCACACCACCTTTACGATGGCTGTTATGGACGCCACCGCGAGCCACCACGCGAACGGAGAGCTCTACTACGAGCACCGGGGCGAGGCGCGCGGTCTCCGGGCCCGCCAGTACGTTTACGGGATCGGCTCCTACCACTACAACTGGCACCCGGCCCTGGAGGTCCTCGTCGTCGTCACCGGCGGGATGGAGCTGTGCGCGGACGGCCGGGTGGAGCGCTGCGAGCCCGGCGACGTCATGGTCATCAACTCCAATGACGGGCACGCCACTCTCGCCACACAGCCGCACACGACCGTACTGTTGCTGCACATCGACGCCGGCTACCTGGCCGGCTTCACGCAGGACGGCTCTGTCCCCCGCTTCAGCTGCCGTTCCACCGGGAGCACCCGCGACCAGCCCGGCTTCACGCGTCTGCGCATGCTCCTGGCGCGGATGATGCTTGCCAGCGATCGCCCCGGCCCCGGAAGTGAGGCCGCCTGGGAGGCCGGGCTGCTGAGCGTCGTCGCCACTCTCTTCGATCACTTCCCGCCCGAGCCCTCCCGGGAACCGGCTACCGACCTGCCCACCGCCATCGAGAGCCACCGGGCCCTGTGCCGCGCGGTGGCCTACGTGGACCAGAGCTTCCGTGAGCGTGTCACGCTCGACCTGCTCGCCCAGCACTCAGGCTTCAGCCCGGGCTACCTCTCCCAGCTCTTCCCTCAGCACGTGGGCATGACCTTCTCCGAGTACCTCACGCGCGTACGGCTGCGCCAGGCCACGCGCGAGCTGGGCGAGACCGACCACCTCATCGCCGAGGTCGCCCTCCACAACGGATTTCCAGACGTCAAGGCCTTCAACACGGCATTCCGACGTACCTTCGGACGCACGCCGTCGACTTACCGACGGCTGCTCACCGAGGACACGCGCGAGGCTGACTCGGTCTTCCACCGGAGCTACATCTCGCGCACGAACGCCGAGGTCACGCAGATCCTACGCCACTGGGCGAGCCTGCCCTCCGTGGCCGACGATGCGAACGAGGGACCCTGCGAGACTGCGTCGCGCCTGGCCCGACTGTCCCCCATGGACAAGGCCCTTGAACTGGCCCGCACCCTGTCGGCGCACCTGGAGGAGCTCGCCGGCCAGACCCGGTAGCAGCGGTCACCTTCCGAGCACCAGCGGCGCGGTTCCCAGCCGGGTGAATCTGTAGGTCGACGACGCACGTTCAGCTTCCCGATGGCTCCCCCGGCACGCACGCCACGCACCATGACGCGCGCCGCGCCGCGAAACGGGATGGGCGAATCCTCAGGTCTTGCCGGCCGCCGGAAACGTCGTCGAACCCGGGCAACCAGCCGGAGTGGGACCTGCGGCCTGGCCGCCCTCCTGATGGAACGGAAAGATTCTGACGCGCCGTCACGGGACAGTGGTGCTTGGGCACGGATCGGTCCGATACCGAAGGAGGAACCATCGTGACCACCACGACCACCACCGCAGACAGCCTCAGCACGATCGCAACCGTGGACGCCCGCAGCCGGCTGTCCCGGCTCACCGACGTCGTCGCCCGTTTCACCTCACTGGTCAGCAGACGTCTGCCCGACGACGTCACCGCCCGCCTCAAGGCGCTGGCCGAGGCAGAGACCAACCCGATGGCGACGATGATCTACCAGACCATGCGGCGCAACCAGGAGCTGGCCGAGAAACTCAAGCGGCCCTCGTGCCAGGACACCGGGCTGGTCCAGATCTTCGCCACCGTCGGCAGCCACTTCCCCTACACCGACGGACTGTCCGAAGCGCTCAAGGCCTCCATCGCCGAGGCCACGAGGATCGCGCCGCTGCGGCACAACACCGTGGAGACCTTCGACGAGTTCAACACCGGAACCAACGTCGGCTCGAAGTCACCGTGGATCTACTGGGACGTCGCCGAGGGCCGAGATGACCTCACGCTGCACGTCTACCTGGCCGGCGGCGGCTGCTCCCTGCCCGGCCAGGGCAAGACGCTCATGCCGGGCGAGGGCTACGAGGCGGCTATGCGGTTCGTCCTGGACGTCATGACCTCCTACGGCCTCAACGCCTGCCCGCCGCTGCTCGTGGGTGTGGGCATCGGCTCATCGATCGACGCAGCCAGCCACATGTCCAAGCTGGCGCTCATGCGTCCGGTCGGTTCCCACGCCTCCAACCCGAAGGTGGCCCAGCTCGAGGACGACCTCCAGGAGGCCATCGACTCCATCGGGCTCGGTCCCCAGGGCCTGGGTGGGAACGGCTCGACGATGGGCGTCAACATCGAGAACTCGGCGCGCCATCCCTCAGTGCTCTCCGTCGCGGTCAACACCGGCTGCTGGTCGCACCGGCGCGGCACCATCCATTTCGACAAGGACCTGAGCTACGAGCTCATCACGCACAAGGGAGTCGAGCTGTGAGCACCACGAACGAGACCCTCCCCGAGACCACCGTCAGAGCCGACCGCCGCATCACGCTAACAACGCCGATCAAGCGCGAGGACCTTGAGGGCATCAGGGTCGGCGACGTCATCTTCCTGGACGGGCACATCGTCACCTGCCGCGACGTCGCGCACCGACGGCTCATCGAGCTCGGTCGCGAGCTGCCCGTCGACATCCGCGAGGGGGCGATCCTCCACGCCGGCCCGATCATCCGGGTCATCAACGAGGAGGCCGGCCGATTCGAGGTCGTCTCGGTGGGGCCGACCACCTCGATGCGCATGGAGAAGTTCGAGGAGGAGTTCATCCGGCGGACCGGGGTACGCCTCATCGTTGGCAAGGGCGGCATGGGGCCGGGAACCGAGGCCGGCTGCCGGACCTACGGCGCCCTGCACTGCGTCTTCCCCGCCGGCAATGCCGTCATCGCGGCCACCGAGGTCGAGGAGGTGGAGGGCGGCTACTGGCGCGAGCTGGGTATGCCCGAGACCCTGTGGATCTTCCGGGTCAAGCAGTTCGGACCGCTCATCGTCTCGATCGACGCCGAGGGCAACAACCTCTTCGAGCAGCAGAAGGTCATCTACAACGAGCGCAAGGAGCAGGCGCTGGCCGCTCTGGAGCAGAAGGTCCGGTACATCAAATGAGCAGCGCGGACGCCGGTACCGTCGCGCCGGACAGAAGCGACGGAGGAGGGGGCGGCCGCAGCCCCGGCAACAGCGGGGAGAGGACAACCGAGGCGACGTCGGGGCCGACGCCCACCCTCGACGCCCGCAAGCCCGCGGGCGAAGGCAGCCCGGAGGCGGGAGGGCCATCGACGTCGTCGGCCGACAAACGCCCGGGACTGGGGCGGGAAACCCGGCCGCTGGCGCTGGCCGTGTGCCTCGTCGTCGGCCTGATCACCTGGTTCATCCCGACGCCTTCGGGGCTGGAGCCCGCCGCCTGGCACCTCTTCGCGATCTTCCTGGCGACGATCGTCGGCATCATCGGCAAGGCGGCGCCGATGGGCGCGCTGTCCGTCATCGCGATGGCGCTGTGCGCGGCCACCGGGGTCGTCGCGCCCGACGGCGACGCCGGGGACAGGATCTCGCAGGCCCTGTCGGGGTTCTCGAACTCAACGATCTGGTTGATCGTCTCAGCCTTCTTCGCGGCGCGAGCCGTCATCGCCTCTGGGCTCGGTGAGCGGCTGGCCTATCTGTTCGTCAAGGTCTTCGGCCGGTCGACCATCGGGCTCGCCTACGGTCTGGGGCTCGCCGACCTGCTCACCTCCCCGGCGATCCCGTCCAACACCGCGCGCTCGGGCTACGTGTACCCGGTCATGATGAGCGTGGCCAGGGCGTTCGGGTCCGAGCCGGGCAGGCCGGAGACCCACCGGCGCCTCGGGTCCTACCTGGCGCTGACGACCTACAACCTCAACCTGGCGGTCTCGGTCATCTTCTTCACCGGAGCCGCACCGAACGCCATGGCCTCTCGGCTGGCGGCCGTGGCCGGGGTCCAGGTCAGCTGGCCGGGATGGCTCATGGCCTCGGTGGTTCCGGGGCTGATCGGGGTCATCGCCGTCCCGCTGGTCATCTACCGGCTCAACCGGCCGGAGATTCGGCGCACGCCCGACGCCTCCGCGATGGCCTCACGCGAGCTGCGGCGGCTCGGGCCGGTGACGGCTCACGAGTGGACGACGCTCGCGGTCTTCGTGTGCATGATCGTCCTGTGGGTCATTGGCGACTCGTTCATGAGCGCGACCACGGTGGCACTGCTCGGGCTGGGGGCGCTGCTGCTGACAGGGGCGCTCACGTGGGAGCAGATGAAGGCGGAGAAGTCGGCCTGGGACACACTCACCTGGTTCGCGGCCCTCGTCATGATGGGCACCGCGCTCAACGACCTCGGTTTCATCGGTTGGCTGGGCGAGCACGTAGGCGGCATGATGGGCGGGTTGGGGACGATCACCGCCTTCGCTGCTCTGACGGGTGTGTACGCGCTAACCCACTACCTGTTCGCCTCAGGGACGGCACACACGGCGTCAATGTTCTCGGTGTTCCTCGGGGTGGGGCTGGCGCTGGGGCTGCCCGGCGTTCCGCTGACCGTGCTGCTGGGCGCGATCCCGACCCTCATGGGGTGCCTTACCCACTACGGCAACGGGCCAGCGCCGCTGTACTTCGGGTCCGGATACGTCGAACTCGGGGCGTGGTGGAGGACGGGGCTCGTCCTGGGCGTCGTGCACATGGCCATCTGGCTCGTGGCCGGGCCGATTTGGTGGAACGTCATCGGGGTCTGGTGAGCCGGGCCGCCGAGGGGCGACCACGGTCGATCTCGGCGACATCATTTTCTGCCAACGAAATCCAGGTAGAGGCTGTGTCCAGTGCTATCGTTCGCAACCTACCCGAAACAACACACCAGGACCTCAAGGCCTGTGCCCAGCTGCACGGCCGCAGCACGGAGGCAGAAATACGCCACATCCTTGGCAATGCAGCGGCTCAGGACCACAAGCCACGACTGGGCTCCTTACTCACGTCAATCAGGGACGAGATCGTCGACGTGGACCTCGACCCAGCACGAGACCGCTCCCCGGACAACCCGATTGACCTGTCATGACTATCGATACTGATGTCATCTGACCTACTGAGGATTCACTCCAACATCATCACCCTGGACGCCCCGTCACTCTCGCTGAGGAGCCGTCACCAGAGCAGCCGATGACCTCCTTGAGGGGCTCTGTGTCCAGATCTGCCACAAAGAGGTTCAGGCGCCGTTCACTGAGCAGCAGGAACCGCAGAACTGCGCGGTTCTGTATTTTCTATCCGAGACTCACAGCAGCCTTTGTGGCAGATTTGGACACTCCCCAGCACTCCACGGCCTTCAGCACATCCGGAACGACCTGATGCGCGTAGACATCCTTCCTCGTGAAGCGCAGTGGCAGGAAGCCACGGGCAACAAGCCGGCGGTCGCGCCAACGGTCGAGGCCGAACTGGTACTCGTCGCAGTGGTAGGTGTAGCCGTCCAGCTCTACGACCACCCATCCCTCGACCACCAGGTCCACCTCGCCGACGCCCTCAATCTCCACCCCGTCCTCGAAGCTCAGTCCTGCAGCATGCAGGTCCATTCGCGCCAACGTCTCCAACGGGGAACGGGCCCGGTCACTGGCGCGATCGAGTCGTGCGAGCGCCCGAGCCGAACCGGGGCCACGAAGCAGATTGCGAATCTGCTCGGCAGTGACGCGCTCGTCGTGAAGTGCCGCATCGAGAGCGATGAGTGGGGAGTCGTCCTGGAGGTGACAGCGCAGAAAACGCGCCAGAGCCTCAGGAAGTGCCTGTACGGGGAAACGAGTCGGAGATGCTGAGCCCTGGCTCCGATCGACATGGATAACCTCACGTCCCACGGCTGCGAATCGTCCGCTATCCGAAACCACGAGGTGAACCTGCTCAGATCCTTCTGCAAACGGAAGCCCGTAGTAGCGCATGGCTGCCTGGCAGCTGAGGAGCCCACCGTGAATGCGAGCCAGAACGACGGCACGTTCAGCACCTGGAAGACTGACGACACCGTGCTCATGGGCGATGAGCTCACCGGTTCTCACAAGCGAGGCGACATGACGGCGCTGGGTGCGAGTCAACTCAAGATCCCGAATGCGCACTGCGCCATAGCAGCCACGAACAACGGTGAGAAGATCAGCGTCCATGGCGTTCATGGAGCCCATTGCCGCTCACCGGCGGAATGGACGCAACACCTTGCCGGAGCCCTGTGGACAACCGTCGCAGCCATCAGACTGTGGCCCCCGGACAGCAAGGGCATCGCGCGAAAGACGGGGCAGGATCACCCCGAGCCGCGATCGTTCGCCAGGAGTATCTCGGGCCTCTCGGCCGGTAAGGGCTCCTCGAGGAGCGCTCACCGGCATCACAGTCACCACACTCGCCCGACTCGGAGATTGCCTACCCGCATTGCGGGTAGATGCCCCGACCTGCTCGACGGCCGACATTCTTTTGTCGGGCTGTCCCGACATCGAGCGACCAGGTGGCCGGATCGTGTGGGCGATCACGCTCCGACAACCTGGCTCCATGAGCACTGACACCTCTCCCCTCCGCCGTTCCCGCCCTCCGTCGCAGCAGGTCAGACCCACGTCTCCTATCCGGTCGCGCAGCCTCCTGCCCCGCTGGGCCTGCGCGGTTCTGGCAGCCTGCCTGGCCCTGATGGTCTTTGCCGTCGGGCCGCACGCTCCGAAGGCTGACACCTCCTCCATCACCGGCGACAAGGACCTGGCCAAGCAGGTCATCAGCCTTCTGCCCGACGACTACCAGGCCCGCGGCATCCACGTCTCCATCATCACCGCCGAGGGCGCCCGCCACGCCGGCATCGGCACCGCCGCCTCCGGCCAGCAGTACACGTCCACCACCCCCATGGAGATCGGCTCGATCACCAAGACCTTCACCGGCCAGCTCCTGGCCGACACCATCGCGCGCGGCGAGGTCAGGGCCGGCGACCCGCTGTCCGCCCACCTGCCCGAGCTCGCCGGAACCCCGGCGGGCGAGGCGACCCTGGAGGAGATCGCCTCGCACCGATCCGGCCTCCCGAGCTTCCCCTCGCAGGACATGGGAAGGTTGCTGCGCGCCCAGATCCTCGGGCTGAACCCCTTCACCGACAGCGCCGACCACCTCATCGAGAGGACCCGCACCACCGAGATGGGCGAGCGCGGCGAGTTCGCCTACTCCAACCTGGGGATCTCTCTCCTGGGCGAGGCTCTCGCGCGCGCCGCCGGCGCCGACTCCTGGAGCTCCTACATCACGGAGCGGCTCTTCACGCCATCGGGCATGGAGCGCACGATCATCAGCCACGGCGGCATCACGATGGAGTACGTGACCCATCTGGCCATCGACAAGGAATCGGGAACGGCCGTCATGGTCTTCACCGACCAGAACAATGATGGGACCGCCTCCGCTCTCGCCGCGGCGCTCCTGACCGACGGCCAGAAGATCTCGGCGGCGCACGCGCCGCTATCGGCCGAGATGCTGCCCCAGATCATGATCCTGGGGATCTTCACCATCCTGGCGCTCGTCATGGGCCTGTACACGGCCGCCCGCGCGGCGAGCGTCCCCAGCCGCATGGCGGCAGTCTGCCGCGCGGCCTCACTCATCGCCTGCCTCATGGCGGCCGCCGCCAGCGGACCCTGGGCGTACCTGCCCGGCTGGATCCTGGCGGTCGCTGCATCGCCCGGCATGTACGGCGTCGTCCGGGGCATCGCGCTGTGGTCGGAGCTGCCCGCCCTGCCACGTCGCCGGGCCTGGCTCGGCTGGATGCAGGTGGGGCTGAGCGCCGCCTTCGTCGGCGCCTGCCTGGTCGTCGCCTGGCCCAAGGCCTGAGCCGCTCCGGCCCCGCCGCCTTCACGACCGTTCTCGTCCCCCAGGCGGAGGAGCCGGGCACGGGCCGGAAGGTACGGACGCGGCAACCTCCCAGAGGAGGGGCAGCGGACGTCATCCCCCTCCTCCGGGACGTCGACCTCGTCCACCCGGAGGCCGAGAACCGACACCTCCGAGATCCTCCCGACGGTCGAGGAAGCCGACGTCGTCGCGCCTTTAACGTCGCGAACGTCCGGGCACCGCGGGAGCGCGGCCCGGGCGGAGCCTGTCAGCAGGCATGAGCCGGATATGAGGCGTCGCGCCACCTGCGACCGACCCGGCCCGCGGCAGGCAGCAGAGAACGACCGACGACGATCCAGACACCGCAAGGAGGGCACACCCCATGAGACCGATACCCCTCACCGCGCGGAAGGCGGGCGCGGCCCTGGCAGTACTGATGCTGTCGACCGCCCTGACGGCCTGCCAGCCACAGGCCTCCGCCGTCAGCGCCACGACACCCGCTTCCGCGCCCGCACCCACCGCCCAGGCCAGCGCCCCGGCGGATAACGCCACCGGCAGCTCCGGCTCCTCCCAGAGCGACGTTCCCCAGGAACTGGAGAGCTTCTACAGCCAGACCATCGACTGGCAGGACTGCTCGGACGGCACCTCTCCCTTCCAGTGCGGGACGGTCACCGTCCCCCTGGACTACGAGCATCCGGACGGCCGCACCATCACGCTCGCCCTGAAGAAGCTTCCCGCCTCCGACTCCGACGCCGAGCACGGCTCCCTGTTCCTCAACCCCGGAGGCCCGGGCGGCAGCGGCGTCGAGGCAGTGGCGGACGCGCCCCGAGCGCCCGAGGAGCTTCGAGCCGCCTACGACATCATCGGATTCGATCCTCGGGGAGTCGGGCAGTCCACCCCGATCACCTGCTGGACCGACGACGAGATCAGGCAGTCCCTGACGGATCCCGGCAACGGCGACATCAGCCCGACGAACCCGCTCATCACATCCAAGAACGTTCCGGCCCAGGAGAAGATCGACCGAGGTACGGCCAACGCCGCCAGGTGCGCTCAGCACTCGGAGGTCCCCGAGCTGCTCGACCACGTCGGCACCCGAAACGTCGCCCGCGACATGGACGTCCTGCGCGCCACGAACGGCAACGCGACGCTGAACTACCTGGGTATCTCCTACGGGACCCATATCGGAGCCGTCTACGCCGATCTCTTCCCCGGCCGCGTCGGACGCGTCGTCCTGGACAGCGCCGTCGATCCATCGAAACGAGAGATCGACCGAAACGCCGAGACAGTAGCATTCAAGGAAGGCGTCCTGCGCCAGTACGTCGAGCACTGCCAGACCCAGAGCGACTGCCCCCTGACCGGCTCCACGGACGAGGCGATCGCCCAGCTGACGGCCTTCGTCGACGGCCTGGACCAGGCCCCTCTCACCGCCCCGGACTCCAGCGCCACCGTCAACACGCAGGACGCCATCGGCATCATCCAGCAGCACGCCGTCGCACAGCCGGACTGGGACGCGCTGACCGCCATGCTCACCCCGGCGATGAACGAGCGTGACGGCACCCTCATGGTGAAAGCGAAGCAGAACTCGGGTGAGGCGCCGCCAACGACCGTCGAGGCGGCGGTCAGCCAGGCCAACGAACAGATCATGCTCGCCGCGGTCATCTGCAACGACAACCCGGACACGGCCGACACCGCCTCCGACTGGGACGCGCAGTCGGCCGCCGAGAAGAAGGCCTCCCCCTTCTTCGGTGGTACCTCGAGCGCCATGGACGCCTACTGCCGCGGCTGGGGGCACCGGACGCAGACACCACCCGCTCAGACCCGCGCCGAGGGCTCCGACCCGATCCTCGTCGTCGGGATCACGGGCGATGTCCAAACACTCTACTCATGGGCCCAGAGTCTCGCCGGCCAGTTGGACAACGGCCACCTGTTCACCGTCGAGGGCTACGGGCACGGCGGCGCTATCGGCAACTGCGCCAGCGCGGCCACGATCGGCTTCCTCGTCAACGGGACCGTCCCGGCGGAGGGCGCCACCTGCACCGCCGAGCCCCGACAGGCCGCCGGCGGAGCCGCGGGCTGAGGGGCGAGACCTCCGCTGTCGCGATGACGCAGGGCGACGCAACCGCGAGCGCGGGGTGCTTCGGAGCCTCGGGGCCGCTCCCGGCGAGCTGCCGGGTGACATCGACCGGAGCCCCGACGTCCGCGCCCCCCCGTCCGCCCGCATCCGTGCTCCCGGGCCCCTGGCGGGCTCCAACGGGCCCTGCCAGGAGGCCTCCGTGTCCAAATCTGCCGCAAAGAGGCTCACGCCTCTCGAACGCGCTCGACAGAACCGCGGAATCATGCGGTTTCATGCCGGCCGCTCGGGCCCCGCAGCGGCCTTTGCGGCAGATTCGGACATCGTCCTTCGTATCGACGACTGATGATCCGGTCGTACGCGACCCGCAGTGCGAGTGCGCCCGAAGCCTGGACCTGTACTGGCGCACCCAAAGGGTCATCCGCGAGCACCGCGACATTCAGGGGACTCTCTTCCACGCTGGCCGGATCACCGACGGCGCGAGCAGGCGCACTCCCATCGAGGCGGCGGCCGAGCGCGTAGCGGCGGGCGAGGATCTGTTCACGGTACGCTGCGGCCTCACCATCGACCTCGCGCGGCGGGGCATGGGCCAGGTCCTCCTGCCGACCATGTTCGACCCCCGCCTGTTAGACCAATGCTTCGACCCTTCCAGCTGTACAGCACAGGGCGAAGGGGCGAGGTACGCGGCTCAGCAGGACAGGACCGCGGTCGACGAGCGCCGTCATCCGACGGATCGCGAGACCCGCGACACCCGCGACACCATGGTCACGCCCTGATGCTCCGCGAGCGCACGGACTCCGTCAGTCCCACCGAATTCCGCGGCCCTTCGCACAGGCGGTTCCGTCCGTCGCCGGCCCCGGTGGCGCGGCCTCGGGTGACGCGGCCTCCCGCACAGGCGGTTCTGTCACCGCAGCCGGTTCAGCCTCCCGCCTCCGGGGCCGCGGTGCTCGTGCCACCGAAGTCGTCGGGCCCGGCGCTTCAGCCTCCCGCCTCCGGGGCCACGCCGGGCTGCTGGCCGATTCCCACCTCCGGGGCCACGCCGGGCTGCTGGCCAAGCGCAGCGGCGAGCCCGTTGAAGTAGGGGTACGGCGCCCAGGCCGCGCGGTCGCCGATGACGTAGAGGCGCCGCTTCGCCCGGCTCACGGCGACGTTGACGAGGTTCACGGTCGACGAGGCCCAGCCTTTCGCCCCGGGGGCGCTCGGGTCCCCTCCCAGGACGAGGAACACGACGTCGGCCTCCCGGCCCTGCGCGGTGTGGATCGTGCCGCCGCGCAGCCCCGGGTACTGCCGCCCAAGGGACTCCAGCTCGTCGGCCACCACCCGGAAAGGCGAGATCGCGATCATCTGCGAGGTGGCGATGCCCCGATCCCCGAGGTCCTCGAGCAGGCGGCGCACCTGCACGATCTGTTCGTCCTGAAGATGCGTCCCGGACGTGGTCGCCGGGACATCGAACCACTGGCTCGCCAGAATCCTCGGCTCGCCGTCCGGCCCGTCGAAGAGGTCGGGGCGCTCGGGATCGTCCAGACGACGATGGACCGCGCTGACCATCATGCCGTCATAGGC
>ERZ772968.1268-NODE-1268-length-11956-cov-3.828754_pt1 | contig 11956 bp, 17 predicted proteins | sample MGYA00580674_ERZ772968 | MGnify/ENA primary metagenome ERZ772968 (study PRJEB29015, sample SAMEA2737940) | human oral metagenome | biome: human oral; feature: human-associated habitat; material: dental | place: China | collected 2138 ...
TATAGCTATTTAATGCTATTTACAAAAAGTTGAATTTTATATTATTCGTGTATGATTCGTGTACAGAGCAAATAAAAAAGAGAGGGAGCTACCCCTCTCAATCTCATAACATCATCCAGCCTATAACGTCTAGCACGGCTATATAATGCCCCTCATTAAAGAATACGCCTATGTCTTGGAATATGTTCATGCTCTTAACCCCTTCTGCAATAGCTTAAACACACCCATCCGCCAGCACCTTGGGAATAGCCCCAATCGCCACTAACCTTGAGGATGCGGAGTGGAGTTCCATTCTTCAAAAAGTTAACTCGCCTATACCCTGTACCAGGTCCCGACCTTACGTTTAGTCCGCCAACTGCATTCACGTGATACATCCCTAACGGACGTCCCGAGCTACTTACTGCAGGCGCGCTTGCTGCTCCTGATTGTGGCCTTAAAAAGTCCATGCACAGCCAACCACCAGCACCAGAGCTATAGCCGAAGTTGTTCTCTATCTTGAGCACTCGAATAGGTGTGCCTACTGGATATGTACGTATTACAGGAAAGCCTGTGCCCGCACCACTCCTACAGTTGAGCGGTGCGGTTACTGTGTACATTCCTAGCCCCTTATTACTTACTTGTGGAGCTGGTGAAGGTGTTGGTGCGGAGGTTGTCGGAGCTGATACACCGTCATATGTTGGTCGGAATATCTTGCGTATATTTTTGGCTGCCCTGGTGCGAATTGCAACTCTGCTACCGCTGGTGTTGCCCTCTATAGTGGTAAAAGTACCATTACCATTATTAGCAATTAGAAAGCCTATATGATTTCTTGAACCACGGCCGCTGTTGTTACCCTCTCCGCTCCAACAGAAGATAATTACATCTCCTGGCTGTGCCTCACTCATTTTGACCCATTTGTAATGGGCGTCCATCCAGCTTTCTGCAGCTGGAACATAGGCGGTTTTCTGAAAATTCACTCCGCAATGCTGCAAGATGTATGACACGAAGACATTACACCATGCCCAAGCACGGTATTTCTGTGAACCGTAGTACCAGTCACTAAATCTGGCAGAGCCTTCACCAAGGAACTGCCTAGCATAATTAATTACTTGATTACCTGTTGCCATGATTACCCCTCCGCATTTTCTAGCGGTGCATCTGCTGGATCATTTATTTCATGTGCCTTATCAGTAAATTCCGCTGTGTGCTCTCCACCCAATTCATCACGCGGCTTTTTGTACGTCATAGCCATTTTGGAGTCACTCGTGCCTTTAGTAGTTGGATCAATCACAACACCTATCATCACAAGTAGTCCAATCAGAATTTCTGCAAGTCGCTTGAGCTGCTCCTGCTCTACCTTTGGCGTAATCCCGAAGATTGCCAGCACCTCATAGAACAATGATAGTGCGGCGGCAATGAATGTCAGTAGCCACACCTTGTTGCTAAACCTTACTCTCCAATTAATCTTCATTTTGTCCTCCTTTCAGACAATTAAAATGCCGAGCTTTCGCTCGGCTAACTAACTTATTTTTGATTATCCTCAAGATCATTAAGCCTATGATTCGTGACCTTGAGCCTTTCCTCGATCACAGGAATCCTCGAGGCGAAGTCGTTATGTTTCTTCACCTCTTCGGTGAGACGGTCAATCTTATAATCTGTAAGGCTGCTGCTTTTCTTGATGCCATACAGCGAACCGCCCCCAGCTCCTAGTGCTGATACGACAGCTACAACTATACTTGTCCAATCAATCAATTGTAAATCCTCCTAATTCTGATGAGTGTACACGTTACGTTGATCGCCCCAGTTACTTTGTGCGAAAGAATATTTGTGACCTTTTATTGCTGCAAAACAAATGGAGCCATACTGCTGATTATTCGCAATTGTACACATTCCAACATATTCATCGACTGTTAAATCTTTGCAAAACAGATATGCATCTGCTGCAGCTGCTCTTCCGCAACAAGTAACAATCCCGTCATGTGGAGCTGTCCATGTTCCGCTCAAAGATAAGTTGTCTTTTACGTATTTTTTGTCTTCGAGCCTCTTCAGCTTATTTTTAACCTCTATCATGAATTTATTGAGAGATATCATTTGCTCACCTCCTATACTCTTATACTGCTACCGAAGAATGCAACAAGTTCAGACTCTAACGATGCATTGTTAATGTGTACATCGGTCATGCTAATTCTTGAGGACTGAATATCAGACCTTAATTCATTAATTGCATTCTGTAGCTGCCCTGCTGCGGTACCTTCGACTGCACCCTCTAGGATTGCCTGCCAACGGTCTGTAATCGCCTCTAGGCTGAAATTAACCGGGAACGCTGGCAAGACAAAACCGCATAGCTCTCTGTCTGGTCTCTGGTCGAGAATCGCCGCTGCTGTTATTTCGGTCACTCCAGCGCCTACGTATATATCCCCTAGAGCAATCTCGAAGTAGTTCGGTTGCTTTATGAGGTCTGGAGCAACTGGTGTATTGGACGGTACACCTTCCTTCTTATACACGTCGATACTTCTCACACTGTCGGACAAGTCGAGCCTCGCAACTATTCTGTCGATTCTCTTTAGTGAAGGGTGAGAGTTACTAATGTTGATTGTTAACTCATTCGTCTGTCTGCCGATTGCGCCCTCTATAACACATCCTCCCGGCATAACTTTAACCTTCATGCCACTATGGGGTTGAATCTGCAGGTCAGAGCCATCGGACTTGACTGTCGTGACTCCGTTGCCCCACATTGACTTAAATACTTCTCTTACGTCGCTATCTGATACCGCCCTGTCACCGTTAGGGTCTGAATCGAAGTGCGACTGTAATGGTAATGCGATCATTTAACTACCTCCTTAAATGTTTAGTGCAACATACTTCTGTTTACGAGGTGTGCCCATTACGAGTTGGACCTCTACTGCATTCTTGCGGTGTATCTCTTTAACTTCCATAATTCGAGCTGTGAACATTTGCTCTATATCGTCAAGGACAATCGTGCACGTGTCACCTAGGTTATAGTCTTTGAGATAATAGAAGGTGTTCTGAAGTACATCAACGTTGATTGTCTCCTGCTTCCAGTTGTTCAGCATCTCCAACTTACACTGATTACGCAGCTGCTCACGGATAATTGGCTCGTTGGCTACCTTTAATTCAATACCTGAAACGTTGCCCTCGATTACTTTTCTAGGACAAATTGCAAGGTCTCGCGGTCGGTTTATCTCATCGATATAAAATTCTCTGATGCGCCCCTTGTACTCACCGCTATCGGTTTTTATCTTTTCTTCACGCTTAAAACCTATTTCATCCATAGTCTGGTGTGCCTCAATGACTGGGTATGCTCCGCTATCATCGTATACATACTCGATTTTTGATACGTTCTCAAAACCTGCACCAAAGACTACTTTATTTCTTAAATCCTTACCCCGTATAGGAAAAATTTTGTAAAAGTATTGCGGTTCTCCTATGTGCTTAATCCAGTCTTTATAATGCTGTTCCCAGCCCGAATAACTGGTGTGCAGCATTTTTGCATAAAAACTGCAGTCGAATAATCCGCATACGTCATACATTACTTGTGCTCCGTTTGTTCCTTCTTCGAAAAAGTACGATATGGCGTTTAACCAATCGATATTTTCATCAAACGCGACACCCCCGATTAGTGCGGGCAGGTCTCCAGGAACATACCTGTAATCTTTAGGATCATACCCGCTAGCGTATGTGTTAAGGGTAGCCTCTATGCTTGTCGTTGCATAACTGGTTACATTCAGATTTTCATTATTTAAGATAGAAATTGCTGACAGTGCTTTTTCTGCAAAGAATCCCGATATAGTTACCGCCGCCCCTTGAGCAGTTACTTCGTATACGGTCTTCTGAATTATGCCCGTCTCGGGTCGACCTGTGTTTTTTACAAATTTGACGTGTTTATTCCAATCTTTAGCCGCTAGGTGTACGGAGAAATCGCCAGGTTCTCTCCATTTGCGATTCCATGCCGCCTCTATGAAATCGAGGTCTTCGAGCCGATTCATGAATTTGTCAAAGAACTGTATCATACTCCGTCATACCTCCCTATATACTCGATAGTTGTTCTCAAGGCTGACGCTCCAGCCTCTGCATCAATCTTAATGGTGTTGTCGCCGTAATCGAGAACAAATCGCCTAAAGTCGTAAGGATCATCGTCCGCACCTAACGCGAGTATCTTGCTGTTGTGCACTGCATAAGAACGAGACGTATCAATTGTGACCGTGTCTCCCTTCTTGAGCTCCACCTTCAAGATTGCCACCTTGTCATTCACCTTAACGGTGATATTCTTCGCGTAGCCTTGCGATTCTATCTCAATAATAGGCTGTGCTGGTGACGAACCAAGATACTCGATAACCTTCTCGGTCGTAATCTCTTCTCTCGAGAAGTTGAGCTTTTTACGACCAAAAGCGTGCGGCCATGCCCAGAGCGCTTGCTTTTTGCTGAAGCTCGTCTGCTCTCCTTCTACCGCGAATAAGTCAGCGTGTGGTGACAAGAACTTAACTGTAAGATCTGGTTTCTTGTAAACATTCCTTGTTGGAATTGATTTGCCTGTAAGCTCACACTCCTTCGCAATTCGAGTTACTCCGTTATAGGTGATGTATAAATCGACTGTATGACGGTTGTTATGGAACCCTTGAGCTTTTGCCCTTGCCTCGTGATTCTGTGCCTTCGCCGCTATAGTTATCTCTCTAGGAAGTCTGCGCTTTCCTGTGATAATTGCACCGTCTCCGACACCCCTTACCTCTTTTGAAACCTCAATTTCTGCCGCATCTATCCCCGTAACGGAAGTGGTACGCCAGTCATCTGATTCGTAGTGAAAAACTAGGCCGTCACTACGAACGGCCTTTAAAACTAAATTATGTATCATTGTTATTGTGCTCCTGCTAGTCCTAGTTTTGCAGTCTCCCACGATAAGGCTCTCGTTACGTCTGCTGGTGACTTCCAAGGCTGATTGAAGTTGATAGTCTGATTAACTTCAACATTCTGACTTGAGCCTGTAGCACCGAAGATTCGAGAACGTTCTCCGCTGATTCTTGCCGATACCGGATTAATTTCTGGTGTATCTATTAGGAATGCATCTCTTACAAGTCCCATCTGATCACCTATAGAGCTTAAGAGCTTGCCAGTGTTCTTCACGATTCCAACGTCCATACCTTTTATCAGCATCTTACCTATCCAAGTTGTGAACCTTGAAGGCGAGTGGATATCGAACACACTCTTTAGTTTCGACTTACACTTCGCACCGAGCGAACTAATCAAACTGAACACTCTGCCGAAACCAGCCTTTATACCGTTAATGAGCCCTTGTAAGAAGTGAACTCCAATACTGTATAGATTACCTATCGCGCCCCGAACTCTGCCAGGAAGAGACCTAGCACCACTTACAACAGCTGAACCAGCTCTCGCGAACCCGTTACGTATTCCGGTAACGAATCCAATTAACCAGTTAATCGCAATTGATACGAGCGAACCAATACCGCTCACTATCTTACCTGGTAAGCTCTTTGCGAAGTTCCAAACCGCACTAATTACGTTCGCTGCACCTACAAGGAAGCCTTCGATAAAACCCCATATCCAATTAACAGCAATTGTTACAAGGCTACCTAGACCGCTTCCTATTGCCTTAAGCGCCGCTACAGCTAGGCTACCAACTGCGGCAAGGATAGTAGGAATGCTCTTAATGATTCCTATTGCTACTGCCCAAGCGAGACGTGGAATTGCGGAGAGTATCGCGAGTGCGAGTTTACCCATGCCGACTATGAACGTTTTCAAGAACCCTGTAGCAATTCCCTCGCCACCTTTTGCGCCAGCCTGTTCACCGCCTTGCTTTGCGCCTTCACCCGAACGAGTAAATAACTCGATGAGCACTTTAGGGATAGCGGTTATAACCGCTTGTAGCGCCTTCGGTAATCCTGTTGCGATTGCTTGCGCGAGCTGACCTACTTTCTGCATCAACCAAGTACCAAGTTGCCCGGCTAACTGCCCTATAGTTGCTAGTGCCGATGGTAGAGCCGTCCAGAGAGCTTTTATTATCTCCGGAAAAATCTCAACTATAACAGTCTTAAGTACCCCTATACCAGCAAGGATAGCCTTTCCGAGACCTTGCATAATCTGTGGTATTTTAGACTTAAAAGCCTCTAGTTTTGCGTGAATCAGTTGAGTTGCTTTATCCACTCCGCCTATCTTATTAACCCAGAGCCCAAGTGCGGCTACCGCTACACCAATACCGACCGCAATCCCTGCCGGAGTTGTTGCAAACTTGAGCATTGATTGCCCAAGTGTAGCAAGTGAGCTGCCGACCTTCATCGTCGCGGATTGTATACCTATAGATATGTTCATCAGCATTGTTCCGAGTCCAGGTATAATCTTGTCAACTCCCACTCCGAGGTTCAGCCACATAGAATCGTGGAACGCACTGAAGAACTTCATTGCACCGATCATCGAGGTGCGGATTGCCTCGGATATTAAGCTCCACTTCTGTGCTGCATAGTATGCCGCCATTGCTCCAGCAAGTGATGTGACCGCGGTCGCAACAGCTCCGATAATCTTCGGATGCCTATTCATTAGCGATGCAACTTTTGCAAGATGCGGTACGAGTCTAGTTAGCATGTTGTAGAGTGGTTTAACCGCGTTACCTGCTAAAATCTCAAGGTTGCCCTTTAGTGCATCAACCTGTGCTGCAAAGGTTTTACTTCCCTCTTTCATACCGTTAAAAAACTGTCCGCCTTTAGCTGTTGCATGTTCCATCGCAGCCTGTACGTCCTCGAAGCTAATCTTGCCCTGAGCCATCTGATCCTTGAGTTCTTTGTAGGTCCCACGGCCCATTTTAGACAGCTCCTGAAGAGGGTTAAATCCCGCATTGATAAACTGCAGTAGATCCTGCCCCATGAGCTTCCCTTGCGACGAGACTTGACCCAGTACTAATCCGAGTTGCTGGAATTTCTCTTTGTTACCGAGAGATATATCGCCGAGCCTCTGAAGGTGCCCCTTAACGTCTTTACTCCTTATACCGAACGTGAGTAGTTGCTGTGATGCTGCCGCTAGGTCTGTTGTCCTAAACGGTGTTTTTAAAGCCATTTTACGAAGGTCTGCTACGTGCTTGTTCGCTTTAGCAGCTGAACCCAGCAGAACCTTGAATTTGCTCTGGAAGTCCTGCATCTGCGAATTGTAGGCAATTCCCATCTTTGCTAGACCTACAGCGTGCTTTGCGACCACGAAGCCTATACCTGCCGTAAACAGCTTCTTGACGGTAGACATTCCTGTGCTGACACCTTCATTATTAATTTTTGTATCAAATATAAGTGTGCCGTCTGCCATTATTTAAATACCTCGTCAAATCTTCTTCCTGCTGCCTCTTGTTCCTCTGTCAATTGTCTAGGTAGTGCAAATTTGTCACGCAGTTTCTTCGCCTCCGGATCGTCTCCGTCGTATGCTCTTATCTCAATAACCTTGGATAGAGCAGTGTTCGGAGGTATTCCGTCTAGGAGAGCCTTGAACTTGTACCAATGGAGCTCTTCTTGTTCTAAATCGTATAAATCTATGTTGTATGCTTGCTTAAATGCCGCATATATTAGATTTTCGTCGATTTTGAAGTCAAGAACATTGGTTCCTTCCTCGTTTCGCTCTACTTCTTTTCCGCAGTGATGAAATTCAACTATCTTTTCTATCGATTCTGAAGAAAAATACCCCATAAATGACGGATTTTTACCTATAAACAGCACAGATAAGTCCTCAAGCTCTGGTAATGCGAGCCAAAATCGAAAATCTGTGCGTATAGGGTAATCAACACCGCCAATCGTTAAGGTTTTTGGCAGCCTTTTATAAGGCAGTTCCACTATTTCAAATTAGACAAGTTCGCCATATTAGCCATGAGCTCATTAGCCGCCGTAAGTGCTGGACTGTCCATCTCTTCCGCTTCCTTTTTACGCATATATGCCATTAAAGGAGCCATATACACGTCGTCAATCTCCTTTACCGCAATTGCGGACTCAACAACAGAAATCTGGTCAGAATCTGCTGTGCCGAACACTTCCTTAATCCCTTCTCTTCCGATTGTTGCCTCTAGCACCTTCATTGCGCTGTTATGAACCTTTACGTCGCCCTCTCCGAACGTTGCGTTGAACTCATCAAAGAGCTTTGCAATCTTCGGTGTGCGCTTTGGTAGTTCGAATTCCTTATCGTTTAGAACAATTTCCATCTTTTCCATTGTTTTTGTTTCCTTTACGTAAATAAAAAAGAGGGATCGTTAAATCCCTCCTAAAAAGTGTACTAATTTAGTGATAACTTATGCTGCTGGTTTGAATTTAGGCTTTCCGCCCTCTTCTGTAACAGTTCCTCTCTTTACCGTACCTCTCATCTGTAGGTCAAACTCTATCTTACCCTCAACTGCATCAAGAGTCTTAACTACAACGGTAGCAGGTACGTTCCAGGCCTTCCAGGTGCCTGTCTTTCCAGCATCCTCATCGAACTTATATACAAGCAGAAGGTCGACAACTGCCTCGCCACCTACCTTGAGGTTGTATGCGATGTCCCAGATTGCCGCAAAATCCGCCTCTTCCCTGTACATGGTTAGAGGGAGTCCGCTAATCTCTGGCTTGTATTTCTCAAGTTCTGACGTTGGACTCTCGTCCGAAATGTAGTCGTACTCTTCCACAGATGCCCCAAACTCGAGCTTTAGTTCTGTAGACTTCTTGATCTGTAGGTAATCCGTTGCCCCTTTTGGCTTAATAAAAGGTACAACCTCATACTTTTTAACCTTGCCTTCACCTTTCATTATTATTTATTTCCTTTCTTCTGATATGTGATACCGATTGAAATCTGATAAACTGCCTCGTCTGTCTCCGAGTCAATCATATAAAATCCGTTAGCGATGAACACTTCCTCGATGCCTTTAATCGACGGACGGTTGCCGCGTTTGTCTTGTTCCTCTACCCAGTCCTCAATCATGGCCAAAAAAGCTTGTGAGTTAATTCGTTCAGCCTCAAGTTGCGCATTTCTTCGGGTAAGGAAGTAATAATATTCGCTCACAACCTTGGAGCCATCAACAAATTCTGTGACATCCCTCTGCGCTTGTTTGTATATGCCGATGCTCTCTACTTGTGCCTCGAGTCTATCGGTATCAACATCCTCTACTACCACAAGATCGCACCTTTTTAGCCAAGTCTTAATTTTTTCGCCGTTCGTCACCATTTGCTACCTCTCTTTTGCTCCGGCTGTAGCGGCTGCCGCTCTTAAAATCTTGTCTTTGCCGCCTTCTTTTTTCATGCGTTCGAACCAGTAATTGCCTCTCTTAGGTGCGCCTTTAAACTTTGCTGGTCGGTAATACCATCGCCACGCATAAGGTGTGCGATATATGACCTCACCGGTTCCGATTTTCGTGTGAATCGTTCCCGACATAATCAAAGCACCCTTGTCGTGCGGAACATACGGGTTACAGAGTCGTAATACCTCTTGGTCAACTACTCTCTGTACACGTCCATTTGGTTCTAACCCTCTTTTACGAAGTATCGCCCCTATTGGCTGCATTACAACTCTTGCATCTTTAATCTGGACACCCATTATGACGTCACCTTCCAATGCTTGAGCCTATCTCTGTTGGTGTTATCCGCTAGAGTCTTTGCCGTGATTACATCGGGATAATCACGCTTTAGGTTCTTTGGCGGATATGCCTCAGACAGCTCAATTTTGACTTCTCCAAGGACAATCATATCAAGGCTATATTCTGTATCAATCGTCCAATAACTCGCCTTATCTGCTAATCTCGCCCAGTCTATGGCCACCTTGTAACCGTCACGCATAGGTATTGTAATTGACACCTCGTTAGTCTTTATAACCTTACCGCCACTATCCACGGTGCGGACAATCTTACGGCGCCATTGACACCCTTTTAGAACTGTTCGCAGCCACTTATCGTGTCCGTTTTCCTTATAGTGATTAAAGATTGTGATTGTATCGGTAAAATTCATTACATAAACCCCATTAATCCTGTTCCGGATAGCATCGACCGAACAGTGCCCTCTATACTTTCATTCCATGATTGCTCACTGTCGTAATGTTCTGAGTAACCGTCATTGCTAACAATCTTGATACCCGAGCTACTTGGTTTTACGTGCAAATCGTGGATAACGTGAATTATAGTTGCCTTGACCTGGCTATAACGGAAATCAGACGGATCAACTACATTGTCAATCCGTCTCGTAGTCATTCCTCGAAGCAGCGATTCCGCTTGCAGGCGCATTCTGTTGAATTCAGCCTCGTCGGTGATGTCATTGTAATACTCCTGGTAATCGTTAAGCTGCACACTTATCATAACTACTTCTTCCCGCTCTTCTTTGGCTCATCCTCTGGAAAATCTGCCGGTTCTGTATCCGAGGATTCCTCGGTAACTTCTTCAACATCTGCCGGTTCTGTAGTTTCCAAAACTTCATCATCGAAGATTTCAAGTCCTACTATTCTACCCATATAGCACCTCCTTATGCCTTGTGCATTCCTGCAATACCGTTTAGCTTGTTCTCGTAAGCGTCAGCGATACCAACTTCACGGAATGGGAACACCCATCCGTCCGCATCGTGATTATCCTCTGGTGGGATTGCCTTGTTAACTCTGCGCTTCTGGAACTGAATAACGGCGGAAGGCTCAACGATTAGGAAGTCAAGAGCCTTACCTGTAGATGCCTTCTCAAATCCGCCCTTCTCTTCTCCGCCTGTCTTGCCGTCTTTCTGCTTGATTGCAGTATAAAATCTGCCTGCTGGTACCTTCTGAACTTTCGCGAACTGACCGATGATTTCCTTTGACTTAGTAGTGTCAAGGTCTCTGATTAGTCCGTAAACAGTTGGAGATACGAACAGGATTCTTCCGTCTTCAGGAACCTCGTTGTCGGTCATCTCATCGAATACCTTGGCAATTGCCTTGATAGCTGATGCGCCATCTGTGATAGTAGTTGCCTTAATGTTCGAGCCTGCCTTCTTGCAGTAAGTTGCAATTCTGAATGCGTCGAGCTCTGGGATTACCTTCGTTCTCTCGAACTCAGATGAGAGCTTGCCGAATGCCATTCCCGCTGTGTCGATATCGTCAACTGCATCAACGAGGAACTTACGACCTCTATCGAAGTTGCACTTAACTGTCTCGTTCTTAAACTCAACACTACCCATAGTGTATCCAGCGGAACGGTCGTAGTCTCCTAGTCCGTCCATGTCGATTTTAGGGATGATGAGTTCATCTGCATTAGCCCCCTGCTGTGCTAGTTCTGGAGCACCGTCAAGAATTGATGTGCATGATGTTGTCTTGTAAACTTCATCGAGAAGTCTTACAAATACCTTAAATTTTTCGATCTGATTTGCCATAGTTTAGTTTTCCTTTCCTGTGTCAATTGGCTTGAGACCCATCACAGCTCTTGCGGTAGCCTCCGTTGCATCTTCTCCCCCTGTGCCACCTCCAGCGTTGCCGGAAGAGTTGACCTTCGCTCCGGTTGGCTTCGCCTCAGGCTCACCGAAGAGGAACGACGTATCGTCCGACTCTTTAAGGGCCCTTATCGCAGCATCGATGTCTGTTGACCTGTCCTTGCTTGCCTTCAGCTCGTCAAGCTTAAGCTCCGCCCTAATACTTGCGGTTCTGCGACCTCCTGCCTTGGTAATTGCATCATCAAGCAGCTTGTCAAACTCTGCGCCTTCGAGCTTGCTCTGCAGCTCTTCGAGCTCCTTCTTGTGGTCGGCAGCCTTCGTATCTGCCGCAGCCTTAAGAACATCAATCTGCTTCTGGAGACCTTCCTTATCTCCCGCAGCGTCCTGCAGCGCCTTAATGCTCTTCGCCTGTTCGTCGAAGTCAGCCTTAACCTTGTCGTACTGCTCCGCCTTCTTCCTAACAGGGTCGAACTCTGCGTGATGTGCATCAAGTATCTTCTTTGCCTGATCATCATCAGTGATACCGATTTGCTTTAATAAGTCTCTTGTTAGTGCCATAGTTATATAATCCTTTC
>ERZ772968.1271-NODE-1271-length-11946-cov-9.316037_pt1 | contig 11946 bp, 7 predicted proteins | sample MGYA00580674_ERZ772968 | MGnify/ENA primary metagenome ERZ772968 (study PRJEB29015, sample SAMEA2737940) | human oral metagenome | biome: human oral; feature: human-associated habitat; material: dental | place: China | collected 2138 ...
CACGGCACCGAGCTCACCCTGGCCGACGGCTCCCACCTGCCCGTCCTGGCTCGCAACCCCGTCGGCTACCGCCGCCTGGTGTCCGCCATCTCCCAGCACAACCTGGACGCAGGGCACCGTCAAGAACCAGCCCACGACCTGACCACGCTAGCCTCGGCTCTCCGCTCCGACCCCACCGACCAGACCGAGGCAGCGTCGGGAAGCTGCCTCGTCCTCACCGGAACCGCCAACGGTCCCCTGCGTCGGGCGCTGGGCGATCCACGTCGCCCTGATACTTGGGACCTGAAGGCGGCAGACGCCTGCCTGGGACACCTGACCGAGCTCTTCGCCGCGCCTGACCGAGGCCGTCCTCTCGCTGCCGGCCCCACGACCACCGCTCACCGGCAGGTTGAAGGAGATGCCGCAATCGGCCTGGCCGTTGAGCTCACCCTGGACGGAGGCCCCACCGATGCCGCCCTCACCGATGCCCTGACCCGGCTGGCCCACACCCACCGGCTGCCCCTCGTGGCCACCGGTGCAGTGCGCTGCGCCCGCCCCATCGACGCCCGCCTCGCAGACGTGCTCACCGCAACCCGCCTGGTCACCGACCTGGAAGGCGCCCGCGGTCACCTGCCCGCCATCGGTCGCTGGCTGCGAGGGGCCCAGGACATGGCGCTGCTGCACCGACGCCGCCCCGACGCCGTCGACCTGGCCGCCGAGCTCGCCTCAGACCTCGCCTTCGACCTGTCCCTCATCGCCCCGGACCTCCCCGATGCCGATGTCCCGGAAGGACACACACCTGCCAGCTGGTTGCGTGAGCTCACCCGCCAGGGCGCCACCCGCCGCTACGGCACCCCGCAGGAGCACCCCCGAGCCTGGGAGGTGCTCAACCACGAGCTCGAGGTCATCGAGTCCCTGGGATTCCCCGGCTACTTCCTCATCGTGCATGCGATCGTCGAGTTCTGCGCACAGTCGGGAATCCTGTGCCAAGGGAGAGGATCAGCGGCCAACTCCGCAGTCTGCTACGCCCTGGGCATCACCGCTGTCGACGCCGTCAGGCACCAGATGCTCTTCGAGCGCTTCCTGTCCCCGGGGCGAGCCGGCTACCCGGACATCGACCTCGATATTGAGGCCTGTCGCCGTGAGGAGGTCATCCAACATGTCTACTCCCGGTACGGCAGAGAATGTGCTGCCCAGGTTGCCAACGTCATCTCCTACCGTCCCCGATCCGCAGTCCGTGACGCCGCCCGAGCCCTCGGCCACCCCGTCGGCGTGCAGGACGCCTGGGCCAAGCGGATGGAGCGGTGGATCTCGGTGCGCCCCGGAGGGCTGACCGGGCAGAGCGACGAGGTCCCCGAGCCGGTCCTCGACATCGCGGAGAAGCTGCTGCGACTGCCCCGCCACCTGGGGGTCCATCCCGGGGGGATGGTCCTGTGCGGCCGCTCTGTCACCGAGGTCTGCCCGGTGCGCTGGGCCGCCATGGACAACCGCTCGGTCCTTCAGTGGGACAAGGATGACTGCGCTGAGGCCGGCCTGGTCAAGTTCGACCTCCTGGGCCTGGGGGCGCTCACCGCCCTGCGTCTGGCCTTCACCACACTGGCGCGGCGGGGGCAGACCGTTCCCGACGTCGTAACGGAAGGAGAGCTGCGCGCCTCCCAGTCCGGCCGCCCCTGGGGGCTGCACACCCTGCCCGAGGAGGACCCGGCCGTCTACCGGCTGCTCACGGCCGCGGACACGGTAGGGGTCTTCCAGGTCGAGTCGCGTGCCCAGATGGCCACCCTGCCTCGACTCCGCCCTCAGACCTTCTACGACATCGTCGTCGAGGTCGCTCTCATCCGTCCCGGCCCCATCCAGGGCGACGCCGTCAACCCCTACATCCGCCGCCGGCTGAAGCGTGAGGAAGTTACCTACCTGCACGACTCCCTCAAGCCCGCCCTGACCAAGACCCTGGGAGTGCCGCTCTTCCAGGAGCAGCTCATGCAGATCGCCGTCGACGCTGCAGGGTTCAGCCCAGCCGAGGCCGACACCCTGCGTCAGGCCATGGGTGCCAAACGATCCATCGAGCGTATGGACGCCCTCCGTGACAAGCTCATAGCCGGAATGAGGTCCCGGGGCATCGACGCACCCACCGCGGAGACGATCTACAGCAAGCTGAGGTCGTTCGCCGAGTTCGGCTTCCCCGAGTCCCACGCCTTCTCCTTCGCCTACCTGGTCTACGCCTCGGCCTGGCTCAAGGCGCGCAAGCCTGAGGATTTCTATGCCGGGGTCCTGGCCGCACAACCCATGGGCTTCTGGTCCCCGCAGTCCTTGGTCGCCGACGCTCGCCGCCACGGTGTTCGCATCCTGCCCGCGGACGTCAACCGATCATTGGCGCAGGCCACCGTCGAGCAACGGGAGGACCACCAGAATGCAGGCCGGTCAGACCAGTGGGGGCCGCTGAGAGCCCATCCCGCCGCCCTCTCCGCCCTGGACGTCCACGACGACCTCGCGGTACGCCTGGGCCTGGCCCCGATCAAGGGCCTGGGGGAGAGGGCCGCGCAGGCCATCGTCACCGAGCGCCGTGCCCACGGCCCCTACCGGGACCTGGCCGATCTTGCTCGACGCGTGAGTCTGAGTCGCTCCAGCCTTGAGGCGCTGGCCGTCTCAGGAGCTCTGGACGGCCTGGGGGTGGAGCGCCGTCAGGCCCTGTGGGCTGCCGGGGTCCTCTCCGAGGAGCATGGTCGACGGCGCGGCGCCTCCCACCAGGGGCAAGGCGGCGCGTGGTGCCAGCCCACGCTTCCGGGAACCGCTGTCGGTGCTCAGGCCCCGACCCTGCCGACCATGACCGACCGCGAGCGCCAGGCCGCCGACCTGAGCCTGACCGGAGTGTCCACGCAGGGCTCGCCCCTGAGGCTGCTGCGCCCCGTACTGGCCGCCGACGGCGTGCTGAGCGCAGCCGACCTGGCAGATCAGGAGCAGGGGAGACGGGTGCGGGTCGCCGGCGTCGTCACCCACCGGCAGCGTCCCCACACCGCTTCCGGCATGATCTTCCTCAATCTGGAGGATGAGACCGGTCTGCTCAACGTCGCCTGCCGAGCCGGCATGTGGCGTCGCTATCGCAGCATCAGCAGACGCGCCGTCGCCCTCATCGTGCGCGGCACCGTGGAGAAGGGCGACGGAGTCGTCGCACTCATGGCCGAGCACCTCCAGGTCCTTCCCGATGTCCCCGGCACTGGTAGCCGGGACTGGTGCTGACAGCGGATCCCCTCACTCCTTGCGGGAGGAGTAGGCGGGCAGCTCACCCGTGACCGGGGCGTCCTTGGTGTGCAGCTCGGAGTAGACGGACCAGAGCACACTGATCAGCGGGACTGCGACGATCGCACCGAGCAGGCCAGCGGCGTAGGTTCCCAGGGCAACGCCGATGATCACCACCACAGGGTGCAGAGAGACCTGACGCCCCATGATGAGGGGCTGGAGGATGTGCCCCTCGATCTGGCCGATCCCGGCTACTCCCACGCCGACAACGATCATGGTGATGAAGCCGCCGGAGGCCAGGGCCACCACCATGGCCACGAGCATCGCCAGAGGTGCGCCGATGATCGGGATGAAGGCGCCGATGAACACGAGCACCGCCAGGGGAGCCGCCAACGGGATCCCCGCCAGCTGGAGGAATATTCCGGCCATGATGGCGTCGGTGAGCGCCACCAGCACAGTGCCGCGGGCGTACCCGGCGAAGGTGTACCAGCCGGCGCCCGCGGCCCGATGGGTCGACTCCCTCATCGTGGCAGGCAGCTCGTTGAGGAACCAGCGCCACATCCTGCCTCCGGAGGCGAGGAAGAAGATCGTGACGAACAGCGCCAGGGCCAGGACGGTGAGCACATCGACGACAGCACTGGCGTTGGACAGCACCTCCGAGGCCAGGGACGGGGCATTGGACTGCAGATAGTGCTGCCCCTGGCGCAGCCAGAGCTGGAGCTGGTGATAGATCTGCTGCTGCGTCAGGTGCAACGGCCCGTTCTCCAGGAAGTCCATGATCGTGCTGAGGCCATCGGCGAATTGGGATGCCAAGGAGTTCCACTGGCTGGTGACCGAGGTGACCACGTATGTGACCAGGCCGGCGATCGCACCGATGGTGGTGAGCAGTGCCAGGAAGGTCGCCGGGTAGCGGGGCATGATCCTGGCGAAGAGGTTGACCATCGGTTGGAGGATCGAGGTGAACACCAGTGCCATGAACAGGCCTATGAACACCGGGATCACCTGCGAGGTGGCGTAGAAGGCGAGGCCGATCACGATAATGATGCCGAGCCCCAGCCATGCCCCCATGCCGCCCCGCACCAGCCATGCGGGAAGGGAATCCATGACTGAGGAGCGGGTCGTCACCGTCTCGGGGAAGGAGACTGACGGCGCCACTCGGACATGGGTAGTGGACACCGGGGGAGTGGGCGGGCTCGTGGTCGTCTCCCCACCCGAGTCGGACTCCCAGTGCAGTTGGTAGTCGCGGCCTGCTTGCCTGCGCCTCTCCGCCCAGTCGATCCCCCGATCCAGTGCCGTGCGGGCATTTCTGAGCCGCCCGAGAAGGCCGCTGCTGCTCAGAAGCTCTCGAGACGATTTCTTTTCGGAACCGGATGCTTGAGACGCCTGAACAGAGTCGACGTTCTCAGAGGACGGGGAAGCCTGAACAGGTGCGTCTTCTGACGGGGTCTCTGACGGAGAGCTGGTTGTTGCCATGGGATGAACGTTCAGTCCTTCGCTGGTCATCGGGCTGACGAAACACGCACAGCCTACTAGCGTGGCCCCATGACCGCCCCGAATATCAGCAATCCGACTTACTTTGCCGCCGCGAGCCCGGTGCGCCTCCCACGCGCCGCCGCGCTCGGGCCGGGGCTGGGAGGCCAACCGCGCCTGCTCGTCGATGCCCCTGCCGGGGCTGCGGAGATATATCTCCACGGAGCCACCGTGACCTCCTGGACGCCGCGCGGCGGATCGGAGGTCATCTTCACCTCACGGCAGGCCGTCTTCAACGGCTCCACCGCGATTCGCGGGGGAATCCCCCTGTGCTTGCCGGAGTTCGGCGTCGGCATCAACGGCGACGCCGTACCGAAGCACGGCTGGGCGCGTATCGCCCCCTGGCAGCTGCGGACGGTCACCGGTACCGACGACGGCGGGGTCCGCGCTCTTCTGAGCGTCAGCCGCGACCACTTGACGGCGCTTTACGAGGTCGAGGTCGGCCAGACCCTGCGCCTAGGGCTAAGCCTGCGCAACGATGGGGCCGAGCCTCGCACGGTGGAGGCCGCTGCTCACACCTATCTATCGGTTCACGATGTCACTGCCAGCATCATCAGCGGGCTTGCCGGCTCCTCCTACAATGACAATCTGGCTCGCAGCTCGCAGGAGGCTCGTCGGATCCAGGAAGGCGACGTGAAAATCTCCGGACCCGTGGATCGCATCTACGACTCCTCCGAACCAGTGGCGGTGACCGACCCCGGGCATCGGCGCACGATCCGCATCGACAAGCGCAACGCCCCTTCCACGATCGTGTGGAACCCATGGTCCACCTACAGCGCTCCGCTGCCGGACATGGCCGACGACGAGTTCCCTACCATGGTCTGCGTCGAGAGCGGAGCGGTGCGTGAGCACGCGCCCACCATCGATCCTGGGACGAGCTGGGCCATGCAGGTGACCCTCAGCGTCGAGAACCACCGGATGTGATGGGAAGCACTTGGAAGTGGTTTGGTGGCCCGGGCGGCCGTCATGCTAAGTTTCTCTGCGTCGCCGGAGCGGGTCTCCGGTGGCGCCGCTGAGAGGCGGAGGAAACAACACAAGTCCGAGTGGCGGAATAGGTAGACGCGCTAGCTTGAGGTGCTAGTGCCTTATTAAACGGGCGTGGGGGTTCAAGTCCCCCCTCGGACACCACCAGCACATGATCCCCGGAACCTTGAGGTTCCGGGGATCACGTCGTTTCGCTTTCGCGAGGAGGTCGGGTCAGCTCCACTCGGGACGATAGAGGTCGGGGCGGGACTCCGATGCCATCAGGATCAGGAACCAGATGGCGCCGATACCAAATGGGATGAGCTGAATGAACCACCATGCCCCTGACTTTCCCACATCGTGCAGGCGACGCACAGTGAGGCCGAGGTTCGGCAGAATAGTCGCGAAGCTATAGATCGACAGCAAGCCCGAGATGACCAGGAAGCCGGCGGAGTATGTAAGAGGCTCCGCCCCCTCACCATTCGCAGAGGCTTCGAGCGCGGCGCTCATGGCAGCCATTAAGGGAACGAAGATGAAAATAGATGCAACGAAGCCGATAATGGCATTGAAGAGCGCAACCCACCAGAACTCAGATCGGGAGGCGTAGCCGCGGAACTGGGCGTAACGCTGGAAGTAACGCTTGACGGCCTCACCGAAGCTCGCGCCGGGCAAGGGTGCGATGTCAGGAGTCAGGGCCGGAGCCCCGAACTGTCCGAACTGGTTGGGTGCGCCGTAGGGCGCCTGACCGCCGTAGGGCGCCTGACCGCCGTAGGGTGCCTGACCGCCGTAGGGGGCGGGGCCGCTTCCGTAGGACATGAATCCTCCAAGTGAGACTGAGACTGAGAGACGCTGGAAAGCGATGCATCCATGGCGTCTTGAGGGAAATACCGAGCCAGGCCTGGGACAGCGTGACCGGAGGCAGCCTAGAGGTAGAAGCCCTTCCCTGTCATCTTGATGGCGTGTGCCGATGTGAGGAGAACTTCCCCTTGCGTCCCCGGCATGTCTTGGTGGTAGTCGTCGGCCACCACGACCGCCCTGTTGCGCCAGCCCCTGGTCCAGGTTCTTAGGAACGTGACCGACCCCCCGCGACGGACGTGGAGTGCGCCACAGTCTGTTCACGGTCCTGTCCCTGGCGGTGACGGGGGTGTTTGCGGGCTGTCGCAGCTTGACGGCGATGTGGGAGCACACTACGGACCTGACCGTCGCCGATCTGGAGGCCCTGGGGGTGGAGGCGGGCTGGGCTCTTTCGTCGGAGTCGACCATCCGGCGGGTGCTGCAGGATCTGGACCCCGCTGACGTTGATGCCCACCTGAGGTCATGGGTTCCACACACGCACCGGCACCATCGAGGGAAGAACAGTGGCCGGGGTGGTCAGTCACTACCTTCTCACCGTCAAGGGCAACCAGAAGACTCTGCGCAGGACGCTCATAGAGGCTTCCCCAAAAGAGCGTCCCGTCCGTCTCAGGCGTCGACACCTCTCATGGGCGGCGGGTGCGACGCACCGTCAAGACCATCAAGACCCCCGCCCGGGCGGGCTTCCCCACAGCCGCCCAGGTGGTCCGGATCCGACGCACCAGAGCCACCAGGAACCACAAGAAAAGCGGGCAAGAACAGCTGCGCTAAGAAGACGAGCGTTGAGGTGGTCTACCCGGGTCTACTCCCTACCCATTGACCAGGCCCAGTCCGAGACCGTCGCGTCCTGGATCCGCGGGCACTGGGGGATAGAGAACCGGCTTCAGGTCGGTCAGAAACGTCGTCACGGGCGAGGACCACCACCAGCTGCGCACCGCCAACGGCCCCGAGATCATGACCATGCTGAGAAGCCTGGCCACCCGGCCTCACAGGGCTGATTAATACGTGATCCCCAGAACCTCAAGGTTCTGGGGATCACGCTGTTCGTGAGAAGGCGGAGGTCAACTCCACTCGGGACGATAGAGGTCCGGACGAGACTCTGAAGCAAGGAGAACCAACAGCCAGATCGGTCCGACGATCGGCACGAACACGATGAAGAACCAGACTCCTGGCTTTCCAGTGTCGTGCAGGCGGCGTACCAAGACCGACAGACTCGGAAGAAGAATCGCGAGACTGTAGAGCGATGAGACGCCGGACATCATGAGAACACCGGTCGAATACGCGGGCTCTATCGGGGGTTCGCCGTTCTGGGCTGCTTCAATGGCGGCAGTCATGGCGGTGAGCATCGGGATCACGGTGAAGAGACTCAGGACGAAGCTAATGACGGCATTCAGCAACCATGGCCACCAGTATTCCGAACGGGAGGCGTAGCCGCGGAACTGGGCGTAGCGCTGGAAGAAGCGCTTGACGGCCTCGCCGAAGCCCGCGCCCGGGAGTGGGGCGATGTCGGGGCTCAGGGCGGGCGCCCCGAACTGTTGGGGAGCGCCATAGGGCGCCTGGCCGGCAGGGTATGGGTTGGGTCCGCTTCCGTAAGACATTCATCCTCCAAGTGAGACGAGGTCGGGGAATCGTGGGCGTTACGCGCAAGAGCCAACAACTCTTGTGTCGCAAGGACGTTCTGCCAGAGCCAGCCTAGGCGCCCGTCGTCGTCGACGCCATCCCTTTGTCCACTTTTCTCATGGCTGTACTTCCCCCCTCGTGGCTCTTCGATAGCCTGGGCTGATGCGCCCCGCCATCCCGTTGATCAACCGCCTCAGGCCGCGGCGCAGTCCTGAGCTGCTGCGTGCCCGAGCCGGGGTCTACCTGGTCTTCCTGGCCAACGGTCTGGGATTCGCCAACCTGGTTCCACGCTTTCCGGAGATCGTGGCTCATCTAGGCCTGAGCAAGGCGGCTTTCGGGCAGGCCGTGGCCGCGGCCAGTGTCGGAGCCCTCGCGGCAGGACTGGCGGCGTCCTGGCTCATCGCTCGTCTGACCTCGGCGAAGGTTGCCAGCCTGGGCATGCTCGTGGTGGCGCTGGCCCTCCTCGGTGCCGGTCTGGCCCGCTCGTGGATCGCCCTGGCGGCCTGCCTCCTGGTGGTAGGTGGGACAGACGCCATCGTCGATGTCGCGCAGAATGCTCATGGCCTGCGGGTCCAGCGCCGCTGGGGCGCCTCCATCGTGACGAGCTTCCACGCCTCCTGGTCGTTGGGCGCTGTGTTGGGAGCGGCCATGGGGCAGGCCATGGCCGGGGCCGGTGTGGGACCGGGGACCCATATGACGGTCACGGCGGTGGTACTGCTGGTCATCTCGGTGGGGCCCTTCCTCGCGGGCTGGTTCCTACCCGGTCATGATGCTGCTGAGCGCGCCCTCGATCAGGCCGAGGACTCCCAGGACTCCCATGAGGCGCCTGTGACGGTCCCACCGCGTCCCTCCCTGCCGGTGACGATCCTGGTCCTCAGCATCGTCGGGCTGCTATGCGCCGCCTCTATGCTTCCCGAGGACGTCGCCATGAACTGGTCCTCCTTGCTCCTGTCCGCGCAGGGTGCCACAGCCGGCCGCGTGGGGCTGGGACTGGTGGCGCTCCAGGGGACGATGATCGTGGGGCGCCTGGTGGGGGACCGCATCATCGACGCCGTCGGTCAGCAAGCGGTCATCGCCTGGGGCGGCGCTCTGGTGACGCTCGGGATGGGGCTCGCACTCGTGGTCTCCTCGGTTCCCGGAACACTGATCGGGATGGCCGTCTCCGGGGCCGGTTGTGCTGTCGCCGTTCCCGTGACCTACTCCGCGGCCGACGACGTCGAAGGGCTCCCTGCCGGGCTGGGCCTGACGATCGTGTCCTGGCTCGCCCGGCTCACAGGCCTTTTGGCGCCGCCGGTTGTCGGCTGGCTCGCCGATGATCACGGACTGTGGGTAGCACTGGCCTACGGTCTGCTGGGAGGTCTCATCATGGTCACCTGCTGGCCGGTCCTACGCCGCCGGACTGTGGAGGCGTCCGTCGGGTGATCTGAACGGCGCTGCAGCATGCAAGACCCTCAGTTTCAGGCAAGCCCGGCTCGACGGCGCAGCTCGCTGTCCTTCTGCCGTATCCAGCGCCCGCCGATCACAACGGTTGCGAGTGCCGCAGCGATGACGGTCAGTGCAAGGACCGAGTTCAATATCAGAGTGTGGGTTCGAGTCTCCGCCGAAGAGACGCTGGTCATGAACATTGTCTGAGTCAGTATTGTGGAGGAAATTATTGCGAGGACTGCAACGAGCATTTCGACTAAGAAAACGATCGCTGCAAGGTTCCAGTAGTGCTCGCGCCGACGCGCATCGCACCACGCGGGCAGGGAGGGGGCATCAACATCCTCCCAGCTGATCTCTCGCGGCTCTTCCTCCCCGGGCATCGTGCTGGGATAAGAGATGATGAGACGGTCGCACCGCTTGGAGGAAAGGGAGATGATGGCACCGAAAATGCTGACGCCGAAGAGTAGAGGGGTGAGCATGAACTGCCCAGAGGCAAGGAATAACGTGAAGATCAAGATGCCGACGATCAAGAATACCGAAGCGAAGACGGTCAATCCGGCGAGGGTCCGACGGCTCTGCCTCACGCGCCTGGCGACGTCGTAGGCATCCGGCCACGGAGGCCCCATGCGTCCATCGCGGGTGACTCCTCGCGCGCTGGAGGCTCCGTTCGGGTGGGTGATGAGATCCCGGCGCAGTCCCGTCTCGATATCCAAGGGGCGTGATGAGCCGGGCTCCTGCCCGGCCAGTTGGGTGAGGGCCTGACGTAACAGCCCCCACTGCTCCTCGGCCACGAACTTCGGTGTGCGTAGCACCCATGCGGCACGAGCGCTGACGACAAATATTGCTAATAGTATGGCGATGATAATCGCAGGGATGATAAGAAGAACTATGTTCAGGTGATCAAACGAGGTGCTTGATGCTGTGTGTGAGGTGATTTCAAATAACCCAGGGATAAGGAGAAAATACAGTCCGAATCCTGCCAGTCCTAATGTGGCGATGGCTTGCAAGAGTCGCATCACTGCGTCCACGCTGATCTGCGTGGACAGGGATGCGGTGCCCGGCTCATAAGTGTCGATGGTGCTTTTGACGGTTTGGCGAACTTGCTGCTCACTCACTGCATTTGCTGGAACGGTCAGGCGTTCTTTGACGAGGGTGAGCGTTGTCGGCGATCCCAGACCGGACTCATAGGTCGGAGTGTGATGCTCCACGTGGGTGCCATCAGTCGAGTCGAGTCTGCTAGTCGTGTGAATGCTCTCCACCCGGGCCGGAACTCTCTGCTCGATCGTGATGACGTCGCCCCGCCCGCGCACACGCACCGAGGGCAGCGTCCAACGCGGGATCGCAGGGCCGTAGCGTCGTCTCGCAGATGCAGGTAGCGTACTCACGTGATCTCTTCTCCTAGGGGAGTGTTGCCCTCGAGCATAGGCCCCTGAAATGACCTGGGAGAGGATTTTGGGGAGCTCATCAAGAGTGAGGAAGGGGGAAGCGCTAGCATCGCCTCCCATGGATCCCTTTGAGATGACCGTGGCCGCCGACGCTGATCTGCCTGCTCTCGTCCTGTCGACTCCGACTGGGGAGGACATCGACCGCATCGCGGAGATCTGCCGGGAGACCGACATCCAGGAGTGGACCCTCGTCCCCCGCGGCTACCAGCGCAGTGACGCGCAGTTCTTCGTCGAGCAGGTCGTGGCCAATGGCTGGAACGAGGGCCGCGAGTTCACCTGGGGGGTGCGTGAAGTCGGCGGCGACGACGCATCGTCGACCCTGGTGGGCATGCTCGGTGTGTCTCTGAACGGTCCGGAGGACGCTCGGACTGGAGAGATCGGCTACTGGCTCACTGCGGCTGCGCAAGGGCGCGGCACTATGACCCGCGCCGTCGCCGCCTTCATCGATACTGCCTTCGACCCGGACGGCCCTCTGAACCTGTCTGCACTGCGGTGGCGCTGCGCCATCCATGACTCAGACCGCGGCCCGGTGCCCAACTGGGCCTCCTGGAAAGTGGCCTGGTCGCTCGGCTTCCAACGGGAGGGGCGAGTGCGTCGTCTCCTGCTCAATGATGGAGCGCTCCGTGACGGCTGGATCGCCACCCTGCTGCCCGATGATCCACGTAGGCCGCAAGCCCCCTGGGATGGTCCTGTCGACGCCGATGGTGTTGTTCCCCTCGTGGCGCACGACGGCGTCGGAGAGCGTGAGGGGGACGATCCCGAGGCGCTTGTGCGCCGCTTCCACCACATCTACGGACTTCCCGTCCAGACCGACGGCGCCAGCCTCGAGCGCGAGAGCCTGAGCATGCGCATGAGTCTCATCGCCGAGGAGTTCGCCGAGCTCGTCGGCGCCGTCTAC
>ERZ772968.1272-NODE-1272-length-11940-cov-18.267480_pt1 | contig 11940 bp, 12 predicted proteins | sample MGYA00580674_ERZ772968 | MGnify/ENA primary metagenome ERZ772968 (study PRJEB29015, sample SAMEA2737940) | human oral metagenome | biome: human oral; feature: human-associated habitat; material: dental | place: China | collected 2138 ...
CCCTTGCGGACCAGCTGCTGAATAGTAGGCACTACTGATTCTCCATGGGGACGTGAGTCTGTATCTGGCTGCTGCCTGCGTGCCGGACCGCTCCCCCATTGGTGGCTCGACGGCGCACGCCACCGCGGAGAGGGCCGGCCCGCCGGGATCGGGGTGAACCCGATGACGACGTCCGGAGCCCCGCAGTCAGGGGCCCGTCGGTTCCCGCCGCGGCAGACCCGCGTCACGATGTCGAGCAGGGCCGGGCAGAAGGACCTGAACCGAAGCCGACGTCGCTGGGAACGGAATGGAGATGCGGTGACCCGTCTGCGGGCACCGTCGGTCAGGCTACCCGTTTTCCACAGGATCGCGCCAGGGCGGACAACGGGATGAGGGCGTGGTGCCGGACACGCCAAATTCAAACCGTACCGCTCGCTTCGCCCCACGACGATGGGGCGAACGCCCCTGACATTACTCAAGTTACCCCTTCTACCATCACTAAGTATGAACACAACGACACCCACCTGGTCAGCCATTCCAGCAGGCGACCTTCCCCGCCTCACCGTGGACGGGCGAGACACCGGGCTGGCGTTGTGGACCGCACGTACCCGGCGCGAGCGCAACATTGGCCTGCTCGGCACCGACTCGATTGACGGAGCCCTGTGGATCACTCGTTGCAACTGGGTGCACTGCTTCCGCATGCGCCACACGATCGACGTCGTCTACGTGGGACGTCAGGGGAAGGTCGTCGCGGTGACGACGATGCCGCCGAACCGGATGGGGATACCCCGACTGCTCGCGACGGCTGTCGTTGAGATGCCACAGGGAGAGGCCTCTCGCCTGGGAATCCGCAAGGGAAGTGTCTTGGCGGCATCTTCTACTGAGCCGTCCCCACCGTCCGTTCCCGGCACAGTGGGAAGCCGAAACAACGTTCTCCGCTCGGCTCACTGAAAGGTTGCCCCATGTCTCCCCAACCTTGGCTGCTCGGCGCCGTGGCGCTCGGCTCCGTCGCGCTCATCGCCGGCCCGGTCTCCGCATGGACGAGGCGCTACGTACGAGAGCCCTTCGACGACAAGGACAAGACTGACGCCGGCGCCCACTCCGCAGTGGACGCCTCACAAGACGCTGCGGACGGTGCCACAACCGCCGTAAAGGACAGCACCGAACCACTCTCCGGCACCTCCTCACCTCCTGCTTCACCCGAGTATCCGAAACTGAAGCATCCTGGCCTCCTCGACACAGTGCCGCAAGGGTTGCTGACCCTGGCCCTATGCCTCATCTGCGCCTGGTGGGGAATCCGAATCGGCGCCACTACCGTGACACTCACCGCCATCCCCGTGTACGCACTGCTCGGATGCGCCGGAAGCGTCGACGCCGTAGCACACCTGCTCCCCAACCGTCTGCTGGGCGCCACGGCCGCCTGGCTGGCCACGTGCGGCGTGGTCGCCGTCGTGCTGGATCCCGACAGGGCTCGCACCGCCCTCACCGCAGCACTCTGCGCACTGGCGGTGGGCGGCATCAGCCTGGCCCTGGCGTACTTCCGCACCGGCCTGGGGCTGGGAGACGTCAAGCTCGGCGCGGTGATCGGCCTCTGGCTGGGGTGGCTCGACCCTTGGATGCTCGTCTTCGGACTGTGTACCGGAGTTTTCCTGGGCGGAATCGCCGCATTGTTCCTGCTCATCACCCGCCGGGCATCGCGCAAGGCCCCCATGGCCTACGGCCCCTATCTCATTGCCGGCGCTCTGCTCACCTGGCCGCTAGCGATCGTCTGACGCAAGGAGAGGCATCACATCTTATGGGGAGAACTCCACAAAGCCACGGACGCCACCTCGTGATACCTTCGTAACGCGTTACCTTTTCGTTACCTATGGACGCGGCGACGATCAGCGCTCAAGGCCTCTGCCGCCCCTGCCCACCCACCCTGTCCCATCCACTCCCCCTGCGGAGTCAAGACATCGTAAGGCCCTCTCATGCTTGTGCTCACCGGTTCCCGTTCCCACCCGAACGCGGCCAAAGACTGGGACATGGGCCAGGCCGCCGCAATCCTCCAGCGATTCGGCGAGGGACCGGTCCTGCTGCTGTGCCGCACCGGGAAAGATGAGCACGCCGCTCGCATGGTTCGGGGGATCCTCAAACGCAAGGACCTCGGCATCCTGGCACTGAATGAGCCGGAGACCCGTTTCCGCGCCCTGGGCTACTGCCTGCTGCAGCTTCACTCTCGGGCCTACGGTCAGGCGCAGACAGTGATCAACGCGTTACGGCCTGCGTTACGAACCAGAGTGGCCCTCAACTCGGTCAGCAAGCTCACCAGCCCTTCGCCGACAATCGGGCAGCACCTGCAGTCGATGACGCCGGGATCTCGTTTCACCCTCGACCTGGGTGAGGCGCAAAGCCGTATCACCAAGGTCAAGGACGTGGTCTGGAACAAGCCGCCTCAGGGAAGTCTGGCGATCTGGGCCGCGGATGACGAGAAGAACCGAGTCACAGGCAACCTAGCCTCTCTGGGGCTCCACCGGGAACCACTGCTCCCCATGTCTCGTACCTGGCCGGCCAAGTCCTGGGCGGAGATGACCATGCTCACCGCCGACCCCGGTCCCCTCGTGTCCCAGGCACTCGCGCCCCTCACCCGGACGTTCTGCCCCTACTGCGGTCAGATGGCCGTACCACAGGGATGTCTCCTGTGCGGCACATGGCCCAACGCATCCACACAGGCGCCCCGCGCTTCCGCCCCCCACCCAGTCAAGGAGTCCTGATGAATCCGCGTCAACGGCGAGGCGTCCTACTCATCCTCGTCACCGTCCTCGGAGCAGTAGTCACCTTCGTGGCCATGTTCAGCTACGTCCAGTCGATCTCCTCGCAGGTCGGCCCGATGACGACCGTCCTCAAGCTGTCGCAGCAGGTGACCGAGCTCAAGGAGGTCACTGCTGCCGACGTGGTGACCGAGCAGGTTCCCAAGCGGTGGGTTCCCGATGATGCGGTTCATGACGTCAATGACCTCAAGGGCAAGGTGGCAGCAGCCACTTACAACAAGGGGGCGGTGCTGCAGACCAGCATGTTGCAGGACCCTCCACAGCTGACAGAGGGATATCGCGAGGTGTCGATCATGATCGACGCCGAGACGGGCGTTGCGGGCAAGGTCACTCCGGGCTCCCGAGTCGACATCGTCTCGACGGTGGAGGATCCCAACACCAAGTCGCAGAAGGCCGAGATCATCGTCCAGGACGCCCTCATCACCGAGGTGGGCGTCGCCACGAAGGTGCAGGACAAGGACGAGAACGGGAACTTCTCCGAGGAGAAGGAGAGCGTCCCGGTGACCTTCTCACTGACACCCGAGCAGTCGCTCAAGCTCGCCTACGCCGAGAGCTTCTCGACGAAGGTCCGTCTCCTTCTGCGCCGGGACGGTGACCAGGGCAGCGCTCAGACCCCCGAGTACTCCGCCAACCCTGGAACTCCCGCGCAAGGAGCAAGCTGATGCAGTACCTGGTGACCGATCATGAGGAGACCCGCCAGCAGGTGCTGGTGGCCATGGCCGAGGCCGAAGGTCTTGGCGAAGTCCGTACTGTCACATCGCCTGAGAAGCTGAGAGAGCTTCTGGAGCCGGACGTCACGTCCTGCATCCTGGTCGATGAGGCGCTGGAGGGGCGCATCGCTCTGCCCACAGTCCAGGAGCTCTCCCGCACCTTCCCCCTCATCCCCATCGTTCTGCTGAGCCGGACTCGCTCCTCGGAAAGCGTTGTGGCAGCGATGGACGCCGGAGCACGGACCGTGCTGGGGCTGCCTTTGTCACTCGAGGAGATCACGAACCGCCTGCTCCCGGTCCTGGCATGGTCGCGCGCGGTTCGCAGTGAGGCCTCAAGCCGGGAGGAGATCACCGCACGTCGCCAGGGCACGATCACCGCCGTCGTCGGCGCTAAGGGGGGTATGGGCACCTCGACTATCGCGCTCATGGCTGCCGCTCAGCTCGCTCAGGGCGCTCGCACCTGCCTGGTGGATCTCGACGTCCGCGGTGGTGACCTTGCCGCCATGACCGGGATCTCGGTGAGGCGGTCCATCGCCGACCTGGCCGATATCGCGGCGGAAGTCAGCGCCCGAGAGATCTCCGAGGTCATGTATCCCCTCCCCGGTGGGATCGCCCTCCTTCCCGCCCCGGAGCAGGGCGAGACTGGTGAGACGCTGACGGAGTCGGCCACGCGGCAGATCCTCACCATGCTGCGTTACCAGTTCGACCACGTGGTCGTGGACTGCGGCAACCGGCTTGACGACATCCTGGCCATGGGACTCGACTCCGCCGACCGTGCACTCATCGTCACGACCCCCGATGCGCCCGCTCTGCGCTCGGTACGCAGGCTGACCGACGCGCTCGATCGCCTCGATATCGCCCGTGGACGCCCCTTCGGACTGGTGGTCAACCTGACCAGCCGACAACGCGAGATCCAGCCGGCCGCCGCCGCGAAGATGACGGGAGTGGCACTGGCCGCCAGCATTCCCGATCTGACAGCTCAGATCGAGATGGCTGTCAACTCCAATACCTTACTGACATCGAAGGTTCCCGCCATGGCTAAAGCCGCCCGTTCCATTGCCGGCGCCATCATAAGCGGAGCAGCGCCGGACGCAGACAACGCTCGCGACCAGAGCACAGCCACCGACTCGCCCAGGTCCTCGCGACGTGGTCGCAAGCGCCGCCGCTCGGAGCGGGGCCAGATCACGGTGGAGTTCCCCGTGGTCTTCGCCTTGGCCACCGCCGTGATTCTGATGTGCATCCAGGCGCTCAGTATCGGGGTGTCCTACATGTACGCCACTCATGCGGCCAACGAGGCGGCTCACGCCTACGGGATCGGGAAGAGCCCGGGGCAGGTGCAGCAGGAGGTCACCAGCCGTCTTCCCGACAGCTACGCCGCACACACCAAAGTGACACGTTCCGGAGCCGACAGGGTGACCGTCACGCTTCCGGTCCTCTCCGTTGTCGACATGGATACCTCCGCGAGTGCCGGAATCGTCTGGGAGAAACAATGAGTTCCATGACCGCTGCCGCCTGCCCTGCCCGTCTCGCTTCATCCCCGAAGCACCTGTTCAACCGCCTACGCCATGACGAGCGAGGTGTCCTTGATATTGAGCTCATTGGGTTCGTACCGATTCTGGTGCTGGTCACCATGTTCCTCGTTCAAGGCTTCTTCGCCGTCTCCACGGTGACCTCCGTCAGTGCAGCCGCCCGAGACGGCGCTCGCGCAGCGATGCTGGGACGCTCCCCCGAGCAGGCGGCGCAAGAGGCCCTGCCCAGCTGGGTACGCCTGGAGTCCGTGTCGGATGGTTGCGGTTCCGGACACTGTGTTCAGGTCACCGCTCGGGTTCCGATCGGCATCCCATCGATTACCAGCGAACGTGTCACCGTGACTCGCACGGCCTACTTCCCCGAGGGCTGAGATGGCACTACGAGACCGGGTCGCCCAGCCCCGAGGAGGAAAACGGCAGTCAACCGGCAGTCGAGAGGACCTGGTGGCCCTCTATCGAACCCGACTGCTGGATGAGATCGACCTTGAAGAGGTCGCTGGGCTAGAACTCGCCCAGCAGCGAGCCCGTCTGGAGCGAGTGCTCTCCCGCGTTCTGTCCCTCGAGGGCCCCGTCATGTCCCCCCGCGAGCGGGCATGGCTCATCAAGCGAGTGATCGACGACGCCGTCGGACTGGGGGTGCTCGAGCCTCTCATCGCGGATCATTCCGTCACCGAGATCATGGTCAACGGCATGGAGGACGTCTTCATCGAGCGATCCGGACGAATCGAGCGGGTCCCCACCCGCTTCACATCCGAGGCCGAATTATATCAGCTCATTGATCGCATCGTCTCCTCGGTCAACCGCCGCGTGGACGAGTCCAGCCCCATGGTGGACGCGCGTCTCCCCGGCGGAGAGCGTGTCAACGTCATTATTCCACCGCTTGCGCTCGATGGGCCGACAATCACCATTCGACGGTTCCCTCAACCCTTCCGCCTTCCTGATCTCGTTGCCCGCAACAGCTTGCCCCAGGAAGCTGCTGACCTCCTGGGCGTCCTAGTGGTAGCCCGGTTCAATATTCTCGTCTCCGGCGGAACCGGCTCCGGCAAGACGACCTTCCTCAATGCCTTGTCCGGGATGATCTCGGATCGAGAGCGGATCATCACCATTGAGGACGCCGCCGAGCTGTCCCTGCAGCAGCCCCATGTGGTCCGTTTGGAGGCACGTCCGGCCAATACTGAAGGCGCAGGGCAGGTGACGATTCGTGATCTGGTGAGAAACTCGCTGCGCATGCGTCCTGACCGCATCATCGTCGGCGAGGTTCGCGGTGGCGAGACGCTCGACATGCTTCAGGCCATGAACACCGGTCACGAGGGCTCACTGACCACCGTGCACGCCAACTCCGCGACAGATGCGCTCAGCCGTTTGGAGACACTGTCCTCCATGTCTGATGTCACGCTGCCGGTCGAGACCGTCAGAGATCAGATCAACGGCGCTATCGACGTCATTATCCAGCTGGAACGCGACTCCACAGGTATCAGGCGAGTCAGCACTATCGAGGCAGTGACCTCCAGACACCGGGAAAACTATACAACCTCCCTCATGATGCGATACGTACACACTGCCCAGCGAGATCAGGGGCACTTCGAGTTCCATGGCATCTCTCAAGCCATGGCGGATCGGGTTCACCAGCACGGACTAACGCTCCCCCGAAATCTTCTCATCAAGGAAGCGGTATAATGAATAGCATTCTCTTGATCTACCTGTGCGGCGCGGTCACCATCATTATCGGAAGTACCGCAGTCATCACCATGTCCGCCAACGCAGGGCGCACCGCCGAGCTCGCACAAGGCCTCGGAGCCACAGAGATCACCCAGAGGGCAGGGCTGGGGAGTCGTTTTCTTACCCTGATCCGCCGTCTTCCCTTCAGTAAACCAATGCGACGCAAAATGTCCAGCGCCGGACTGACCTGGGATGTGGCCATCACCGAACTGGTTCTCATCGCGGTAACCATCGCAGCGTTCTTCCTGGCACGCCCGTTGATCGGACAGATCGCCGGCGGCATCCTGGCGGCACTTATTCCCATCGTGTTCTTCCGATGGTTGCGCCGCCGCATAGCTCAACGAGTGGAGCGATTCATCGCCCAGCTCCCGGAAGTGTCCCGCATTCTGTCAAACGGAACATCCGCGGGCATGTCCGTTGAAAGATCCCTTGTTCTGGCGGCGCAAGAGATGTCGGAGCCGGCACGAGCGGAACTCAGCCGAGCCACATCCCAGCTCGCGCTCGGATGGTCCTTGGACGGCACTCTCTCCGACCTCGCCCAACGGATGCCCTCACGCGAACTGAATATCCTTGTGCGGACGATCATTATCCAGTCAACAGCAGGAGGCGCGTTGGCCAGCGCACTGCACGACATCGCCCTCGCCCTAGAGGACCGCAAGCAGCTGCACCGCGAGGTCCGGACCGCCATTATCGGTTCAGCCTTCAGTGCCTACCTCGTACCATTGATCGGACTCACGGCCATCGTCTTCATGAACGTCATGAAGCCAGGTGTTCTGGATGATATGGCGTCTTCCTTTATCGGACGCATTATCCTGCTGGCGGCCTTCATCTGCTTCGGATTAGGGGCACTGCTGATGAGGCTCGTTTCACGCGTGGAGGTATGAAGTGATACCTTTAATCTTCTCCTCAGCAGTGGCTTTTGCTGTACTCGTTGCTGCTTACGGCCTTCATCTCATCAGAGATGACGGCACCAGTCAGCTGGGTCTGAGCACCGAGATCGAAGACAACACCCAACAGGTTAGTGTATTTGTCAAGCTCATCGACACTCTCGGCATCAGGACTCAACAACTCATTCGGAAACTGTACGGACCTATCCACTTGAAGGCTCTCGACCGTCGCCTGAAGAACGCAGGCAACCCCGAGGGCCTCACCCTCGACCTTTTCATTCAGCGAGAATCTGGGTTCATCTCTCTCAGCATTCTTCTTCTCGCGGTATTCACCCTTCTCGGCCAGCCGCTCTACGGACTCATCTTTGGGATAGTGTTTTCTGGATGGATGTACTTATGGCTCTTCCAGACGGTGCGCAAACGACAGGCAACCATAGACCGAGACCTGCCCGATTTTCTCGACGTTCTTGCTATCACGGTACGCTCTGGTATGTCGTTTCGCAGTTCATTGGAACGCGTTTGCGATCATTTCGAAGGCCCGACAGCTGAAGAAATGCGCAAGGCCCTTCATGAAATGAGGCTCGGAGTCTCACGCCGTGACGCCTTCACGGCTATCAAGGAGCGCTGCCGATCCGACAATATCGACAACTTCGTTGCCGCACTCCTTCAGTCCGAGGAACTGGGAACCCCTATCGGTGAGGCACTAACCTCCATCGTTAAAGAGATTCGACGAGAACGTGCCCAGCAGGTTCGGCGTGCCGCCGCCAAAGCCCAGCCCAAGGTGTCGCTTGTCGCCACAACAACGATGGTCCCCGGAGCCATGATTCTCATGCTCGGCGGCATGGTGTACGCCAACCGAGACATGTTCAGCAAACTGTTTGGAGGTTGACGTCGTGCCATCCACGCACTGCACTTCACAGTATCCTGGTCATTCCATTCAACATCAAACCTTATTCAGCACTGCTGTCCTTATCTGCGACATACGACTCGGCACGTTATTAGCCAGCGAGCTTGGAATCACCACCTCCAACGACGAACGACAGTTGATGGCTATTCCGCTGCTCGGCATTGTCGCCAACTGGGTAACATTAAGACTGTTTCGCAACCATTCATCCCTGATCGTCGATTCCTGGTTGTTCTTATGCGGCGACCTCATAGTTACATACATCATTATCGCAGTGCTCCCAGCATCGTTCTCCGGAGGTCTCTACCTCTCACTCGCCTACGTCCTCGCATCATCCGTCCTCATCGGACTAGTCAACCAGACGCTTTGGACGTCAGTCTGGAGCGCAAGTGTTATCCTGTCACTCGCACTTCTTAAGTTTCACCACGCGGAACTCTCCACAGTAGTGACGGCCGCAATGGTCGTGGGTATCTTCGCCAGCACCCTCTTAGGCAATCGATTGAACAGGAAATTCACAGAAATCGGCCGCCTTTCCATCGAGGTTGCCTCTGTACGAGCGGAGGAACGCGCACTGGCGGAGCGACTCACCATCGCTCGCGACCTCCACGACTCGCTCGCCAAGAGCATCCATGGCATTCGCATGCTCGCCGAAACCTTGGAAAGCTCCCTCAGCGCCGAGAATCACCCAGACGCCCCACTCAGTCACACGCTCTTCGAGTCGGCGGACGAAGCGAGCAGGGAAGCCAGGCTCGTCCTTGACGGACTACGTTCTGGAGGCGACGAGGACATTATTAGTGTGCTTATCGAAGAGGCAACCAGATGGGGGGCACGCACAGGCCTATCGGTCTCTGTCAACTGCGACGGCTCGAACACGCCTCTGCCCGGCTCAACTGAGGCGATGTGGCAGCTTCAGCGCATCCTGGGCGAGGTCCTGACCAATATCGAAAAACACGCTCATGCCACGTCAGTCGACCTTTCTATATTCCACGATGACAATTGCTTCGGCCTCGACGTCCGCGATAATGGTATCGGTCTCAGTAGGGATTTCAAAGACCTCCACCGAGAGGGGCACTATGGGCTGGCCGGATTGAAGGAACGCTCTGAAACACTGAATGGCACCTTCACTATAGATTCGCCTTCCGAACTAACTGCCGGGACTCGTGTTCGACTTCGCGTCCCTACCGCCTCGCTTCACACCACTACTGACAAGGAGAAGAGCATATGAAGGTGATGGTCGTCGACGACAACGCCATTGTCAGAATCGGACTTCGCTCGGTACTCAACCGTATTGACGTCGTGGATGAGGTCATTGAAGCGGAAGACGCCTTCTCCGCACTTGAGGCCCACCACACACACTCCCCCGACATCATCTTGCTTGACGTCTCCATGCCTCCTGGGCGCAGCGGGCTTGAAATCCTCCCGGAGCTGAGCACTGATGCGTCAGTCATTATGCTCACCTCGAATGGAGACCCCGGTACCATCCGCCAGGCGCTTGACACCGGCGCACGCGGTTATCTGGTTCATGGCCAGTTGGGCATCAATGAGGTGGCCGGCGCCATCGAGACCTGCCGCAACGGAGGCCTGGTGCTCGGTAGGGAAGCTGCCGATGTCATGCTCAACCCATCGGCTCACGACGTTTCTAACAGCCCTTTGCGCGCCCAGGTCTCGGAAAGAGAGGCCGAGATCCTCGACCTGGCTGCGACCGGCATGTCCAACCACAGGATCGCCCAACATCTATTTCTGTCGGAACGCACCGTGAAAAACTATCTCAACAGCTCCTACCCTAAGCTCCACGTCCACAGCCGCGCTGAGGCGATCGCTATCTGGTTGGCACCGCCAGTCAGCCCATAGGCCGCGAAACAGGGCACACGCCCCTATTGAGCGGGGCGATCATCCCCCTACCTTAAGAGTTGTCAACAACACCGGACGCCGATCGCGGCTCCAATCACTCACGGAGGTTACTCATGAACAACAACGCCCTGCTTCGTCTCCAGGTTCGCATCCAGCAGGCATGGATTGACATTCGCGACAGTGAGCGTGGACAGACGATGGTTGAGTACGCTGGCATCGCTCTCGTTGTGGCCGCACTCATCGTTGCCGTCATCGGCGGCGTCAAGGGCGGAGGCAACAGCATTGGGTCAGCCATCACCAAGAAGATCGCCGACACCATCAAGAATTTGAAGGGTCAGGGCGCGTAACTCCATCATTTGCCTACCGCCTCTTGGTTGTATGCGCCAGAGTTTCCTCATCAGAGATGATCGTCTCTGATGAGGAAACTCTGTTGACTTTTCTTGGGAGTTCTTGTGGTTTCTGTGTTCTTCCGTTCGCTTAGTGTTCCTTCGACAACGCCGTCCCGTCGGTCTTTCGTGGCCTTCTCGGTCCTGGCGGGGGTCGGGTTGCCGGTGCTGGCAGGATGCGATCTGCCGGGTGCGTCGAAGGGCAAGGACTCAGCCTCGGCAAACGGGTCAGCCTCAGCCAAAGGTAAGACCAAGGCAGGTAGCACCGACTGGCAGGAGCTCGACGCCCACATCATGGGCCACAAGGTCGCGGTACGAGTCTCCCCCGTCATCCGCAAGAACGACACCACCTCGATCATGGCCCTGGAGCTGACCCGCGCCAAGGACGACGCCTCCATCGACCGCGTCAAGACCGACTCCTCCGACACAGAGGACAACAAGCTCAACATCTCGAGCTACCTCGGGACCCCGTCCATCTATCGCCCCGGCACCGGCGCCTCCCTGGTCAAGCTCCTCGACCTGGGCTCCGGACGCGTGTGGAGCGCCACCGACGGCAGCGGCACCGACAACAACGGATACCTGGAGATCACCCCCGGCGAGAAAACCACCTCCTACCTGTCCTTCGGCAAGGTCGACACCGACACCGTAACCGTCATGGTCCCCATGGCCGGCTTCACCACCGTCGCGGTCCTGGAGGCGGACGCCGCCAAGAAAGCCAGCATCGACCTGGACGCCGCCAGCAGCAACCTCGACCAGTTCCCAGACGCAGCCACCGAGCTCGCCAAGCCCGCGACCATCGAGCGCTACACCCGCGCCCTGGACGACTCCACCAGCACCCACACCGGCGACAAGGACGTCACCGTCACCCTCGCATCAGACGTCACCTTCGCCTCCGACTCCGCCGACCTCACCCCCGCCGCCGACACCCAGCTCCAGACCGTGGCCAGCCAGCTCAAGCAGCACCCCGACGGCGGCACACTCACCATCGTGGGCCACACCGACGACATCCAGGACGACGCCTACAACCAGACCCTCTCCGACAAACGCGCCAACGCCGTCAAAACCAAGCTCCAGCAGCTCACCAACCTCGACAAGTGGAACCCCACCACCACCGGCAAGGGCGAGTCCGAGCCCCGCGTCAAGGACACCACCGACGAGGCCCGAG
>ERZ772968.1277-NODE-1277-length-11925-cov-13.586773_pt1 | contig 11925 bp, 18 predicted proteins | sample MGYA00580674_ERZ772968 | MGnify/ENA primary metagenome ERZ772968 (study PRJEB29015, sample SAMEA2737940) | human oral metagenome | biome: human oral; feature: human-associated habitat; material: dental | place: China | collected 2138 ...
GAGTTGATTTGTTGAAAGGATCACTCTCATGGCACGTCCGTCGAAGTACTCCCCGGAGCTGAGGGAGCGAGCTGTGCAGATGGTGTTGGAGTCCGAGAAGGATTACCCACACAGGACCGCAGCCATCAAGTCCGTGGCCAGCATGCTGGGATCGGGTCACCCGAACAGCTCCGCAAGTGGGTCCGCCAGGCCGAGGTCGACCAAGGCCGGCGCCCCGGCACGAGCACCGAGGAAGCCGAGCAGATCAAACGGTTGAAAAAGGAGAACGCCGAGCTGCGCCGCGCGAACGAGATCTTGAAGGCAGCCTCAGCTTTCTTCGCGGCGGAGCTCGACCGCCCCGGCAAGTACTGATCGATTTCATCGACACCCACCGGCACCGTTTCGGGGTCGAGCCGATCTGCCAGGTCCTGCGCGAACACGGCCTGCCGATCGCCCCGAGTAGCTACTACGCGGCCCGTCACCACCAGCCCTCCGACCGTGACCGGCGTGACCGGGAGCTCGTGGAACTGATGACCGGCCTGCGAGAGAAGAACAGGTTCCTGGCCCGGTTCGGCGCCCGAAAAATGTGGATCCACCTGCGGTCGAAGGCCCATGACGTGGCGCGCTGCACGATCGAGCGTCTCTACCGGACCCAAGGCTGGCAAGGAGCGACACGCCGCCGACGGTTCCGGGCGATGCCGTCGGATGGGACTCCGCGCCCGGCAGACCGTGTCGACCGCGGGTTCTGGGCGGCCCGGCCGAACAGGTTGTGGGTCGCGGACTTCTCCTACGTCCCGACCTGGGCCGGGATGGTCTATGTCGCGTTCGTGATCGACGTGTTCAGCCGCCGGATCGTGGGCTGGCGCGCCGCCACTCGGATGACCACCAACCTCGTGTTGGACGCGTTCGAGCAAGCCCTGTTGTCACGCCACCAAGAAGGCGTTCAGCGTTTGGATGGGCTCGTGCACCACACCGATGCCGGTAGCCAGTACGTCAGTTTCGCCCTGACCCAAAGACTCCTGGAGGAAGGCGTGGACCCGTCGGTCGGGTCGAACCATGACCCCTACGACAAATGCCCTCGCGGAGTCGATGATCGGGTTGTTCAAGGCCGAGTTGATCCGCCCCGAAGGACCCTGGCGCAACGTCGAGCACATCGAAGTGGAGACCCTGCGGTGGGTCGATTTCTACAACACCATCCGTCCCCACGAGGCCCTCGACGACCTCACTCCGACGCAGGCCGAACATCTGCACTACTATCAGCCCAGGCTCACCGCCTGAGCCACCAAACCAAGTCTCCGGACACTCCGGGGCGGTTCAGTCCTCTATCTCCAGCTCACGGTTTCGACGCTGAACCTGAGTTGGACCTCTTTAGTGCCCGAGTGTTGTGAGGATGTCGGCGGCGTGGGTGGGGATGTGGGGTTCGGCTTCGAGGTGGTGGTCGCCGATACGGATGGTGGCGTGGCGTAAGGGCCGGACGGTTCGGATGATCTTCTTGAGGCTCACCCCGGATCGGGTTTGGAGGTCTCGGGCGATCGCGAGGGCGGCGAACACGATGGTCAGGTGGGCTTCGATCGCGTCGCGGGTGTGGTGGAAGATCGGGCGGGCCGTGAGGTCGGTCTTCGACATCCGGAATGACTGTTCGATGTGCCATAGGTCGTGGTAGCTGGCGATGATCTGGCCGGCTGGCATCACGTCGGCGGTGATGTTGGTGACGTAGCCTTTCAACCCGACCAGCGCCTGGGCTCGCTCCAGGGATGCGTGGTCGAGGGTGTGGCGTGCTGGCCACTGGTTTTGACGAATCGGGCTTTCTTGGCTGGTTTGCGGCCCTCGATGATGTCTATGGCGCGGTTGGTTTGGGCGGTCAGGGTGTGTCGGTCCCGGACGGCGCGTGTGCGGGAGTACTGCCAGATCGCCCGCCACGCGTTCGGATGTTCTTGGGGATCCCAGACGGGTTCGCGCCGTGACGTGACCCGGTGGGGGTCTAGGGTGCCGCGTCGGCAGGTGATGGTCTCGATGATCTGCCCATCGGTGAAGGCGGTACCGTGCCAGTGGAAATTGGGTGGCCAGGTCGTGCGGTGCCTTGGTTATGCGGGAGCCGACAATAAACCTGAGGCCGGCCTGGTCGATGGCCTCCAGGTTCGCTGACGACAACATCCCGGCATCAGCGACCACGACTATGTCTGTGACTTGGTGACGCTTCTGAAAGGCGTCGATGACTGGGATGATGGTGCCGGTTTCGGGTTTGTTCCCTTCGAAACGCGCGATCTGTAACGGATGCCCGCGACGATCCACGAGCATCCCGACCACGATCTGCGGGTCGACTCGGCGTTCCTTCGAGTAGCCGACCCTGCGGAGGTCGTCTTCCTTCTCGGCCTCGAAATACAGTGTGTTGGGTCGGTCCGGGGCGCGGTGGCGGCATTGCTGTCGTCCCGTTTCCCCGGACCGCCCGCCGAACCCGCCGTACGCCTTTCAACGCAACGGGCTCTCCACGAGATGCTGCCGTGAGGCGGCGCTGTCGAGGTCGTAGGGGTTGGGGATCTTCGTCCCGCGGTATCGGTAACGTTCGATCCGTACTCTCGTCGGGTCGAACAGGACCGCGTCTTTGACAGCGATGGGTTTTCAGCTGCCATCTGGGCGGCGGAGCCATTGCTGGACCTTGGACCAGCTCCAGCGATGTTGCGCGCGTTGCCAGGCCACGAGCCGTCTCCAGGTGAAATACCTCAGAAACGAGAATCAGCGCCCGGCGATCGCGTGACGAAAGTAGAACATTCATCCTCGTAACGCCGCGTTGACCTGGGTGATCACCTCCGTCAGGGGCCGTGGTGACCAGCGTGGGGTCAGTCGACGCAGTGTGGTCTTGATCCTGGTGAACGCCTTGTCAGCGATGAACACCATGCAATACCACTTCCCGCCGCCTCGTCGTTTCTTCCACACGATGTGGAAGCTGAGGACGGCGATCCCCTCGCTCATGTGTGCGACCTTGGTCTTCGTCGGTGATAGCCTCAGCCCGACTAGGGCCAGCGTGGTCGCGGCCTGTTCCTGAAAGGCCAGCGCGTCTTCTCGGCTGCCGTTGGTTATGATGACGAAATCGTCCGTGTAGCGCACGATCCGCCAGTTATCCAACCCGTGGTAACGGCGCTTCGCGCGGCCAGACTGGGTAGCCTGGTCGCCGCCGGGCACCCACGGGGCCATGACCGCCTCGTCCAGAACGGACAAGGCGATATTGGCCAGCCGTGGCGAGATGATCCCGCCTTGGGGGTTCCTTCGCTGGTGGCGGCCTGGAGGCCGAGTTCGTCAAGAACCCCGGCCTTGAGGAACGCGCGGACTAGCGTCAGAGTTTGATGCTTCTATTGTTGTCAAGCGGTGGTTCTGAGGGGTTGCTGCGAGGTGGGCCAGTCGTGGTATTCGTGGAGGAATCGGGTGTCGCGGATGTGGCCGCGTTCGATGTGTGGGATCTTCGTGATGCCGTATCCGAGGGCGTTTGCAACGTCGGTGATGGTGAGCCCGGGTTGCCGGCGTGCGGGCCGGAGATCGGCTGTGGATTGCACGGGCTGGGGGTGGGTGATGAGGTGGAAGGCCTCGCGGGCGATGGCGTGTTTGAGGCAGCGGAGGATGTCCTTCTTGCTTTTGCCTTCGGCGGTGCGCTTGGCCGCGTGGGCGCGCGTGTCGGGGTCGGTGGCGAGGCGGACCAGCGCGATGTGGTGCAGGGCGGAGTTCGCTGCTGTGTCGCCACCGCGGTTGAGGCGGTGACGGGTGGTGCGGCCAGATGAGGCGGGGATGGGCGCGGTGCCGCAGAGCATCGCGAACGCGGCCTTGGAAGCGATCCGTTCGGGGTTGTCGCCCGCGGTGATCAGCAGCTGTGCGGCAGTGATCGTCGCGATACCCTTGGCCTGCACGAGGGCGGGGTTGACTGTCTCGACGAGTTGGGCGAGGTCGCTGTCGTGCGCGGCGATCTCCTCGTCGAGCTGCTGGTAGCGGGCCGCGAGGCGTTTGAGCGCGGTTCGGGTGCGGGCAGCGACCTGGTCGTCACCGGTTTGGGCGCGTGAGGCGGCCAGGCGAGGGACGAGATGGGTGGCGGGTTAGGTCGCGGTACTCGGCGCGGATGTGCTTGGGCGCGGTCATGAGCAGCGACTTGAGTTGCACGATCGCCTCGGTGCGGGATTTCAGCGCGCTGCGGCGTGCGGCGTGGATCAGGCGGATCGCTTCGATGTTCCCGGTGCCGGTGTTGGCCGTGATGGTGTTTGTGGCGGCCAGGGCGATGTGCGCCGCGGCGTACGCGTCGATCTCGTTGGACTTCCCCCGCATCCGCTGGATCTGCCGGGAAGAGCGGATTACCTCGATGATCTGGACGCCTGCATCATGGAGATGGTGGGACAGGCCCGCGCCGTAGGAGTTCGTGCCCTCGACCCTGGCTCGCGCGAGCACGCCGTGACAGGTGATGAACCACTGCAACGCCTGGTAGCCGGCCTGGGTGGCGGGGAACTCCGCGGCGGCGAGGTGCTCGCCGGTGACGCTGATCACTGCGGCATAGTGGGTGTCCTTGTGCGTGTCGACGCCCGCGACGACGGGCCTGCGCTCGTCGGTCATCGTGTACTTCCCTTCGTTGGTGTTTCACAATTGGGAAGCGTCGGCCGGGCATGGCAGACAAGACGTTGACGAGATACCGGTCCAGGGATCACGCTCCTATGAGGTCATGCCCGGCCGGCCGACGCTCCGGCACCGCCCAAGGGCAGACAGATCAAAGCGAAGACAGACACCTGAGCGGGGCCGTCAGCCAAGTTGCGGGTCATGCCCTCGGCGGCTGTTTCCAGTATCAACTGGGGCCTATACCCCGAAAGCATTGCTGTCTCAACTCACCTGCGCCCTGGAGGGGGCCACCGGATGGTTCCTCCTTGGTCTTCTGCCAGCTTCAATCATCAGGAGGACTCTGCGCTAGCAGTTGGAGCGAATGAGAAGTGGTCCCACAGCTCGGTTAGTTCGGCGACGACCTGGTAGTTGCCCGCGTCGGAGGCGACGGGGCCCGGGGTGTCGGCATCGCGATGGGTGACCTGCATGAGGCTGGGCAGCCAGGCACGCAGCGACGCGTCCCCCGTCGCACCCATGCCGCCTTGGCGCCGCAGTCGAGGGCCGGGACGATGTCCTGGGCGAAACTGTCGCCGACGAGCAGAGTGTGGACGAGAGGAACGCCGAAGTCGGAGACGATCCGCATGACCGCGTCGCGATGGGGCTTCGGTTGGGGCAGCTCGACGATGCTCAGGCAGCTGGGGCCGGGCCGCGACCGGCCGGGGTAGGGCTTGCCCGGTGAGGTGAACGGAGCGGCGTAGACGCGCTCGAAGCGGTCCTCAAGGCCGAGCAGTGCGATGCGCTTGGAGATGTTATACCGAGGTAGCGGCGGTGAATCCAACCTGGGGAATGCCCTCCCGGTGCAGCCGCGCCATCGCCGTGGCCGCATCGTCGTAGAGCCGAAGGCGGTCGACGCGAACGCGGTCGAAGGCCGCGAACGCCGGCGCGAGGGCCTCGCGCTGCCCGGCCCGGTCGAGGTGCCCGAAGCGGGCCTGGGCCGCCGCGGTCTCGAGGAGCGCGAAGGGATACTCGGTGTTCTGGTAGCGGCGGTGGACCTCGCGGAGCTCCTCACGCAGGTCGGCGATCCCCACCCCTAGGATCGGCGCGGCGGCCATCGTCATGGCTTCCAGGGCGGGGACGAAATGCTCGATCCAGTCATAGAAGGTCTCGTCGAAGTCGAAGGCCACCAGGCTGACCTGCGGCCGGGCGTCGCCGGTCACGGCCGCCTCGTCAGGCGGATGTGCCACAGCGACTGATCCTGCTTCATCAGTTGCTCCGGGTTCTCGATGACTCGGCCGTTGAGGGCTAGGTCGGGGGAGGCAAACTCGAACCGGCCGAAGAACGGCATCGGGCGCCTCTCGATGGCAGTCAGCTTCACCCATGCACAGGACTGCGACGGGTCGTCCTCGTCAGGCCGATAATAGGCGGGGACGAAGGACCATTCGGCAGGATCGGGAGGGAAGGGGTGGCAGTCATCGAACTCGTCGATGCGCGGCACAAGAACCTCGGTGACGGTGGCACGCCGCACCTCTCCGGTCGCCGACCCGGAGTCGAAGAGGGCGACGCGGCACGGGGGATAGCCAAGCGGCGCCGCAGCGACTCCCATAACTCCAGCTGCGGGTTCTCGAGGAACTTCTTCCACCACCCCCACCACACGTAGCCCGCACACTCGATGATGGCGCGGTGGCTCTTGATGGTGGGGCGAGTCAGGTCGCGGTAACGCAACAGCATGAGGCTGTCCGGCCCGAGCACCAGCGGATCGGGGAAGGATGTGTCGGCGAACCCGCCAGGGCGGGTAGGCCGCTCCTGGAGATCGTCGATGAGGGCTTGGATCCCGACGGCGGACAGGTCGTCGACGGTGATCCTCTTGAGCCGGACGAGATCCTCCGGGATGTCCCGGCCGTGGGCGCCGGGCAGCATGACGATCCGCACCTTGCGCTGGAACTCCCCCTGGTCGCGCTCGAACACGCCCCGCAGCGCATTGGCCTCGGCGACGGCCCCGCTACCCTGCGTCGGCGAGTTCGTGCCGCGCCACCGCTGCTCCCACGGCGCGTTCATCGCGACGAGCACGTAGTCGCTGGACCGCACCTGCTCGAGGCACCACCGGCGCCAATCCATGTCCCGGTCGTTGAGATGCCAGAGATCGAGCACGACGTCCAGCCCGGCCACATCGTCGACCAGCCTCGCGAAGGACTTCACGGTCTCCGCCCACTGGTCGGCCTCCGTGATGCTCCAGTCCTCCCCACGGTGCGCCCAACTCACGAAGACCTTCATGACGGGACTTTAGCCGGACCAACGCCCGACAGGGCACTTCATGCGCAGGAGACTTGAAAAACGAGGAACCGCTTGATTTGCGGCATGTCTGAGGCCGGATCGGATGGGGAGTCGCACCTCAAGAAACGCCTCGTATCCTGCGGTTGCGCCCCGACGGGCGGTTCATCGACCCTCCGGGACGAGGGATGCCGCACCCGCCCGACGGGAGCGGGGCTGGCATTAGGTGCACCGGCCCCACTGGCAGTTGTGCCTGCTAACCGGGATGTTGTGCTTGATCGCCTCGTTGCACCATGGACAACGCCCGTAGGTGTTGTTGACCTTGCCCTGACATGCGCACGCCATTGTGTTCTCCTTTCACTGGCCTACACCTGTTTCACTGGCCTACACCTGCCACTGACGGACAGCACGTCTTACCCCACACCTACGACGCTGTCCGACAGCCGGCCCCCCCAAGGCTCACTATCCGCAGGTTTCTCGCCGCGGGATGCCAAAGGGACCCCCGAGCGCCTCGGCCGTGACAGGCTGGAGCCGCGCCGCTGTCAGGCCCGCGAACCGCAGCACCAAGGCCGAGTCGGCAACCGCAACCTTGCGACGCCCAATCTCCCTCGCGGTCGGACTGGCGGCCCAGGGCGGGCATCTCCCCGTAGAGCCCGCTCCAGCCACACCGAACCTTACTACGGCAGTACCCAGCAGTACCCAAGGGAGTGTCGCCGCTTTCATCGAAGCCGCGCGCCCGGAACGTGCACGAAGACCGCTTGCGGGGTCATGTAGCATGCTGATGCATAAAATCATGAAACAGCATGAATCCGACGGCTTCACTGGGGACTTGACCTGCCAGACGCCACTGACGGTGGGCGTCACGAACAGCCCGATGAGGCCTGAAGCGTTCATGGACGGCCAGATCGACTCGGAGGCATCCCTTGCCTGGATTGCGGAACTGTTCTGCCGCTGTAAGTGGTCCAGCGGCCAAGGCCGTCATTGCCCGGCTGTGGGCGCACGAACCGTTGGATGCTCCGCTCGGACTCATGTTGATCGATCGAGACGGCGTCCTGATCAACTTGGCTGGTCGCTACCTCATGTCGGACGTGGATATCGTTCCAATCCCAGGGGTGGGTGACTCCATCGCCGCTCTCGCCGCCGCTGGTTTCAAAGCAGTGGTGGTGAGTAACCAGAGCGTCATCGGTCGAGGCATCCTCGCCCAGGGCGACGTTCTGAGGCTGCATGAACGCGTCTTGGCCAGCATCGACCCGACCCGGTCGTTCATCCAGGGATCGATCATTTGCCCGCATGCGCCGGGGGATGGCTGTCGCTGTCGCAAACCCCAACCGCACGGCATCCTGAGCATCCTCGGTGCGGAGGCCAGGCTCCGCGGTCACTGGTTCGTCGGGGACCAGATGACGGACCTGCAATGCGCCAAGGCTCTCGCAATGCGATCGGCTCTGGTGAGAACGGGCCACGGACGGGAGACGGAGACCCGGCTCGGCGAGCTCGGTGATCGCCCTCTCGTGACGGATGACTTTCCCAGTTTCGCGCGGTGGGTTCTTGCCGAGCTGTCCCGGGAGGACGCGCCAACTGCACCCGACGCGGCCAGCACCCAAAGCAGTGGCTCACTTGATCGACTTTCACCGAGGAGAGAGGCTCCATGAGCAGACCTTATAAGGCTCCGCGCACCGTGGCGGACGATTTGGCGACTGTCGATGAACCGGCGGTGCGCGTCGACGACCTGACCCGAGCCTTCCGGGTGGCCGAAAGAAAGCAGGGCCTTCGTGCGTCTGTCGGTGACATCTTCCACCGCACCTACCGCGAGGTCACGGCCGTCGAGGGTGTGACCTTCCAGGTAAACCGGGGCGAGATCGTGGGGGTGCTCGGGCCCAATGGCTCGGGCAAGACGACGACGCTGAAATGCATCTCGGGCCTATTGACGCCGACGCGCGGGTCAGTGGAAGTTCTGGGATTTGTCCCCTCTGAGCGCCGCGATGCCTTTCTGCGCCGAGTGGGATTCATCATGGGGCAACGCAGTCAGCTTCACCAGGACGTTTCGGTGCTTGACTCGCTCGAGATGCGTCGGGTCGTGTACGGACTGGGGCGAGCAGAGTTCGAAGATTCTCGTGATGAGTTGGTGGAACTGCTGTCCCTTACCAGCTTCGCCGCGACACCAGTCCGACAGTTGAGCCTCGGCCAGCGCATGCGCTGCGAGTTCGCAGCCGCCCTCCTGCATCGCCCAGACGTGGTCCTGCTTGACGAGCCCACCATCGGGCTGGACTTCGACGCGCAAGCCGCGATCCGCGGCTTCGTCCAGCGCTACGTCGCCAACCACGGCGCCAGCGTCCTTCTCACTTCCCACTACCTGCTCGACATCGAGGCCATGGCCTCGCGCGCTGTCGCTCTGGCTCGGGGGCGGCTCCTGTTCAGCGGCTCTCTCGCTGAGCTGCGACAGTGCGGTGGAGCGTCACAACTGGTGACGCTCCGCGGAGAGCACCTCGATCTCTCCCGCACCGAATGGGCCGGACTGATATCGCGTCAGGAACCAGGTGAGATCAGTCTCGAGATTAGTCGGGCGGCGGTGCCCACGCTTCTGGCGCAACTGAGTGCTCTTCCGGGGCTGGTGGACCTGACCTTGTCCGATCCCCCACTGGAGACTGCCCTGGCCCACCTGTATGCGGGCGTTGGGGATGAACCGGCGGGGGTGGCCTGATGAGCACGGCGAGATCCCTTGCCGCTTGGTGTCGGCTGGAGGCCCAAGCAGCCCTAAGCTTCCGCGTCCAGCTGATGACCCAGGTATTCGGCTGGGTCGTACCGCTGGCGTTCATGGCCCTTTGGGGGTTCGCCACCAACGCAACGGGTATTATGACCCAAGGGCAGACCACGGCGTACTATCTGGTGCAACTCGTGATGACGACCCTCACCTTCACGTACGAGGTGGTCTTCGGGCTGGGGATGAGCCTGTACTCGGGTGAGCTGTCGATGTTGGTGCTCATGCCGTTCCCCCCGATCTTGTCGGTGATGGCCAAGCCGGTCATCCGCGCGGTAATTGGTAGCGTGCCGTTGATCATCATCGTTCCCCTGCTATCCTGGACTCTTAGGGCAGATTATGCGGTTGAACCGGCGACTGTGGTGGCGGCGATCATGCTCGGTATGGTGGGCTGGCTGTCGACCCTCGCTTTCTGCTGTGTGTGCGGGTTGAGCGCGTTCTGGATGGGCAAGTGGGATGCCGTACTGAGTCTGGTGCTGGGGGTCCAATGGGTGCTGGGTGGCCTGATCGCACCCTCGGTATTCACGCCTCCTTGGCTCGCATGGACGATGCGGCTGTCCCCGCTATGGCTGGGCAGCGGAGGCGTCGCCGAACTCCTGTCCGGAGCCGTCCCGCTTGCATGGTGGATGCCCGTCGTAGGGGCCGGATGGGCCGTCGGCCTGATTGTGGCGTTCCGCGTCGCATGGCCTCACGCCATGCGACGTTACGAGGGAGTCGGGATATGAGGGGGCGCGAGGGTTCTGTCAAGGACCGTGCCGCGGTTCCGCTGACTGGCTGGCCCCACGCCGCTCGCTGCGTACGCGCAAGTTGGATACTCGACCTCAAGTCCGCCGCCGCGTTCCGTGCCAACGCGCTGATCGGACTGGGCATCTCGATCGCCTATCTGTTCATTGCGATAGCCCCCGTCATCATCGCAAGCAACTACTTGGGATCAGGAGATGGCTGGACCCGCTCTCGGCTACTGTTCTTTCAGGCCGTGTGGTACTGGATGGATGCCGTACTCTGGACATTCTGTAATCCGAACAACCGCGCGCTTGCCGAATCGGTGCGCACAGGACGTCTCGACGGGCTTCTGCTTCTGCCGGGCGATTCACTCACCCGGATCATGCTCGGCCATCTGGGGATTGCCGACCTGCCGAAGTTCTTCATTGCCGTCGTCCTGGGCTGCTACGCGGTCGCGATGGGCGCCCTCCCCGGCTCGGCCTGGACAGTGGCGGGGTTCATGGTTTGCCTCATCGCGGCATCCGTCATCTTGTGGACCTTCGGTGCGTTCTCCACAATCAAGGTGATCACGCTGTTCGAATTCAATGGCGACTTCGCCGTCAACGCCATCCATAACTTGGGGCGAGTCCCCGCCACCTTCTACGCACCGTGGCTGCGCTTGCTGCTTTCCTCGGTTCTGCCCGTCATTCTCATAACCACGGTGCCCTCCGCAGTGTTTTTCGGCTGGTATCCTTGGTGGTTGCCTGTCGTCCCCGTCGGGGTCGCCGTCCTCTTGGTATGGCTGCTCCGCCTCGCTTGGCGACATGAGACCCGCAACTACGTGGGTCTCCAAGGGTAAAGGGGGCTCTTCCCGGCTGAGGGTCTTAGCAGCCTGCCCCCTCCAGCCCGCCAACACGGGCCAACGAAGAGGAGCACTTACAAAAACTCTGGGCAGACTCCGTGATGCCTCACGTCAATACCTCCGGATGGATTAGTCGTTGCTTCATGTGGGTTCTCCGGTGGGGTCTGTAGTGAGTTTGGTTGACACTTGAAGGCTTATTCGCAGACGGCGCGCCAGCCAGGAAACCCCTAGTCAGCGCACACTTGGGAAGGGCCGTGAATAAGCTTCTTGATCTGTGGCCTCGGGAGGGACTGCTGGAAGGATGTCATCATGCCCGCTGCGTATCCGAAGGAGTTCCGCGACGATGTCGTGGCTGTCGTCCGCCGGGGCGACATGACCGTGAAGCAGGTGGCGAAGGACTTCGGGATCGCTGAGTCGTGCCTGCGCAGTTGGCTCGCCCGCGGCGAGGTTGAAGCCGGAGAGAGGCCCGGTGCCACGAAGGCCAAGAACGAGGAGCTGAAGGCCCTTAAGCCTGAGTTGGGCCTCTGGGGCGGTTTTTGGGCCGGTCTTTGGGTGTATGGCGTTTTCAGGGTGAGTTCTGGGTGGTTGGGGTGGGCGCTAATAACATGGGTAGGATCACGGTATGGACTGCTATAGGTTTTGTGGACGGCAGTGAAAAACTTGGATTATGGTTTAGGCTGCCGTCTTGGTTTTCCCCCATTCCTGATGGACTTCGTTCGGGGTACGGTACCCGATCGCGGAATGAAGCCTGGTCTGATTGTAACAGAGTTCAATCCATGATGTCACCTCTTTG
>ERZ772968.1287-NODE-1287-length-11836-cov-3.815635_pt1 | contig 11836 bp, 16 predicted proteins | sample MGYA00580674_ERZ772968 | MGnify/ENA primary metagenome ERZ772968 (study PRJEB29015, sample SAMEA2737940) | human oral metagenome | biome: human oral; feature: human-associated habitat; material: dental | place: China | collected 2138 ...
ATCGCTCTCCTTCATCTGTTTGACCGATGAACAGGACGGCCGATGAAATTTCTTTGTATTGGTATTGAGGATATAGGATTCCGTGCTGGTCTGCTGAGAAGCTGCCTGCGTAACAGCCTGTGTGGCCTGCTCTGTTTCTGCCGTCTTGTTTGTTCCAGAAGCCGAGCTGTCCCCCGTCGCATAATTGATGTTAATTCCCGGCTGAACATTATAAACGTAAACGCAGTACAAAATACCTTCGCCTTTGTCTTCTACGGATTCCGCTTCCATTAGTACGCCGGATGCTACGAGATTACTGCCTTCAAAAACCGGAGTCACCCGATACAGCACATGATTTCCAGTTTCTTTTACATAGTCCGCTGCCATATTCTCAAACGGCAGCATTCCCTGAACATTCAGATATCTGGTCCCAGTGATTAAGTTCTTCTCATTCGCATTTTCTGCAGTGAGCTGATAACCGATCAAATGGCAGCGATTATAAATCTTTTTTTCGCATCTTTCTGTCAATCATAAGTTTGAATAATCTGCTGTATGATACTGCCATTTTTCCTCGCCTTCTATCTTTCTAAGTGGTTTCCAAGCCATCAAAAAACTCTATTGGCATTATAGCACAACGCGCTTTAAGAGTAAATAAAAAATGCCGACTTCTCGCAAGTGTCACTCTTCTGCAAGCAGGGCTTTCGTGACACGAAAGCGATTTTCTGCTTGTTGGGGAAACTCCCCAATCCCCATAGAACGCTGCCTACGGCATTGGGCTGCGCATCCGTTCCGGATGCTTTAACGGCAGTTCCTGCCAAAGAAAAAAGTCCGGTGCAGTATGAGCATTACGCCCACACTGCACTGGACATTCCATCATCTACTATTCTCCTTATTTTCTTCTTCTTCTTGCCGCACTTCCTGCTCATGCAGCTGCTCTTTCTTCTGTTCGTCCTCTTTCAGGATTTCCTGCACAATCTTCTGCGCCACGAGCCAATCTTGCATTTCCGATTTGGTCTTGCGGTACTCTGCATAGGAGCTTTTCTTTCGTTCCAGGAGCATCGCATACTCTGCGTTCAGCTCGCTGATGCGTGGAAGAACCATTCTCTTTCTTATAGGCATCAAACGCCTTTTTTGCTGCGCTGCGCAAGGCCAGCATATCCCGATGGGCTTCATAGAACTCCCGATTGTAACCGGATGCTTTATAAGCGGCAAAAACATCTTTTGTCTTGGCATAATTGATTAGATGCTTCCGCAGCACCAACACTTCCGACATCCGTGCCTCATCTGCCTTTACAGATTCCAGCAGCGCATCACATTTTTCAGAAATTCCATCTGCCTTTTCCTTCAGCTCTGCATAGCTCTTGATTCCATGCTCTTCCATGAACATCATCGCTTTCGCCATCTGTTTCAGATTAAAGACTTTTGCCCAGCGCACATATCCCGCGCCTTTGCCCTCCTGCATTTTGGCACGGACATCAATAAGGAACGACAACTCCTCCTTCTGATGCACCTGTGCCGACCGTGCACTTGTGCGGGTTTTCTCTGCAAATTTGCTTTTATGAACCGCATTCCCTGCAATCACCTCGCAGATTTCTTCAATCGAATATCCTTTGCCCAGAGAGCGGAAACGAGCAAATCTGGCATAACCTTTTCCCCGTAGGGCAGGCTGTTTTCCATCTTTATACTCGTATCCTGCTTCTTGCAAAATTCCAATCAGTTCCCGAAAGTCTTTTGGTTTTCTTGCCAATGCTGCATCAATGGACTCGCAGATTTCATCCCGCTGCGATTTTTTCTCCGGGTATTCCGTTCTCTTCTGCCGTTCTCCATAGGGCTTCCGGATAATGACCGACAACCGGTGTTCCAGGCAGACGATGTCACTGAGCCTCGCCAACGCAAGACCTGACAGACGAAAATCGCGGAATTTTCTGGTGCAGTCTAATGTAGTCGAATTAAAAATAATGTGGTTATGAATGTGCGCACGATCAACATGGGTAGCCACGATAAATGCGTGTTTTCCCTTGGTGAATCGCATGACTGTCTCATACCCAACCTTGTTCGCCTCCTCCGGCGTGATTTCCCCAGGCTTAAAAGATTGCCGAATCTGATATGCAATCACATCATGCGCCTGGGTTCTACCGGTGATATGCTCATACTGCCGTTTAGAAAGCAGAAATTCTTCATCACAGGTCTTTGCGTCACAGGCATATGCGCTGATATATTTTCCATCTTCCGTCTTTGCTGCATTCTCAGAATAATCAGTACGGTCAGCCAGACACTGCGCTACCCTTCCAGATAGGAATCCGCAACGATGTCGCTGATCTGTCTGCGGTTTTCCTCCCAGTAATCCCTTGCAAGGTGTTCTGCCGCTTCCATGATATGATTCTCCAGAGACCCGGCACCAGCAGGAACATCAAACGCTGCATCCAGTGCCCGAATGATTGGCTGCTCATGCTCTGCATTCATTTTGCAGAGCTGTACCGGACGGGAATTCTTCCGTTCTCCGCTATCTGCCACATCAAATACATACCACAGTTTCGGCTGCTCGCCGCGCATGTCCAAAAGAGCAATGCCCTTGGAGCCACGCTTCACATAGCGGTTCATCCAGTCATTCCAAAGATCGTACTCTGCACAGGCCGTTGCCTCTGGCCTCTGCTTATAGATCATCAACTGCTCCGCAAACGGATACTTATAAAGCCGGGCGGATGTGGTCAGAAACGCTGTCCACTGTTCTTTGCTGCCAGTGATCTGCGCCGCTACTTCCTGCGCCATCTGCATATAATAAGCCGTTTTTGTCATCATCTGTCTTTTTCCTCCTCTCGCTTATTCGTCCGGATACAAATCCAGTGCCTCATATTCTGCATCTGTCATCTCTGCCAGTTTCGCAAGCAGTGAGGCCATCCACCTGCGCAGGTTTCTGTCTCTGCGGTCAGACTTTTCTGCATCTTTTGAAGCTCTTCGATCAGTCCTGTCCGTGCGCCAGGGCTGTAAAGCATCATGAGCATCCATTCGTCATCCGTAAAACGCATTTATAACTCCTTTTCTTCGCAGCACCTGCGAGTTGGCGCAGGCGGCACCGCCTCCTGCTTTTCCTTCAGCTGATCCAGAACCGATGCTTTCTCTGCCGGTTCTTCCTTCTTTCCGTTATTGATCACGCCGTCAATCATGCCGTAATCGTCTTCCATTGCCATTTCTGCAGCTTTCAGGTAATTCTCCGGTTTCAAAAAACTGGGTAGTTCCTTGAATCCGATGGAATCCACATAGTGACAGCTTGCAACACCATTCTGCCGTAAAGCCACGATGTCAGACACAGAAAGACTATGCCCAGTAAAATCATCAGGGCGGGAAACATTGAATTTCGCATACAGTTCCTCCAACATCGTATTCTGATCCTTGTAGGGAAGAAGCGGAGCCGTATAAACCACCTCGTAATGGTCAATATCCGGCTCCAGCCCCATCCGTTCCAGTTCGCGCATAGACGAAAAGCGTTCATATACCGTATTCTCGCTGCGGCGAAGCTGCAAAATTGCATACTGGTCGGTAGTACTGTCGAGAAATGCCATCATCTTCTCATCTAATGCCTGATTTCCATGCACTTCATCCCATTTTTCAATTCTTGCCATCATTCATTTCTCCCTTCTCCATAAACGGCAGTCCATTTTCCTTTGCTTCCTGTCGCTGCTGTTCCCGACGCTTTTCACTGTAAGGCGGTCGGATACCGACGCAGCGTTTCGGAATCGTATAAGTGACCGACCCATGCTTCCGGCGCTCTAAAACAAACTGCTCCGGATACTGTTTTCTCAGTTCCCGGAGCTTCTTAATCAGGCGGCTGTCATGGGTGTAAATACTGGCAGTATCCAGTTCATTGTCAAAATTGATGACGGTTTCCTGCTCTGCCTTCGTAAGCTTATATTTCATCGCTCCGCCTCCTTCGCCTTAGCAGCTTTCACCGGCGTATCCGTTCTGGAAGACAGATCCGAGAGTTTACCCAGCACAGATTCCCGTCTGCTGATTTCTGCATCCTCTGCACGATCACAAAGTTCATCATAGTCAATCTGCGTCATGGTGCGTCCACCGAATCCATAATCCGAAAGGATCTGGTCTCTAGCTACATTCATGCTGATTTCCGGGTTGTCGATCTGTCCACCGTCAATTTCCGTGAAGTCCTTATGATATAAGGTATAGTCGTAACCGTCCTCACAGGTCTGAATGGCAAGAAAGCCCTTGCTTCCCAAATCCCATGCGCTGTGTTCCTCCGTAATCAACGGCTCCGGGCGGCATGTGCCCTCGCCGCGTTCCAGCATTTCTGCCAGCTGGCAGATGTGCAGAACATCATACCCCAGACGCAGATGATATTCGTCCATATATTCACAGCGGGCTGAGAATTTCCGATTTGGATACTCGATCTCCACCGCACTGCCATCCGGAATTTTGAACCGATCCTCGTAGCTGCTGGTGATAAACCGGATATTTTTAGCATTCTCCAGTTCAGGATCAGCCTTTTTCATCTGCCAAAGAACCTTTCTGCCACCGCGCATCTGCTCCAGCATCTCCGGGGCTACCGGCGCAACGGTAAGACCGGAAAGCTATGGAATCTCCTTGAGTGCTGCCACCCTCGCACTTTCTTCGAGAGTAGAAAACGGCTGTTTATCCAACATATCCCAGCCAATGTATCCCTCGGCAATCTGCACCTTTCTGTCCATATCAAAGCAATGGAATTCCACGCCCTCCTGCTTTTCCTGCAAGGAAAGCAGAGCGACATTATCCACCAGATAAGCTGCATTCATCATTTTCATGCTCATTTTTTACCTCTAAACTCGAGCTTAAACGCTGCTGCACCGTCCTCGCCGGTCTCTACATGAACGGTTGTGTCATAGTAACGATTGGACTTCTTGGAATAGCAATGGGTAAGCCGTGCTTTTCCCTGATTTACCAGTTGCTTTGCCAGTTCCTCTGTCATCTGCTTTCCCAGTGTCTGAAAGAATCTGTTTTCCTTCCAGAGTGCAAATTTACAGTTCTTATCCCTGCAAAACCAACCCTTTGCCGTTTCACAGACATCACTGCCACAGGCGGGACAGGAGCCAATGACCTTGCGTTCCGGCTGCATCAGCACATCGGCTCCTTTTACAGCCTCGTAGGTTTTTACAAGTCCACTGACCATGCTGCTGATTACGCCCATAAAGGCATCGCTGTCATACTCGCCGTGTTCTATTTTCAGCAGTTTTTCCTCCCAGTCTGCCGTCATGGATGGAGACTGAATCTGTTCCGGCACCACCGTCACCAGCGCATTTCCCTTATCCGTAGAGAAAAGGTATTTTGTTTTCTTATCGCCCCTGCACTCGATAAAGCCTTTCTGCACCAGTTTTTCGATAATGGCAGCACGCGTAGCCGGTGTGCCGATGCCTTTTCGCTCTACGCCGGCCGGAAATTCCTCCGAGCTGGCACTTTCCATTGCTGAAAGCAGAAGATCTTCGGTAAACCTCTTGGGTGGGGTGGGCTGGTCTTACCTTCTTTCAAATCGACACGGGCAAGTTCCACTGTCATGCCTTCCGAAAGTTCCGGCAGTTCACCTGCCTCCGCATTCTTCTCAGCCTCTTCACTTGGCTTTCCTGCATATCGTCTCCAGCCTATATCCGTGACTGTTTTGCCTTTTGTACGGAACTTCTGACCGGCGCACTCCACTTCTACTACGGTTTCTGCATAGAGGCAAGGTGTTCCGACTGCACAAATCAGCCGCACCGCCAACAGAGTAAGAATCGCCTGTTCTCCACTGGGAAGAGAGAAAATGTCATAACCTGCCGCTGTTTTTGTAGGAATAATGGCATGGTGATCGGTGACTTTCTTGGAATTGATGACCTGCGCTGCATTCACCGGTGCCAACACATCCGGCTGAATCTGAAAGCTCTGCTGGATCACAGAAACAAGTTCCGGTACCAGCGGTGCCATATCATCCGTCAGATACCGGCTGTCGGTACGGGGATAGGTTACGAGTTTCTTCTCGTACAGAGCCTGTGTGTAATCCAGGGTCTGCTGGGCAGTGAATCCCAGCTGCCGGTTTGCTTCTCTCTGAAGCGAGGTCAGATCAAACAAGGCCGGGGGCTTCTCTGATTTTTCTTTCTGCTCCACCTTAGTAATGATGGCACTTCCCGCCTGACAGCACTCTGCCACCAGTTTTTCTGCTTCTGCTTTTTCTTTCATCCGCTCACCGCCCGCTTGGAAATCCCGGAATTTTAATTCTGCCGAGTAGAATGGTTCCGACTTGAACGCCCGAATAGCTGCACCCCGCATGACCACCATCGCAAGCGTTGGTGTCATCACGCGCCCCACATTCAAGGTCTGCCCATACAGACATGAGAAAAGCCGGGTGGCGTTGATTCCGACAATCCAGTCGGCACGCTCCCGGCATAAAGCCGCCTCATATAAGGCATCATATTCAGTTCCCGGTCTGAGCTTCTGAAAGCCTTCCCGGATAGCACTGTCCTCCATCGAGGAGATCCAAAGGCGTTCCACCGGCTTTTTGCACCCTGCTTGCTGGTACACCAAGCGGAAGATCAGTTCTCCCTCACGCCCTGCGTCAGTTGCGCAGATCAGGCTCTCCACATCTTTCCGCTGCATGAGCTTTTTCAGGATTCCAAACTGCTTTTTCGTGCTGGCGGACTCCTGATACTGCCAATGTTCCGTCAAAATTGGAAGATCATCATATCTCCACTTAGCATACTTTTCATCATAGGCTTCCGGCTGGGAAAGTTCCACCAGATGCCCCACACACCAGCTGACAAGATAGCCATCGCCCTCCATATAACCATCCCCGTGCTGATTTGCTCCGATCACCTTCGAGAGACTCATGGCAACCGAGGGCTTTTCCGCTAATACAAGCTTCATTCGATACTGCTCCTTTCGCAAAAAAATTAGCAGCCAGGCACCGAAGCGCATGACTGCTATGTAAGGAACGGTATTCTGTTTTAGGTCTACAAACTGGAATTTGATGAATTAGGACAAACCACACAATGAATACAATTTTTCTATACAAGGAGTTTTATACTCAATATATTTGTCAATGTTATCAGGAAAAAGCTTTGCAGCATTTTCCTTAACCTCACTATATTTTTTTACCGCATCGGGATTATTCCTAAGGAAGTCTCTGAACGTGATATGTCGTAATAACTCCATGGAATTCTGAGGACATACATACAAATGATGTGTTTGTAAATGTGGCTTGTCAGAGTATTTGAAAGCTTCTCTATCTTTTATTCCAAGGTTACCTTCATGAATGTACCCAATAATCCCCAACTTGCTTACAACACTATCAAAAACCGAATAGTCACTAATGACAACATCAATATCAATAATTGGTTTTGCAGAAAGTCCTTCCACAGAGGTGCTTCCCACGTGTTCAATACATACAGCTAAGTCGCCTATCGTACTTTCAATTTCTCGTTTTATTTCTTCAAAATCAGTTTTCCATTTAGGGTCATAAGGTAAGACAATTACATTATTTGTTCGCATATTTCACCTCTACAACTTTCGATTTGTATCGCTGTTCTTACTTTCTATTTTATCAGATATCGCCTACGGATTCCATAGCTTCATAGCTCAAAATAGTTCATTCGCAAAACATTTAGCTATGTAAAAGGGACGGCTTCTCAGCCGCCCCACCGGTCAACGCTGCGTTAATCAGACAGGTTCATCGTCCGATTCTGCTTCGTAATCCTCGTTGACATCCACTTTTCTTCGTCCTCGTCACCATCATCCTCCGGCAGCTGGAGTGCATCTTCATCCTCATCATGATAATCTGCATCAGGGGCCGGCTGATTTTTCTTGGATGCAGGCTTTACGCCCCTCATCTTGATATAGAGATAGCCGCCGACACCGGCTGCTCCAATTACAAACAGAAGCAGCATAATCATCGGAAGCGGAGAAGCTTTCTTCTGCTCGCTCTCTGTTTTCTTCTCTTCTGGTGCAGGTTCCGTCTCCTGCGGCTTTTCGGTTTCCACAGGTTCCGTGACTTCCGGCTCCTTCTTCTGATACTTGGCAGCTTCCTCTTCATCTATCAGAGCAAGCAAATCGGCCTCATCCACCATATTCAGAAAATGCACATTCTGGTTGCCGTCTTTATCACGGTCAATGATCAGATAGAAGGTATTGCCAGCCTTTGTCACCAGCGTGATGAACTGCTGGCTGGATTTATCTTCTTCCTCACCGATATCGTCCACCAGCGTCATATTGCCTTCCGGGGTCAAAGCTGTACTGGATTCCTTTTCACTCTCAGATGACAGTCCGCTCTGCGTCAGATCCAGAAACAGCTTCAGAGCATCTTCACTGAACATGCTGCTGTCTTTTGCAGAATCCGTGACATTCAGGTACTTTTCATGTGCATACCCGGTTTTGCCGTTGAAGTTCACCTTATACCAGTCACCGCATTTTTCGACAATCTCCACTGTATCGCCGGAATGCAGATACCCAATAATCTCCTGATCCATGCCGGGACCGGAACGAAAATGCAGGCTGGTGATACCCGGCACCACCGTACCCATCTGCTTTTGGGCCTTTTCGCCGCCGATGTTGTATTCTTTGCCACCCACCGTAACGATCAGGTTCCCATCCGCATCCGTAGAGACTTCATAGCCATCCGGCAGAACCTGCATGTCCGGGTCGATTTCGATGCTGTCGGTATTGCCCGTTTTCCCTGCATTTGCGCTTTCCGCTGCATCCGTCTCCTGTGCAGCGGTACTGGCAAACGTGTTCTTCTGCACATCATCGCCCGTATAGGCAAATGCAGTGGTCGTAAAGGTTCCTGCCGCCATCACGCTGGCAAGCAGCATTGCCATCATCTTTTTCATTCCATATCCTCCGTTTCTTTCTCATCCAGTTTCAAGTTCTCCGGGTTGGGAACCGCAGCCTGCGCCATCTGAATGATGACTGCCAGCTGTTCCGGGGTCAGGCTCTGGGCATGTACCATTTCACAGATTTCGCTGTTTTCCTGCTCGTGGTACTTTCTGTCCCATTCCTTTCTACGCTCCTCCCACTCATCGCGTTTTCTACGGGCTTTCTCACGCTCCGCAGCAATCTTTTCCAGTTTCAAACTCATATCGTGTCCTTTCCGGGCGAATAATCGCCCTGTTTTATCGAATTCTTCCCATACAGTAGTAGTGCTGCCGCCAGTAGCTTGTCTCAATGGAAGCATAGGAAATTGGGTTGCCGCAGTGGATCATCATCCCGTTACCGACATAAATGCCCACATGGGATGCTCTGCTGGTGTTGTAGGTTTTCTGGAAGAAGATCAGGTCTCCGAGCTTTGCTTCACTCTTTGGGATAATATCGCATTTCCCCATCAGACCGTTGGCCGTTTGCCTGCCTACATTCCAGGCATTGCCGCAGTGGTTGATGACCCAGCTGACAAAACCGAAGCAATCAAAGCCCGTGCTCGGTGAACTGCCGCCCCAGACATAGGGATAACCGAGATATTTCTCTGCTTCGGTAATCATCTTTCGGAATTTCTCATCTGCTGTTGCCACATGGTGTGCTTCCTTTTCATCCTGCCGAAGCAGTGCCTCGTACAAGTCCTGCAACACCGGCATATTCTCCGGCACCGGGTTCTCAAAATAGGTCTGGTAAATCTGATAAACACAGCGGTCGATGACTGTCTTTTCTACCGGCTGCAAGCCTTCCTTGCCGCCCACGATCAGCTCGCACAGGGACAGGATAAAATCTGCTTTCAGGGCAATCGGATTATCCTCTTCCAAATAATTCGCGTTGATGTCCATCGGATTGATATACTGCGTACTGGAAGGGCTGATTTTAATAACCTGCCCCTCAAATTTCTGCACCAGTGCCGTGTACTCGGCTTCCGGATCGCACACGATTACATCATCATCCGTCACCAGAAACGCATTGGCGATTTCACGCTTGGCAGAAAAGGATTTACCGGAACCGGGGGTACCAAGGATCAGCCCATTGGGGTTTTTGAGCTTTTTCCGGTCAACCATAATCAGGTTGTTGGACAGCGCATTCAGCCCTCCAAATTCACAAAGGTATCGAAGTAGTCTGCCTTGGGCTGCGCCGCATCCAGCTGTTTGCGGATACCCTCAAGCTGCCCCCTCTCGGCTACAAGCTCCTTTGCCAGGGTGTAGATGACCTTCGGATGCTGAATCACCTGATCCAAAATGGAATCGCTCATATACACTCCATACTTTCGGATGGACGGGAGAACTTTATCAAACACCCAGTGCTCAAATCGTTCTGCCGATTGCAGTTTGCTGTGGACGATCAGCCGGTAAACATCGCCTTCCGTGATAAAGGAGATTTCAACGACCTGCTCTCCAGCACTTCCATACTGATTCACCTTCTAAACGCCCCCCTCGCATTTCGTTAGGGGGCCTCTGCAATGGCGTTTCACTGCGGCGTAGGGATTCACATACCCCAACGCTTTCTCCACATCGCTTGCACAAACGAATGTCTTGCCCACCTCCTACAACAAACGGACCGAAACCAAACTTCTAGTTCTCGAACACCTACATCATCTGCTTCTACTGTCCGCCATGACTGCCCACATCGGTGTCATGGGACTTCTGATTGAAATCCGTCATACCTGTTACCTCCTACTCAAATTTGTCTCGCCGGATTTCGGGCGAAAAAAATAGAGCCTCGACCCATTCTCGTTTTCAAAGAATGAGCCAAGGCTCTATGTAAATCAGTCAAGTATGTGTTCGTCCGTCGATGGCAAAATTGGACTTCATTTGCTCCTATTGTCCAGCAGTAATTTAACCCATAAGAGGTCAAAATGGGCTTGTCCACCAGTAATTTGACCACTATAAGCCCATAAATTTCCGTTCAAATTCCATCAAAACCGAACAGTCCAGACAGAATTTTAGGCATAGAAAAAGCCCGAAAAATGGCATATTTTCCGAGCTTTTTTAGCATTTTGAAATTTTCGATTATCTCTTTGAGAACTGTGGAGCACGACGAGCGGCTTTGAGACCGTACTTCTTACGCTCTTTCATTCTAGGATCTCTTGTGAGATATCCTGCTCTCTTAAGAACTGGACGGTACTCAGCATCTGCATGCAAAAGTGCTCTTGAGATACCATGTCTTACAGCACCTGCCTGACCTGTAAATCCACCACCGTGAACATTTACAAGCACATCGAACTTGTCAACTGTCTCTGTGGCTACAAGTGGCTGACGAACTACAACCTTGAGTGTCTCAAGACCGAAGTAGCTGTCAATATCTCTCTTATTAATTGTGATCTTACCTGTACCAGGTGTTAAATATACTCTGGCGATAGACTTTTTTCTTCTACCTGTTCCATAAAACTTATCGTTAGCCATTACTCTATTCTCCTTTTTGAACCGTTATTAGCCTTTGATTTCCATAACTTCTGGCTTCTGTGCAGCGTGTGTATGCTCAGCACCAGCGTATACATGAAGCTTTGTGTATAAAGATCTTCCAAGTGGTCCCTTTGGAAGCATTCCCTTAACAGCGAGCTCGATAACTCTCTCTGGCTTCTTAGCTAAGAGTTCACGAAGTGTTGTCTCCTTCATACCACCAACATACTCTGAATGTCTGTAGTAGATCTTCTGGTCTAACTTCTTACCTGTTACCTTAATCTTATCTGCATTTACAACAATTACATAATCACCGCAATCAACATGTGGTGTGTAGATTGGCTTATTCTTTCCACGTAATACATTTGCCACCTCTGAAGCAAGGCGTCCCAAAGTACATCCCTCGGCATCGACAACATACCACTTTCTGTCGATCTTATCCGGATTAGCCATAAAAGTATTCATCATTGACCTCCATTAACTTGAACAGTTAGTTTTTCTATTTATTGACGTAATGTATGGATAAATGCTTTCCG
>ERZ772968.1288-NODE-1288-length-11832-cov-3.578925_pt1 | contig 11832 bp, 9 predicted proteins | sample MGYA00580674_ERZ772968 | MGnify/ENA primary metagenome ERZ772968 (study PRJEB29015, sample SAMEA2737940) | human oral metagenome | biome: human oral; feature: human-associated habitat; material: dental | place: China | collected 2138 ...
CGAGCACGGCGGGCAGTTCTGTCGAGCCGAAGGAGGGCTTCTCGACGACGGCGGCCGCCGCCTGGACGAACGGTCCCGAGCCGTCGGGTCGGGGGAGTCCTCCCTTGCGTGGAGCGCCTACGCCATAGCCTTCCTCTATCCGTTGGCGGACTGCTTCTATTGGGTGATGACGTGGGCCGATTTGAAACAGTATCAGGGTACCTTGGGCTTAGGGACACCTCTGCCGTTCCTCAAGGCCTTGCTCGTCATGCTCTGCCTGTTCCTCCTCCCGAGGAGGGATCGCCGCTCGGCCCTGGCCGCAAGCGCGGCCGCAGGTGCGTCCCTCCTGATCGGCATAGCCACCGTCATCCTCCTGTGGATCCACCAGGTGGAGCTCCGTTTCTGGCTGCTCTCTCCGTCATGGTGGGTCATGCGGATATTCCCGGCCTTGCTCATCGTGGGCGGGTACCTGGCGCTGTATCGAAGACGCTGGGCGCCCCTCGTGTTGACCGCGAGCGCCGCGGGCGCGCTGTGGTCCCTGTGGGGATACTGTTCCTCCTTCAACCCGAATTCCATGCGGATAGATATCCGTACCACTCTGGTGATCGTTCAAGACGTTGCGCCTCTCCTCGCCTGTGTCCTCGCCTGGTGCGACCGGCGATCGGGTGGGTGAGGGGAAATCCGCCGATCCGCAACCTCAACGCTGACATGGCATCCCTAGCGTCTGAGCGGGAAAGGTATCGTGTTTTCGGCGGGCGCTTCCGATGCCGAAGGACCTGAAGTCGGCCTGATAAAATGGGGCAAGGTGAACAGCGGATATTTTGCATATTATCTTGATAGAAGATGCATTTTTTGTTTAAGTCAGCGCTTCCTGGCGGTCTGATTGGGCGGGGGTTGCCGGCGTCCGGGGCCTTTGGGGCGCAGCGCAGGAAATCCTCTTGATGGGGCGGGAAGGGCCGTTTGCCCTTACGGAAAGGGAAAGGCGTGGCAGTGATTACGACAGCGGATGTGCAGGGGGAGAACACGTTCGGGGCCGGCCGCTACTGGCAGATGCCGAATGCTTTGGATTTGATCGGGGCGGAGGTGAGACGCCTGGGGACGAAGGCCTGCGTCACGGGAGGGGAAACGGCGCTTGCCCTTACGCGGGAACGCCTGTCTTCAGGATTGGACGCGGCGGGGATACCCTGGGTGGAAGAACGGTACAGCGGCCCCACCAGCGCGGCAAAAGCCGCCGCGGTCGCGTCTGTGGCCACGGAAAAGGGCTGCGACGTCATCGTTGGCGTGGGGGGCGGGCGAGCTCTGGACCTGGCCAAGGCTGCGGCGGCCCTGCTGGGGGCGCCGGTGATCACGGTGCCCGCTTCGGCGGCGACCTGTGCGGCGTATGCGCCGCTGAGCGTCCTCTATCATGAGAACGGCGCCTACGATCATTGCGTCTGGCACGAGAGGGAGGTCGATGCGGTTCTGGTGGACATGGAAATACAGTCCGCCCAGCCTCCGCGCCTGATGGCGTCCGGGATCCTGGATGCCATGGCCAAGTACCTGGAGATCTCCAACGGCCGGGCCGAATTGAACCTTCAGGATGTCCCCATCGCCATGCACAGTGCGCACTCCTTTGCGCGATACACGTATGAAGCGCTGGAGCGGTATGGGTACCGGGCCGTGCAGGATTTGAAGGAAGGGCGCCGTACCAAGCCGCTGGAGGATACCGTGTTCTTGAATATCGCATTGACGGGGATGATCAGCGGCATCACGAAGGGCAGGGGGCAGACATCCGTGGCCCATGCCCTGTACAATGCGGTGCGTACGCATTTTTACCTGGAGTCCAGAAATTTTCTGCATGGAGAAATCGTGGCCGTAGGCCTGCTGTCTCAGCTGTTTTATAACGAGGACGAAGCGCGGCTGCCCGTTTTGAGAGACTATATGCGGCGTCTGGGCATGCCCTGCTCCCTGGAGGAGATCGGTATCCGCCCGTCGGAGAAGAATCTGGAGGTCCTGTATCGCGATATATGCCAACAACAGTTTATGGTGCAGGACGAGGCTCGCCTCACGCGTTTGAAAGCGGCTCTGAATCTGATCCGATAGGGGCGCGGAACTCCGGGCGAACGGCAGGGCTGGCGGCGGATGTCCATGCCTTCAGACCGTCGGTGAAACGGGAGAATTTGAAATCGTGATACTTTTCCCGGTAGAGGCAGTATGCCCCCCTTCTTGGGCACGGAGCGCGTCATGGCGAATCCGCTTATGGGGTGACATGATCACAGAACAACGACACACTGCGATTGACATTATCCCGAGGGTAAGGTATAAACAACCTCGAATGGCCCTGTCGATATCGTCTGGAGAGGAGGAAGGCTCGAGTGCGGCATTGCGGATTCACCTGAGGAGTGTGCTTGGATGCACGGGATGCATGCCGTGAAGGGATTCCTTCCTCGAAGGGATCGTCCGTTCGGGCCGAACTCTCCGGAATTTGATCGAAAGCTGATCAAGCTGTGACGTGCGCGCCTCGGTGCGCCGTCATTGTCCCTTTTTGAGGAGAGGCTGCCTGCGCGGCCTCTTCTTTTTTTATCCCTTTCCGTTACGGCTTCCCTCACATACTTTTTCCTTCGTCTCTCCGTCCTGGAGGTGTCGGCGGGATCGGCGTCGGCATCGTCGCCTTCGCCGCGGCTCTGCAGGGGTGGTGGGGCGTGCGCCTGAGCGCCGCGGCCCTCGTTGCGGGGACGTTGTGCTTCGTCCCGCATACCCCTTTACGGATTGCCGGAATCCTGGCGTCGTTGGGGCTCGGCTGTGCGTCCCGCCGGAGCGGGAGGGTTTTTCGTCAAAGAAAGCGGGGTGCGTAAATGAAGGTTCTCGTCGTGTCGGGATTTCTGGGCGCGGGCAAGACCACGTTTATCCGTGAGCTGGCGCGCCGCATCGAGGGGGCCGTCGTCGTCCTCGAGAACGAGTTCGGGGAGGTGGGGGTCGATGGCGACCTCCTGGCGGACGTCCCCATCGAGGTCGTCGAGCTGGCCCAGGGCTGCATCTGCTGCACCATGAGGACGGACTTCCTGCGGGCCGTCGACGAGATCGAGCGTCGTTTCCACCCCGACGTCCTCCTCATCGAACCCACGGGGGTCGGGTCTTTGAGCCTCATCCTCTCCTCGCTCTCGAAGGGGGTGGGGGCGGGCGTCTCCCTGGTCCCGCCCGTCACGGTCGTCGATGCGGAGTCCTTCGGGGATTACATCGAGGTCTTCGGGGAGTTTTACCGGGACCAGATCGCGGGTGCGGCGACCCTGGTCGTGACGAAGTCGGAGGCGCTGCCGCCCGAGGAGCGCGACGCGGTCCTGAGGGCGCTTGCCGACATGAACCCGAAGGCCGGGATCGTCCTTCCCCCCTACGCGGAGCTCCCCTCGGAGTGGTGGGACGGCCTCCTCGGCGCGGAGGCGGCGGATATACCCGCGCCGTCCGAGGGGGTGGCGGCTCTCTCGCTGGAGAGCCTGGGTTTGAAGGACCTGAGCTTTCGGAGCCGCGAGGACCTGGAGGGCCTTCTGGACCGCCTGGCCTCCGGGACGCTCGGGCGGATCTACAGGGTCAAGGGGCTGGCCCCCGTGGGCGGGGAGTGGCTGCGCTTCGACGTCGTGAACCGAAGCCGGACGATCGAGGCCTGGCGTCCGGCGGATGGCTCCAAGATGGCGCTGATCGGCGAGGATCTGGACATCCCCGGCATCGGCATGGCGCTCTTGGAGTTCCGGATGCCGAGCGCCCCGGAGACGGGGGCGTCCGGCGCCGGAGAGCACGGAAAAATCCGAATCGAAAAATCTTAACGAAACAGAGGCGATGGTCGTGTCCATGAGCAAGGAAGAGTATCTCAAGAGCCTGTCGGACTGCGTTTTTGAGATGGAGGACGAGAAGGTCGTGACGGTTGCGGAGGAGTACCTCCGCGAGGGACACAGCGCCCTGGACGGGATCAACCTGGGGCTGGTCGACGGCATGAACCGCGCGGGCGCGCTCTACGAGCAGGAGGAGTATTTCGTCACGGACCTGCTGCTCTGTTCGGACGCCATGTACAACGGGCTGGACGTGCTGAAGCCGCACCTGCAGAGCGAGACGGCGGAGGGCGAGGAGCCGATCCCCGCCGTGATCGGGGTCGTGCAGGGCGACACCCACGACATCGGGAAGAACCTCGTGAAGATCATGTTCGAGACGGCGGGCTTCACGATGTACGACCTGGGACGGGACGTGCCCATCGAGGCCTTCGTGGACAAGGCCCAGGAGGTGAACGCCCGCCTGATCTGCCTGTCCACGCTCATGACCACGACGATGATCGGGATGCAGCGCGTGGTGGAGCTCCTGAAGGAACGGGGGCTCTACGGCAAGATCAAGGTCATGATCGGCGGCGGGCCCGTCTCCAAGAACTTCTGCGACAAGATCGGGGCGGACGCCTATACGGGAAGCGCGATGGAGGCGGTGCGCGTGGCGAAGATGCTCCTGAATGGGGAGCCGATCCCGGCCTCATGAGCCCGTTCCTGCAGTCTTTGGGGGTTCTGATAGGGATTCCAAAGGGACATGTCCCTTTTTGGCGGGTCCAGGGCGAAGCCCTGGAGTCTTTTCCGTGCGGCATCATTGAGCACTGGGGCAGGGAGGGAACGACGTGAACGAGAAGGAGAGGCTTCTTGGGGTACTCGGCGGAAAGGCGATTCCCGAGGTGCCCTGCATCTGTCCCGGCGGGATGATGAACGCCATTGTCGTCGATCTGATGGATCGGTGCGGCATCGCCTGGCCGGAGGCCCACACGGACCCGGTCATGATGGCGGAGCTCGCCAGGGCGGTGTACGACCACGAGATGTTCGAGAACTACGGGGTGCCCTTCTGCATGACCGTCGAGGCGGAGACGCTGGGCGCCCCGGTCGACATGGGAAACCGGGAGTGCGAACCGCACGTCTCGGGCTACGTCATCGACGGGGTGGAGCGGTGGGCGGAGCTCCCGGAGCCCGACCTGAGCCGGGGGCGGGCCCGCGTTGTCATCGAGGCCATCGAGCGGCTCAAGCGGACGGGGAAGGAGGGCGTCCCCATCATCGGCAACCTGACGGGCCCCCTCAGCCTGGCGACGTCGCTGGCGGACCCCATCGATTTCTACAAGTCCCTCCGGCGCAAAAACGAGGCCGCCCATGCCCTGATGCGGAGGGTGACGGACATGCTGACGGCGTTCGGCACGGCTCAGGCCGCCGCCGGGGCCGACGTCCTGGCGATCTCCGACCCCAGCGGGACGGGCGAGATCTTGGGTGCACGGTACTTTCGGGAGTTCGCTGTCCGGTACCTCAACGATTTGATCCGCGGGGTGCGCTGCGCGTTTCCCGACATGCGCTTCATCGTCCACATCTGCGGGCAGATGAAGAACGTCTTCTCCGAGCTGAGCGCGGTGGAGGCGGACGCCTTCAGCTTCGACGCGATGGTGAACCTGCGCGAGGCACGGGAGCACCTCGCGCCCCGAAGGATCATGGGCAACGTCAGCTCCTTCGGCCTGGCCTTCGCCTCCGAGGCGAAGGTTCAGGCCATGGCCCGCTCCGCCCTCAACATGGGCTCCGACATCCTGGCTCCGGCCTGCGGCCTGGGCACGCGGTCGGACATCCGCTCCATTCAGGCCCTTCTGAGGGCGGCCAAGCGGAATCGGGAGGAGGAGGAAGCCCTCTTATGCACGATTTGAGGGTAAGGGTTCCGGACCAGGGGCTTTCCATTCCTTTGGAGGCGGGGGCGGACCTCCTGACGGCCCTGCGGTCTGCGGGGCTGCCGATCAACGCGGCCTGCGATGGGCGCGGGACGTGCGGCAAGTGCAGGGTCCGGGTCCTCGGGGGCGGGGCGGGCCCCGTCTCCGAGGGGGAGCGGCGCTTCCTCTCCGAGAAGGACCTGGCCGACGGCGTGCGCCTGGCCTGCTTCGTCCGGCCGGAGGCGGACCTCGAGGTCCAACTCTTCGACGCGCAGGAGAAGGGCCACCCGATTCTGACGGACGGGTTCGTCCCCGACTTCGTCTTCGATCCGCCCCTGCGGCGGGAGAGTATCACCTTGGAGCCGGCGTCCCTGGAGGCCCCCCTGTCGCTGGACGAGCGTCTGGCCGGGGCGGCGGGCCTGGAGGAGGTCCCCCTTGCCGTCCTGCGGCGTCTTCCCTCCGAGGAAACGCGCTTCTCCGTCCTGACCCACGACGGGGAGTTCCTCACGGCGGAGCCCGAGGGAAAGGACGGGGAGGAGGGGGTCTTCGCGGCGGCGGTGGACATCGGGACGACTACGGTCGTCGTGTCGCTCATCGACATGGGGACGGGGCGGGAGCTGGGCAGCGCCTCCGACGTCAACCCGCAGAAGGAGCACGGGCAGGACGTCCTGACCCGGATCACCTGGGTCCAGGAGGTCGGGATGGAGGCGGTCCTGCAGATGCAGCGCGAGATCGTCCTGAAGCTGGAGGAGCTGCTCCTCTCCATCTGCGTGGAGCACGCGGTCCCGCCCCGGCGGGTGTTTCAGCTCAGCGTCGGCGCGAACGCGACCATGACGCACCTCCTGCTGGGCGCCGACCCCCGCTCCATCGGATTGTCCCCCTACGCGCCCCAGCTGCGGCGCGCCCGGTACGAACGGGCCTCGGACCTGGGGTTCACCCGCATCCATCCGGACGCCCGGGTCCTCTGCCTCCCGCAGATCTCCTCGTTCGTCGGGGGGGACATCGTCGCCGGGATCGTCACGGCGGACCTGACGGAGGCGAAGGACAACGTCCTGTTCATCGACATCGGGACGAACGGCGAGATGGTCCTGTCGCGGAAGGGGGAGCTCTTCGCCGCGTCCTGCGCGGCGGGGCCGGCCCTCGAGGGGATGAACATCAGCTGCGGGATGCGCGCCCAGGAGGGGGCCGTCGAGGAGGCGGCCCTGAAGGACGGGCGTCTCTCCCTCACGGCCATCGGGGGAAGGGAGCCCATCGGCCTCTGCGGCAGCGGGATCCTGGCCGTCGTCCGGGAGTTCCTTGCGGCTGGCCTGATCACGAGCCGCGGCAACATCGCACGGGCGGAGGAGGTGCCTCCCGAGCTGCGCCATCTCATCGGCGCGTCGGAGGGCAAGCGGAGCCTCGTCCTTCGCGAGGGGGATACGCCCCTGGCCCTGACGCAGAAGGACGTGCGCCAGATCCAGCTGGCCAAGGGGGCCATCCTGTCCGGGGCCCTCTGCCTGATCGAGGCGGCGGGGCTGACGCCGGATACGATGGACCGGGTCGTCATTGCGGGACAGTTCGGAAAGCACCTGGCCCCGGAGAGCCTGGTCGGCGCGGGGCTGCTCCCCGCCTCCTTCGGGGACCGGATTCACTACATCGGCAACTCCAGCAGGACGGGGGCCTACCTCTCCCTGGTCTCGCGGGAGCATCACCGGAGGATGACCCAGGGCATCCGCGAGGTGCGCTACATCGAGCTGAGCGTGCGCCCCGGCTACGAGCGGACGTTTGCCGAGGCGCTGCTGTTTCGTTGATAAGGGAGGGTAGGACATGAAGATCTATCAATGCAAGTCGGAGGACGCGCCGAGCCTCGTCCCCATTCTGGAGGAGCTGGGGGTGAGCTACGAGGAGACCCTGAGGGATGGGGCGGCCATGGCGCGGGCGGCGGAGAGGGTGCGGGAGGTAAACGGCATGAAGCACGTTGTCGTCCCGCTGTCGGAGTGTCTGATGACGGCCTGTCTCGGGACGGTCATCACCTGGGACCCGGAGCTGGGGGACCGGGTGGGGAGGGAGGTCTTTGCCGACTGGTCGGAGGCGGAGTCCTTCCGGCCCGAGTCCATCCGGCGCGAGCTGCTGGACCCCCTCTTCGAGGCCATAAGGATTCTGAAGGAACGGGGGGCCCAGGTCGTCGTCGGCGCGACGGGGCCCATCGCCCTGCTCTCGGGGCTCCTCCCGACGGAGGTGGTCTACCGGGCCATGCTGAAGCAAAAGGAGCCCTTCCCGAGGCTCCTGGGCATCGTCGAGGACTTCATCGCGGAGCACATCGCGCGGGTGGACGCCCTCAGGCCGGAGCTCATCTACCTGGCGGATTCCGTCGGATCCCTGGACCTCGTGGGGCCCCGCCTGTTCCGTCAGGTCTCCGGGCCCAGCTACCTGCGGGTCCTGAAGCGCGCGGAGGGGCTTGCGACGCCCATCTACATGTGTCCCAAGAACATGACGTCGCTCTTCTCCGTGGGGTTTCTCGAGAAGGCCGCGGACGGGAACCTCTGCGCGGGGCCCTGCCTGGCCCGGAAGTTCACGGATCTGCGTTACGGAAGGTGCCGGATCGCCCAGGGGGCGGAGACGGCATAGAGGGCGTGCCGTCATTGATTTTTTCGTCAAGGGTAAAGGATAATGTAGAAGGAGTGTGCGAAGGATGAGCCAGACGACGCAGGGCGGGCCCGAGCGGCTCAAGGTCTCCATCTCGATGGGGGAGACGGCCATCACGCTCTTCGGCGTGAACACGAGGGACTATTACTTCGATTCCGACGTCATGGCCGACGTCGAGGCCCGGTTCTGGGAGCGGTTCCAGCCGGACGGCGCGGGCATCTCCCTCACGCTGAGGGGCATGGCGGAGGCCATGGGCTCCGAGATGTTCTACAAAAACCACTGTATCCCCAGCGTGAAGACGCCGCGGGTCCGGAAGCCCGAGGACGTGTATGAACTCAGGGTCCCCGACCCCCTGAAGGACGGGCGCCTGCCCATCGTGCTGGAGGGCCTGGCCAAGCTGAAGGAGAGGCTCGACGGCAGGACGGGCGTGGGGGCCGCGATGGCCGGGCCGGTCAGCGTCGCCATCGCCGTCTGCGGCGCGGAGAACTTCCTGCGCTGGACGCGCCGCCACCCCGACGAGATCCGGCACATGATGGAGATCATCACGGAGGGGAACAACCGGTACATCGACGAGCTGGGCAAGCGGGGGATCGTCGGGCTCTCCTTCTCGGACCCCGTGGCCTCGACGGACCTCCTGGGCCACAAGCAGTTTCTCGAGTTCTCGCTTCCCTACTTCACCGAGAACGTGCAGCACGGCGGCAAGGTGCTGGGGAAGTATCCCGGCACCCACATCTGCGGGCACACCAGGGGGATCTGGGAGGACATCGTGGGGGCGGGGATCTCGTCCTTCAGCGTCGACAACGTGGAGGACCTGGCGGAGGCCAAGGAGGTCATGGGGAGCAGCGTCGTCCTCATCGGGAACGTCCCTCCGGTCAACGTCCTGAACCTGGGCAAGGAGGAGGACATCAAGCGGTCCGTGGCGGAGTGCATCCTGAAGGCCCACGACTCCCCCAAGGGGTACGTCCTGGGCTCCGGCTGCCAGGTGCCGCTCTTCACCCCGGCGGAGAACGTCGAGGCGTACATCCGATGGGGCAAGGAGCTGGGGAAGCTGCCCATCGACACCGAGAGGCTGCGGCGCATTGCGGAGGGGAATGGGACCGCCGTCTGAGGAGCGGCTATAGGGGATTCCCAAGGGACGAGTCCCTTGGGCGGGTCCAGGGCGGAGCCCTGAGTTTTTATTTAAGGAAGTGGCGGCCCCGGCAAGTTTCTGACTCGAAACAGGCAAGCTGGGGTACCACCGGGGGGCTTTATGGAATCAATGTTTTCTTATTGAATTGTCACTTCTTACTTCTTAGGAGGGATTTTTTATGCTTACGGTCAATGCTGTGGGAAAGGCCTGTCCGGAGCCGGTCATCATGACCAGGGCCGCGGTGGAGAAGGGGGCGACGGAGCTGGAGGTCCTGGTGGACAATGCCGTCGCCGTCTCAAACGTCACCCGTTTCCTGGAGGGCCAGGGTTTCCGGGTGCAGCATCAGGAGAACGGCGGCGAGTTCAAAGTGACCGCCCGGAGGGAAGGGGCGGCCGCCTCCGCGGGCACGGCCCCCGCTGCAGGCCCGGATCCCTGCAATCGGGGCGGCGCCCGGCTTGCCGTCCTGATCGCGGGGAAGACCCTGGGGCGTGAGGATAAGGAGCTGGGCGAGGTGCTGATCAAGGGCTTCCTTGGCACGCTCTCGAAGCTCGAGACGCCGCCCGCGGTGCTGGCCCTCATGAACGAGGGGGTCAAGCTGGCCCTGCCGGATGCCTCGACCTGCGACCACCTGAAGGACCTGGAGAGGACGGGCACGAAGATCCTTGTGTGCGGGACCTGTACGAACCACTTCGGGATCACCGAGCGCGTCGGCGTGGGGACGATCTCCAACATGTTCGAGATCCTCGAGGCCGTCACGGGGGCGGACAAGGTCCTGAGCGTCTAGCGGGTTCGGAGGTCCGCAGGCGCGCCCCATCGCATCCGCAAACTTCGATTTGAGGAGGGGTTTGAATTGGAGAGAAGTCTTTCCGGATCGTCGGTCTATCTGAACAACGCGGCGACGACCTGGCCGAAGCCGCCCTGCGTGGGGGAGGCCATGGCGCATTTTCTGTCGTGCGGCGGAGCCAACCTCGGCCGCGGGACCTCCTCGTCCCGCGACATGGGGACCCTGAACGCGGTGCTGGACTGCCGGATTCGCCTGGCCGCCCTGCTCGGGGGGTATGAGGGAGGGGACCCGCGGTACGTCACCTTCTGTCCCAACGTGACGGAGGCGCTGAACGTCGTCCTGCGCGGCCTTCTGCGGCCCGGAATGAGCGTGCTGACCTCCTCCATGGAGCACAACGCCGTCGTCCGGCCCTTGAGGGCCCTCGAGCGGTCCGGGGTGGCGGTGACGTTCCTGCCCTGCGGGAGCGACGGCGCGCTCGACCCCCAAACGCTCGCGGACGCGCTTGCGGCGCGGCGGTACGACCTGATGGTCCTGGCCCACGCCAGCAACGTCTGCGGCACGGTGCAGCCGCTGGGTAGGATCGCGGAGCTCTGTGCGGGGGCGGGGGTCCCCCTGGTTCTGGACAGCGCCCAGACCGCGGGGGTACTCCCCGTCGACGCGGCGGCGCTGGGGCTCGCGGCCCTCTGCTTTACGGGACACAAGGGCCTGATGGGCCCGCAGGGGATCGGGGGCGTCCTCTGGCGCCCGGACTTCGCCGCGCGGGTCGAACCGCTGGTGGCCGGGGGGACCGGGAGCTATTCCCATGTCGAGACGCAGCCCGAGGAGCTTCCCGACAAGTTCGAGTCCGGGACCCCGAATCTGCCGGGGATCGTGGGGCTCCACGCGGCGCTGGGCTGGATCGGGGAGACGGGGATCGAGAGGATCGCCGGGCACGAGCGGGAACTGGGCGGGAAGCTGCTCGAGGGGCTCTCCCGCGTGGAGGGCATCCAGCTCACCGGTAAGCGCGGCATGGAGGGGCGGCTTCCGGTCTTCTCCTTCAATATCGAGGGGCTGGACAACGGCATACTGGCCGACGCGCTCTCACGGGAGGGGTTCGAGACCCGGCCGGGGCTGCACTGTGCCCCCATCGCCCACAGGACCCTGGGGAGCTTCCCGCAGGGGGGCCTGAGGGTGTCGTCGGGGTACTTCACGACGCCCGGGGAGCTGGACGCCTTCCTCGAAGCCCTGCCCGCGGCCGCGGAGCGACTGAGGCAGGAGGCGTGAGAAGCAGCGCTGGGGAAGCCGAACCCGCTTCCCCAAGCAAGCTATAGCGTGGAACGACCGGAAAGCGCCCCCGACGCGACGGGTTGAGGACGCTTGGATCAACCTCGACCGCAGGGAGCGGCTCGGTCCGAATTTCTGTTGGTACAAGCTGGCGGCTCTGAAAGAGGAGATTTTCGGGCGCATCTTCGGGAAGAAGGGGAGCTGTTACTGGAGAAATGGTGTTTCTGGGCGACGCACAATCGTCCGAGTGCGATGGTTGGAGCAGCCCGCACGATCAGGCATCACCGGGACGGAGTCCTTCAGTGGTTTGAGTCCCATCGACAACGGCATTCTTGAGGGGATCAACAGCTTGATCCAGGCCTGTAAGGCGAGGGC